>Ga0335085_10010396_pt1 | contig 13906 bp, 12 predicted proteins | sample Lox_Sample_45_FD_206712 | JGI IMG/M metagenome (GOLD analysis project Ga0335085, IMG submission 206712) | Soil microbial communities from Loxahatchee National Wildlife Refuge, Florida, United States - Lox_Sample_4.5 | ecosystem: Environmental > Terrestrial > Soil > Wetlands | place: USA...
ACACGTGCATGCGCGTGGTGTTGTGCCACACGAAGAACGGCTTGCCGTCCTTCTTGGCCTTGTCCATGAAGTCGGTCGACGCCTTGACCAGCACCTCGTCGAAGGTCGTCATGTCGTACTTCGGCTTCAGGAACGGGAGGTCGTGCATGTTCGGCACGTTCGACATGTCCGGGAACGGCGGCAGCGGGCCCTCGTCGACGACCTTCTGCTTGCCGACCTTGCCCCAACGCGGCATCTCGGTCGGATCGTCCGTGTCGCTTGCCCAGCTGTGGATCAGGCTGCGCGGGCCGTAGGTCTCGTAGTACTTCTGGTCGACGGGGAACGAGAACCAGTACGGGTCCGACATGGCGTCCAGGTGGTACAGATACCCGAAGAACTCGTCGAAGCCGTGCACGGTCGGGAGGAACTTGTTGAGGTCGCCGAGGTGATTTTTGCCGAACTGCCCGGTCTCGTAGCCTTGCGCCTTGAGAGCGGTCGCGAGCGTGACGGCCTGGGCCGGGATGCCGACGTCGGCCCCCGCCTGCCCTACCGTCGTCAACCCCGTGCGCAGCGGAATCTCCCCGGTGATGAAGTTCGCCCGACCCGCCGTGCAGCTCGCCTCGGCGTAGTAGTCGGTGAACATCACGCCTTGCGAGGCGAGCTTGTCGAGGTTCGGCGTCTTGCCGGACATGATGCCCCGGTGGTAGGCGCCGATGTTGAACCAGCCGACGTCGTCGCCCATGATGACGAGGATGTTCGGCTTGCTGGCGTCGGCGGCGCGGGCAGAGCCCGCGAGCCCGATGGCTGCGATCAGCGCGAGGCCGATGGACGACGAGATGCGGTTCGTCACGGGTGGACTCCTTGCGAAGCGAGGCATGGCGCGCTCAGTGATTGTGGAGGAATGCCTCGCGCGCACACAAGTGTCCTTTCGCGACTTTCGTGCAGGGTCGAGAGCTCAGCCGCTCGCCGCTCGCTCGAACGAGCATGACGAACAGATGACGAGATTCGGCGCGTTTTTGCCCCGACGAGCGAGCTGACGGCTCGTCAGTCGTCTCTACGACGCTTCGACGAGCCGCAGCGCGCGCTCGAAGAGCGCGACGGTCGTCGCGTGCAGGATGTCGCCCGTCGCCTTCGGCGCCTTGCCCGCGCAGGCGCGCGCGTGCGTGCCCTCGAGGATGATGCCGAGCTTGTAGCAGGCCAGCACGCGGTACCACGCGAGCGACGAGAGATCGCGCGAGCTCGCACGCGCGTAGTGCGCGATCAACTCGTCGGCGGTCGGGAAGCCCTGCCACGGTGTCACCGCGATCGAGCCCGGCATCGGGCCCTCGTCGGGCGGCCAGGTCGCGAGCAGCCCGCCGAGGTCGAGCAACGGATCGCCGATCGTGCAGAGCTCCCAGTCGACGATCGCGGCGAGCGCGGGCGCGTCGGTGCGGAACATCACGTTCGCGAGGTGGTAGTCGCCGTGCAGGATGCCGGGCCGGAAGCTCCGCGGGCGATGCGACTCGAGCCAGCTCGCCACCCGCTCGAGCCCGGGGATCTGCGGCCCCGGGTAGCCCCCGAGCTCCGCATAGCTCTCGAGCTGCGCGCGCCAGCGCGGCACCTGTCGCTCGAGATAGCCCTCCACCTTCCCGAAGTTCGTGAGGCCCGCCGCGACGTGATCGACGCGCGAGAGCGCGAGGATGCCGTCGACCATCGAGAGACCCATCGCGTGACGCCAGGATGCGTCGCTCGCGTGCGGCTCGGGCAATCCGCGCGTCGGGTTGAAGCCGTGGATCGGCTCCATCAGGTAGAAGGACGCCCCGATCACGTCCTCCGACGGACACGCGGCGATCAGATGCGGGTGCGGCACGTCGCTGCCGCCGAGCGCGGCGAGCACGCGCGCCTCGCGCCGCATCGTCTCGTTGCTGTTGCGCCGCAGGTACGGGGGCGGGCGACGCAGGACATAGTCGCGTCCGGACCGCAGCAGCAGCAGCAGCACGTTCTGCGTGCCGCCGGTGAGGAGCTCCACGCGCTCGAACGGGCCCGCGCCGAGGCCCTGCGCGTCCATCCAGGACGCGACGCGCGCAAGGTCCACGACCTCTCGCGGCACGGCGGCCTGCGCGCCGTCGGCGCTCACGGCAGCCCGCCGTCCACCCGCAGCACGGCGCCCGTCGTGAAGCTCGACGCGTCGCTCGCGAAATAGATCGCCGCGCCGACGATCTCGTCCGGCTCGCCCGCGCGACCGAGCGCGAAGCTCGCGCGCGCGTGCCGCGTGAACTCCTCGCTGCGCGACCAGGCCTTCGACACGTCGGTGTGGAAGGGGCCCGACATGATGCAGTTGACACGGACCTTGGGCCCGTACTCGTGCGCGAAGGCGACGGTCAGCGTGTTGAGGCCGGCCTTGGCCGCGGCGTAGGGCGCCATGTTCGGCGTCGGCCGGATCGACCCCGTGCTGCTGATGTTGACGATCGATCCCCCCGCGCCAGCGACCATGCGCGGGCCGACGAGCGACATCAGGCGGAAGGGACCCTTGAGATTCACGCCGAGCACCTTGTCGTAGAGCGCCTCGCTCGTCTCGGCGGACGACGGCGCAAGCGGCGACATGCCGGCGTTGTTGACCAGCACGTCGACCCGCCCGAAGTGCGCGTACGCCTCGTCGACGAGGCGCTCGCACTGACCCCAGTGCGCGACGTGGCAGGCGACGGGCAGCGCGCGCCTTCCGATCTTCTCGATCTCCGCCGCGGCCGCCCGGCAGGAGTCGAGATCGCGGCTCGCGATCACGAGGTCGGCGCCCGCCGCCGCGAAGCCCTTCGCCATCGCGAAGCCGAGGCCGCGGCTCCCGCCGGTCACAAGCGCGACCTTGCCCGCCAGCGAGAAGCGGGTGGCGAGCGCGTCGCTCAGAAGCGGAACCCCATCCCGATCACGGGACCGTAGATCCAGGTCTTGTACAGGAAGCCGTTGTTGGCGTCGTAGTCGTCGTAGACCGCGCGGAAGGCCGCGCCCGTGAAGGCATCGAGCCCGAAGAGCTTGAACTTGTAGGCCGCCGACGCCCACATCTCGCTGGTCAGGTCGGAGACCAGCGTGAAGCCCCCGATGTCACCGCGCACGCCGAGCGTGAAGCGGCCGAGATCGAGGGTCGCGCGCGCGCCGACGACCGGATCGACCCAGCTCTGGGTCTGGTCGAGCTGGCGCTGGACCTCGCGGGTGAAATCGTTCGGCACGTTCACTTTGACGTTGAAGTCGCCTACGAGGATCGTGGAGCGCATGCCCCCGAGCAGGTCGATCGACGCGTAGCGGTCGGGCTCGGCGGGCGCGGCGTTCGCGTCGCGCCAGCTCCAACGCAATGCCTCGCGCATCACCAGCGCGTCGAGCAGGACGTAGTCGGCCGTCGCGTCGCCCTTGACCCGGAGCGGTCCCCTGTCGAACGAGGTGGAAGCCGTCGCGCGCAGCCAGGTCGGGTCGACCACGACGGTCCACGGTCCATTCTGCGCCTGCATGTTGAGCTCGAGGCCGAGAACCGAGTCGGTGTGCTTGAAGAGATCCGTGAAGTTCGCGCTGACGGACGTCTTCTTGCCGGCCGCGCCGATATCCCCGTCGATGAAGAACATCCATACGTACGGCGTCACCTGGAACTTCCAGTACGAGAGCCACTCTCGGTCGGGGTTGCACTTCTCGCACGTGTCGGACTCGGCGATGGCCGGCAGCGCGGCGAGCAGGGCGAGCGAGAAGAGAGCAGTCGTCCGGGACACGAAACGCCGCATCGGGTTCTCCTGTGCGCAGCGGGTCGCGAGCTCCCGTTGCGCTCGCGCGCATGGTAATCGAACGCCGCGCGGCGGTGGCCGCGTTTTCATCACCGGCCGCGTGCGCCGCGGCTAGAATGCGCGCGATCCGGGGGGTGACATGCGAGGTCGCGCGAGCGCGTGTCTATTGATGACCTCGCTGCTCGGCGCCGCGGTCTCGAATGCCGACGACCTCTGGATGCGCGACGACGCCCGCTGGCTGGTGATGCTCGGCGGCGGCGCGTGGGATCTGAACCTGCCGAGCCCGTCCGAGGACACCGAGCCGCTCTACGAGATCGAGCTGCGCATGAAGCCGGGCTTCTGGTACTTCCACCCCCACATCGGCTTCCAGGGCACGACCGACGGCATGGTCTACGGCTACGGCGGCATCCACCTCGACTTTCCGATCGGCGACCACCTGCGGCTCGTGCCGAGCGGCTCGGTCGGCGCCTACGACCACGGTGGCAACGGCAAGAATCTCGGCGGCACGCTCGAGTTCCGGATCGGCGGCGGCATCGCGTGGCGCTTCGACAACGATTGGCGCGTCGGCGTGACCTGGTACCACATGTCGAACGCGGACACGGGCGACACCAATCCCGGCGCCGAGATGATGATGCTCGAGGTCGGCATCCCGCTGCCGTGATCTGCCGGGCCTTCGCGCTCGCCTCGCTGCTCTGCTGCGTCGCCGCGCTGGCGGTCGCACCGGCGTCGCGCGCGGACTCGGACTCCGGCGAGTGGCCGCTGCACGGACGCAGCGCCGACGAGCAGCGCTTCAGCCCGCTCCACGCGATCGACCGCGCGAGCGTGTCGCGGCTCGGACTCGCGTGGTCGTACGACACCGGAGAGCGACGCGGCATGGAGGCCACGCCGATCGTCGTGGACGGCGTCCTCTACGGCACCGCGAGCTGGAGCGTGGTCTACGCGCTCGACGCCGCGACGGGTCGCCTGCTCTGGCGCTACGACCCGCAGGTCGCGAAGCAGAAGGGGCGCGACGCCTGCTGCGACGTCGTGAACCGCGGCGTCGTCGTGTGGCAGGGACGCGTCTACGTCGGCGCGCTCGACGGGCGCCTGATCGCGCTCGACGCCGCGACCGGCCGCCCACTCTGGCAGGTGCAGACGACCGACACTGCGAAGCCCTACACGATCACGGGCGCGCCGCGCGTCGTGAAGGGCCTCGTGCTGATCGGCAACGGCGGCGCCGAGTTCGGCGTGCGCGGCTACGTCGGCGCATACGATGCGAAGACGGGCGCGCTCGTCTGGCGCTTCTACACCGTGCCCGCGAGCAAGCAGGGCCCCTTCGAGCACCCCGAGCTCGAGCTCGCCGCGAAGACGTGGCCCGCGAACGCGCTCTACGAGTCCGGCCTCGGCGGCACGGTCTGGGACTCGATGGCCTACGACCCCGAGCTCGATCTCCTCTACGTCGGCACGGGCAACTCGTCGGTCTACGACCGCGAGAAGCGCAGCCCCGGCGGCGGCGACAACCTCTTCGTCTCGTCGATCCTCGCGCTGCGCCCGGATTCGGGCCGCCTGGTCTGGCACTACCAGACGACGCCCGGCGACTCCTGGGACTACACCGCGACGCAGCACCTCGTGCTCGCCGACCTCGAGCTCGGCGGCCGGACGCGCAAGGTGCTGTTGCAGGCGCCGAAGAACGGCTTCTTCTACGTGCTCGATCGCGCGACCGGTGAGCTGCTGTCCGCGAAGAACTACGTCGACGTCTCGTGGGCGACGCACGTCGACCTGGCGACCGGCCGTCCCGTCGAGCGCGAGGAGGGGCACTGGAGCCGCGAGCCGCGCATGGTGACGCCGAGCATCATCGGCGGTCACAACTGGCACCCGATGAGCTTCGACCCGCAGACGGGGCTCGTCTACATCCCGACCATCTCCTCGGCCTATCTCTTCGTGCCCGACGCCTCGTTTCGCTACACGCCCGGGCGCATCAACACCGCCGAGAACTATCCGGAGCTGGTGCGCCGCACGGAAGGGCTGGAGGACGCCTTCCGCTTCTGCGCGCCGAGCCACATCACCGCCTGGGATCCCGTCGCGGGGCGAGAGGTGTGGCGGGTCGACAACGCGTCGCCGCTGCCGGGCGGCCTGCTCTCGACCGCGGGCGGGCTGGTCTTCCAGGGCCGCAGCGACGGCGCGTTCTGCGCCTACGACGCGCAGACCGGCGCGAAGCTGTGGGAGAAGCAGACGGGCGTCGGCATCATGGCGCCTCCCATCAGCTACACGGTCAACGGAGAGCAGTACGTGGCGGTGGTGGCGGGAGTCGGCGGATCGCTGGCGATGGACGTGATCCGACACAAGGACGTGAACGAGGGCACGGTATTCGCCTGGAAGCTCGACGGCCGCGCCGAGCTGCCCGCGGTCGCGCCGCTGCCGGCGGGCCGCGTCGACGCGCCGCCCCTCGACGCGACTCCCGACGCGATCGCGCACGGGCGCGATCTCTACGCGGTGCACTGCCTGCGCTGCCACGGCATCGGCGCGAAGAGCAGTGGTCTCGTGCCCGACCTCCGCTATGCCAGCCGCGAGACGCACGAGCGCTGGAGCGACATCGTGCTCGGCGGCACGCGCGCCGCGCAGGGCATGGTGAGCTTCGCCGACCAGCTCTCCGAGGACGACGCGCGCGCGATCCACGCCTACGTGATCTCGCGCGCCACGCACGAGCCCGGCTGGCTCGAGCGCTTCGGGACCTGGTTCGGCGAAAATGCCTGCGTGCCGGTCTCGTGGGTGGTGGATTGAGCGAGCCATGCCGCAAGTCGAGCGCACGGGCGCTTCCATCCACTACGAGGTGTACGGCGCGGGCCCCGCGCTCGTGCTCGCGCACGGCGCCGGTGGCAATCGCATTTCCTGGTGGCAGCAGGTTCCGCACTTCGCGCGCCGCTACCGCGTGATCGCGCTCGACCACCGCGGCTTCGGCGCGTCGCGCTGCGAGCCGGACGCCTTTCGCCCCTCGCACTTCCCGGGCGACCTCGCCGCGGTGCTCGACGCGGAGGGCGTGTCGCGCGCGGCCCTCGTGTGCCAGTCGATGGGCGGCTGGACGGGACTGCCCTTCGCCATGCGTCATCCCTCGCGCGTCGCCTGTCTGGTGCTCTGCTGCACCCCCGGCGGCCTCTGGAACGACGCCGTCGCCGCGGCGGTCCGTGCGACACCGGAGCGGATCGCCGCCGCGAAGATCGACCACACGCCGGCCCTCGGCACGACCTTCGCGCGCAAGAGCCCCGAGATGCGTCACCTCTACGGCCAGATCGGCTCGCTGAACCAGGCCTCGCTCGGCTGGCTCGGCCGCCTCTTCGAGCCGGAGGCGCGCATCGCGCCCGCGGCGCTCGCGGGCTACCGCGTCCCGACGCTCGTGATCGCGGGCAGCGACGACCTGCTCTTCCCGCCGGAGATGATGCGCGCGGTGGCGCGCGACATCCCTGGCGCGGACTTCTCGCTCTTCGAGGGCGCCGGCCACTCGACCTACTTCGAGATGCCGGCGCGCTTCAACGACGTGGTGGGGGATTTCGTCGCGCGGTACCTGCCCGGTGCCGGCGCGCCCGCATAGGAGGATCCGATGTCCGAGTCGAAGGCCGAGAAGGGAATGGCGACGCTCCAGAGGCTCTTCGGCGCGGGGGTCCGCGGCTCGACCATGCCGCCCGCCTTCGCGCAGATGACGGTCGAGCACCTGTTCGGCGAGGTATGGCAGCGCCCCGGTCTCGCGCTCGAGGAGCGCTCGCTCGTCACGTGCGCAGTGCTCCTCGCGCTCGGCCGCGAGGCCGAGCAGAAGATCCACTTTCGCGGCGCGCGCAACCTCGGCATCCCGCGCGCGAAGCTCGAGGAGCTGCTGATCCACGTCGCGCACTACGCGGGCTGGCCGGTGTCGGCGTCCGGATCGCGCGTGCTCGACGAGGTGTGGAAGGCGATGGACGCGGAAGCGGCGAAGTCCTCCTAGCGTCGCCGCTCTGCGAACCGCTTCTCCGCCAGCCCGTCGAGCGCGCGCGCGAACATGCGCGTCAGGGTGCGCGCAATCAGGCCGCCGAGGAACGGCACGCGCGACTCGAAGCGACAGCGCCAGGTAACGCGCGTGCCATCGCCCTCCGGCTCGAAGTCGACCTCGCCGAAGTGATCGCGGATCAGCGGGAAGCCCTTCACGATCGTGTAGGTCATGCGCTTCGGCGGCTCGAAGGAGAGGATCTCCTCGTGCGCCGCGGTGAGCGCAGGCCCGACGACGCGCACGGCGCCGACGCCGTTCGGCGCGGGCACGCCCTCGCGCGAGAGGCGCGCCGGCCCGAAGCCCGCCCACTCGGTCCACGAGACGTGGTCCGTGTAGGCGTCGAAGACGGCCTGCGGTGTCCCGGCGATGTGTCTGCGCACCTCGACTTGCTCCACGGCGACCTCCTGGGTACGCGGCCATTCTACTCCCGCGCGGCGCGCGGAAGGCGCCCGGTTGCGCGTGGCCGATCCAGGAACCCTCGGCCATGCTCCGGGCGTGCTCGCCGCCGCCACTCCGGAGGCCGACGCAGGAGCGGCGCGACGCGCGCTGCGTTCGGTCGCGGAGCCGCTCGCGTGGGCTCTCGTCGCGGCGGTCGCCTGCGCCAGCGTGATCATCCTCGAGCCGAACATGGTCGAGGAAGGGCTCGTGGTGCACGTCGCGCAACGGCTCGCGCGCGGCGAGCACCTCTATCGCGACATCGTCTTCTTCTCGGGTCCGCTGGCCTTCGAGCTGCTCGGCGCGCTCTTCCGCGTCTTCGGCCAGGAGATCCTGGTCGGGCGCTGGGCGCAGGTGTGGATCCAGGCGCTGAACGCCGCGGCGGCCTTCGCTCTGCTGCGCCGCGGTGGCGCGGGAGCGCTCGCGCACGCGGCCGCTGCGGGTGTCGCGGCGCTGCCGCTCCTGCTCTTCCCGTTCTTCTCGATGTTCTACTACACGCCGCTCGCGACGAGCCTCGCGCTGTGGGCCTCCTACGCGACCTTGCGCGGCCTCGACTCGCCGCGCTTCGCCTTCGCCGCGGGCGTGTGCGTCGCAGGTGTCGCGCTCTGCAAGCAGACGCTCGGCGTCGTGCTCGCAGCGGGACTGCTCGCGTCGCTCGTGGCCTGCGCGCCGCGCGCGACGCGGTTGGCGAGCGCACGCGCGTGGATCGCGGGCGGCGCGGCGGCCGCCGCGCTGACGCTCGCCTTCTATGGCCTGCGCGGCGATCTCGGCGCGCTGTGGCGCTGCCTCGTCACCGTACCGCTCTCGCTCGGACAGGAGTTCTCGTCCCGCTACATGAATCTGTGGCCGCTCGGTCGGCTCGCGCCCGAGCTCGAGCCGCACAAGGTGATGTACTTCCCGAACCTCTACTTCCTGAAGTACGGGATCTACGTGCCGATGACGTTCGGCATCGTGCTCTCCACGCAGCTCCTCTACGCGCTGCCGTTCGCGACGCTCCTCCTCACCTTGCTCGCGCGGCTCGCGGGTCCGCTGCCTGCCGCGGCGTGGATCAACGCGGCGCAGCTCGCCGCGATGGCGAGCAACGTCTTTCCGCGCACGGACTGGGGCCACGTCGTCTTCGCCTTGCCCGCCGCCGTTCTCCAGCTGCTGCTGCTCGCCGCGACGCCGCTCGCGCGCGTGCCCCGGGTCCGCGCGGTCGCGGCGGCAGCGCTCGTCGCGGTTTTCGCCGGCTACGGCGTGCACAACCAACGCTGGCTGCACGAGGAGTCGGGGCCGCCGGCCTGGGGTCCGCGCGTGCCGCTGCGACCGGTGAGCCTCGTCTACAAGCTCGTGACCGTTCCGCGCGTGATCCGCTACATCCGCGACCGCGTGCGACCCGGCGATCCGATCTTCGTCGCGCGCGCCGAGCCGCTCCTCTACTTCGCGACCGACACCACGAATCCGACACCGTACGGCGGCGTGCTCCAGGCGGTCCAGAGCGAGCAGGAGGACGCGATCCTGGCGGCGCTGCCGAAGGTCCGCTTCGTCGTGATGAGCGACATCGATCAGCCGATGTGGACCTACTACGGAGAGGAGCTGCCGCGCGTCCAGAAGTACCTCGAGCGCAACTTCCGCATCCCGCGCTCCTTCCCGCGCGACGACGCGAGCTGGATCCTGGTGCTCGAGCGCGGCGAGGACACGGGCGAGAGCTGGCTCGACCTGATCGATGCGGCTCCGGAAGCGCACGCCTGGACGCTCGACGACGCGCACGCGATCCACGACGTGGTCGATCCGCCACCGCGGCTCGTCTCGCGCCACAACCGCCGCGCGCTGCCGATGCGCCTCGGCGCCTGGGGCGGCGGCATCGACTACCGCTTCCGCGTGCCCGCGCACGCGCGCTTCGAGGCCGGCGTCGGCTATCGCGGCATGGTGTCGCTCGAGGACCTGCACGAGCACCCGCGCCGCACGCACATGCGCGTCGAGGTCGGCCTCGACGGCGCCTTCGAGACGGTGGCCGATCAGAAGGTCAGCGACGCGGTGATGGAGGGCCGCCGCTGGACGGACGTCGCGGTGGATCTCTCGCGCTTCGAGGGAAAGGAGATCACGCTACGCCTGTCCGCCGTGCCCGAGGTGCCGACCGGGAAGCGCAACCTCTCGTGGTGGGCGAGCCCGCGCATCGTCGTCGCGGACGCGGCGACCGCGGCGCAGGCGGAGCCCGGCGAGCCGGGATCCGAGCCCGCGCCGCCGCCCGGCGAGGAGCCCGTGCCGGAGATGTGCGCAGACCTCTACGCGCCCGTGTGCGGCGCCGACGGCCGCACGTACCCGAATCCCTGCGAGGCGAGGCGCGCCCGCACGCAGGTCGCGCGCGACGGGCCGTGCGAGCCGACACCGCCCGCTCCGCCGGCGCCGAAGCTGCCGGCCGGCCCGGGCTAGGCGCGGACTGCTGCCGCCACGATGGCGCCACGCGACGCTACGCTGCCGCCTCGCGCCCGGGAGGTCTCGCGTGGGAAAGATCTTCGAGGCGATCGACGGCGAGCTGCGACGCTTCGTCGAGTCGCAGCACATGTTCTTCGTCGCCACCGCGCCGCTGGCAGCCGAAGGCCTGGTGAACCTCTCGCCGAAGGGCCTCGACACCTTCCGCGTGCTCGGCCCGCGCGAGGTCGCCTACTCGGACCTCACGGGCAGCGGCATCGAGACGCTCTCGCACCTGCGTGAGAACGGCCGCATCTGCTTCATGTTCTGCGCCTTCGAGGGCCGGCCGCGCATCGTGCGCCTGCACGGGCGCGGCGAGGCAATCGAGCCGGGCGAGCCGCGCTGGGACGAGCTCGCGGCCCTCTTCCCGACGATCGCCGGCCAGCGCGCGATCATCCGCGCCGACGTGACGCGCATCGCGGACTCCTGCGGCTGGGGCGTGCCGCTCTACCAATACGGGGGTCAGCGCGATCAGCTCGTCCGCGTCGCCGAGCAGCTCGGCGACGAGAAGATCGCGGCCGCGCGGGCGCAGATGAACGTGAAGAGCCTCGACGGGCTCCCGGGCCTGCGCGTGCGACGCTAGCTCGACGCCGTCTCCGGCCCGGCGTCTCGGGCAGCGGACAAGGCTGCGCGATCACGGCGCGCACGCGCGGTCGAGCCGCGCGAGCACGTCGCACAGCGGGGCGATCAGCGTGACGGCCTGTCCCTCGCTCGCCGCGGCCGATTGCCGGAAGAGCGCCGCGCGCGCGGCGACCGGCTCCGCGCCGGCGCCGAGCAGCACGCCGAGCGCGCCGGAGACGTAGGCGGCGGCGAAGCTCGTGCCGCTGCCGAAGACGAAGGAATCTCCCGGCGCGCTCGACAGGATCTCGACGCCCGGCGCGAAGATCTCCGCCGAGAGTCCGCGGTTGCTGCGCGCGTACACTCGCCGCTCGCGGTCCGCGGCGCCGACACCGATCACAGACGCGTAGGCCGCCGGGTAGCGCGGCTCGTCCGTGCCCTCGTTGCCGGCGGCCGCCACGACCAGCACCCCGAGCGCGTCGAGGCGCGCCATCGCGCGCTCGAGCAGCGGGTTCGCGGGGCCGACCAGCGAGAGGTTCAGCACGCGGGCGTCGGCCGCGTACGCGCGGTCCACGCCGCGCAGCATGTCGTAGAGGAGACACCGATCGGAGGCGGAGTCTCCCTCCGGCGTGCAGACGGGGACCGCGAGCAAGGAGACGCCCGGCGCCACGCCCTCGATGCCGAAGGCGTTGTGCGGGATCGCGGAGACCACGCCGGCGATCAAGGTGCCGTGCGCGCCACGACTGCCGGCCAAGCCCTCGACCGGCACGAGCTCGATCGGCGGGAGGTCGCGGTGCGCGGCGGGAGCCGAGTCGAGCATCGCGACGCGCACGCCCGCGCCGTTCGACCTGCCGCGCGCGCGGTCGACGCCGAGCTGATCGAGCGCGTACTGGAGCGGCCGGTACGGATCCGGGCCGGACGCAGGCGGCGGCGGCGCGGGCTCGAGCACGGCCTGCGCGGTCGCGTAGACGGAGTTCGGCACGACCGCGGCGGTCGGCGGCAGACCCGGCACCAGCGCCGCGGGCTCGAGGTCGGGCGGGCCGACGACGCGGGCGACCGTCGCGCACAGCACCGGGCTCCAGTACGAGTCGGCGATGCGCGCGCCCGGCGCGAGGCCGACATCGCGCGGGATCGCGCCCGACGCGTCCCTCGGCAGCGCGAGCAGCGCCTCGCCGCGCGGCGGCGCGAGGTCCTGCGCCGACGCCACCGGCAAGGTCGAGATCGCGCCTCCGGCCTGCGCGGGCGCGAGGCCCGTGTCGGCGCCGGCGAGCACGATCGGCGCGGCCGCGGGTGCGGACGCGAGCGGCTCGAAGGGCCCGCAGGGCGGCGCGTCGGCGTGGCTCGGCGTCGCGAGCGCGAGGCCCGCCACGAGCGCGCCGAGCGCGACGCAGGGAGGCGTCGCGTCCGCGGCTCTATCCCGCCGGGGGAGGCGCCGGCTGCGCGAAGCTCGCCACACCCCGGCCTTCTCCTTGCAGCACCTGAGCCGCCGCGCTCGCGTCCGCCGACGGCGAGAGCCGCACGTGGTAGACGCCGAGCTGCGTCGGACCCGAGACCACCTCGCCGCCGATCGCGCGCAGCGCGGACTGGATGCGCTCGGCCGTGGCGTCCGGCCGGAAGACCACGTCGAGCGCGAGACCCGGCTGCACCGACGCCACCTCCGTCGGCGCGCCGGCCGTGTGATACACGGGCTCCTGCGAGAGCACGCGCGAGCCGATCCACATCGAGAGCGCGCCGACGCCGGCGGCGGCGACGACGGCCGCCGCCGCACGCGCGGGCACGAAGCGCGACGCGCGCCGCGCGGGAGGCGCCCGCCGCTCCACGCCGCGGGCGCGACTCTCGTAGGCCTCGATCCGCTCGAGCACGCGCGCGTAGACGCGATCCGCCTCCGCCGCCGGTGTCTGCGGCGGAGACTCGCCGCGCAGGAAGGAGATCTCCTCGCGGCAGACGGAGCAGTCGGCCGCGTGGGCCTCCACCGCGCCGCGCCGCTCGGCGTCCAGCCCGTCGGGGTACCAGGCGATCGCCGCCAGCACGTCTTCGGGACATCCCGTCTCGTGCGTCAGAGTCATGTGTCGCCCCTCCTGCGCGCCATCAATGCGCGCAGCCGCGCGCGCGCCCGGTTGACGCGCGTCTTCACGTTGGCCTCGCTGATGCCGAGAGCGCTCGCGACCTCCTGGTAGCTGTGGTCCTCCAGGAAGGCGAGCTTCAGCACGTCGCGTTGACCGGCCGGCAGCGCCTGGAGCGCGCGCAGCAGGCTCCTCACCTCGTCGCGAGCCGCAAGCGCGTCCTCGGTGCGCTCGTCGGATGCGCGCTCGATCCACTCGTCGGCGACGGGCACGACGGCGGCGCGCTTGCCCTGCGACAGGCCGCGCCGCGCGGAGAGCGCCTTGAAGTGCGCGATGCCGAAGATCCACGACGCGACGCTCGCCTCGCCGCGCCAGGCCGACGCGCTGCGCCAGACCTCGAAGAACACGTCCGACACGACCTCGTCGCAGAGGCCCGCGTCCGAGAGACGGCGCCGCAGGAAGGCCGTCACGCGCGCGTGATAGCGGTCGAAGAGCAGCCGATGTCCGGCGCTGTCGCCGCGAGTCACGCGCGCGAGCAGCGCCTCGTCGCTCTCCGCGCCGGCGCGCGTCGGCGACGCGGTCGCTCGTGCGGCGCGCGGCCCGACGTCCGGAAACAGCGGATGGACCTTGCCGCTCATGTCCTCACTTTCCGCCGCCGGGAGACGGACCCGTGCCGACCGGCGGCT
>Ga0335085_10010397_pt1 | contig 13905 bp, 8 predicted proteins | sample Lox_Sample_45_FD_206712 | JGI IMG/M metagenome (GOLD analysis project Ga0335085, IMG submission 206712) | Soil microbial communities from Loxahatchee National Wildlife Refuge, Florida, United States - Lox_Sample_4.5 | ecosystem: Environmental > Terrestrial > Soil > Wetlands | place: USA: Florida...
TGACGGGTGAAACAGGTGCTGTCACAGCGAACCGGGCTCTCCGGTGGAGTGCCTTGTTGCTCTTAGCTCGCATGGGTGGTCCCCTCCCAATTGGTTGAAGCAGGCGTTCTGAGCCGAAGCAGGCGTTTCAGAGTTGAAGCAGACGTCGAAAGCCGATCCGTTCTCCTTCGTTCGTCGTTCTTGAGGAGGTGCGGTCCGCAGCTCGCGTCATCTACCCGACATGTAGCTGACGCATTCACGCCACCGCTCGCACCTTGGACGGACTCTAATGCGAACGATTAGCAATGACAAGCGCGTGTCGCGAATCTACAACGACAGGCGAAGCATTCGCAGGCAGCGACCCGGCGGCATCGGGCAGCGGGCGGAACGCTCGAGGTGGACGCGGGCTAGCGCCGCGCGGGACTCACCCGCGCCGATCGGTCGGCCGGGCGCGCCCCGATCCGCTCGAAGAACACGAGCTCCGAGGACAGGGGCGCGTCGAGGGTGACCTCGAGCCCGTGCTGCACGAGATCGAGGCCGCTGCGCTCGGTCCGCGCGGCCGGCCCGCGATCCTGGAAGTCGACGGCGTAGCGTGCCCGGGCGTCGAGCCCGGCGAGACGGAATCGATGCGTGGGCTCATCCGGCGTCGAGCCGCGGAAGGCGTAGAGCACGCCGCGCCGCAGCGCGGGAGAATAGTATTCAAAGCCGTCCCAATGCACCCCGTCGGGACGCTCCGAGACGTGATAGAGGTCGGCGGCGCGAATCAGGGGGCGGAGCGCCAGCGTATAGAGCGCGAGCTGCGCCCGTGCATCGGCGCGCTGCTCAGCCGTCCAGCGGCGCGTGTCGAGCATCAGCGAGAACCAGCCGAGCATGCCGCTGCGCAGCATGTAACGGAAACCCGACGGCCGCTCGGTCGGCCAGTCGGCCACGTAGCTCTCGAGCATGGCGGGCGGCAGGACGTGGCTCGCATCGAAGAAGGCCCGTCGATTCGCCAGCGGGTCGTAGGTGTCCGTGGTGGAGAAGTAGTCGCCGTGGGCCGCGCTGCCAAAGTCCATCATCCGGCCGCCGTCGTTGCACAATTCCAACAAAAGCGCAGGGTGCCGCCGTCGCAATCCCTCGTAGATGCGGTAGTAGGCCCGTGTAGCGTAATCGCTGACATCGGTGGAGTTCGATCCCTCGACCCATAGGTAGCCGGAGTCCTCCCGAACCTGGAGCGTTCCCGGTTCCGGGGGTGCTGCCGGGTGGTTCGTGCGGCTACTGCCCTGGGCGACGAGATAGCCGTCGTGCTCGAGCATGTCGAGGCGGTAGTCGCCTACGATGCGCTCGAGCTCGCGCTCGGCCCAGGCGGCGGCCGCGGGCACGCCGAGATCGACGGTGATGCCCTTGTACGGCTCGGCCGGTTTCCAGCCCGCGGGAGGCTCGGCGATGAGCCAGTCGCGCATCGCGGGGTCGTGGATGGTGAGCGCGCCCGGCTCATGCGCGAGGCCGGCTTGTCCCCAGCTGACCCACAGACCGAACTTGAGGCCACGGGCGTGGGCAAAGGTGGCGAGCGCCGCGACACCCGCCGGGAACTTGAGTGCGTCCGCGCGCCAGTCGCCCACGGTGCGAAACCAACCCGCATCGAGATGAAACATCTCGAGTCCGAGCGATGCCGCATCCTCGATCATGCGGTGGGCGAGGCTCTCGTCCACCGCCATGCCGCTGCCCCAGCTGTTGCTCACCATCAGGGGGTAGGAGGGGTCGCCGGTGGTTCGCGGGTTCTGCAGTACGGAGCGCACCCAGCGACGCAGGATGTTGCCGGCCGCATCGGGCCCGCCCCTGAACGCGCCGACGAAGATCGTCGGCGTGATGAAGCTCTCTCCCGGGGCGAGCCGCGTGCGGTAGGGACCGGGCAGGGGATTGAGTCCCGCCTCACCCTGCAACGAGGTTCCGCGGCGCTCGAGCGTGAGGTGCGTCCGGCCGCTGAACTCGATGCCGAGGTACCAGCCGCGGCGAGGGCCGTCCGGCTCCTCCACCAACACCCAGGGAATCATCTCCCGCGGCTCTGCGGGAATCGGCCGCGCGTAGGTGCTCGAAGTGCCATACCAGGTATCGCCGTCGTGCATCTGATCGAGGTGGGTCCCGGCGGGCGAGGGCGTGTCGGCGCCTTTCTCGACCCAGAAGCGCTCGAGGCGTGTGCGCGGGTCGATGCGCCAGTCGAAGCGCAGGCTCGGCAGTAGCGGCAGCCACACGGTCCGATCGCCGAGGTTGCGGATCTCGAGGTCGTGCTCCAGGGGTCCAAACGGCGAGCGCGCGCGCCAGCGCCAGATGAGCTCGAGGCGCGGAGAGTCGCTCTCGTACACGAGCTCGAGGTCTCCGGCCAGACGGGTCGCGGTGCGATTGACCCGCCACGCGAGCGGGTACGAGGCGCCGTCGGCCTCCACGTGGTCGGGGAGCGCCTCCCGGGCCTGATTGCGCCACGCGGGATCCGCACCCGAGCCGAGGGTGGTGAGCTGTGGCGCACGATCGCCGGCGCGAACGGTCACAAGAGTGTCCGCCGTGGCGAGTCTCGCCGTGGCGGGCGCGTGCGCGGGTGGCGGCGCCGCGCATGCCGGTTGCGTATTGCCGAGGTCAGCAATCGCGAGGACGGCCAGCGCCACAAGGCGCGCTGCCCCGTGCAGTTGCACAGCCTCGGCGAGTTGCGATATCAAGTCGTCATCACCGCAATTGCGGCGGCGGAGGTGGATATGCGATTCGCTCATGCTGGCGAAGGGCGGACCCTGAGGCAAGCGGCTGCGGCTCTCGCCGCAACCGGCGCGCTCGCTTGCGCGCTGCCGGCCTGGGGAGCGGACGCGCAGGCGGCGGTCTGGACGCCGAAGGAATTGACTTTCGTGTACCAGGGGCACACGACGAATTACACCTGCGACGCGCTACAGGCCAAGATGCGCGAGATCCTGCTGCAGCTCGGGGCTCGGCCGGATCTTCAAGTGTGGCCCTATGGCTGCACGCAGACCACGGCGCCCGATCCGTTCGCGGGCGTGCGGGTCAAGATGAGCGTGCTGCAGCCGGCAACGGCGGACACCCGCGCGCCGGTGGCCGCACAGTGGAAGGAAGTGGACCTGGTGGCCAATCGACACGATCCGCGCGAGGCCGAGTTCGAGTGCGAGCTGTTCGATCAGGTTGGCAAGAAGGTGTTGCCGCTCTTCACGACGCGCAACCTCAAGCAGGAGAGCACCTGCCAGTACCGCGCCATGATCCCCGGCACCACGCAGCTCAAGGTCGACGTGCTGGTGACCGAGCCGGCCACACCCTCGAGCGCCGCCCGCTAGTCGCGCCGCTTGCGCGACTCACGTCCGCCCGTCCCGTTCGCCGTGCGCCTGGCCGCGCACGGCGTGCTGGGCGGGCTGCTGCTTCTGTTGTGTGGTGCCGGCGAGCCCGCCGTTACCGCGGTCCGCTCCGGCAACGCGCGCTTCGAGTTCCTGACCGCATCCCTGGTCCGGATGGAGTATTCGCCCGCGGCGCAGTTCGCCGATGCGCCCAGCGCCGTGGTAGTGAAGCGCGCCTGGCCCTTGGTACCGGTCGCTGCGCGCGAGGAGGGCGGGTGGCTGGTCGCCTCGACCGGAAGCCTCACGGTGCGCTACCGGCCGCGGTCGGGTCCCTTCACTCCCGCAAACCTCGAGGTGAGCTGGCAGGACGGCAGCGGTCAGGTACACCGCTGGCACCCGGGGGATGTGGATTCCGGCAACCTGGGCGGGCTCGCCTATTCGCTCGACAATATCGCCGCCCGGAACCTGCCCCGCGATGGAGCAGACCTCGACAGCCCCGTCGACGATTCAATCCCGGGAATCGATCTGGTGCTGCCGCCGGCGCTGCCGGGGCTCCTCAGCCGCAGCGGCTACGCCTTCATCGACGACAGCGCGACGCCGCTCGAGAACGGCGCGCGCTCGTGGATCGAGCCGCGCACCGGCGAGCGGGGCCAGGACTGGTACCTCATCGCCTACGGCCGCGACTACCGCCGCGCGCTCAGGGAGTACGCGCAGCTCTGCGGCCCGATTCCCATGATCCCGCGCTGGGTGCTCGGCCCGATGATCACGGATTTCAACTTCGAGTATTTCCCCGCGAGTGCCGAGTCGCAGCGGCCGGAGTTCCAACGCTATAACCAGCAGTACCTCATGGGCGAGCTCACCCGGCTGCGCGCGAGCCACATTCCACTCGATACGCTGGTGCTCGACTTCGCCTGGCACAACTACGGCTGGGACGGTGGCTACGACTGGAGTCCGCTCTTTCCGCAGCCGCTCGAGCTCATGCGCTGGCTGCACCAGCGGGGTATCAAGCTGAGCCTCAACGATCACCCGGGCTACATCCACACGGACGAGAGCATCCTGTCGTTCAGCGACAGTCATGCGGGCGAGGTGCTGGCCGCGCTCGGCCGCGCCGCGCCCACCCGGCCGACCTTCGACCGGGACATCAGTGAGGGGTGGACATTCGCGACCGATGGGGAGCATTGGCGGCCCATCCGCATCGGCGTGCCCTGGGAGGAGCAGGGCTTCGCGGCGCACCGCGGCCTCGGCTGGTACCGCCGCTCGGTGGACTTGCCGCAGCAGCTGCCGGCCAGGCTCTTCTTATATGTGGGCGAGGTCCGCAAGACCTATCGCGTGCTCGTCAACGGCAAGGAGGTGACGCCCAGCCGGATTCACTGGCCGCAACGCCTGACCTATTCCGACCTCACGCCCTACGTGAGGGCCGGAGGGCCCAACGAGCTCGTGCTGAAGGTCGAGCCGGACCCCGAGAGCGAGCCGGGAGAGCATGCCGATGGCATCGTCCTCGGGCCGGTGGCGATCCGCGACGTGCCGCCACCTGCGCGCATCTACTTCGACCTGTCGGATCGCAGCCAGGCGGAGGTCTTCATGCGCACGCTCCACGGCCCGCTCATGAGTCAGGGGGTCGACTCCTGGTGGGTCGACGGCGGCAGCGGCTCGGTCGACATGCCGGGACTCAACCAGCAGCTCTGGACCAACAAGGTCTTCTACGACTACTCCGAGCAGCACACCGGCAAGCGCGCCTTCATCCTCGGGCGCTATGGTGACTGGGGCAGCGAGCGCTACCCCGGCTACTTCACCGGCGACACCTACTCGGAGTGGCCGGTGCTCTCCTACGAGGTGGCTTACTCGGCGCGCGGCGGCAACGTGCTGATTCCCTATATCAGCCACGACATCGGCGGCTTTCACGGCGGGCACATCGACTTCGATCTGTATGCGCGCTGGATCGAGTTCGGTGCCTTCAGCGGCATCCTGCGCATGCACAGCGCCCACGAGAATCCGCGCGCTGGGAACGTGCGCATGCCGTGGAGTTATGGCAGCCGGGGCATCGAGCTGATGCGCAAGTACTTCGCGCTGCGCACGCAGATGATTCCCTACATCTACAGCTATGCGTGGGTGGCGCACCGCGAGTCGCTGCCCATCCTGCGGCCGCTGTACCTCGAGTACCCCGAGCAGGATGAGGCCTACCGGCATCCGCACGAATATCTCTTCGGCGAGTCGCTCCTGGTCGCGCCGGTTGTCAGCCCGGGCGGCCAGCAGTCGGTCTGGCTACCGCCGGGAGACTGGCTCGGGTTCTTCGGGGGCGAGGCCCATCAGGGTGGGCGCGCATGGAGCCAGCATTATGCGGTCGACGAGACTCCGGTGTTCGTGCGCGCCGGGGCTGTCATCCCGGAGCAGGCCGCGAGCGAGTACTCGGATCAGAAGCCGCTCGATCCGCTGATACTCGATGTCTACGGAGCGGGCAGCGGGCGCTTCGAGCTCTACGAAGACGACGGAACCTCTCTCGGCTACGACGATCCGGGACGGCACGCTCTCACCACCATCACCCATGGCGTGGCGGGCGACGGAATTCACCACCTCACGATCGAGCCGACGGTAGGCACGTTCGTCGGGCAGCTGGCCGCGCGCCGCTACGAGCTGCGCGTGCACGGCACCGCCCGGCCATCGACCCTCACCGTGAACGGTCGCGGCGCCGGAGCCTGGCGCTGGGACCCGAGGCAGCGCATCGCCTCGATCGTGCTCGCCGAGCACTCGATCCGCGGGCGTCTCGAGGTCGAGTGGCGCTGAAGCCGCCGGTCAGGCCGCCAGGGTCACGAGGGTGGTGTAAGGCTCGTCATCGATATCGACATAGGGCAGGAGTGCGAGCGGCGCCGACCCGACGGTCGTCTCCCAGCGCCGGGGTGCGATCTGGCGCGCCGCCAGGAGCTCCTCGCGCCGCGGGCGCAGAGCCCGGCCGTCCGCGCTGATCGGGAACAGCACGAGCGGCCCGCACAGGAGCGCGACCGTGTCGCCATGGCCGCGATCGAGGGCCTCGAGGCGCAGCCGACGCGGAAGCTCGAGGTCGACGCGATCGCCGTCGCGCCATTCGCGGCCGAGGGCCGCGAAGCTGCCGGGAGCGGGAGTACCCGGCCAGGTCCGGCCGTTCACGGCGATACGCGCGCCGGCGGCCCACGCCGGGATGCGCAGGTGCAGAGTGAACGCGACGGGGCGCGAGGCGCTGAGCCGCATCGAGACGTGGTCGGCGAATGGATAGTCGCCGCTCTGCGTGAGCGAGCCGCGCGCCCCGCCGATCGACCAGCGCACGCTCGAGGGGAGGTACAGGTTGACGTACAGACCGCGCGGGTCGCGCAGATAACTGTTGATACCGTAGTCCGCCGCCACCTGCGGCAGCGTACCGGAGCAGCAGGGAAAGCGATGGTTCGAGTAAACCTTGCGGCCCGCGAAGTTGTAGTCCGCGTAGTAGAAGGCCCGCCCGTCCGCCTGCATGGGACGCGCTCCGAGGACGGTGTTGTACATGAGGCGCTCCATGCTGTCTCCATAGCGCGCGTCGCGCGTGACGCGCAGCAGGTAGCGGGTCAGCTTGAAGTGCGCGTAGGCGCCGCACGGAGTCTCGAAGCTGTTGTGGGTAGACTCGAGGCTCGCCGCGAGCTCCGGGCCGTCGGCGGCAGTGAGCTTTTCGTCGGGACCCCAGCCGCCGGTCGGAAAGCTCTGCGCGGTGAGCATGTCGAAGGCGTTCTGCGCGGCCCGCAGGTGCTTGTCGCTCCCGAGGGTGAGATAGGCCTGCATCGCCGAGCACAGGGAGTTCACGTAGCTGTAAGCATGCTTGCCGGCGAGCACGTTCTCGTCGCGCGCGAGCGGGTCGAACCACGTCGCGTCGTCGAGGAAGCGCACCGCGAGATCGCGGTAGCGGCGCCCCGCGCCGCGGCGGTAGGCGAGCAGCAGGTTCTCCGGGTTCGTATACGACTCGTCCCAGCGATAGGACTGGTCCTTGCCGGGGCGCCACGGCAGCTCGCGATCGATCGCCGCGGGGGGCAGGTACGGGAGCGCCGCGGCCGTGGTGCGCTCCAGGATCCCGAGCGCCTGCGGGTCGCCGGCCAGCTGCCAGGAGTCGATGAGCCCGAGCAGGAGCTTGTCGTAGCAGTACGCCGGAAAGCGGTTGTTGTCGTAAAAGCCCGTGCTGATCGCGGCCGCGTACAGCCGGTTGAGGCGCAGCACCTTCTCGCGCGTGTCCGCGGAGCCGGTGATGGCGTGATAACGGGCCAGGGCCGAGATCCATTGCCCGAAGGTGGCCCCGGGGGCGAAGCCCGCATCGTCGCGGTGCCAGTCGTAGTCGGGGTCGAAGTTGTACCAGCCGCCAAGATCCGCGCCCGGTGCGCGCTGTCCGGCCATCTGACGAAATGGCTTGAGGAGGCTGTCCTCGCTCAAGCTCATCAGCACTTCGTGGGTATTCGCGAGCTGCGCCTCGTGGGGGGCGCTGACGACGGTGACGTCGCGGTAGGCAAACTCCGCGAGCGGGCGCAAGGGAGGATCGCCGGCGGCCGTCGCGCCCCGCACGCCGCAGCCGCCGGCGAGCACACCGGCGGCGAGTCGCCCGAAGTCGCGGCGCGAGAGGGTCGTTGGGGGCATGCGCGCGTAGTATATTGCCGCGCCACTTGCGGTGCGGCACACGAGGGTACCATCGGGTGAACACGAGAGCGGTGTCGCACGCGGCTCTTGCCGCCACGATTGCCACAGTGTTCCTCGCAGCGGCGGGCGGCGCCACGCCGCCGCGGCCGACGGCGCAACGGCTGGCCTTTCAGGTCGACGACGCCCTCAACATCAACAACTTCCTGCGCGAGGGGCCGGTCGCGGGTCACCTGCTGCTGCGCTCCGGTACCGAGCCGCGGATTCTGGTCGCCTTCCCGGCCGGCAATAGCGGCGTGGGCCTGTGGTTCACGCCGCTGCCGCAGAAGGCGAGCTGGACACTCACCGGTCCACCGGAGCCGCTGCGCGCGGTCGACCGCCGCGGCCGCCGGCTCTACGGCCTGGTGGTTGAGGCGAGTATCACGGCACCCGAGCTCCTGCCGCGGCAGGCGGTGCTCTCCAGCATCCGCGTGCTGCGCGATTACCAGTCCGCGCACACAGTGCCGCCCGGGATCGGCAGCGCGCCGACGGTCTCCGGCAGCACGCTCAGCTGGAGCCGCGACCGTCTCGACGGCGGCGCGGGCTACCGGCTGTCGCTCGAGATCACCCACGGGACGCTCGGCGACGGGCGCATCCAGGCGGCTCCCGACGGCACGATCAGCCTGCGCATCAGCGCTCTCACCGGCGAGACGCCTCTCACGCCGCTCTCGGGAGGCGCGCTCCTCGACGACTCGGCGGGAGCCGATCCCGCGGCGCGCAACACGCTGACCTATCTCGCCTACCGTGAGAAGCTGCTGGCGGGATCGTGGCGCTTCGACACCTATTTCGGGCGGGACACGCTGATCTCGGTGCGGCTGCTGATGCCGGCGCTGAGCGCAACCGCGGCAGAGGCCGCGCTCGGATCGGTGCTCGCACGCTTGTCGCCGGAGGGCGAGGTCGCACACGAGGAGGACATCGGCGAGCAGGCGGTGCTGGATCACATGAAGGCCGACGGCTCGCGCTCCGCTGCGCCGGTTTACGACTACAAGATGATCGACGGCAACTACCTGCTCGCTCCCGTGGCAGCCGCCTGGCTCGTGCACGATGCGCGCGGGAGGGCGCGCGCGGCGGCGTTCCTGGCGACGGCGGCCGGCGGCGCAGACGGGGCGCACGGCACGCGCGGTGCGGCTCTGGTGCGCAACCTGAAGCTCGTGCTCGGGAGCGCGGCGGCGTTTGGCGCAGACCCGGCCTGGGCTAACCTCATCGCCCTCAAGGCCGGGCAGTCGGTCGGGGAATGGCGCGACAGCGAGCACGGTCTCGGCGGGGGACGCTATCCCTACGACGTCAATGCCGTGCTGGTCCCCGCGGCGCTCGCGGCCGCGGCGGAGCTCGATGCGAGCGGCCTGCTCGCCCCGTATCTCCCGGCGGGCGATCGCGCGCGCTTTGCCCGTGCCGCGCAGCTCGCGCAGGTGTGGCGTGAGCGGGCCCCGCCGCTGTTCGAGGTCACCGTTCCAAACCAGGTCGCCGCCGGCGCCGTGTTCGCCTATGCCGCCGCGGAGAAGATCGCGGCGCTGCCCGCCATCGGGGCTCTCGGCGCCGACGACCTGCGCTTTCACGCGATCGCACTCGATGCCAGCGGTGCGCCGATCCCGCTGTTGCATTCGGACGAGGGCTTTGCGCTGCTGTTCGGGGATCTCGCTGCCGCGAGCCTCGACCGCGCGGTGGGCGGTGTGATGCGCCCGTTTCCCGCGGGCCTCATGACCGAAGTGGGGCTGCTGGTCGCCAATCCCGCCTTCTGCCCGGCGCCTCTGCAGGCGCAGTTGAGCCGCAACGCCTATCACGGCACCGTCGTCTGGTCGTGGCAGCAGGCGCTGTTCGCCGCCGGCCTCGCACGGCAGCTCGAGCGCGCGGACCTGCCGGCGGCGGTACGCACTCACCTCATCGAGGCGCAGAGGCTGCTGTGGACGGCGATCGAGGCGACCCGCTCGATCAGCAATTCCGAGCTCTGGTCGTGGTCCTTCGGCGATCGGCACTATCACGTCGCGCCGTTCGGCAGTGCGGCGGCGGATGCGGACGAGGCCAACGCGGCGCAGCTCTGGAGTACGGTCTACCTCGCCGTGCGACCGCCCTCCGCAAAGGAGCAGATCCCATGAGCGGCACGAGCCGTGCGCCGACGTGTGCGCTGTTGCTGCTCGCCGCCGGCCCGGCGTGCGCCGCGGCCGATGGCGGCTTCCTCCTGCAGGCGGGCCTTGCCGATCTGCCGCAGTACTTCCCGGGCTACCTTGGCAACGGTTACCTCGGCACGCTCACGGGGCCGCGCGGCACGGAGGCGACACCCACCTACCTGGCCGCGTTCATGGACTACACGGCGGGAGACATGTCGCGGCCGGCGCAAGTACCCGCCTGGACCGAGGTCGACTTCAACTCGAGCCCGCCGGGCGCCAACGGGGCCTGGCTCAATCGCAGCCGGCTCGATGAGCGGCACTTCGCCGGCTACGCGCAAACGCTCGATCTGCACGAGGCGACGCTCACGACCCGTTACCGCTACCGCGACCGTGGGCGCGAGACCGCGGTCGAGGTCACGACGCTCGTGAGCGAGGCATCGCCGCATCTGGTGGCCACGCGCTTCACCATCACACCGGACTACGACGGCGTCGTGCGCCTGTCGTTTCCACTCCTCCTGTGGGCGAACCATGCGCCGCGGTTCCCGCTCGGCGAGATGAGCGGTCCTGAGATGGAGCAGGCGGTGGCGGCCTACGGACTCACGCTCGAGGCGCGGCCGCCCGCGAGCGCCGATCGCGAGGCGGTCTGGTATCCCGGCTACACCGAGGTGCGCACGAGCGACGGCGATCCGGCGTCGCTGTCCCTGTGGCTCGAGGGCAAGGCAGCGCAGGGACTCTCGATGGGCATGGCCGCGGCAGTGGCTCTCCCCGAGGGAGCGTCGGCCGAGCGGATCACGCTCGAGCGCGGCCGCTACCGGCTCGCGCTCGAGGTCGACTTCAAGGTCGAGCGCGGCCGCAGCTTCACCTTCACCAAGTACGTGGCGCTGTCGCGCGAGGGTTGGGGCGGCGATGCCGCCGCGGATCTCATCCTGGCACGCGAGGCGCGCAGCCGCGGATTTGAGCAGCTGCTCGCGGAGCAGCGCGCCGCCTGGGCGCAGCTCTGGCAATCCGACATCCTCATCGAAGGCGATGCCCGCGCACAGCAGGTGGCGCGCTCGGAGCTGTACTACCTGCTCGCGAGCTCGACCGCAGGTACCACACTCTCGCCGGGCCCCGATGCGCTCACCCCGGCCTATGCCGCCCACGTCTTCTGGGACAGCGACACCTGGATCTTCCCGGTGCTGCTGCTCATGCATCCCGAGCGCGCCCGACCGATGGTCGACTTCCGGCATCGCACGCTCGAGGCGGCGCAGCAGCGCGCGCAGGCGCACGGTTTCCAGGGGGCCATGTATCCCTGGGAGTCGGATCCGGGGAATGGCACCGATCAGACGCCGCACTCGGCGGTGCTGCTGGCGGACACGGAGATCCACGTCACCGCGGACGTCGCGATCGCGCAGTGGCAGTACTACCTCGCCACCCACGATCGCGAGTGGCTGCGCGCGCACGGGTGGCCGGTGATCCGCGAGGTCGCGCGCTTCTGGGCGAGCCGCTCCACCTACAACCCGGTGGCGCACCGCTACGAGATCGCCCACGTGAACTCGGTGGCGGAGTCGCACAACGACATTCCGAACGACACCTTCACCAATGTGTCGGCCGCCCGGGCGCTGGCGATCGCGGTGGCCGCAGCGCGTGAGCTCGGCGAGCGCGCCGATCCGGTGTGGGAGCGGGCGTCACGGCAGATGTATGTGCCGCTCGCCCCGGGGGGTACGCACCATCTGCCTTTCGATCCCTCGGTCGTGAGCAGCAGCGAGGACTTCGGCGGTGGGCCGACACCGCTGCTCTTTCTGCCCTCGCTCGATCTTCCCATGAGCCCTGCGCTGCGCCGCGGGGACTACGAGTTCTCCGTGCGTCCGACGCCGCTCGCCCGGGCAGGCGCGACCAGCATGGGCATTGCACCCTCGATCGTGGCTGCTGCTACGATCGGCGGCAGCGCGGAGGCCGCGGCGCTCCTCGAAGCGGATCTCGAGGGCGGCACGCTGAAGCCGCCTTTCAACGTGCGCACCGAGACGGCGGGCAACAACACGGGCTACTTCCTCACCGGCTCGGCGGGCTACCTGCAGAGCCTGCTCTACGGCTTCAGCGGCCTGCGTATCCGCGAGCAGGGGCTGGTGGAGGCCTACCCGCCGGTGCTGCCCTCGGCCTGGAGCTCGCTCATGCTGCGGAACATCAGTTTCCGCGGGCAGCGCCTCGACATCCGCATCGGGCGCGATGCGGCCGGGGTCGTGCGCCTGAAGCGCGAAGTGCACGAGTAGGCGGGGAGTCGTGCCATGCCGGTTCTTCATCAGATGCAGATGTCGGGCAACTGCTACAAGGTGCGGCTCGCGGCGCGCCAACTCGGCGTAGCGATCACCCTCAGGAACTACGGGTTGCACGATGGGGAGACGCGGAGGCCCGAGTACCTGGCCAAGAACCCCAATGGACGCGTGCCGATGCTCGAATTCGAGGACGGCCGCGTGCTCCCGGAATCCGGAGCGATCCTGTGGTACCTGAGCGAGGGCACGCGTCTGTCGCCCGCCGACAGCTGGGGCCGTGCCGAGGCGCTGCAATGGATGTTCTTCGAGCAGTACAGTCACGAGCCCTATATCGCCGTGGCACGCTTCTGGCTCGCCTACGCGCCGAGAGATGCCATGGAGAAGAAGCGGCATCTGGTGGCCGAGTGGCACGCGAAAGGTAACGCCGCTCTCGGCGTGATGCAGACGCATCTTTCGCGGCATGACTGGTTCGCGGGCGGGCGCTATTCGATTGCCGACATCGCGCTCTACGGCTACACCCATTGCGCCGCCGAGGGTGGGTTCGATCTCGACGCCTATCCGGCCGTGCGAACGTGGCTGAAGCGGGTTGCGGCGGAGTCCGACCACATTCCGCTGGCCGAAGCCTGGTGAGCGGTGCGTGCCGTGTTCCGAACGGCAGGCGGCGGACTGTGCGCCTGGCTTCTCGGCATGGGGCTGAGCGCTCCCACACTCGCGAGCGTCGAGAGCGGCGGTTCAGGCGAGGTCGCCGGCCGCCTCGTGTCGTTCCCGGGACCCGCAGGGTCAACACTCAGCGGCTATCTCTATGTCCCGGAGGGGGCGAGTGGGTTTCCCGCGGTGCTCTGGAACCACGGCAGCGAGCCTCATCCGGGGTCGCAGCCGATGCTCGCCCGCTTTTACGTCTCGCACGGCTTCGTGTTCTTCGTGCCGCATCGGCACGGCCAGGGGCGGTCGCCCGGGTCGTACATCATTGACGAGATCCGGCTGAGTCGCGGAGCCGATGTCGTCGCGCCGCAGGAGCGCGCCAGCCTCGACGTCCAGGCCGCGCTCGCCTGGCTGCGTGAGCGCCCCGAGGTCGATCCGAAGCGGATCGTCGTCTCCGGCTGCTCCTTCGGAGGGATCCAGACGATCCTCGCGGCCGAGCGACTCCGCGACGTCAGCGCATTCGTTGCGTTCGCACCCGCGGCGATGTCGTGGTCGGACAGCCAGCTGCGCGAGCGGCTCGAGCAGGCGTTACGCAAGTCGACGGCACCCGTTCTGATCGTCCAGGCGCATAACGACTACAGTCTCGGGCCGAGCACGGTGCTCGGACCCATTGCCGCGGCCCGCGGCGGCCGCTCTCATATATATCCCGATTTCGGCGCGAGCTCCCAGGATGGTCACTGGGTCTTCGCCACCTCCCAGGCCGGCATCGACGTCTGGGGGAGCGACGTCCTCGCCTTCATCGCCGCCGCGCAGGCTCAGACATCAACGGGACATTAAGGGCCCCGCCTCTGTGAGCTCAGGCGCCGGCTCGCCGCCGGCTGCGGGTGTTGGTTCGCGGGCTGGCGGCCTTCGGCTCTGGCAGCGGCACTGCCTTGCGCAGCTGCGGGTAGGGCTCGGTCGAGTGCGGGA
>Ga0335085_10010398_pt1 | contig 13905 bp, 14 predicted proteins | sample Lox_Sample_45_FD_206712 | JGI IMG/M metagenome (GOLD analysis project Ga0335085, IMG submission 206712) | Soil microbial communities from Loxahatchee National Wildlife Refuge, Florida, United States - Lox_Sample_4.5 | ecosystem: Environmental > Terrestrial > Soil > Wetlands | place: USA...
GGCCTCCTCCAGCATCCGGAAGGCGATGGAGCTGAAGAAGAGGAGGACGGCCACCGACACGACCGACGTGGAGGTGCTGTGCGTGAGGAAGGACTGGGCGGCCTGCAGCAAGGCGTCGGCCTGCCGCGGGAAGAGGAGGTTCAGCTCGCGGCGGAGCGCGCTCAGCACGAGTGCCTCGTCCGCGACCGAGGAGAGGACCCCCAGCGTCACGGTGAGGAAGGGAACGATCGAGAGGAGCGCGTTGTAACCGACGCCCCCGGCGAGGAGGATCCCGCGGTTGCGGAGGAAGGAGGCGACCACCCGCCGCGCGAATCGCAGCACCCGCACCGCCAGCAGCGCCGCTCCGCCCATGGCCCGGACCTCCCGGTGGCGGCGACGACCGCTCACCGTCCACATGGTAGCGCTGACCCACGGTGAGGTTGCGTCGTCGCCACACGGCCCGACCCTTTGCCGGGTGGCCCCTTGCCGCGCCCATCCCGCCTTCCGGCCTGGCCGCCGTGCGACCGCGCGTCGTACCCGTGCCCTACACTCACTCCCGTGTCGGAGGTCGCGCCGGACAGCCTGAACTACGCGCTCGTCGTGAGCGAGTTCTTCCTCGGCCTGAGGGGATCGGGGCTCCTCCTCTCCCCGCTCGACCAGGAGCTCGTGGCGGAGTGGGAGCAGCGCGGCGTGCCGGCCCCGGTGGTCTGCCGCGGGATCCGCCAGGGCATCGAGCGCCTCGGCGAGGAGGGCACGCACCGCCCTCCCCGACCTCCCCGCTCGCTCCGCGCGCTGCGCGGCTTCGTCGAGGAGGAGTGGCGCGCCTACCGCGCGGGCCGCGTGGGCGACGCGCCAGCGCCGTCGGGCGAGGAGGCGGTCGCCGAGGAGCGCCTGTCGCGCGCGCGAGGCCAGCTCGCCGCTGCCGCGCACACGGCGCCCGCGCGCCTGAGCGAGGCGTACCGCGCGGCCTGGCGCGCGCTCGTGGCCGCCGACACGCACCCCGGCTCGCCGCTCGAACGGGCCGCCGCCGCCATCGCCGCAGCCGATGCCCGCCTGCTCTCCGCCTGGCTCCGTTCCCTGCCCGCCCCGGAGCGGGCCTCGCTCGGCGCGCGGGTGCGCCTGCTCGGCGGGGCCCGGCCGCGCGGCACGAGCCGCCGCTCGCACCGCGAGGCCTTGCGCGCGCACCTCGCAGACCTCGCCCTCGAGGCCGGCCTCACCCCGCTCCGCGGATCCGTGTAGACTCCGCTCCCCCCATGGCGAGCCCGGCCGAGACGACGTGCGCCGAGTGCAGCGGTGCCGGCTACCGGGTCGAGCAGGTGCTCGGCCAGGCCGCGCGGGCCCGCCGCTGCGCCTGCCAGGCAGCGTGCCCCCGCTGCGGCGAGAGCGGCTTCACGCTGGTGCAGAACGGCGCCACCACCGTGGCCCAGCCCTGCAGCTGCCGGCACCTCGACGAGCGGATCGCCCTCTTCAACCAGGTGGGCGTTCCCGCCGCGGTGGCGAAGGCCTCGTTCGAGGGCTTCAAGGAGTGGTCGCCCGATCACTCCCGCGCCCGCGCGGCGGCCCAGGACTTCGCCCGGAAGTTCCGGCGCGACACGGCGACGAAGGGCTACCTCCTCTACGGCTCGCCGGGCGCCGGGAAGACGCACCTCCTCGTCGCGACGCTGCGCCACCTGTCGCTCGAGAAGGGAATCGCCGGGCGCTACGTCGAGTTCATGCTGCTCCTCTCGGACATCCGCGCCGGGTACGACCAGTCGAGAAGCCACATGGACACGCTCAGGCCCCTGCTCGGCGTGCCGGTGCTGGCCATCGACGAGCTGGGCAAGGAGCGCGGCACCGAGTGGGAGCGCTCGATGCTCGACGAGCTCATCAGCCGCCGCTACAACTCCGGGCTCGCCACGCTCTTCGCCACGAACTACTTCCTCGAGGCCCGCGCGTCCGCCGGGGAGCCGGGCAGGACGGTGCGCACGCGCACCGCCGAGTTCCAGCGCGAGGCCGAGTCGTACACGCTGGTTCAGCGGGTGGGCGACCGCATCTACTCGCGGCTCAACGAGATGTGCACCTTCGTGCGGCTCGACCCCGGCGTGGACCTCCGCAAGGACAGCCAGGGAGCCGGGACCTTCTGGGGGCGGTGAGGCCGTATCCCCCGCGGCAACCCAGCGAGCGCAGGGAGGGACCGGCCAGGTCCCGACCGGAGCGAGCCCCCGCGGCAACTCAGATCAGCTTCCGGTGGAGCGCGCGCGCCGCGTCGGCGAGGGCGGCGACCGGAGCGTAGGCGGTCACCCGCAGCGCCGACGTGAAGAGGGCCCGGGGCGGCGCGCCCAGCGCCGAGAGCGCGGCGTGGACCTCCTGGAGCACCCGGTGACCCGCCGACAGCCCGGTCCCCACCACCGACACCGAGCCGATGCCCTCGTCCGCGACGGCCATGCCCGGCACGGCCCGCAGCGCGTCGCGCAGCACGGGCCAGTCGTGGACGTTCTCGAGCGCCAGCACGAGCCCGGCCCTCTCTCCCGGGCAGGCGATCTCCGCTGCGGCGGCGCCACGCCCCTCCAGGCGGGCCAGCACGTCCCCGAGCGCCCGGGCCGGGAATTCGAGGAGCGCGAGCTCGCGCTGGGTGGCCACCCCCGCGACGCGCTCCGGGAAGGAGCCGCCCCGGACGACCGTCTCCTCGCTCCCGCCGAACGTCGACCGGGCGTGGATGGCGATGCCCTTCTCCTTCGCGAACTCCACCGCCTGCGCGTTCAGCACCTTCGCGCCGGCCTGTGCGAGCTCCTGCATCTCGTCGTAGGAGAGCGCGTCGAGCCTCCGCGCGTCGGGGACCACGCGCGGGTCGGCCGTGAAGACGCCCGCGACGTCCGAGTAGATCTCGCAGTCGCCCCCGAGCGCCGCGGCGAGCGCCACGGCGGTGGTGTCGGAGCCGCCCCGGCCGAGTGTGGTGACCTCCTTGCGAATGGAGACGCCCTGGTAGCCGGCCACGATGACCACCCTGCCGCGGGACAGCTCGTCGTGCACGCGGATCGGGCGCACCTCCACGATGCGCGCCGAGGCGTGGGAGTCGGTGGTGATGATGCCGGACTGGCTGCCGGTGAAGCTGATCGCGTCCACGCCGCGGTCCTGGAGCGCCATGGAGAGGAGCGCCATGGAGATGCGCTCCCCGGCGCTGAGCAGCATGTCGAGCTCCCGGCGCGGCGGCGCGGCGGAGACCTTCTTCGCGAGGGCCAGGAGCTCGTCGGTGGTGTCGCCCATCGCCGACACGACGACGCACAGGTCGAGCCCGGTGCGCCGTGCGGCCGCCACGCGGTCGGCGACGCGGCCGATCCTCTCGACGTCGGCGACCGACGAGCCGCCATACTTCTGCACCACGACGGCCATGTCGCCCCCGCGGCGTGCTTCTAGCCGCAGGTCCGCTTGCACTGCTGGACGCCCGCCGAGATCGTGCGGCACTCGGCGACGCTGGAGTTCACCGCGCATTCGGTGTCGGACGTGCAGGCGGCACCATCCGCCTTGTAGGCGGCGCACTTCTTGGTCCCGCCGTCACACCAGCTCTCCAGGCAGTCGACGTACTCGCCGATCGAGCCGCAATTGCCGCCCACGCGGGAGGGCGGCACGCACGTCCCGATCTCCTCGGTGGCGTCCACGCCACTGTTGGAGCGGCAGGCGAGCCCGTACGCACACTGGCCGTGCCCGGTCAGGCAGGCCTCGCCGGACTGGGGCGGCCGCGCGCAGACGTAGTCGGCCAGGTTCTGGTTGTACGTGCAGAGGAGACCGCTGGCGCACTGGTCGTAGTAGTCGCAGTGCTGGCCCGCCGGGGTGGTGTTCGCGGCGCAGAGGTTGCCATCCCCGCAGTAGAGGCCCGGTCCGCAGGTGTACGGATAGGTGCAATCGTCGCCCGCCGTCCGCTTGATCGGGTCCTCCGGGAAGGGCTGGCAGGTCTGGGGCGAGCGGGTGGTGTCGCAGTAGAAGGAGTTGTCGCACTCCCAGCCGCCGGGGCAGGATGCTCCGGAGCGGCCGTAGCGCAGGCAGGTGTTGGACGAGCTGCAGTAGTAGCCGTTGCCGCAGTTGCCGGCGGCGCAGGCGGTCCCCTCGGCGGGGCCCTGCACGCACCTGCCGGTCGACGTGTAGTCGCAGTAGAGGCCGTACCCGCAGGACGGTCCGTAGGTGGTGCAGTCGTCTCCCACCAGGCGGGCGGCGAGGCATTTCCCGGGGCAGGTGTTGCTCCCGATGAAGAAGCAGCCGTCCGTCGTCTCCGAGTTGCAGTCCTGGGACGAATTGCACGACTCGCCCACCTGCGCGAGCGGCACCAGCGCCCTGTTGCACTCGCTGTAATACGAGATGGAGAAGTTGCAGCCGCTGTCTCGCACCCTGGCGAGGCAGGCCTCGGCGTTCGCACGGTCGTAGCCCAGCATGCCCGAGGAGGAGGACCGCCCCGTGAGCGAGCAGTACGGCGTCACGTAGGACCAGAACTGCGCCTCCCAGGCCGGCGAGCCGGAGAAGCACGTCGTCTGCTTCTCGATGAGCGTGCTGTACAGCGCCTCGCAGAATCCCTGGGCGTTGGCGAGCGGCTCGAGGTCCTTCGTGTCCACGATCTTCGTGCAGCCGGCCGCGGTGGCGAGGGCGAGCGCGAGCGCGGCGAGTCGGGAGCGCATCCGGATCCTCCTAGAAGCTCGCGGCGGCGAGGACACCCGCCTGGCCAGGGGCGACGACGGGGGCGATGGCGACGTGCGGCCCCGGCCCGCGGAACCAGAGCCAGGTGCCCACGCCCAGGGTGACGACGCCGGTGGCGACGAGGACGTTCGAGGCCTTGGCGTACTTGTTCACGTCGTTGGCGAGCGAATCGTACATGTCCACGTAGCCGAGATCGTGCTGCTTCGACTTCAGGTCGTCGTGCTTCTGCTTCGCGACCCATCCCGCCCCGAGCCCGAGGCCGACCAGGGTGGCCCCACCGCCCAGCGTCACCCAGGCGGCCGTGCCGCCGCGGCGCGGTCCCGGCGCGCTCGTGGCCACGGCAGCGGTCCCGGCGGCGGCGGGTGCCGGTGCGGCGGGCGCGAGGTTCGGCGCCGGCTTGCCCGGCGCGGCGGGCGCGGCGACGACGGGAGGAGGAACGGCGGTGCCGACGGGGATGCCCTTCATGAGCTCCTTCACCGTGGCCTCGGCGGCCCTGGCGAGGGCGTCCTCGTTCTGGTCGGAGAACTGGGCGGAGCGCGCGGCGACCCGCGCCTTGCGGGTGTCCACGAGGAGCAGCGAGATGCGGTAGCGCGTGCCGATCTGGCCGACCTGGCCGGCGAGCATGTAGTCCACGCCGAGCGCGCCGCCGACCTCGGCGAGGCACGACGAGTCGTCCACGCAGCCCAGCACCTTCTTCTGCTTCTCGAAGCCGATCATCGCGTTGATGTCGGACTGCGAGACGACGTCGTAGCCGGCCTTGGCGATCTCGGAGACCACGATGTCGGAGAGGATCGTCGCCGTTCCGGCCTGCACGCCCTGCACGTTCTTCACGTCCGTGACGGCGACCTTGGTCTTGCCCGCCGCGGACGCGGTTCCGGCCGAGACCAGGAGGACGAGCGCGGCGAGCTTCGACATGGAACCTCCCGATGGGGTGCGTCATCTTACCATCGAGCAGCCCGGCCTCCGACCGGACGGCGGTCCCTTCGCCCGGGGACCACGCATCCGGGCCGCCGGCGCCTGGCGGCCCTCCGGGAAGAGACTGTCCTGAGCCCGTCGAAGGGCCCCTCCGCTCGCTTGACTTACCCCGGCACCCCCATATCTTCCGGCGTCCATGATCGAGGCCATCGCGCTCACCCGGCGGTACCGGGACGTCGTCGCCGTGGATCGGCTTTCCTTCACCGTGGGGAAGGGCGAGATCGTGGGGTTCCTGGGGCCGAACGGCGCCGGCAAGTCCACCACCATGCGGATGCTCACCGGCGCCCTGCCCGCCAGCGAGGGCACCGCACGGGTGGCCGGGTTCGACGTGTTCGAGCAGCCGCTCGAGGTGAAGCGGCGCATCGGGTACTTGCCGGAGAACCCGCCCGTGTACTCGGACCTCTCGGTGAGGAGCTACCTCCGGTTCTGCGCCGAGCTGAAGGGTGTCCCGCGCCGGCGCGTGGCGCCCGAGATCGACCGCGTGGCCGAGCGGACGGGCCTCTCGGGGGCGCTCGGCCGCACGGTGGCCAACCTCTCGAAGGGCTTCCGCCAGCGCGCCGGCCTCGCCCAGGCGCTGCTCGGCGACCCCGAGGTGCTCGTCCTCGACGAGCCCACCGTCGGGCTCGACCCGCTGCAGATCCGGGAGGTGCGCGAGCTCGTGAAGGGGCTCGCCGGCGAGCACACCGTGCTCCTCTCGACCCACATCCTCTCGGAGGTCGCGCTCGCCTGCCACAAGGTGCTCGTCATCGACGGCGGGCGGCTCGTGGACTTCGACACGCTGGAGGGCCTCATCGCGAAGCACCTCCCGGGCCGGTCGGTGACGCTCGACGACCTGGCCTTCCTCGAGGACATCTACGGGAAGCTGGTGCGGCCCGCCGACTCCCCTGCCCACCCGCCCGGCCAGCCCGCGGCCACCGCCGCCGGCGCCCGCCCCTAGGAGGGACCGCCCGTGCGCTCCATGCTCGCCGTCGCGCGCAAGGAGATCGAGGTCTACTTCACGACCCCGATCGCCTACGTGATGCTCGCCGTCATCGCCTTCTTCGGCGCCCAGTTCTTCAACGGGGCCCTCGACGCCTACCGCTTCCTCGCCCTGCGCGCCTCGGCTTTCGCGCCGGAGGCCGCTGCCGGGCTCAACCTGACCGACCGGGTGGTGGTCCCCCTCTTCGGCTCGGTGGCGATCTTCCTCGTCATCGTCTCGCCGTTCCTCACGATGAGGCTCGTCGCCGAGGAGAAGCGCACCCGGACGCTGGAGCTGCTCCTCACCGTGCCGGCGCGGCCGATCTCGATCGTGCTCGGCAAGTGGCTGGCCGTCCTGGCGGTGGTGGCGGTCGCGCTCGGCGTGGTGGCGCTGTTCCCGGCGGTGCTCGCCGTCGCAGGGCGGGGCGCGGGCGGCGGCGCGGCGGTGGAGTGGCAGACCGTGGCCACCGGGCTCCTCGGGCTCTTCCTCCTCGCCATGATGTGCACGGCCATCGGCCTCTTCTTCTCGTCGCTCACCGAGTCGGTCATCGTCTCCGCGCTGCTCGCGCTCGTGCTCCTGCTCGCGCTCTGGGCGGTGACCCTCTTCGCCATCGGCGTGGAGGGGCCCGGCCGCGACATCGCCTCGGCGCTGTCGTCCTCCGAGCGGCTGAACGGCTTCCTGCAGGGCCGGATCGCCCTCGCCGACGTCGTCTACTACCTGTCCTTCACCGTCCTCGGCCTCTTCCTCACCGAGCGCGCGGTCGAGGCCCACCGCTGGGCGTAGGGGACCGACCGTGAACCGTCAGAGCCTCGCCCGCATCCTCGGCGTCGTCGGCCTCCTCCTCGCCGCCACCGCACCGATCACCTACCTCCTGGGCGGCACCGGCCTGGTCGCGGCGAAGCTGGTCGTCGCGGCCGGCGCGCTCGCGAGCGCGGCGTTCCTCGCCGGCGGCGCCGGGGCGCGGCGCTTCTTCACCGGACGCGGCGCCCATTTCGGGACGTTCACCACCGTCTCGGCCCTGCTCGTCGCCGCCATCCTGGCGGTCGCCAACTGGGCCGCCATCGCGAGGCCGGTCTCCTGGGACCTCACCCGCGACCGCCTCTTCACCCTGTCGGACGACACCCGCCGCACCCTCGCCTCGCTGCCCGGGGACGTCGAGGCGCTCGCGTTCTACAGGGCCGACGAGCCCGCGCACGAGCCCACCCGCGAGCTCCTCCGCCGGTACGCCGACCTCTCGCCCCGCTTCCGCTACCGGATGGTGGATCCCTACGGGAGTCCGGAGCTGGTGAAGCGCTTCGACATCACCGAGGGTGGCCCGCGCATCGTGTTCACCCTGGGTGGTACCGAAAAGAAGTCGCGCGCGGCCGAGCCCACCGAGGAGGCGCTCACGAACGGGCTCGTCGAGCTCACCCGCTCCGGGGCGCGCAAGGTCTACGTGCTCGGCGGCCACGGCGAGCCGGGCGTCGTCCCGGGGCCCGACCGCGCGCTCTCCGGGGCGGCCGAGGCCCTCCGCCACGACGGCTTCGGCGTGGAGCCGCTCTCGCTCCTCGAGAAGGCGGAGGTCCCGGCCGACGCGAGCGTGGTGCTCGTGGTCGGGCCGAGGAAGAAGCTCCTCCCGCCGGAGGTGAAGGCGCTGCAGGCCTTCCTCGACCGCGGCGGCAAGGTGGGCCTGTACCTCGAGCCCGAGGTCGATGCCGGAGTGGACGCCATCCTCTCCGCGTTCGGCATCGAGGCCGACGACGACGTGGTGGTGGACCCCAGCCAGGCGTCACAGCTCTTCGGCGGGTCGGCGGTGACGCCGGTGGGCGTGCCGGTGCCCGGCCACCCGATCACCGACCGCGCCCAGAACCAGGCGGTGGTCCTGCCCACCGCCCGCTCGCTGGTGGCACGGACCGACGGCCCCGTGCACCCGCAGCCGCTCCTCCTCACGACCCGCGAGGCCTGGGGCGAGACCGACCTCCAGAGGCTCGACCGCGAGGGGCGCGCCGAGCTCTCCGACGGCGAGAAGCACGGACAGCTCCCGCTCGCCATGGTGGCGGTGCGCCCGGTCACGGCCGCGGCGCCCGCCGCACCGGGCGCCGACGCGAAGCCGGCCCCGGCCGGCCCCGAGGCGCGGCTCCTCGTGGTGGGCGACTCGGAGTTCATGGACGACCGTTACGCCCAGGTGCTGGGCAACCTCGACTTCTTCCTGAACGGCGTGGCCTGGCTGGGAGAGCAGCCGGACCGCATCGTCATCCGGCCGAAGGGCAGGGAGGGCTCGCGGCTGGTCCTGTCGGCGGGCCAGAGCGCGGCGGTGCGCTTCGCAACGCTCGACGCGCTCCCGCTCCTGCTCGTCGGGCTCGGGCTCGCGGTCTGGCAGGTTCGCCGCTCGCGCTAGACCAGGGAGCGCCACCGTGAAGAGCGAATCCCCCCGGTCCACGTCCGCCCGCTCCCGCCTCGCCCTGGGCACCGCCCTCCTCCTCGTGGTCGCGGGCGCCGCGGGCGGCCTCGCCTGGTTCGGCATCGTGAAGCACGGCGAGGACAGGAGGAGCGCCGAGCTCCGGCAGAAGCGGGTCGTGCCGTTCGAGCCGAGAGACGTGGTGGGCCTGCGTGTACGGCTGCGCGGCGAGGAGGCGCGGCTCGAGCGCAAGGACGGCCGCTGGAAGCTCCTCGCACCGGTGGAGGCGGACGCCGACGCCGTGGCGGTGGACCAGCTGCTCTCGCGGCTCTCCGGCCTGGAGCGCCGCGCCCGGAGCGCGCCGGCCGGGGAGCCGGCCGAGCGGCTCCGCGAGTACGGCCTCACCGACGCTTCGACGCGCATCGAGGTGGCGCTCGCCGACGGGAGCACGTTGGGGCTGACGCTCGGCGAGAGCAACGGCTTCGACGGCACCATGTTCGTGCAGCCCGCGTCCGGCGAGGTGCAGGTGGTGGGGGCCGGCACGCGCATGGACCTCGAGAAGACCGCCTTCGAGCTGCGCGAGCGCCGGCTGCTGCGGTTCGAGCCGTCCTCGCTGGAGCGGATCGAGGTCGCGGGGCCGCGGGGGCCCTGGTCGCTCGCCCAGGCTCACGGAGGGTGGACGCTCGCCGCCCGTGGCCTGGCGGAGGGCGAGCGCGCCGACCCCCGGCGGGCCGAGGACGTGGTGGCGGCGCTGCGCGCGCTCCAGGCCACCGCCTTCGAGGACGGCGACCCGCCGGCCGGGAAGCCGGCCTGGGAGATCCACCTCGCGTTCGCGGGTGGCGGCGAGCAGCGCCTCTCGGCCTGGCGGCCCCCGGGCGGGGGCGAGGTGCTCGTCGTGCGGGCGCCCGGCCAGGAGCAGCTGGCTCGGCTCCCCACGAGCACGCTCGGAGCGCTCGACGTGGACCCCGCCACCCTTCGCGACCGACGCCTCCTGCCCGTGGATCGCGAGCAGGTGACCTCCGTGCGGCTGGAGGTCCCCGCCTCTCCCGCGGACGGGTTCACCCTCACCCGCACGCCGGCGAGGCAGCCGGGGCTGCCGGACGAGTGGAAGCTGACGGCGCCCGCGCCGGGCCCGGCCGAGCCGTGGAAGGCCCAGTCGCTCCTCTTCGCGCTGACGGGGCTCGAGGCCGAGCGGATCGAGGACGAGTCGGGCAGGGCCGCCGCGCAGTCCGGGCTCGCCCCGGCGGCGCGCACCTGGGTGCTCGTCGGCGCCGACGGCAAGGAGATCGGCCGGCTCGCCGTCGGCCGCGAGTCGAGGGGCGAGCTGCTCGTGCGCTCGGGCGCCTCCCCGCGCATCTGGGCGGTGAAGAAGGAGAAGCTCGACGGGCTCCCGAAGGGGCCGAAGGACCTCGCCGGCTCCGTTCCTCCGGGTTGACCCCGGCTGGAATTCCCCTTATGTTCCGCGTCCCCCGGGCTCGCCCCGGGGTTCGCGTTCGCAGCCGCAATCCAAGAGGAACTTCCATGGCCCGCGTCACCGTCGAGGACTGCCTTCCCCGCGTGGACAACCGCTTCGCGCTCGTGCTGCTCGCGACCAAGCGGACCCGCCAGCTGATGGCCGGCGCCCGCCCGCTCCTCCCGCAGACGAAGAACAAGCCGCCCGTGCTCTCGCTCCGCGAGATCGCGACCGGGAAGGTTCGCTTCGACCGCTCCGTGCGCGACGCCCTCGTCGGCAAGTTCGACAAGGAGAAGTCGACGCTGCCGGCCGGGCAGACCCGGACCCTGCGCTAGCCGCAGCGCGTCGCCCCCCGCCGCGAAGGGTCCGTCGCCAGCACGACCGGGGCTCCTGGCCGGAGTCGTGCGCTCCGCGGGGGCTCCGCGGTAGGATGTTGCCCGTCCCGATGCCCGGAGCCGTAGGTGATATCGCGGCGTCCCACGGCAGGACGGGCATCGATGGAATTCGCAGGGCACCTCGTCCGTCTCATCATCACGCCAAGGGACCCTTCCGTCCCCGCTACAGGAGGCAGTACATGAATCGCATCGTCCGCAGCCTCGCCGTCCTCGCCGTCATCGGCCTCGCCGCTCCGGCCCTCGCGGAGGAGCCCGCCGCCGCGGCCGCGCCGGCCAAGTCGAAGTCGACCGCCTCGACCTCGTCCTCGAAGAAGAAGAGCACCAGCACCACCTCCAGCACGAAGAAGAAGAGCACCACGAAGCCGAAGGACGACAAGGCCGCCGCGCCCGCCGCCCCGAAGTAACGCGGCTACCCCCAATGGCCCATCGCCCGTGCGCCCTTCCGGCGCACGGCGGTGGGCCTCGCATTTCGGGTGGCCAGGACGCGGGCCGGCGCCGCTCAGGCGTCCTGCCGAGCCCCGAGGTAGCCGAGCTTGTCGCCGCCAGCGAGGCGGTAGCTCTGGCGGAGCTCGCGCAGGAGCCCGTCGATGTCGGCGTCCTCCACGAACCGTCCCTCCAGCCAGCGGGCGTAGCCGCCTCCGAGGCGGTTCGCCTCCCGGTAGCGGTGCAGCTCGTCCTCGGCGAGCCGGGTCTCGTAGCGCACGCGCTCGAAGAGCCTGCGCCGCAGGGTGCCGCTCGTCCGGCGGAGGCCCCTGCGCCACAGGTGCAGGAGGAGCAGCGCGAACTTGTCGATCTCGGCCTGCACCTCCAGCTCGAGGAGCGACACGCGCCGTCCCTCGGCCACCGCGAGCGCGACGTAGACGAAGTGCGAGACGCCCTCCGCGGCGCACGCGAGCCGATGCAGCCCGGCGCGCGCCACGAGCTTCGGGCGCCGGTGGTGGGGTTCGGCCGAGGCGGCAGCCGCGATCACCGCGTCGTCGAGGTAGAGCCCGACCGAGACATCCCCGCCCTCCTCGACCACGAGCAGCTCCTCCGCCGAGCGCGGCGCGCGCCCTGCCGCCTGGGCTTCCTCGCGCCGCACCAGGAACGCGTCGACCCGGGGCGCCTCGACGCCGTAGATGGCCTGGAGCTCGTCCTGAAGGAACCCGAGCGTCGCGTCGGCCGGGCTCACTGCGGGAGCATCCCCTTCCGCCTCGCGCCGGGTCCGCCGAAGAGCGCCACGCCACGCTCGGCGAGCATGTCCGCCACGCGCTCGCTCCGGGTGAGGAGCCAGCGCTCGTAGAGCTTCACGAGGCCGCGGTTCGAGCGCAGCTGGCCCATCTCGGCGATCTCGGCGAGGAGGTCCACGAACTGCGGGAAGCGGCCCGAGAGCTCCTCGAACGCCGAGGCGCCGCCACCGCGCTCGCTTTGGGCGAGGGCGCCGTACGCGCGCTCGCCCATGGCGATGTAGTAGTCGACGTCCACCGGGCGGCCGGCCAGGGAGTCGCCGAAGAAGCCGGAAACGAAGAGGGCCGTGTCCCCCAGGCGCCGCAGGCCGGCGGCGCGCGCGCGCCGCTCCGAGCGGAGCGCGCGGAGGAGGATGAAGGCCAGGGGCTCGGCGGCGACGTTCCCCTCGCCGTCGTCGACGAACAGCTGCTCGCGGTCGACGAACCGGGTGAGGAGGTTCACGAGGTAGAACTCCGTCACCTCCTGGACCTTCATCCGGCGGTGGCCGAGGACGTCCACCACCATCTCCCGGAACCACTCCAGGGCGCTCTTCCCGACGAGGATCTGGTTCGCAGCCGCCACTGCGCCTCCCGTGGGGCCCCACCGGGGGCTTCGCCCACCTGCCTTGAAGGTACGCGTGGCGCGACGAATTATTCAAGTACCGGAACTTCTAAAGGTTTTTGGTCCTGGCAGCCGTGGTCCGCGACCGCCAGGCGCATGCCTGGCAATCCCTGAGGTCGACTGCCAATCGGGGCGAAAAAGGCCTATGACGGCGGCCCGCTGACGCGCTCCGACGCTCGCTTGACTCGCGCGCTTCGGTGATTACGATTCCGCGGCCCGCTGGCACTCGGCTGGCTCGACTGCCAAGCGGGAAACCCAACGACCCGATCCCCGCCCGCATGCGGGGCGCTTTCCAGGAGGAACTCATCATGACCAAGATCCGCCCGCTTCAGGACCGTCTCATCGTGAAGCGAATGGCCGAGGAGGAGAAGACCAAGGGCGGCATCATCATCCCCGACACGGCGAAGGAGAAGCCGATCGAGGGCAAGGTGATCGCCGCGGGCAACGGCAAGGTCCTCGAGGACGGCAAGGTCCGCCCGCTGGACGTGAAGGCCGGCGACAAGATCCTCTTCAGCAAGTACGCGGGCACCGAGATCAAGATCGACGGCGAGGAGCACCTGATCATGCGCGAGGACGACATCCTCGGCGTGATCGAGGGCTAGCCACGTCGGACCACCCCGAATCGAGAACGGAGTCACCGAAATGGCTGCCAAGGAAATCCTGTTCGATCAGAAGGCCCGCGAGGCGATCCTCAAGGGCGTGAACACCCTCGCCGACGCGGTGAAGGTCACCCTCGGCCCGAAGGGCCGCAACGTCGTCATCGAGAAGAGCTTCGGCTCCCCCACGATCACCAAGGACGGCGTCACCGTCGCCAAGGAGATCGAGCTCGAGAACAAGTTCGAGAACATGGGCGCGCAGATGGTGAAGGAGGTCGCCTCCAAGACCTCCGACGTGGCCGGCGACGGCACCACCACCGCCACCGTGCTCGCCCAGGCCCTCTACCGCGACGGCGCCAAGCTCGTGGCCGCCGGGCACAACCCGATGGACATCAAGCGGGGCATCGACAAGGCGGTCGAGTCGGTGGTGGCGGAGCTGAAGAAGCTCTCCAAGCCGACCAAGGACCAGAAGGAGATCGCCCAGGTCGGCACCATCTCCGCGAACGGCGACACCACCATCGGCGGGATCATCGCCCAGGCGATGGAGAAGGTGGGCAAGGAGGGCGTGATCACCGTCGAGGAGGCGAAGGGCCTCGAGACCACGCTCGAGGTGGTCGAGGGCATGCAGTTCGATCGCGGCTACCTCTCGCCGTACATGGTGACCGACCCGGAGCGGATGGAGG
>Ga0335085_10010399_pt1 | contig 13905 bp, 12 predicted proteins | sample Lox_Sample_45_FD_206712 | JGI IMG/M metagenome (GOLD analysis project Ga0335085, IMG submission 206712) | Soil microbial communities from Loxahatchee National Wildlife Refuge, Florida, United States - Lox_Sample_4.5 | ecosystem: Environmental > Terrestrial > Soil > Wetlands | place: USA...
CGGTCATCGGCGGATGGACCACCGCTTCGATGCGCCAGGTGCGCCTGCTTGACGGCACGCCGCGCTCCGGGAACAACGAAGTCTCCAAGCAGGGCGGTCCCTGGGTGCAGGTATCGCGGCTCGGCATGCCGCTCGTCAACGAGGTCGTCATCGGACTGAAGGACAAGGACAAGTTCAACGCCTCGCGCCCGAAGGATGACGCACAGTTCGCCGACTATGTGACGAACCCGACGTTGCCTGCGCTGATCGAGATCCTGTTCGGTGACGCCGGCGCGAAGGCCCCGACGAAGTTCCCGCGCCAGGACCTGGTGGTCGCGTTCCTGACCGGCATTCCCGGGCTGAATCAACCCGCCCACGTCCGTCCGAGCGAGATGCTGCGCCTTAACACGTCGATTGCACCGACGCCGAAAGGCTCGCAGAACACGCTCGGTGTTCTCGGCGGCGACAACGCGGGCTTCCCGAACGGGCGCCGTCCAGGCGACGACGTGGTCGACGCGTCGCTGCGCGTCGCGATGGGCGTGCTCTGCACGTTGAACAGCCCGGCGGTATTCGGTTGTGTCGCCGCCGACGCACCTGCAGGCGGGCTCGCGCTCACCGATGGCGGCGCAAACATCTCCGATGCGATGTTCGACGGGACATTCCCATACCTGCGCACACCGATCGCGGGTGACGCGGGCCAGTAGGGAGAGCTGCCATGACATCACAACTGAAACGGCTGGCGGCCGCCGCTGGACTCGCCACCGCATGCCTGGCAGGGCTTTCGGGTTGCGGAGGTGGCGGCGGAGGGTCCGCAAGCACCGACGACGGACTCACGCAGATAGAGCGCGAGGATCTCGCCGCATCGAGTTGGCCTGGAATGCTGCTGTTTGCCGAGGGGCAGATCAGCACGATGACCAACGAGACCGCGCAACCGCGCCCCATCGCGGGCATCAAGCCGCCGCAGTCGGAAACGGGAGAACCTGCGGCCATCTGAGTCGCAGAACCGCCCGCTCGCATGCTCCGCGGCAATTGCGTGCATGCGGGCGGGCGCCCCGAGGTCCTTGCGCATTCCACTCGCCCAAATGTCCACGCGCTCCTTCATTCGTTGCTTGTTTGTGTCAGCGTTGCTCGTCGCTGCAGCTGGTGCGAACGGCGCGCCGCTGCCATCCTCGACTCCGCAACCCGACGCGATCGTGGCGACGCAGTTGCTGCCGCGCGCGCAGAAAGATGCCTTGCGCCGGCTGACAGCCGTCGCGCCCGAGACGGATCCGGCACAGCGCCTGGCTGCCGCGCGCCGGATGATCGAACTCGGCCGCATCAACGGAGATCCGCGCACGCTCGGATATGCGGAGTCGATCCTCGCGCCATGGCCGGCAGGCAGCGCCGACGTTCCGGTCGATGCGATCGTCCTGCACGCCACCATCGCGCAGAGCCGACACGCGTTCTCGCGAGCGCGCAGCCTGCTCGATCGAGCCATCGAACGCAGCAAGCCGGGCGAACCGGCGTTCGCTCAGGCGCTGCTGACGCGCGCGGCCATCGCGCAAGCCACCGGCGACCTCGCTGCTGTGCGCTCTGATTGCCAACGCCTGTTTTCCCTCGCGCGCGAAATCGCGGCGATCTGCGCCGCGTCGGTCGATGCCGTCGCCGGCCGTCTCGATACGGCGATCCCGGTCCTGCGCGTCGCGAGCGAACGCACGGCCGACAGCGTGCGCGCCTGGGCGCTCGGCGCGCTCGCGCAGGCGTATGAACAGCGCGGCGAGCGCGGAGCCGCCGAGAACGCCTACGACGCCGCGCTCAACGCGAGTGATGACCTCACCACGCGCCTCGCTTATGCCGACTTCCTGCTGGCCCGGGGTTCCGCCGCCACCGCGGCAAGACTTCTGCAAGACGCACCGCCGACCGATGGCGTCGTGCTGCGCCAGTGGCGCAGCGCGCGACTGCTCGGCCACAGTGAAGCCGCTGCACTCGAAGCACGGCTCGCGACGCGACTCGAAGACGCGCGTCGCCGTGGTGATGGTTCCGACCTGCTGCACGCGCGCGACTGGGCGCAGTTCGAACTCGAGCGTGGCGCCGTTGCCGAGGCGCTCCGTCTGGCGCAGGCGAACTGGCGCGATCAACGTGAACCGGCCGATCTGCTCGTGCTGGCGCGCGCGGCGAGCGCGGCGCGCGATAGCGACGCGCGCGCGGGCGTCATCGCGTGGATGAAGCGAACCGGCTTGCAGGATGTACGCGTCGATGCGGTGCTTGGGGAGGAGCGATCGTGAAGCGCTTTGTCGAGATTTTTTGCGCGTTCGACCGCATGGCGAAGGCCCTCCTCGCGCTCGCTTGTTCATTGTTCGGCGGCGGCGCATTGGCTCACGCCGCGAGCACCGCCTACCTCGACATCGGGATGCCGCAAGCGAACGAAGTCGCCGTTCAGTGGGTCGTCCCGTTGCGCGATCTCGACGCGGTGCTCGATCTCGACGCGAACGCGGACGGGCAGCTCGCATGGTCCGAGGTAACAGCGCGCCGGCGCGACATCGAGGCGCTCATGCTCGACCAGGTGCAGCTCTCCACCGGTGCTCACCCCTGCATGCTTGCGATCGCGCCGCTTCGCTTCGCCGACCTCGAAAGCGGCGGATACGCCGCGCTGCAGGCACGCGCGCAGTGTCCTGATGCGATCGACCGGGTGCGGCTCGACTATCGCTTCCTCGAACACCTCGACGCGACGCACCGCGTGCTGCTCACCACTCCCGGCACACGGACGCCCCGACCGCTCGCGCCGGGCCAGCGTGCCCAACTCGATCTGCGCTCTGCACCCTCGAGGTTCGGTGCATTGCTCGGGAACGGCATTGCGCACATTCTCGGCGGAGCGGACCACCTGCTGTTCCTGGTTGCGCTCCTGTTGCCCGCAGTCGTGATGCGCACGGCGGGCCGCTGGGCGGCGCGCACCGATCTCAATGCGGCGTTGCTCGAGGTGGTCTGGATCGCGACTGCCTTTACGGTTGCGCATTCGATCACGCTCGGGCTCGCCAGCTTTCACATCGTCTCGATTCCGGGCCGCATCATCGAACCGCTGATCGCGGTCACGGTGCTCCTCGCCGCGCTGAACAACCTGTGGCCGGTCGTGACACGGCGGCTCGCCGCGGTCGCCTTCTCCTTTGGTCTCGTCCACGGTTTTGGCTTTGCCGAAGTGCTCGCGCCGCTCGCACTGCCGGCACGCGAGCTCGCTCTTGCTCTGTTCGGATTCAACCTTGGCGTCGAGATCGGCCAGCTTGCGATCATCACGAGCGCGTTCATGCTGCTCGTGCTGGCGCGCCAGTGGCAGGGTTACGGGCGGTGGGTGCTCGGCGCTGGCTCCGCGCTGCTGGCGCTCACCGCCGGAATCTGGATCGTCGAGCGCGTGTTCAACGTGCCCGTGTTCGCGCTGGCGGTGGCGGGAGCCTGAAGCGGCGCGCTCACGTGCGCGGCGCCGCCGTGCAGTGCGCGTCTTTCTCCGCGGCACCGCTGCCGCTTCCGAGCGCCCAAGGCAAAGGCTCGTCGAAGCGGTTGTGGCGCGGGGCACCGCGCACCCAGTCCGCGAGCACGAGCAGGCCGAGCAATGCCCAGAAGGCTGCCGCCAACACGGTGCGCCGTCCTGTGCTCATTGCTCAACCCTTGAACCCGAGTCGCTCGCGCAGTCGGATACCGACGACCGAGCCGACGAACGCGCACGCAAACCACACCCAGCCATGCAGGCTGCCGCTGGAGATGCCCGAGAAATACGCGCCGATGTTGCAGCCAAAAGCAAGGCGTGCGCTGTACCCGAGAACAAGGCCGGTAACGATCGAAGCAACCCACTGCGTCGGCGTCGGTGATGCGGCCGGGAATGCGTGGCCCCGCCAAAGCGCGACGACGAGACTTCCGAGCAGCAGTCCGAGATTCGTGATCGAGGTGACGTCGTCGATCAGCGGAGCGGCGATTTGCGCGAGTTGTGGCGCGCGGCCCCAGTATGCGTTGGTGCTCGGATCCCAACCCAGCGCGGTCGCGACCTTGGCGCCCCACAGCCCGAGCCCGTAGACGATTCCCCACGGCTGGCCCGCGACGACGAGATCCGCGATCGCGAAGGCGGCCAAGACGATCGCGGCGACGAAGATCCCGCGCCCGTGCCAGCGTGTGTTGATCTCCTTGCGTCTGCGCCAGACGAGGAGCGACAAGGCCGCGAACACGGCGAGTTGCAGCAGCAGCGCCGGTGCCGTTCCGACGAACTGTTGCACGGTCATCGGACCGAGGTCGCCGAGCCTGAGCCACCAGTCGAGATGCGCGGCACCGATGAAACTTCCCGCGATAAAACCTGGCAACACCGCGATGCTGATCACGTTGCCGAGCCCGGCCTTGTAGAGCGTTCCCGAGCCGCAACCATCGGTGACCTGCATCGCCGCGCCGAATACGAATGCGCCGAACACGACGCTCACCGAGAGCCGCTGCACCAGTTCTCCGAGGTAATCCCGGTCGCGCATCCTTCCCGGCGCCGTTTCAGGTCCGCGCCAGAAGCGATACGGCGCGTCGACCGCCCCCGGGATATGTCCCGCGTCGTACAGCGTCCTGCCCTGTGCGGTCCGCCCTTCGCGGATGTCGATCACGCGCACGTTGGGCTGTTTGAGCCGTGCTGCCAGGTCGGCAGGTTCGAGCAAGGGCGTGGGCGCTTGGGCGAACGGCACTGGCAGCACAAGGCATGACAGCAGGCACGACAGCGCGGACAGGATTCGCCGCATTCGATCCGGACTCCGATTGATCCGCGATGGTGGCGAGCCAGCCGGCACGCGCGTCGGCCGCGCGCCCGCAAGCGCGCGCAACTGCTGGACACGTGAATAATTTAGATTTAAAGTACATGCACTTGAGGTGCTGCATGCGAATCGTCTGTATCGGCGGCGGCCCGGCGGGGCTGTACTTCGCGCTGCTGATGAAAAAGCAGAACCCGGCGCACGAGATCACCGTGCTCGAGCGCAACCGCCCGTACGACACGTTCGGATGGGGCGTGGTGTTCTCCGACCAGACGCTCGGCAACCTGCAGGTCGCGGACGAGCAGTCGGCGCAGCAGATTCTCGATGCGTTCAATCACTGGGACGACATCGACGTGCACTTCGAGGGTCGCCTGATTCGCTCCGGCGGCCATGGCTTCTGCGGCATCGCCCGCAAGCGCCTGCTCAATATCCTGCAACGACGCTGCGAAGAACTGGGCGTGAAGCTGGTGTTCGAGACCGACGTGCAGGACGACACGGAGTTCGACGCTGACCTCGTGATCGCCTCCGACGGCCTGAACAGCCGCATCCGCACCAAATACGCGGATATCTACCGACCCGATATCGACGTCCGCAAGTGCCGCTTCGTCTGGCTGGGCACGCACAAGCTCTTCGACTCATTCACGTTCGCATTCGAGAAGACGGAGCACGGCTGGTTCCAGGCGCACGCGTACCGCTTTGATGCGGATACCTCGACATTCATCGTCGAGACGCCCGAAGACGTCTGGTTGCGCGCCGGCCTCGGCCGCATGGAGAAAGAGGAATCGATCGCCTTTTGCGAGCGGCTCTTCGCACGTTACCTCGACGGCAATCGCCTGCTTTCCAACGCCGAGCATCTGCGCGGATCGGCACAGTGGATCCGCTTTGCGCGCGTGGTCTGCAAAACGTGGGTGCATCACAACGGTCGTGCTCCGGTGGTGCTGATGGGAGATGCCGCGCATACGGCGCACTTTTCGATCGGATCCGGAACCAAGCTCGCGCTCGAAGATGCGATCGAGCTCGCGCGCTGCATCGGCGCGCGACCTGACTTGCGGGGCGCATTGCAGGACTACGAGGCGATCCGCGGGGTCGAAGTGCTCAAGATCCAGAGCGCGGCCCGCAACTCGACGCAATGGTTCGAAAACGTCGACCGCTACAGTCGCTTCGAAGCCGAGCAGTTCGCATACAGCCTCCTCACGCGCTCGCAGCGCATCTCGCATGAAAACCTGCGTCTGCGCGACGCAACGTACGTCGCCGGCGTCGAATCGTGGATCGCCGAACGCAGCGTCACTGAACCGCGGCCGGTGCCGCCGATGTTCACACCGTTCAGGGTGCGCGGACTGACGCTGCCGAATCGTGTTGTCGTGTCGCCGATGGCGCAGTACTCGTGCGTCAACGGCACGCCCGACGATTTCTACCTCGTCCACCTGGGCAGCAGGGCGCACGGCGGGGCGGGCCTCGTGTTCACGGAGATGACATGCGTATCGGCCGACGCGCGCATTTCGCCGGGTTGCGCCGGCATGTACCTCGGCGCGCATCGCACCGCCTGGACGCGCATCGTCGAGTACGTGCATGCGCGCACGCCGGCGAAGATCGGCATCCAGCTTGGTCACGCCGGACCGAAAGGTTCGACCCAGCTCGGTTGGGAGGATGCCGACGAGCCGCTGGCGACGGGCAACTGGCCGCTGATCGCGCCGTCCGCCATCGCCTACGGTGAGAACAACCAGGTGCCGCGCGCGATGACGCGCGCCGACATGGACCGTGTCCGCGACGACTTCGTGCGCGCCACTCGCTGGGCGGGCTATTGCGGCTTCGACTGGCTGGAGTTGCACTGTGCACACGGCTACCTGCTCTCCGCGTTCCTGTGCCCGTTGACCAATCGCCGCAACGACGCCTACGGTGGCACGCTGGCCAATCGCTGCCGCTATCCGCTCGAGGTGTTCGCGGCGATGCGCACTGCCTGGCCGAGGGGCAAGCCGATGTCGGTGCGGATTTCCGCGCACGACTGGGCTCCGGGCGGCAATACCGACGACGATGCCGTCGAAATTGCTCGTCTGTTCAAGGAGGCCGGTGCCGACATGATCGACGTGTCCTCCGGGCAGACGACGCGCGCTGCACGGCCCGTCTACGGCCGTATGTACCAGACGCCGTTCGCGGACCGCATCCGCAACGAGGTCGGCATCGGCACTATCGCGGTCGGCGCGATCTTCGAACCGGACCACGTCAATTCGATCATCGCTGCCGGGCGCGCCGATCTGTGCGCGCTGGCGCGTCCGCATCTTGCAGATCCGTATTGGACCCTGCACGCCGCGGCGCAGCTCGACTTCCGCGAAGTGACGTGGCCCGAGCAGTACTTGAGCGGGCGCGATCAGCTGTATCGCAACCTCGAACGCGCCGCGGCAATGGCGGCAGCCGAACGGCCCGAAGCCAATGGCTAGCCCCGGGCGCGGCGAACCGGCAAGCGGAAGCGCGGATCTCGAGACGCGCGCGACCGATGATCATCAGCTCGCGCTCAAGCTCTGGCTCCGACTGCTCGCGTGCACCACCCGCCTCGAAAGCGAGGTGCGGATGCGCCTGCGCGCCGAGTTCGACACGACGTTGCCGCGCTTCGACCTGATGGCGCAACTCGAACGCGCACCGGCGGGTCTCACGATGAGCGAACTCTCACGGCGGCTGATGGTCACCGGCGGCAACGTGACGGGAATCACCGACATGCTCGAGGCCGAAGGACTGGTAGCACGGGTCGATCACCCGACCGACCGCCGCGCCTACACCGTCAAGCTCACCGCCTCGGGCCGGCGCCTGTTCTCGCGCATGGCTGCCGCGCACGAAAGATGGATCGTGGGTCTGCTTGCCGGGCTTGACGCCAGCGAGCAGGAGCAGGTCTATCGACTTCTCGCGCGCCTGAAGCAGCACCTGCAGGCAAACACCGAGGGACAACCCAGGGAAACCGCACGATGAGCGCATCCATGGATCCGCAACTGGCGGCAGGCAATCGCGTCGAGCTCGCGACGTATCGCGCGCAGCACTTCGGCTGGGCGGTCGATCGGCGCGTCGGCACGATCACGCTCGCGCGCCCGGAGCGCAAGAATCCGCTCACGTTCGCTTCTTACGCGGAACTGCGCGACCTGTTCGGCAGGCTTGCCTTTGCGACCGACGTCAAGAGCATCGTCGTGACCGGTGCCGGCGGCAACTTCTGCTCGGGCGGCGACGTGCACGAGATCATCGGCCCGCTCACGCAGCTCGACATGACGGGCCTGCTCGCATTCACGACGATGACCGGCGGCGTCGTGAAGGCGATGCGTGCCTGCCCGCAGCCGATCGTTGCCGCGATCGATGGCGTATGCGCGGGCGCCGGTGCAATCCTCGCAATGGCCTCGGACTTGCGGCTCGGCACGGCCGCGAGCCGGATTGCGTTCCTGTTCACCCGCGTCGGCCTTGCCGGCTGCGACATGGGCGCATGCGCGATCCTGCCGCGCATCATCGGCCAGGGGCGCGCGTCCGAGCTGCTGTACACCGGGCGCTCGATGACCGGCGCAGAAGCGCACTCGTGGGGCTTCTTCAATCGCCTCTGCACGTCCGACGCAGTGCTGTCCGATGCGCAGGCGCTTGCGCACGAGCTGGCGCACGGGCCCACCTTCGCACATGGCGTCACCAAGAAGATGCTGCACCAGGAGTGGTCGATGAGCGTCGACGCGGCGATCGACGCCGAAGCGCAGGCGCAGGCGATCTGCATGCAGACGCAGGATTTCCGGCGTGCCTACGAAGCGTTCGTCGCCAAGGCAAAGCCGCGCTTCGAAGGCGATTGACGAACGCAACTGAGCGCAAATGGCTTCCGCCCACATCGACACCTTCGCGCGCGATAACCTGCCGCCGCGCGCGTTGTGGCCCGAGTTCGTCTTCGACCTGTCCGAGCTCCAGTTTCCCGCGCAGCTGAACTGCGCGGCGACGCTGCTCGACCGACAGGTCGCCGCCGGCCACGGCGATCGTCCCTGCATTCGAGCACCGGGCCTGACGTGGACCTACGCCGAATTGCTCGCGCAAAGCAACCGCATCGCGCACGTGCTGGTCGACGAGATGGGGCTCGTTCCGGGCAACCGCGTCCTGCTGCGCGCGGCGAACAATCCGATGCTCGCCGCGTGCTGGTTTGCGGTCGTCAAGGCGGGCGGGATCGCCGTCGCGACGATGCCGCTGCTGCGGGCCAGGGAACTGACGGACATCGTACGCAAGGCACAGGTCTCGCACGCGCTGTGCGATGCGCGCCTCGCGGGCGAACTCGGCGCGGTCATGGCGAGTTGTCCGATGCTCGCGAAAGTCCGCTATTTCGGCAGCGGTGCCGGTGACAGCCTGGAGGCGCTGGCAAAGTGGAAGGCGCCGGATTTCAAGAACGTCGACACTGCCGCCGACGACACCTGCATCATCGCCTTCACGTCGGGCACCACCGGCCAACCCAAGGGCACGATGCACTTCCATCGCGACGTGATCGCGATCTGCGAGTGCTGGCCGCGTCACACGCTGCGCGCAACGGCCGACGATGTGTTCATCGGCTCGCCGCCGCTGGCGTTCACGTTCGGGCTCGGCGGCCTGCTGCTCTTCCCACTGCACGTCGGCGCCAGCACCGTGCTGCTCGAAAAGACCGCGCCGGACGTTCTGCTTCCCGCGATCGCCGAATTCGGCGCGACGGTGTGCTTCACCGCGCCCACCTCCTACCGCGCGATGGCGGCTCAAGCGGCCAGTCACGACCTGTCCCCGCTGCGCAAGTGCGTTTCAGCCGGCGAGGTGCTGCCGGCCGCGACGCGCGGCCTGTGGAAGCAGGCCACCGGCATCGAACTCATCGACGGCATCGGCACCACCGAGATGCTGCACATCTTCGTCTCGGCCGACGAAGCGCACTCGCGCGCGGGCGCCACCGGCAAGGCGGTGCCCGGATACGTGGCGTGCGTGATCGATGAAGACGGGCAGCAACTTCCCGCGGGCAGGGTCGGAAGACTGGCCGTCAAGGGACCGACAGGCTGTCGCTATCTCGCCGACGAGCGCCAGAAGCAGTACGTGAGCCACGGCTGGAATGTCACCGGCGACGCGTATCTCATCGACGGCGATGGCTACTTCGTCTATCAGGCGCGCACCGACGACATGATCATCTCGGCCGGGTACAACATCGCAGGGCCCGAAGTGGAGGGCGTGCTGCTCTCGCACCCCGCTGTCTCCGAATGCGGCGTCGTGGGCCTCGCCGACGAGGAGCGCGGTCAGATCGTGGCGGCATTCGTCATCGTGAGAGATGGTTTCGCGCCAGGCGAGAGCCTCGCGCGCGAGTTGCAGGACTTCGTCAAGCAGTCGATCGCGCCCTACAAGTACCCACGGCGCGTCGTGTTCCGCACCTCGCTTCCACGCACCGAAACCGGCAAGCTGCAACGCTTTCGCCTGCGCCAGGAGATCTGACCATGCAGATACTGCAACCCGCCGCGTGGGCGCGCCCGCGCGGTTATGCGAACGGCATCGCCGCCCAAGGCCGGCTCGTCTTCATCGCGGGCCAGGTCGGCTGGACTGCGGAGCAGCGCTTCGATCACACCGATCTCGCGGGGCAGACGCGGCAGGCGTTGCAGAACGTGGTCGACGTGCTCGCCGAGGCCGGCGGCCGACCCGAGCACATCACGCGCATGACGTGGTACCTGATCGACAAGCGCGACTACATCGCGCAAGCGGGCGCGATCGGCGCGGCGTACCGCGCGGTCATCGGGCGCCACTATCCGGCGATGACGGCGGTGCAGGTGAGCGGCTTGATCGAGGGAGCAGCTCTGGTGGAGATCGAGGCGACCGCAGTGATTCCGCTTTGACCGCCGTCCCGAGAGGCGAATCTCCGCCCCTCCCGTAACATCGCTTCATGCTGCGCACATCACTCGATGCCCTCCCGGCTTCGCGCATCCGGGAAGTGGCCAACGCCGCGCTCGGGCGCGCGGACATCGTCAAGTTCTGGTTCGGAGAAGGCGATCAGGCAACGCCGGCGTTCATCCGTGAAGCCGCGAAGAGCGCGCTCGACGCCGGCGACACGTTCTACAACCACAACCTCGGCATCATCGAGCTGCGTGAGCAACTCGCGCGCTACATCAACGCGCTGCACGAACCGGTGACGCCGATCGATGTCGACCGGATCGCGGTGACAAGCGCCGGCGTCAATGCGCTTTCGCTGATCGCGCAAGCGCTGCTCGATCCCGGCGACCGGGTCGCCATCGTCACGCCGGTATGGCCGAACGTGACTGCGATTCCGCAAATCCTCGGCGCAGAGGTAGTGCGTGTTCCGCTCGATGCACGGGGAGGCGCCTGGTCGCTCGATCTGGACCGGTTGCTCGGCGCCGCGCGCAACGCACGCGCGATCGTCGTCAACTCACCGAACAATCCGACCGGCTGGACCATGCCGCAGGGGCAGTGGGACGCGCTGCTCGCATTCTGTCGCAAGCATGGCATCTGGCTCGTCAGCGACGATGCCTACGAGCGGCTCGTCTACGACCCGGCCACATCGATCCGCACAGGCCAGCGCGTGCATTCGCCGGGCGTGCTCGCGCAGATCGACCCGGACGAGCGCTTCATCAGCGCAAACACGTTCTCCAAATCCTGGTCGATGACGGGATGGCGGCTTGGCTGGCTGGTCGCGCCGCGCGGCTTCATTGCGAACTTCGCCAAGCTCGTGGAATTCAACACGTCGTGCGCGCCGCCATTCATCCAGCGTGCAGGCATCGTCGCGCTGCGCGATGGCGATGCGCTGATCGAAGAAACTGCGACGCGGCTGCGCCGTGCGCGCGACCTGCTGACCGCGCGCCTGTCGACGCTTGCCGGTGTCGAAGCTGCTGCGCCCGGCGGCGCGATGTATCTCTTCTTCCGCATCCGCGATCGCAGCCACGACTCGCTCGCCTTTGCCAAGTCCCTCGCCACGGACGCCGGCTTGGGGCTGGCGCCGGGCGTCGCGTTCGGGCCCGAGGGCGAGGGTTACCTGCGCTGGTGTTTTGCGGCGAGCGAGGCGCTCATCGAAGACGGGGTGCAACGGCTCGCGAGGCACATCGCCCGATAGGAGAGTCGCCGGGAGACGACGGTGCGTCCTTCGCTTCGCACACTTGGACCCGGTGCGCGGTTTGCCGAAGGCGGGCATTTTCTGTGCTGAAGTGGACACGCGCAAAAAAAGGGGCGGCCTCCCGGCCACCCCTCGAAGGAACCTGCAAAATCTTTGTAGTTCGCTCGTCGGTGATCAGTTGCCGCCGGCGACCATCGCACGGCTGGCGATGGTGACGAAGGCGTTCGAGTTGAACTCCTTGAGCTGCATCTCGACGCGCGCGCCGCGCAGGTCGCTGCGGGCGAACGTCTCGTTGACGCCGATGGGAAGCGACGGAGCGCTCGAATTCGAGCAGGCCTGGCCGCTGACGTCGCTGCCGATTTCCGCGCCGTTGCCGTTGCGCCAGATGACGCGAATCTTCACGCAGCCGGCCACGACGCCGTGATACGTGAGCACGCCGGAGAGCTTGCCGTTGATCGTCGTGCCGCCCACTTCCTGGCCCCAGTCCATGCCGGCGAGGACGAAGTCCGCGCGAGCGTGCACGAGGTCGGCGGCGTCGTGATCGAAGTTGAAGCTGACCGCTTGCGCGGCGCCGATGCCGATGCCAAGCGTTGCCAGCGCGGCGGCGATACGAAGGGCGATGGTCTTGGTCTTCATGATGCAGTTCCTTTCAGGTCGGGTTGATAGGGGTTGGACTTCTTCTTGTGGCTCTGCGGCCAGCCCGCGTCGCTCACAGCCCCATATTCGAAACGGACCCCCGACTCGGATGCGTTCGCGCGATGTGAATAGTCGTGCGCGTGTCGGCTTCTCAGATCCGCATCCGATCTGGCACTTCCACCGAATCTGTGTGGACCCGCTTGTGTCGAGGGGCGAACCAGAGAAGTAGAAGAAAGAAAGGACCCGCCATGTTCAAGCCCATCCATTTCGTCACCGTGTTCGCCGCGGTGCTCGCCGCACTGTCGGGCTGCGGTGCAGTGCCCGTCCGCAGCGGCGCCGATGTTCAGAAGGCAATCAATCCCATCACGCCGCCACAGCGCAACGCGACCGATTTCTCGGAAGCGCTCGGCTGCATGGATGACCTGCTGCTGCGCTTCGGTGTGGTCGACGTCACCGTTCTTCTCGAAGAGCTGCAGGACAAGACGCAGAAGCTCAACGCAGGCACGCGCGACATGCTCGTATCCGCGGTGAGTGACATGACGCGCCGCAGCCGGGCGATACGCCTGGTGACGTTCGGCTCCGACACCAACAACGCGGTCAACCTGCAGGGCCAGCTCGAGAAGCGCCAGCCGTTCGCCGCGCTTCCGAAGTACGACATTCGCGGCTCGATCACTCAGTTCGACGACGAGGTGGGCCGCGATCAGGTCGACGCCGGTCTGCCGAAGATCACCCTGCCGGGGAACGCATCGCTTGCCCTTTCGACGAGCCGCGCGCGCCAGTTCGGCGCGATCGCGCTCGATCTGAGCATGATCAACACTGCGGACCTCACACTGGTGCCAGGCGTCTCGTCGAAAAATCTGGTCGTGCTCACGCGCGACCTGACCACCAATCAGGCGAGCGCCACGCTGCAGAAGATCGGCATCGGCTTCACGTTCACGTACGGTCGCACCGAGGGTCCGGCACAGGCGCTGCGTTCGATGGTCGAGCTGGCGACGATCGAACTGTTCGGCAAGTTGCTGCGGCTGCCGTATTGGGAATGCCTGCGCATTCCCGCCGACAACCCGCGCGTGCAGAAGGAGCTCGACGACTGGTTCTTCGCGATGAGCCGCAACCGCGAGGTGGTCGGCTTCTTCCAGGAGCAATTGCGCAATCGCGGCCTCTATTCGGGGCCGGCAGATCAGGCCGCCTCGCCGGATCTCGAGCGCGCGATCGCGGCATTTCGCCGCCAGGTTGGCATCGCACCGGGAACCGAGATCGACCGTTCCACCTTCGCCGCGCTCGTCCTGCAGCGTACGGGACCCGCTCCTGCGCCCGCGCCTGCCGCGCAACCCGTTGCCGCGTCTGTCGTAGCTCCTGTTGCTGCGCCTGTCAACAACACGGCCGGCACGGCGGTTGCCGCTGCGCAGGTGGCGGCTGCGCAGACCAATGCAACTCCGCCGGTGCCGTCCGTGATCCCGGCGTCATCTGCAGCAACGACTACACCGACGC
>Ga0335085_10010401_pt1 | contig 13903 bp, 10 predicted proteins | sample Lox_Sample_45_FD_206712 | JGI IMG/M metagenome (GOLD analysis project Ga0335085, IMG submission 206712) | Soil microbial communities from Loxahatchee National Wildlife Refuge, Florida, United States - Lox_Sample_4.5 | ecosystem: Environmental > Terrestrial > Soil > Wetlands | place: USA...
GTGCGACGCTCTTGAACAGCCACAGCGCGAGGACCGTCAGAACCGTCGCGGTCAGGATCGGCGCGAACGCGACCCGCCGCTGCTCGGGCATCGTCAGCGCGACGGCGGCTTGGTCGGCGGCGCGTCCTCGACTTCGCCGTGGACGACCTCTTCCTCCTGCTGGCCCGATCCAAGCTGACGATTCTCCGGCTGCGCGGGCGCCGGAAGCAGTCCCATCTTCTGCTTGAGCGCGAGCAGCTGCGTGTCCACCGTGCCGCTGGCCGCGCCGCGCTCCAATTGCTTGAACTGGTTGGCGAGCGTATCGCCGGTGATCTCGTCGTCGAGTTCGGCGGTCGCCTTGATCTGCCGCTCGTTTTGCTCGATCCGCTCTTCCATCCGCGCGAAGGCGTCGAACGCGGATTTCTCCGACAGCGAGGACATCGTCTCGGCAATCCGCTTCTGGGCCTGGGCCCGGCGCTGTCTCGCGATCAGCAGATTCTTCTTGCGCTTGGCTTCCTCGATCTTGTCGTTCAGGTCGCGGAGCGAGTTCTTGAGCTTGTCCGTTTCCTGGCGATGCGCTTCCCAGGTCTGCTCGAGCTGCACGCCGTGCGACTGATGCTCGCCTTGGCGCAGCAGGGCCTGCTTCGCTAGATCGTCGCGCCCCTCCTTGACGGCCAGCATGGCCTTTTGCTGCCAATCCTCCGCCTGGCGATACTCCGCGTCCGCCTGATCCCGGAGGCGTTTCTCATCCGCGATGGCGGACGCCACCTGCTGCTTGGCCTTGACGAGCTGCGACCGCATGTCGACCAGGATCTGACTCAGCATTTTCTCCGGGTCTTCGGCCCGCGAGATCAGATCGTTGATGTTGGAGCGGAGCAGCGTGCTCAATCGATCAAAGAGGCCCATGGGTCAGCGTGCCTCGATGAACGAGACGAGCTCGCGAAGGTGCGACGCGAGCGTGAGCGTGATGTTCTCGTACGCGGCGAGGAACTCCTCGTAATCCAGGTGGGCAAGCTCGAGGCCCTCGGTAATCACGATCGAATCATCCTCGATCCCATACGACCCGTGCACCAGGTCAGTCGCGTTCAGCTCGAGAAGCCGCCGGTTCAGCTTGGCGGATTCCTGCTCGTCCATCGGGAGCGGCATCACTTTGACCCGCAGCAGCACGACGGGGGGCGAGTAGTGCACCACGACCGTGAAATCGAGATCGCCGCCCGGTTTGAGAATCCACAACCCGGGCTCGACCTCCGAATAGCTGGCGCGCTCCGCGGCGAGGCGGTCCAGAAAGCCTTCGATGTCCTCTTTCGTCACCATCGAGATGATCCTCATCTAAAGAGACCCTCTACCACCATACGAGACCCGCCCCGGCCAGGATTCAAGCTAGAGGAGCCGGCGGCGACCTACAACCGGCGCGCCAGGGGGTCGCTAGCGCGCGGTGAGCGACGTCGTGAGGCGAGTATCGCGAGAGGACGCACCGATGTAGACCGGCCGGACCCCCGCGGCGACGACCCATGCGTGGGTCTCCACAGACCAGTACGACAGGTCGCGCGCGCTGACGCGAACGGCAACCTCTTTCGACTCTCCGGGCTTGAGCGAGACCCGCGCAAAGCCGACGAGCTGGCGGGGCGCCATCGCCACCGGCGCGGCGGGCGGCGGGCCAAGGTAGACCTCGGCAACCTCAGCGCCGTCGACGGATCCCGTGTTCTTGACCGTGAATCGCACTGTATAGAAGGCCGGCGCGCCCCCGGACGCGGCAGGACCCTTCGCCGACGGGGCCTCCACGCTCGGCTTCGAGTACCCGAACGTCGTGTAGGAGAGCCCGTATCCGAACGGAAACAGGGGCTCGATCTTCTGCGCGTCGTACCACCGGTATCCAACGAGGATTCCCTCGGAGTACGCCTCCTGTCCGCTGACTCCGGGATAGCGCTCGGGCGTATTGGTCGGCGCGTCGGCCGCTTGGCGCGGGAATGATTCCGGCAGCTTGCCGCTTGGATTCGCCTCTCCCAGGAGCACCGCCGCGGTCGCGTCCGCTCCCTCCTGGCCCGGGAACCACATGTCGAGAATCGCGCCGGCGCCGGCGGCCCACGGCATCACCACTGGCGCGCCCGCGAAGAGGACCACGGCCGTTCGCCGGTTGGCGGCCGTGACGGCCGAGATCAGTGAATCCTCAAGAGGCGCCAAGGCGATGGTGGGGCGATCGGAGCCCTCCGAGCCTTCGTTCGTCCCGACGACGATCGCCACGCGCGCCGCGCGGGCCGCCGCCACCGCCTCGTCGAACTTCGCTTGACGCGACGCGGGGGTCGTCCAGGACAGTCGGATCTGCAGCGGGGTGGTCGAGTCCGCCGCGGTCCCCGTCAGCATGATCTGATGCGACTGGCCAGGCGCGAACCGCACCATCTGGGTCGTCGTCGTGATCCCCCCGGGGACCGCCGCCGCTCCGCGGCCGCCGCCCCGCCCGCCGCCGGCGCCGCCTCGACCGCGTCCCGCGCCGCCCCTGCCGTTGCCACTATCGATCTGCAGCATCGCGCGTCCGCCGCCCACCTGAACAATGAGGCCGTAGTCGCCGGGCGCCGGCGCCGTCACGGTTCCGGTCCACGTCCACGACGTGCCGCGCGGCAGCGCGTTGCTTCCCATGAAGTCGATCTGCGGATCGATCGCGGCCTGCGCGGAAGCCGCCCCCGCCGGCACGCGCGCGAGGCCGCGCCGGTCGCCGGGCGTCGTCGACGCGGCGGTGAAGGCCGACGCCGGGACGACACTGCCGTCGGCATCGACGCCCGATACATAGGTAATCTTGGCGGATGCTCCCGCGCGGCGCTCGAGCGCCGAGAGTAAACTCTCAGTATGAAACCCGACAACGTGGGCGCTGCCGCCGCCGGACGTCGGCGGCACGTTCGCGCCCGGTCCGACCACCACGAGGGACTGCAGATCTTCGCGTCGAATCGGCAACGCGTTCCGCTCGTTGCGGAGCAGCACGGCGCCCGCGATGGCGATCTCCCGTGCGACCGCCGCGTCGGCCAGCGTGTCGATCGTCGGACGCGGGGCGGGCGTGGAGGTGAGAAGTCCCGCCTGCTCCATCGAGAGGAGAACGCGCCGGACCGCGCCGTCGAGGGCGGTCGTCGGCACGGTCCCGGCCTTGAGGGCCGCCGCCAGGGAGTCGCCGAAATGCGCGCCCGACGGCATCTCCACGTCGAGGCCGGCGGTCAGTGCCGCGGACGTCGAATGCGTCGCGCCCCAGTCGGACACCACCCAGCCCGTGAACCCGAACTGGGTCCTGAGCACATCGGTCAGCAGCGCTGGATTCTCGCACGCGTACACGGTGTTGACGCGGTTGTACGAGCACATCACGGCGCCAACGCCGGCCTTGACCGCGGCCTCGAATCCGGGGAGGTAGATCTCGTGCAACGTCCTCTCATCGACGTTGGCGCTCACGGACTGGCGCGCGTTTTCCTGATTGTTGGCCGCGAAATGCTTGACCGTCGCGATCAGCCCCTGACTCTGAATCCCGCGGATCTCCGACGCCACGATCATTCCCGCGAGCAACGGATCCTCACCCAGCGTTTCGAAATTGCGCCCGGCGTTCGGAACCCGCACGATATTCACCATCGGCGCCAACTGCACATCCTGGTCTCGGGCCCGTCCCTCGAGCCCGGTCACTCGCCCGTACGCAAACGCCAGGCTCGTGTCGAAGGTCGCCGCGAGGGCGATGGGTGCCGGCATGGCGGTCGTTCGCGCCGTGATGCGAATCCCCGCCGGGCCGTCCGTGAGCCGGAGCGGAGGAATCCCAAGACGCGGCACGCCGGGGAGATAGCCGGCTTCTCCAAGCGATTGCGGATCCCGGATGCCGTGCACCATGCCGAGCTTTTCGTCGAGGGTCATCGCGCGCAGCAGCTGATCCACCTTCGACGTCTGCGCCGAGGCCGCGATCGCGTGGCCGGCCAAGAGGGCCGCGATCGTGAGAGCCGTCCGGCGACACAAGAGGGTACGGAGACTGGGCATAGGATGGTGCATCCTTCCTTAATAGTAGAGGACCGGCGAGATCGCCCAGGGCGGCGATCCTGGCACGGTGACGGTGCTATCGCCACGGCGCGCCTGTCAAGCGGGCCGTACTCGGCCCGTGCCCTATATCGCCGTCGCACGCGACGGAGACCACCTGGAGGTGTGGCCCGGTTGGTCCGGGACGATACCAATCCTGGACGGCGCGTTGAGTTCCGGGATGGGCAAGCCGATGCTTTGGACAGGCGCTCCGCTTTCGCGGCTCGGCCGCCTGAATCGCAAACGCGTCCGTCCCCGCATCTGGAATTCGTCCCATGGCTCCGTCGATCGCGCGACAATACGCCGTAGACCCCGCCGACCCCGACTTGGCGCTTGCCGAGCTCGCCCTGCGAGATCGCGTCGTCCACAGCGCCCGTTTGATCGCCGGCGGCCTTGCGCATGATTTGAACTCGCCGCTCCAGATCCTGGGCGACGCGGCTTATTTGCTGAAGGAGGCGCTCGACGGTATCGGCGCGACGCCCAGCGAATCAGCCGTCAACGAGATTCGAATGGCCACGGTGCAGGTCGCACAGACCTTCGAACGGTTGAGATCAACCGGAAAGAGCATCGCGCAATTGCTTCCGCCCGCGGATTCCGCGACCGCGGTCGTCCGCCTCGATGTCGAGCTGGAAACCGTCGGCGCCTTGACCCGGCCGGAATGGCACCGCGATGTCGACCTGGTCATCAATGCCGATCCGCGCCTCAGTCTGGTTGGAATCCCCCGTCTCCTGGTCAGACAGCTTCTGATCGACCTGGTCCTCGCGGTCGTTCGTTATGCCGCGTCCGCGTCGCGCGAAGCGGGGCAGGCCGTGGGCGAGCGACGCGGCGTGGAACTGCGGTCGGGCATGGCGGACGACCGCGTTCGCGTCGAGGTCGTGGCCGCGGGCTCGGCGACGATTCCCGCCCCCGGGCTTTTCCTGGTGCCGGACGCAGACCAACCGGCCGTCGCGCTCGAATACGCTCGTTTACTTTCGCACTTTTCAATCGATGTGGGGACGGCACCGGGTCTGGCCCGGGTCGACTTCCCGGCATCGTCCGTGGCCAAAGATGGCGCCTTTTTCTGAGCACACCACGCACACCGCGACCGAACGCATGACCAGCGCCGCGGCGACCGAGGACCGGCCGCGAGTCCTATGCGTCGACGACGACCCCGATGTGCTCAAGGGTCTCGAACGAGTGCTCGGGAATCGCTATCGCGTGACCCCGGCCACGTGCGCCGGTGACGCTCTGACCGCCATCCGGACGTCCGGTGAATTCTCGGTCGTCATCTCCGATCTGCGCCTGCCCCAGGTCAACGGGGTCGAGCTGCTCGCGCGAATCCGAACCATCACGCCGGATACCGTCCGCGTGCTCTTGACGGGCCAGGCCGAGATCGACGACGCCGTCGGCGCGATCAACGATGGCCAGATCTTCAGCTTCATCCGCAAGCCCTGTCGGGCCGACCAGCTGTTGAAGCAGATCGACGCGTGCGTCCAGCAATTCAAGCTGCTGACCGACCGCCGGGAACTGCTCGAGCGCACGCTGCACGGCTCGATTCGCGCATTGACCGACCTGCTCGCGCTGACCTGCCCCGAGGCGTTCGGACGCGCAACCCGCTTGAAGCGGTACGCCAGCGATCTTGCGGCCGCCCTGCAAGTCGAAAATCAGTGGCAAATCGAGGTGGCCGCGATGCTCTCACAGATCGGCTGCGCGACCCTCTCGCCGTCACTCGTCGAGCGTATGCACCGCGGCGAACCCCTGGAACGCGCGGAGCAGGCCCTCGTCGACCGGCTGCCCGCCATCGCCGAAGACCTGCTCGCGGCGATCCCGCGGTTGGAGCCCGTACGCGAGATCATCCGGCACCAGCGTGTCCGGTTCGACGGCGTCGGCAGCCCGGGGGCGCCACGCGGCCAGCACCTGCCAATCGGGTCGCGCATTCTCAAACTGGTCGCCGACTTCGACACCCTCGACGGTCAGGGGATCGCCCTCGAGCAGGCGCTGCAAACCTTGGGGAGTCGCGCGGGGTGGTACGACTCCGACGCGCTTCGCGCCTTCGCCGCGACGCTGGGGTTCGTCGGGAGCGGCGTCAAGACCACCGAAATGCGACTCGCCGACGTGACGTTGGGGATGGTGTTCGGGGCGGATGTGATCACCCCGTCCGGCGTCCTCTTGGTGGCGCGGGGTCAGGACGTGACCCCCAGCCTCTTGGCCCGTATTCAAAACCACTGGGTCGACTTTGCGGGCAAGCACCGCGTCAAGATGATCCCGCGGGGCAGTGAGGCGCGGCCGATGTTGGCGAGCGCCTAGGTCGGCCACGCTAGCCGACGCTCAGCACACGTAGCGATTCCAGCGCGGAGACGCGACGTAGATGTGCGACGTCGACGCGGGCAGCTCGCGTTCCGCCGCCCCGACGCCGACCATGCCGATCTCGAGGCCCGCTAACAACCGACCAAGCCAAGAGGATCGACCCGGTCCGGCGAAATAGCCCTCGGCCCCGAGACCGGCGCACACGGCGACCAGGTCGTGATCCTCGAACGCGCTCGTCGCAACCACCGGAATCGAACGCGTGCGCCAGGACGTCTTCAGTTCCACGAGCAGGTTGAGCGCGTCGGCATCCGGAAGATCCAGGTCGAGCAGAATCAGGTCTGGAGGCGAACAGGTGACGACGGCGCGCACATCGTTGGCGTTGGACACCACCATCGGCGTGCCACCGCGGCGCGTCACAGTCGCCGCCATGGATTCAGACGCCTCTCGATCACTTTCGACTATGAGGACGCGCATCGATTCATTCCCGTGCCTGCGGGCCCAGTCTCCCCGGTTGGCATCGTGCCACCGGACGCCGGGTCTCATCCGACCAGGAACGCACCAGGCGTGCCGCGAACGGCAGCGATCGCTCCGGCACGTCGGTTTCTCGCGCGCACGGCGCTAAGTGATTCGGTTCGCGCGACATGGCGGTTGCTACTCACCGCAACCGCCCACGCCAAAGGACCATCGCGCCCCGCATCGACACTGGGCCCTTTGGGCCGCCCGGCCGCGTAGGCCGCGGATCAAAGGGCCTAGTGCGTCGCCGTCCGCTCGTCGTCCTCGGCCGAGTCCGCCTTGCGATTCAGTTTCTTCCGCAGGGTCCGGACCCCGATCCCAAGCAGCGCCGCCGCGTGCGTGCGATTGTCACCGGCGTCGCTCAGCGCTTTCGCGATCAGCGCGCGCTCGGCGTCGTCGAGCCGAAGCGTGGGAAGCGCTATCGCCGCGCCATCCACCGCAACGGCTCCCGGCGCACCGCCGCCGGCAGGATCCGGAACCCAGCGCGGAACCGCGAGCCGGTCAGCGTCCACAGCGCGCCGGATCGCGTCGAACGACCCAACATCGAGCACCGGTCCCGCGGTCAGGATGACCGCGCGCTCGACCGCATGCTGGAGCTCACGGATGTTGCCTGGCCACGCATAGCGTTGCAAAACGCTGAGCGCTGCCGGGGTGATGCTTCCGAAGGTCTTGGCGCTTTCGGCGGCGACCTGGGCCGCAAAATGATAGGCCAGGATCGGGATATCTTCCGGCCGATCCCGAAGCGGCGGCATCGATACGCTGACCACGTTCACGCGATAATAGAGGTCGCGCCGAAACGCGCCGCGCTCCGCTTCCGCCGCCAGATCCCGGTTGGTGGTCGCGATGACCCGCACGTCCACCGTGATCGGTTGGGATCCGCCCACACGCTCGAATTCCTGTTCCTGCAGCACGCGGAGCAGTTTGGCCTGGAGATCGAGCCGCATTTCAGAGATCTCGTCGAGCAGGAGCGTGCCACGGTCGGCGCGCTCGAACGCGCCCTCGACCCGTCGGATGGCCCCCGTGAAGGCGCCTTTCTCGTGTCCGAACAGGGCGCTCTCGATCAAGCCCTCGGGCAACGCGGCGCAGTTCAATTTGATGAACGGACGGTCCCGCCGATCGCTCTGATCGTGGATCGCCCGTGCGACGAGTTCCTTGCCTGTCCCGGACTCGCCCTCGATCAGCACCGTCGCGCGCGTCGGCGCGGCCGCGGCAATGGTCTCCATGGCGCGACGCAGCACGCCGCTGTTGCCGAGGAGCTTCCGTTCGCCGCGGACCGTCGCCACTTCTTCGCGGAGTGCCGCGAGCTCTCGCGCCCGGCGCGCGCCCTCGAGCGCCCGATCGACGCGCAGCAGCAGTTCGGCCGGTTCGAACGGCTTGAGCAGGTAATCAACCGCGCCCGCTCGGACCGCCGCGATCGCATGATCGATCCCGCCATGTCCGGTGACCATGATGACCGGCGTGCGAATTTGCTCGCGGGCCATCGTTCCGAGGAACTCCAACCCGTCGATCCCCGGCATCTGGTAGTCGGAGATCACGAGGTCGATGCCGCCGCCGTTCAGGATGTGGAGCGCTTGCGGAACGTGCATCGCTCCGTCGGTCTCGTGCCCCGCGAGCTGCAGCATTCGCTCGATGGAGACCCGGACCTGCGCCTCGTCGTCGACACATAAAATGCGCGTCATGACCCCGTATTGATCGCGTGAGACACCGCCGGCCGCGGCGAACCGGCCGCCCTAATATGCGACGGGTCCCGCTCGGTCCGAAACGGGCGAACGGCCGACACCGGGCCACCGCCCGGCCGCGAGCCTACGACCGCTTGATCTGGACCAGTCGCTCGCGGGCCAACCGGCGGCCCGTGGGGGTGGCGGCCAACCCGCCCCCGGCCGTTTCCCGATACCGGACGTCCATCTCCTGTCCGATCTCCCCCATCGTGTCGATCACTTCATCCGCCGGAATGGCGAACGCGATCCCGGCCAGCGCCATCTCGATCGCCGCCAGGGCGATCGCGGCCCCCGTGGCATTGCGAAACACGCATGGTAATTCTACCAACCCGCCGAGCGGGTCGCAGACGAGACCGAGGGTTCCTTGCTGCGCGAGGGCCACGGCGTGTCCGACCTGGTCCGGCGTTCCTCCCAGCATTTCGGTGCCGGCGCCCGCCGCCATGCCGGCGGCCGCCCCGGTCTCGGCCTGGCACCCGCCTTCCGCCCCCGACAGCGACGCGCGTTCGGCGACGACCGCGCCGATCAGGCCGGCGGTGGCCAACGCGTCGATCACGGCGTCGTCGGCGAGGTGCCTCGACGCGGCGAGGCCCGTGAGAACGGCCGGCAGCACGCCGGCTCCGCCCGCCGTCGGCGCCGCGACGATGACGCCCATGGCCGCGTTCACCTCCTGGACCGCGAGCGCCCGCGCCAGGACGTCGCCGAACACCGTACCGACGAGCGGGCCATTCGTGCTTGCCGCGAGCTTGGCCGCGTCGCCGCCAACCAGGCCCGACGCGGACCGCAAGTCGCCCGCGAGCCCGCGTTCGATCGCGCCTCGCATGATCCCGAGGGCGCGTGCGAGCGCGCCGCGAATGTCATCGATCGACCGGCCCGAATCCTCGGATTCCGCCGTCAGCGCCACCTGCGCCAGCGTCGTGTTGGCCGCCTTGGCGGCGGCAATCGCGCTCGCCAGGGAGCGATACATGCGCCTACGCCCGCCGCCGCGCGGTCATCCGCGGGCTGCGTCGGGCCACCCCACGACCGCCGATCACGCGCTCACCTTGTCCAGTCGAAACGCCCACCGCACCCACTCCAGCGCACGAATCTCATCGCGTACCGCTTCGCTCGGCGCGTGGTCGAGTTCAATCACCATGAAGGCGTCGCCGCCGCGTTGTTTCCTCGTCAGACGCAGGGTCGCGATGTTGAGGCCATCGTCGGACAGGATGTTCGCGATTCGCGCGACGGACCCTCGTACGTCCTCCGCGACCAGCACGAGCGTGTCGTACCCGCCCGACACCTCGACCGGATAGCCGTCGATCTCGGTGACCATCACCCGCCCCGCGCCGAGCGACGAACCCGTCATCACCGCTTCGCGATCGCCTCGGTCGACGGTGATGCGCACGCTGTTCGGATGGACGAGGCCCTCCTCGCCGAGCGTCGTCTTGGCAAACGTGTACGCCAGGCCTTCGCGCTCGGCGATCTCCAGCGCGGATCGCAGACGTTCGTCGTCGGGGCGAAATCCCATCAATCCGCCGGCGATCGCCTTGTCGGTCCCATGCCCCTCCCCCGTGCGGGCGAAGGAGCCGTGGAGCTCGACGTGCGCCCGCTCCGGCGTTCCGCCAACGAGCCCGCGCGCCAACAAGCCGAGCCGGCACGCGCCGGCCGTATGGGAGCTGGACGGCCCGACCATGACGGGCCCGATGATGTCGAGGAGAGATACCATACGTCAGCCCGCCTTGCGCCGCGGCGCGCGCACCAGCATCGGCCGGAGATATTGTCCCGTGTACGAAGCGGCCACGGCGGCCACGTCCTCCGGCGAACCCGCCGCCACGATCGCGCCGCCGCGGTCGCCACCCTCGGGGCCAAGGTCGATGACCCAGTCCGCGGTCTTGATCACGTCCAGGTTGTGCTCGATGACGAGCACGGTATTGCCCCGGTCGACCAACCGGTGCAGGACTTCGAGCAGGACGCGGACGTCCTCGAAGTGGAGTCCGGTCGTCGGCTCGTCGAGAATGTACAGCGTGCGACCGGTGTCTCGTTTCGAGAGTTCGGTCGCCAGCTTCACGCGTTGCGCCTCGCCTCCCGACAGCGTCGTCGCGCTCTGTCCGAGATGGATGTACCCCAAGCCGACGTCCGTGAGCGTCTGCAGCTTTTGCCGGATGCGCGGTTGATTCTCGAAGAACTCGAGCGCGTCGTCCACCGTCTGATCGAGCACGTCCGCGATCGTGAGCCCGCGGAATCGCACCTCGAGCGTTTCCCGATTATAACGCCTGCCTTTGCATACCTCGCACGGCACGTAGACGTCGGGGAGAAAGTGCATCTCGATCTTGACCAGGCCGTCCCCCTGGCACGCCTCGCACCGGCCGCCTTTCACATTGAACGAGAAACGTCCCGGACCGTACCCTCGAATCTTCGCCTCGGGCAACTCGGCGAACAGGTCGCGGATGGGGCCGAACAGTCCCGTGTAGGTCGCCGGATTCGATCGCGGCGTGCGGCCAATGGGACTCTGATCGATGTCGATGACCTTGTCGATGTGCTCGAGCCCCGTCAGGCGTCGATGACGTCCGGGGAGCACGCGCGCCCGGTAGAAATGGCGGGCGAGCGCGCGATGCAGGATGTCCTCGATCAACGTCGACTTGCCCGACCCCGACACGCCCGTGATCGCGACAAAGAGGCCGAGCGGGATTTCGACGTCGAGATTGCGGAGGTTGTGCTCGCGCGCGCCCTCGATGCGAATGCTCAACCGCGGGTCCCGCGGTCTGCGGCCGCTCGGCACCGGGATGCCAAGCTCGCCCTTGAGATATTTTCCGGTGAGCGACGCCCCGGCTCCGATGATTTCGTCCACCGTGCCGGCCGCGATGATCTCACCGCCGTGCTTCCCCGCCCCGGGCCCCAGGTCGATGATGTGGTCGGCGGCGCGCATCGTCTCTTCGTCGTGCTCCACGACGATGACCGTGTTCCCCAGGTCCCGGAGGTGCTCGAGCGTCGTCAGCAGCCGCGCGTTGTCGCGCTGGTGCAGTCCGATCGACGGTTCGTCGAGGATGTACAACACGCCCACGAGTCGCGACCCGATCTGCGTCGCGAGCCGAATCCGCTGCGCCTCGCCGCCCGACAGCGATTCCGCCGCGCGCCCCAGCGTGAGATACTCCAGCCCGACGTCGACGAGAAACCGGAGTCGCTCGCGCACTTCCTTGAGAATCGGACCGGCAATCTCCGGATCGAGACCGGGCTTTCCATCGTGATGAAGCGCGAGCGACTCGAAGAACTCCAGCGTTTCGGTCACCGGCATCTCGGCGACCTCGCCGATGTTCCGATCCTGGATGGTCACGGCCAGCGATTCCCGTTTGAGCCGCCGTCCCTGGCAGGTGTCGCACGGCACCAGGATCATGAACGCCTCGAGCTCCATGCGCAGGCTGTCGGACTCGCAGTCGGCGTAGCGGCGTTCGACGTTCGCGATCACGCCCTCCCACGGCGCGTCCGACGCCTTGCCTCCCGCGCGCGCCGGTTCGCCGAAGAGGATCGCCTCGCGGGTGGGTTTGGGGATTTTCCCCCACGGGGCGGCGAGGTCGAACTGCAGTTGTCGCGCGAGCGCCGGCAGAATCACGCGCCGCAAGGTCCCGGATGGTTCCCCCCACGGGAGAATCACGCCTTCGAGGATCGAGATTTGTGGATCGCCCAGGATCAGCTCCTCGTTCACGCGCCGCCGCGTGCCGAGGCCGCCGCACGTGGGGCACGCGCCGAACGGCGAATTGAACGAGAAGTGGCGCGGCTCCAGTTCGGGCAGCGAGAGGCCGCACGTCGCGCAGCCGTACCGCTCGGAGAACAGCTCCGTTCGCGCGCCATCCGGCGTCGCCACCTCGGCGACCCCTTCGGCCAATCGCAGCGCGGTCTCGATCGAGTCCGTCAACCGCCCCCGGTCTTCGGCGCGCACCGCGAGCCGGTCGACGATCACCGAGATCGTGTGATTCTGGCGGCGGTTCATCTTGGGCGGCTTGGCGACTTCGATCAGCTCCCCGTCGAGATACGCGCGGATGAAGCCCTGCTTTCGGACGGATTCCAGCAGCTCCCGAAACTCGCCCTTTCGTCCCTGGACGAGGGGCGCGCGCACCTCGATCCGGGTATCGGCCGGCCACGCGAGGATCAGCTCCGCGATCTGCGCCGGGCTCTGGCGTTGCACCGCGCGGCCGCAGTTCGGGCAGTGCGGCGTTCCCGCTCGCGCATAGAGCAGCCGCAGGTAGTCGTAAATCTCGGTCACGGTACCGACGGTCGACCGCGGATTGTGGCCCGCGCTTTTTTGCTCGATCGAAATGGCCGGGGACAAGCCTTCGATCGAGTCGACGTCGGGCTTTTCCATCAACCCCAGGAACTGGCGCGCGTATGCCGAGAGCGATTCGACATACCGGCGCTGCCCCTCGGCGTAGATGGTGTCGAAGGCGAGGGACGACTTGCCCGATCCCGAGAGGCCCGTGATGACGGTGAGCCGATCGCGGGGTATCACCACGTCGATGTTCCGCAGGTTGTGCTCGCGGGCGCCGCGGATGATGAGAGCGTCTTCTGCCATATCCAGGCAAAGTTCGCGTTCGGACCGTCTGGAAACAAGCGTCGGGCGGTGCGCGGCCCGATTCCCCGCATGTCTTACAGGGACGCTGATGCGCATCGCGAGGCAGTTGCTTGTGAACAGACCGGCGGTCCGACGCGATGCGCCTTTGGTCGAGCTCGTCATGGTCGATCGTCGCCGCGCCGCCGTTGGAAACCCATGGGCTCCATTCCGTGACCAAGAGAGTGGAAGGAATGAAGCCGGTCTCTTCCCCGCCCGCGCGCAGCGAACTGGATGTTCGCGGGCCGAGCGACAACTTTTTTGATACAAGAGGACGTATGAGCAACTATCCCCGGGCGCGGATCGCCGCCGCCCTTGCCGTGGCATTCGCATGCGGCCTGATCTTCGCGTCGGGCGTCGACCTCACGCGGTCAGGTTGGGCGCAAACCCGTTTCGCCAATACCGCGTCACACCTCGCCGGCCTCACCGTCGCGTCGGCGCCCAGCGCCGCTCCCATCGGCGACATCCAGAACGGGTTTGCCGTCGTCGTCGACCGCGTCAAGCCGGCCGTCGTCTCCGTTCACGTGACCAAGTTCGCGCAGGGCGGGTCCGGTGCCCGCGACCAGGGTCAGGGCCAGGGCGGCATCCCGGGCCTTCCGCCGGGCATCGAGATTCCCCCGCAATTCCGGCAGTTCATGCAGCCGGGATCGCCGGACGAGGGACAGCTCTCGCAAGCCTCCGGGTCCGGCTTCATCGTGTCGAAGGATGGCTACATCCTGACCAACAACCACGTCGTGGCCAACGAGGACAAGGTGCAGGTCACCCTCCCTGACCATCGGCAGTTCGACGCCAAGGTCGT
>Ga0335085_10010402_pt1 | contig 13903 bp, 11 predicted proteins | sample Lox_Sample_45_FD_206712 | JGI IMG/M metagenome (GOLD analysis project Ga0335085, IMG submission 206712) | Soil microbial communities from Loxahatchee National Wildlife Refuge, Florida, United States - Lox_Sample_4.5 | ecosystem: Environmental > Terrestrial > Soil > Wetlands | place: USA...
CCCGAAGCTGGTGCCGCGCGTGGCCTGATCCGCCACAGCGGCGACCACAGCGGGATGCGTATGGCCCAGAATCAGAGGGCCCCAGGAGCCAACATAGTCCAGGTAGGAATTGCCGTCGGCGTCTTCGATGCGCGCGCCGGAGCCGCGCACCATCACCAGCGGAGTGCCGCCCACGGAGCGGAAGGCGCGCACCGGACTGTTTACGCCGCCGACGAGGATGTGCTGCGCCTCAGCGAATAATTCCTCGGAACGCTCGGTAGCGTGCCGTGTTGCGCGGTTGGAATCGGGCACGGTCAGCAGCCCTTGCCGAGCCAGGCGGCAGCGTCTTTGGCGTGATAGGTGCAGATTATGTCCGCACCGGCACGCTGGATGCCCGCCAAGATTTCCAGCACCACGCGCTTTTCCTCGATCCAGCCGTTGGCGGCTGCGGCTTTCACCATGGAGTACTCTCCGCTGACGTTGTAGGCGGCCACCGGGACGGAAACGGCGTCGCGCACGCGGCGAATCACGTCCAGGTAGGGCATGGCCGGCTTGACCATCACGATGTCCGCGCCTTCCTGGAGATCCAGGGCCACTTCGCGCAGAGCCTCGCGGGCGTTGGCCGGGTCCATCTGATAGCTGCGCCGGTCTCCGAATTGGGGGGCGGACTCGGCGGCCTCGCGGAACGGACCGTAGAGTCCGGAACAGTACTTCGCGGCGTAGGACATGATGATGGTGTCGTGCAAAGCGTGCTCGTCGAGCCGGCGGCGGATGGCGCCCACGCGCCCGTCCATCATGTCCGAAGGGGCCACAATATCCGCGCCGGCCGCCGCATAGGCCAGCGCGGCGCGGGCCAGCCGCTCGACGCTGGGGTCGTTCACCACGGTCTCACCCTCGATCAGGCCGCAATGGCCGTGGTCCGTGTATTCACACAGGCAAACGTCTGCGGCGACGAGCAACGAGAGCCCGGCATCGCGCACCGCACGGATGGCACGCGGCACCACGCCGTCCGCGGACCAGGCCTCCGTACCCTCCGCGTCCTTTCGTTCCGGCAGGCCGAAGAGCAGGATGCCGGGAATTCCCAACTGCTCCACCTGGCGCGCCTCTTCCAGAAAGCAATCCACAGATTGCTGGCGGATGCCGGGCATGGAGCTGATTTCTTGGCGCGTCCGGCCGCCCGGACAAATGAACATGGGATAGAAAAGGCCAGCGGTGGTAAGGCGCGTTTCCCGCACCAGGGCGCGCAACGCTTCCGTGCGGCGCAGCCGGCGCGGACGATCGGTTGGATAACTCATGGCTCCTTCACTCCCGTAACGGTGGCCCGCGTCGGCGTTTCGCTCTGTGGCGGCACTCCGGCAAAATGCGCCGACAACGCCTGAACCAAATCACCGGCCCCGGGCTTTGAGGGCACGATGGCCACCGGCAGGCCCGCCTGGCGAATGGCCGCGGCCGTGACCGGACCGATGGCGGCCAGCGCCAGAGCGCCGCTGGCGGTGAGCGCGGCGAGGGTTGCCGCCCCCAACTGATCCGCGAGCCGCTCGAAAGCCGAGGGGCTAGCCAGGGTGACCACCTGTATGCCTCCGTTGCGAATCTGCTCCAGAGCCGCTTCGCCTTCCGGTCCGGCGGCAATGGTGCGATAGGCAACCACGTCCGTCACCCTCGCACCGTCGGCGGCGAGCGCCCGCGGCAAATCCGGACGGGCGCGGTCGCTGCGCGGGAGCAGCACGGAGCGGCCGGCCAGGACATTTCTCAAGCCGGCCGCCAGGGCCTCTCCGGTGGCTTCCTCGGCCACGGATTCCACGCCGTAGCCCAGCTCCTGGGCGGCCTTTGCTGTGGCCGGCCCGATGGCGGCAACGCGCGGGTGGCTCCATTCGAGGGCCACTTCCAATTCCCGGCGGCGCTCCTCGAAAAAACGCACCGCATTCTGACTGGTGAACAGCAGCCAGTCAAACTCGTGCAGGCGCCGCAAGGCCGCGTCCAGTGCGGCGGAATCGGCCGGGCGTTCAAACGCCACCAGGGGGCAGAGCACGACTTCCGCACCGTGTTCGGCGAGCAGCCTGGCGAGTTGGCCGGCTTGCTCGGGAGCGCGGGTGACAGCAATCCGGCGGCCAGAGAGGGCGCGCGTTTGATTGGTCGTGGCCATGCTCAATTTCCGAGCCTGCGAATATAGCCCGCCTCTTCCGACGAGGGGGTTGGGCGCTAGCGCCCCGCCAGGCGCAAAAGCCTTTCGGCGCCCGCGGCGCGCAGCCGGCCGGCGACATCGCGGCCCAGCGCCTCCGGCTGCATGGCCGGTCCCTGGCCGCGTTCACGCAGCACTTCCGTGCCGTCGGGAGCGCAGACGCAGGCGTCGAGCAGCAGGGTGCCGCGCTCGATCCGTGCCCAGGCGCCCAGTGGCACCTGGCAGCCACCCTCCAGCGCGGAGAGAACGGCGCGCTCCGCGCTAATGGCGGTGCGGGTTTCCGGGTGATCGAGCCCGGCAAGCAACTCGACGAGTTCCGGATTGGCGGAACGAATTTCGATAGCCAGCGCGCCCTGTCCAACCGCGGGCAACATGACTTCCGGCTCGAGCACCTCGGTGACGCGCGCGTCGTAGCCCAGGCGCTTGACTCCGGCGTGCGCCACTACAACAGCATCGTATGCGCCTTCCTCCACTTTGCGCAGGCGGGTGTCCACGTTTCCGCGCAATTCGCAGACTTCCAGATCCGAACGACGATGGCGAAGCTGGGCCGCGCGGCGAAAGCTGCTGGTGCCGATGCGCGCGCCCCGCGGCAAATCGGCAAGCTTGCGGAGGCCGCGGGAGATGAGGCAGTCGCGCGGGTCTTCGCGCTGAGGGATGGCCGCAATCTCCAGGCCTGGGGGGATCTCCGTAGGCATGTCCTTGAGGCTGTGGACGGCCAGATCCACGGTGCCGGAGAGCAGCGCGTCTTCCAGCTCTTTGATGAACACGCCCTTCAACCCAATTCCCGCGACACCGCCCTGCTGAAACTGGTCGCCGGAAGTGCGGATGCGGATGATTTCCACGGTGGAGCCGCGGGCGGCCAGCCAGGCGCGGACGTATTCCGCCTGCCAGAGCGCCAGGGCGCTGCCGCGCGAGCCGATGCGCAAGGTGCTCACTCGTCCCGCCCCTGGCGCGTACCCGGGCGGCGGATGCGTGGGCCGTCCAGGCCGAACAGTTCCCGCAGGAAGATGGCGCGCTCGCGCGCCTCCGGATTTTTCATCAGCCGCTCCGAGGGCTCGCGCAGCAGGTGCTCCATCAGCCCGTCCATCAGCGCCAGGATTCGCTCGCGCTCCGCGGCGGGAAACTGTTCCAGCTCTTCGCGGCGATTGCCGGCAAACAAATCGCGTTCGAGGCGCAGCTTCTGGCGCAGCTCGGCGAGAGTGGCGCCGGCCTCTGAGCCGCTCTGCCAGGCGGCAAATTTCTCCACGTGCTCGGCGATGATCGCTTCGGCGCCGGGCACTTCATTTTCGCGGGCCTGGCGATTCTGGTCCACGATTTCGCGCAGGTCGTCCACGCCGTAGAGGAAGACGTTGTAAATTTCCGCGATTCCCGGGTCGATGTTGCGCGGCACCCCGAGGTCAATGAGGAAGATCTGCCGGTTGCCCCGGGTGTGCATGGCGGCGGCCAGGGATTCGCGAGTGAGGGTCCAGTCGCTGCCGCCGACGGAGGTGACCACGATGTCCGCTTTGGCCAGCAGGTCGGGGACCTCTTCCCACGGAGCGGGATGCCCGCCGGTTTCCTCGGCGAGCTGGCGGGCGCGCTCCGGGGTGCGGTTGGCCACCCACAGGCGGCCGATGCCGCGGTTGCGCAGATGCCGGGCAGCCTTTGCGCCCATGGCGCCCGCGCCGAGCACGGCGGCGGAATTGTTCTTCAGGTCGCCGAAAATCTGTTCCGCAAGCTTCATGGCCGCGGCGGGAACGGACATGGCTTGCGCGCCCAGGCGCGTTTCGGTGCGCACCCTTTTGCCCACCTCGAGCGAGGCCTGAAAGAGGCGGTTTAGCACCGGCCCGGTCAGCCCCTCGCGCTGCGCCGCCAGATAGGATTCGCGCACCTGCCCCAGGATTTCCGCCTCGCCGAGCATCATGGAATCCAGCCCGGCGGCCACGCGGAAGAGATGGGTAACGGCCTCACGGCCGCGGCGGCGGTAGAGACATCCGTTCAAATGTGCGGGTTCCACGCCGTGGAAAGAGCAGACGTAGCGCTCGACACCGGCCTCCGATTCCTCGTTGCCCATTACAACGCCGTAAATTTCGCTGCGGTTACAGGTGGAAAGTACCAGCGCTTCCATCATCAGGCCCTGGCCGCGGAGTTCCCCGGCGGCGTGCAGCGCGTCCTGCTGGGAGAAATGGAGGCGTTCACGCAGGTGCACGCCCGCGGTGCGATGGTTTACGCCCAGCAGGTAAACGCTCATGGACGCGCCGCTCCGTTTCTAGCAGCAGGCGAGCCAGCCGGGTTGTGGAGGCGGCTGCGCATCAGTAGAACCTGTGAAACCCGGAAAGGTAGAGGTTTACCACCGTATAGCTGAACACCACCACGAAATAGCTGGCGGCGCAAAGCAGCGAGGCCCGCGCGCCACGCCAGGCCGGCGATCGCGCCACCCACAGGTAGGCGCTGTAACAGGCCAGCATTAGAAATGAGATCAGCACTTTGGGATCGAGGCTTAGAAACTGGCCGGTCAGCCTCTGGTCCACTACCATTCCCATACCAATGCCGAAGATCATGGCGATCAACCCCACGCGCACGCCGTTTCGGGTCATGCGCTCAAGGTCCTCCATGGGCGGGAGCCGCCAGAGCATCGCCCCGGGCCGACGTTTGCGGATCAACCGGTCCTGCACCAGGTAAATCACGCTGAAGACGAAGGAAATGGTGAACGCGGAGTAGGCCAGGATATTGGTGGTGACGTGGAGAGCAAAAATGCTTCCGCGAGCCGGCGCGCGCGGAGCGGTGTGCGGGGTGACGATTAAATCCAGGCCCAGCAGCAGCAGCACCAAAGGCAGGGCGAAAGCGCCCATGGCCCGCTCGCGGTGGAAAAATTCAAGGCTGAGGTAGGTCAGCGCCAGAAACCAAGCCAGGAGCGACGTGGAGCCGTAAATGTCCTGGTAGGGTACGGAGTGGATGGAAAAGGCGCGCTGCAACAGAGCGAAGTAGTGCGTGACCAGGGCGGCGATCAGCAGCAGGCTGGCGGCCCGGCCCGCCCACTTCCCCTCCGCGAAGAGCTTGCGCACATAACAGGCCAGGCTGGCGGCATAAAGGGCCGCGGCCGCGTAGGCGAAGGTGGGCGGAGGAGTTCCCATATCCCTGGTGGTTGCCAGTCGAAAGTATATAACCACAGGAGCAGGCCAGGGACGTGACGGTGGTCACAATTTCGTATTCCCATCCGTGGAACACTGATCCAGGCAAGCGCGACGGGCCGGGCGCAAGCCGCCCCGTGCGGCGCCGCGATTTGCTATCATCGACCGGACACTTTGTGACCCGATGACCAACGCCCCAGGTTCCCAATACGACCGCAAAACGCTGTTTCTGCGCGCCTGCCGCGGCCAGGATACAGATCGGGCCCCGGTGTGGATGATGCGGCAAGCGGGGCGCTACCTGCCAGAATACCGCGCGGTCCGCGCCCGGCATTCGTTTCTGGAGGTGTGCAAGACGCCGGATCTGGCCGTCGAAGTCTCCCTGCAGCCGTTTTTGGCGCTGGGGATGGATGCGGTCATCGTGTTCTCAGACATTCTGATCCCGGCCGAGGCCATGGGCCTGAGCATCAGTTTTACCGACGCCGGTCCAGAACTGGGCCACAGAATTCACACCCAGGAAGACGTGGACGGGCTGAGGGATTTCGATCCGGAGGAGGAAACACGGTTCCTGCTGGAAGCGATTTCACAGCTCACGCGCGCATTGGGGCCGGAAGTACCGGTGCTGGGATTCGCAGCGGCCCCCTGGACGCTGGCCTGCTACATGGTGGATGGCCAGGGTTCGGGTGGCTTTCCGCGGACCAAACAGATGCTCCACCGGAACCCGTCGGTTCTGCGGGAACTGTTGCGGCGAATTGCGCGCAGCACGGCGCGGTATCTGCAGGCGCAACTGGCGGCGGGAGCGGCCGCGGTGCAGATTTTCGACACCTGGGCCGGGGAACTCTCCCGTGAGGATTATGATTCGTTTGCCCTGCCCGCGGTGCAGCAACTGATCGACGCGCTGGAGGCGGGCACGGCGCCCGTCATTTATTACTCGAAGGGTTCGAGCCACCTGATGGAGAGCGCGGCGCGGACCGGTGCCACGGTGTTGAGCGTGGACTGGCGCGTGGATATGGAGCAATTGCGCGCCTTGCTGCTGGAGCGCACGGCGCGCCTCTGGCCGCTGCAGGGCAACGTGGACCCCACCGCCCTGCTGGGCAATGATGCCGGGGTCCGCCGCGCCGTCCGCCAAGCCCTGGCGCAAACGGGAGGACGCGCGCACGTGCTGAATCTCGGCCATGGCATCCTTCCGGATGTGCCGGTGGAATCGGCGCGGGCATTTATCCAGGCCGCGCAGATGGGCGGCAGCGGAGCCACGGGCCGGGGGGCCGGAGCGGTGGAGGAAGCGCAGGCTTCGCCCGGAATGGTCTAACGCCGCATTGCGCGCTGCGGCACGGGGAATCGAGCGATGAGCAACACAAATGAACGGCGGCTGGAACGGTCCCTGGACGTCCAGGCCCTGGAAGTGTCTGAGGAGCTGTTGGAGCGCTATAACCGCCCGGGCCCGCGCTACACCAGTTACCCCACCGCTCCGGTGTGGCAGGAGAATTTCGGCCCGGAGGATTTTGACGGCGTTTGCCGCGAAGCGGACAGCCAGGGCCGACCGGTGTCCCTCTACCAGCACCTGCCCTTCTGCGAGAGCCTGTGCTTGTTTTGCGCCTGCAACGTGGTGATCTCGAAAGACAAGACCGGGGCCGCGGCGTATCTGGATACGCTGAAGCGCGAAGTAGAGCGGGTGGCGGTGCTGGTGTCACGCAAACGGCCGGTGATCCAGTTCCACTGGGGCGGCGGCACGCCCACGTATTACTCTCCGGCGCAGCTCGAGGAACTCTTCGGCTACACGCGCGCGCGATTTACGTTTGCGCCGGATGCGGAGATTGGCGTGGAGGTGGACCCGCGGGTCACCTCGCGCGAACATCTGGAAACGCTGCGGCGCCTGGGGTTCAACCGCCTGAGCATGGGGGTGCAAGACTTCAATCCGGAAGTGCAGCAGGCGGTCCACCGCCTGCAGGGCTTCGAGTTGACCCGCGACCTGGTGGCCGCGGCGCGCCGGCTGGGCTTCGACAGCATCAATGTGGACCTGATTTACGGTTTGCCGCTGCAAACGGCGGAGAGTTTTGCCGACACGGTGGACAAGATCATCGGGATCAACCCCGACCGTATCGCCATGTTCAGCTATGCCCACGTGCCCTGGTTGAAGAAGCAGCAGGGCTCGTTTGCCCGCCGCCTGCCGGAAGGCATGGAAAAATTCCGCATCTTTCGGACGGGTCTGGAGCGACTTCTGGCCGCGGGTTACGCCTACATCGGCATGGACCATTTCGCCCGGCCGACGGACGAGCTGGCCCTGGCGCAGCGGAATCGCACCCTGCACCGGAACTTCCAGGGGTACACGACCAAGGCCGGCGCGGACCTCTACGGCATGGGGGTGAGCGCCATCAGCGGGATTGGAAATGCCTACGCGCAGAACCAGCGCGAGGCTGGGGCTTATGCCGCCGCCATTGCAGAGCGCGGGCTGGCCACCATGCGCGGTTACCGGCTGACTGCGGAAGACTGCCTGCGGCGCGAGGTGATCAGCCGCCTGCTGTGCCACACCCTGGTGCGCAAAGAAGAAATCGAACAGGAGTTCGGGCTGCGTTTCGATGAGCATTTTGCCGCGGAGCTGGAGCGCCTGGCCGCATGCGCGGCCGACGGGCTGGTGGAACTGACCCCAGCGCAGGTGGAAGTGGTGGGCCTCGGCCGGATTTTCATCCGCAACCTGGCCATGGTATTCGATCCCTACCTCGAACAGCAGCGCTTGGCGGAGCGCCCGCTGTTTTCCAAGACGCTTTGAGTCCCGCGGTGCCGGCCTCTGAACATCGTATCGTCGTGGTGGGCGGAGGAATCTCCGGACTGGCCTGCGCCTGGCGGCTCGCGCAGCTCGGCCTCCCGGTCCTGCTCCTGGAGCAGGAAGCCAGGCCCGGCGGAGTCATCCGCACGGTGCGGCAGGACGGCGCGTTGTTTGAAGCCGGGCCGCAGAGTTTTCTGCTGACTGCCCCACTCTACGGGCTGCTGCGTGAAATCGGCCTGGAGCAAGATCTGCTGCGTGCGAACCCGCGGGCCCCGCGCTACGTGTATCTGGGCGGGAAATTGAATCGGGTGCCCATGGCACCGCCCGGGATGGTTTTTACTTCCCTGCTTTCCGCGGGCACCAAGTGGCGGCTGGTGACGGAACCATTCCGCACCAGCACGCCGCCGGAGACCGACGAGTCCATCAGCGATTTCATCCGCCGGAAATTCGGGACGGACCTGCTGGATCATCTGGTTGCGCCGATGGTCTCCGGCGTGTACGCCGGGGACCCGGAACGACTCAGCCTGCGCAGCGCGTTTCCTGCACTGCACGAATGGGAGAAGCAACACGGCAGCGTGCTGCGCGGCATGATCAAATCGCTCTCCGGCAAAAAGAAAAAGGCCCGCGCCCCCGCCGGCGCGAAGGGCCTGGTGACGCTGCGCGAAGGCAATGCCAGCCTGCCGGCCCGTTTGACGGAGAGCCTGGGCGACGCCGTTTCCGCGGGCACGCGCGCGGTGGCAGTGCGGCGCGGGCCGGAGGGCGGCGCGGCGTTCGAATTGGACTGCGAGACGAAAGGCGGGCGCGAGACGCTTTCCGCGGCAGCCGTGGTGGTGGCCGCGCCGGCTGGTGTGGCCGCGCGGCTGCTCGCCCCGCTGGTTCCCGCGGCGGCAGAATTAGGGCGCATTGCGTACGCGCCAGTGGCCGTGGTGGCGGGCGCGTATGCCACAGAACATCTGCGGCGGCCTCTCAGTGGTTTCGGCTTTCTGGTGCCGCGCAGCGAACGGCTGCGCATCCTCGGCACCGTGTGGAACTCGTCGCTTTTCCCCGGGCGCGCACCGGAGGAGCAGACGTCACTCACCAGCTTTGTGGGCGGGATGACGGATCCATCGGCGGGTTCTCTCCCCGACGAAGCGCTCTTCCAGACGGTCGAATCCGAACTGCGGCGCATCCTGGGCGTTTTCGGGACGCCGCGGTCGCGGTTTGCGCAGCGGTGGGCGCAGGCCATCCCGCAATACAACCTGGGCCATGCGGAGCTGGTGCGCAAAGTTTGCGCCGCGCTGGAGCGCGTGCCCGGGCTGGTCCTGGCGGGCAGCTATCTGGACGGCCCGGCGGTGGGAGCCTGCGTGGCCGCGGCCAATCGTGCCGCCGAGCAGGCAGCCGCGGTAGTTCGCGGCGAGAAATAGCCGCCCGGCGCCCCGTGCTCCCTCCAGATGGGCCAGGCCCTGCCATCCCTAAAAAACCCGAAGATTTCATGGAACCTCTCCCCGAAATCCTCGTCTTCACAGGGGGGGACTGATGAATCCAATTCTTCAGGATCTACACTTTGCCATCCGGCAGGCTCGGAAGAATCCCGGCGTAACGCTGGCCGTCGTGCTGGTGCTGGCGCTGGGCATTGCGGCAAACGCGGTGACGTTCAGCGTCCTGAAAGCCACACTTCTCAACCCCTTGCCATATCCCGAACCCGACCGGCTGGTGCAATTGTGGGAGACGCGGTCCGCGGGCGGTTTTTCTCGCTTTGAGTTTTCCTCGCCAGACTTCGAAGACTTTCGCGAGCGCAACCAGGTCTTTGAAGCCCTGGGAGGCTACTCATCCGTGGGGGCCACCTATTTGGGTCCGCAGGGCGCGGAACAGGTCAACGCGACGGTGTGCAGCGCGAACTTGTTCGATGTCCTGGGGGTGAAGCCGGTGTTGGGCCGCAACTTCCAGGCGGACGAGGACACTCCCAAGGCGCAGCGCGTCGTTATGCTGTCCTACGCCGGCTGGCAGCGGCGGTTCGCAGGCGACCCGAGCATTGTGGGGAAGAGCGCGGTGCTGAACGACGACCCGCGAGTGATTGTGGGCGTGCTGCCGCGCGACTTCCAGTTCGCTCCCAGCCGCTCATCCGACTTCTGGGTGCCCTACCGGATTACGGGCTGGAGAGAGCGCCGCAATGCCCACTGGTTTCACCCCGTAGGCCGGCTCAAGCCGGGGATCAGCCTGGCGCAAACTCAAGCCTCACTATCCACACTGGCGGCACAACTCACGCAACAGTATCCGGACTCGAACGCGGAAGAGGGCGTGCAGGCCCTCGGCTTGCGCGAGGACTTCACTGGCCCGGTGCGGCCCGTGCTGCTGCTGCTGATGGCCGCCATGGGCTGCTATCTGCTGATTACCTGCGGAAACCTGGCCGGACTGCTGTTGAGCCAGGCAGTGAGCCGGCAGAAGGAGATGTCCATTCGCATGTCGCTGGGGGCAAGCCGCGGACGCATCGTGCGCCAACTGCTAACGGAAAGCTGCGTCGTCGCAGTGATCGGCGGACTGGCGGGCGTTTGTTTGAGCCTGTGGTTGCTGCCCGCGGCTCTGGCAAGCATCCCGAAGGAAGAGTTGCTGGTCATGCCCGCGCTGCAGGGCCTGCGCGTGGACTGGGGGTTCCTGCTGATCGCGATGTGCCTGGCGATGGGCACCGGAATCCTGTTCGGCCTGGCCCCGGCCCTGCTTGCGTTTCGGCCGCAATTGCGGGCCACCCTCGCGGAGTCGGGGCGATCCTCCGGAGGAGTGGAGCGACACCGGTTGCGCAATACGCTGGTGATCGCGGAAATCGGGCTGGCCATCGTGCTGCTCGATGCCGGCGGCCTGATGCTGAAAAGCCTCTCGCGGGTAATGCAAACCGATCCCGGATTCCTCCCCGGCAATCTGCTGACCATGGAACTGGCACTGCCCGGAAAGAAATATCCGAAGGATGCGGATGTGATGGCCTTCCATGCCCGATTGCTGGACAAACTGGCGGCGCTGCCGGGCGTGCGCGGCGCGGCGAGCACCAGCACCATTCCGTTGACCGGCGGAAACAATACTTCCCGCTTCGTGCGCGAAGGGCACCGCACGCCCGGGGAGACAGAAGCCCAGGAAGCCAACAGCCGCGAAGTGAGCGCGCAATATTTCAGCGTGATGGGAGTGCCGTTGCGCGCCGGGCGCTTCTTCGCCGAAAGCGACGGGCCGGCCGCGCCCCACGTGGCGGTGATCAACCAGACCTTGGCTGACCGCCTGTTCCCCCGCGAAGATCCCATCGGCAAACGGATCGATTTCACATACACCTCGGAACCCAACCTCTGGGAAATCGTTGGCGTGGTCGGGGATGAAAACATGACCGCGCTGGATGCGGCCCCCAATCCAGTCATCTACACGCCGTTCGCCCAGTCCACCGAACCGTACTTCACCGTCACGCTGCGCACTGGGCAGGCGCCGGAAAACCTGGCGCCCTCCGCCACGCGCGTGGTCCGGGAAATGGATCCCACGATTCCGGTCTTCAATGTCCAATCCATGGACCAGATCATCGCGGAGTCGCCCTCCATCTTTTTGCGGCGTTCGCCGGCCTATCTGATTGCGGCTTTCGGCGGATTGGGACTGCTGCTGGCCGCGGTGGGACTCTACAGCCTGCTGGCCTACGCTGTGGCGCAGCGCAGGCGCGAACTGGGCATACGCATGGCCCTGGGCGCGCAGAAGCGCGACGTATTGCGGCTGATTGTGGGCGGGGGGATGCATCTGGCGCTGGCAGGAATTGGTCTGGGCCTAGCCGGGGCGCTGGCGGCATCCCGGCTGATGGCGGGATTCCTCTATCAGGTGCAGCCGAGCGATCCCGGCACGGTCATCGCGGTGTGCCTGCTGCTGCTGGCGGTGGCGCTGGCGGCCACCGGACAGCCGGCGTGGCGCGCGGCGGCCGCGGATCCGATGCACGTGTTGCGGGACGAATAGCGGCGCTTCGCGACGTTAGGTCATCGGGCAGCTCGGTCAGTGCCCTGCTGAGCGTGGCGATCAAAATCGGAGAGGTGATGGCGCTGTGATATCCTCGACCGGTGAGCGAAGCGCCAAAAACTCGCCGGCAAATGCTCGAGGAGTTCCTGGCTGCGAATCCCAACGATTCCTTTCCTCTTTACGGCCTGGCCATTGAATGCAGCAACTCCGGAGACACCGCAGCCGCTGAGGACTATTTCCGCCGGCTGGTGGCTGGGCACCCGGACTATGTGCCCAGCTACTATCATTACGGCCAGTTGTTGCTGCGCCTGGGCCGCGCGAGCGACGCGCAGGCCGCGTTCCGCCAAGGGATCGCCGCGGCCCACAAGGCGGGCAACGCGCACGCACTGAGCGAACTCGAGGCGGCGCTGGAAGAATCCGTGGCCAGCGGCGAGTGACGAGCACCCCCGTCGGCCATGGTCCCGGGAGGCGCGCCGGGCAGCTGGCAACCTCTCCACGCCGCGGCAGGTAAATTCCCCGGCACCCATGCGGGGTTCGACGGTAGAATGCGCGCATGATTGTAGCCAGGCGCCCGCCCGCATGGAGCCGTTACATTCTGTTTGGTGCGCTCGGCGTCCTGGCGCTGTTGACGCTGGTTACCTGGGCCGCCTTTGCGGTGCTTCGTCCCACGCCGCCGCGCCACGTGGCCATGGCCACCGGCCCGGAAGGCAGCAATGCCGCGCGGCTGGGAGCGCGTTACCGGGAAATTCTGGCCCGCGATGGGATTGACCTCCGCCTGGTGCCTACCATGGGAGTGGTGGCGAACGCCGCCCTGCTGCGCGACGCGAAGTCCGGCGTCTCCATCTCAATCCTTCCCAGCGGGATCAGCAACGCGAAGGAGTCTCCCGCGCTGACCTCTTTGGGAACGCTGTATTACGATCCGCTCTGGCTCTTCTACCAGGCAAGGTCCGGCGATGTGCGCGCCAGTCTTGAAGAGATGCGCATTTCGATCGGCCCGGAGGGTAGCGGCTCGCGGGCCTTGTCGCTGGAATTCTTTGCCCGAGCAGGGATCATCGGCCAGGCGTCCGAGCGGCTGCTTACACTTCTGCCCACCGACTCGACTGAAAAACTGGCCAAGGGGGAGATTGACGGTTGCGTGTTGCTGGCCGGCTGGGAATCCCCGCAAGTTCAGAAACTGCTGACTGCCCCGGGGGTGCGGCTGCTCAGCGTGCAACGGGCGGAAGCGTGGGTGGCCCTTTATCCCTTTTTGAACAAGGTGATTCTGCCCGCCGGCGTGGCCAACATGGCGGATAACATTCCGCCCAGCGACGTTGTGATGGTGGCACCAAAGGCGAGCCTGGTGGTCCGCGAGGACCTGCATCCCGCCATCCAATACCTGCTCATGGAGGCCGCGCTGGAAATCCACTCCGCGCCAGGAGTCTTCAGCAAATCGGGAGAGTTCCCCGCGGCAGAAGCCATTGATTTTCCGCTGAGCAAGCAGGCCATCCAGTTCTACAAAACCGGTCGGCCATTTTTCCAGAGGAACCTGCCATTCTGGCTTTCGGTGCTGGTGCAACAGCTTCTGGTGCTGTTGATCCCGCTGATCGGCGTGCTCTATCCCCTGCTGCGCTTTGCCCCACCGGCGTTTGCCTGGGCCATGCGGCGGCGGGTGATCGGGCTCTATAAGGAACTGAGCCTGCTCGAACATGAGATTGACGCGGGATCCGTGGTCGCGCAGGATCGCGCGGACCTGCTCTCGCGATTAGGCCAACTGGAGGAAAAGGTTCTACACTTCCGTGTTCCCACTTCTTTCGAGCCGCTGGTCTATGACCTCCGGGCGCATATCACCCTGGTGCGCTCAAGACTGGAACGTCTCTGACGGCGCGCCAGAGCAGGATTGCCCGCCCGCGGAGGCGCTCCCGGCGTCCGTGGGGCGTTGAACTCGCC
>Ga0335085_10010403_pt1 | contig 13903 bp, 16 predicted proteins | sample Lox_Sample_45_FD_206712 | JGI IMG/M metagenome (GOLD analysis project Ga0335085, IMG submission 206712) | Soil microbial communities from Loxahatchee National Wildlife Refuge, Florida, United States - Lox_Sample_4.5 | ecosystem: Environmental > Terrestrial > Soil > Wetlands | place: USA...
CGGGATCTTCTAGATTAATTCCGATATTATTGACGGGGGTATAGTTGGCTTGGAGGCCAACATTATAGATGCCCTCTGTGGTGTAGAGGATATCGCTGAAATAAAAACCCGGATCCATATCCTTGCCGACCCTCTGATCGGAATGGACCATAAAGGAATGGTTCATATCGAGGCTGAGAGGTTGGAAGATCGAAGCGAGCATTGAGGCGAAAATGCTCAGAATGGCATCCCGATAATATTCCCTCTCCCCAGCGGTCTTGGTAAAGATTTCAATCCGCCAAGTGCGCTTGGCCATAATGGCAAGAGTCTGGTTCTGCACCCCAGCCGGGCCAATCAGGGTGGCGGGGACATCCTGTCCGATTTGGGTCCTCGTTTGAGCCATCATGATCTGATTGATGGTCACGAATGGGAGCGGGAGAAAGCCATCCTTAGGCATTTCGTGACGGATGACGGGGCGGTTATAGCCTTGGGGGAGGGAGAGGGCCATGAGCCCTGCCTCAATAGAGCGCTCAACCAGCACGGTAGCGAAATCCGGATTGACTTGGAGGCTCTGATAGGGGGCGAGACCGCTCGCATAGGCGGTTCCGCTTACATCCGTGACTTGGTAGTTGTAATTGCCCTGATTGGACGGGAGGGGGCCTTGGAGACCCTCACCATAATCTACAAATACATCATATGAGGAGGCTGGGTTCTCGACCGTATAGATGGTCGTATATGCGCCGGAGCCGAAAGAGCGGCTATAGACTAGCGGCCCTCCACTAATCCCGCTAACGGTTAGGATAACCACACCTCCGGTGGGCGCTATCGAGCCTGTTACTGCAATCATAGCCGATTCTTATAGGATAATTGGGGAATCTTTGTGCCTCAAATCACGAAAATACCTCTTGCAACGGCAGCTTAATTAGACTATATCCTTTGTATGGCTGGCCGAGGGTGCTAGAATCCACTCCGGGCCTAGACGGGCTTTGCATCTCCTTTCTTGTGTTGCCCAGGTATCCAGGCACCTGGCCGTCGAAAGCCTGGACCCCAAAAAGAGCTTACCAACTGATTATGCCGCCCCCCGCCATTTTGGCGGCAATCTTCGCAAGCTCCAGACCGGGTTGGTAGGCGGACATCGCGGGTATGATGAAGGCATCCGGGCGGGTGTTGGGACCTATGCGGGCGAATCCGGTTAGGAATTGACCTCGGGAGTTTGCGGCCCCGAAGACCCCTCGGGCAGCATGCCCTCCACCATAGTGGATTGGGTATGTTCTGCCGAATTGCAGATGATCTTTGAGGTCGAAGGCCGGATGACCAGATTCCAGGATTCCAGCCTCAGGCGCAATATTTTCGTCAGCCAATATACCAACATGACTGAGGCCATGAGATTCCATCCTTATCGAAGAGGCATATTTGCCGGTGGGGTTTCGGAGGATCTTACCACCTAGGGCCATTCCGCCAGTGGCCCAGACAGCCCACATGCGGAAGATATGAAGTTGGATGTCTGATAATTCAGCAGGATCAGCATTGGTGTAGACATCATACACAAGTGGTTCATGGGCCATTATACCTTATCCCTTAATCTGTATTTCTCCAAAATATCTTGTGCTCTTATGATTTTTCTATCGAGTCCTGTATCTCCATCTTGGTATAGGCATTCCAATAAATCCTTAGCTTTTCTGGTTGTTAGATGCAGATAATGAACTCCAACTCCAGCTCTAATTTTAGCATTGGTATGTATCCCTATAGATTTTATAAAATTTTGAAATTTTTCCAGCATAAGGGGTTTACCACATAAGGTTACCTCCACTTTTTTATCTTGAGTGGAGGAAATTGAACCATCTCCATCAAGCATCCCACGCCAAAAATGCCTGGAGAACTCTAACTTCTCACACGGAATTCTATCCCCCCTCAAGCCTAACTCTATAAGATCTACAGCTAAAGTATGACAGCATAAATTGATACTAGATAGCGTTGTTATTCCCGTGATGCTATTCAGACTATTTTTGTGCACCACAGTTCTTACCGGAGCCATTGCTTCTAAGAAAGCCTTAAATTTAAGTATGTGTTCATGGTCTTTCTCAGAGATTCCTAATCGAACTACTAAATTTCTTTTGCCCCCGGAATTCCTGTATATACAACCATCTGCAAAGAGGAATCCAGCCCAATATTCGGCTTCTGGAGTTAGATATTTAAATGCATCTGTGTTTAAGGAATATTTAGTCTTGGATGCACTAAGGGAACGAATTGGAATTCCGCGCTTCTTTAATATAGACCTAATATGTGAGGCTGATGCAGGATACTCACGCGCTAGAGTTTCAGAACTTTCCCCCGATAAATACCGATCTTGTACTTCGAGGATTTGAGTTTCAGTCAGTCTGGATTTTCGCATTCTATAGCATAGCACCTTATACAGAGATTTGTCCAGGATTTCCGAAATTACTGATCCCACTATCGCGCAGAAACAGGTCCAAGGCCTGAAGCCTGAATCTTTTAGGGTAGCATATACCTCCCTGGACAAAGGGTCTTGTATGAGCTAGTCCACCCGGATTCCGGAAACATACATAAGTCATTGCGGCCTGGAACTCGACCACATAAGGAGTTCCCGATAAGTATGAGTTTGGGATGCTAACCGTGGATCCAGACACGGTATATCCAGTAACTTGAATGACTTGAGCGGTTGTAGAATCCCATGTTTGTATGGCTCCGCTTGGGGCTACGTATAAACCTTGTTGGTAGGGGAGGTAGATATTCCCAGATGGACCACTATACAAAGTGGTATTAAATCTATTAATACCATTCAATTGTATCACCAAGTCGAATTCTCCGATCTCATTCCAGACTACTCCAGCTTTTTCACTAACTGAGAGCCACGGATCCCCTGAAATTATATCACCTTGCCGTGGATTCATCGTGCCGCCTGGCTCATTGCCGCCCGCGCCTTGGTGGGTCATCGTGAAGAGGCCCACAAAATCAACAGGGGAATCCCAATAAATGCCTCGGCCTTGGCAAGTGAGGCAGCCTGGGTTCGGGCTCCCGGCTGGGCTGGTATCGGTGCGGAAATTCACGCAGGGGCAGCGGTGGCTCTTTGCCCAGGAGAGATTTTGACCAAATTTGCTTATGACTATATCGAACGGATCGCTGGGGAGGGAGTAGGGGAATGGGGGCGGGACGGCGGGGAAGAATGCGCCTGTGGAGCCGCTCGCTACATAGCCTGGGGGGAAGATGGTGCCGCTCATTCAGGCATCTTAGCAGCCTTTTCCCGTTTCTCCTGCGCTCGACGTTGCTGAGCCTCGCACATCCGGGCTTTGGTTTCCTCAGATTTGGGCTTTCCCTTAGTTGCTTCTGAAATTTTTAGCTTTGTCTCTGGACTAATCTTAGTCCCTTTGAGTTTGCTTGGGTCTTTAATCTTCTTTTTAGGTTCTTCCATTTTTGGATTAGCGGCTTTCGCACGGTAACAGCGTCAGGTAAATCTCAAGCGAAGCCGCCGAGGGCGAAGTGATTGAGGTACTCACTCACCGCATTGGCTTGTCCGTCTTTAACTAGCGCCTCGGGCGAGCGCAGGGATCGGTTGCGAACGGTACCAAGCCATAGTCTGCGTCTCACCACCAGCCCAGTCACGCACGCGGCTTATGATCTCAAGCATTTCGGCTATCCGTGTCTGCGACCCGGAATCTCTATGGATTAATAGCTATATACCTGATGGCATAGCATAAATATAGTAAGGTAAGTAACAAGAGTCAATCCAGTAAAACTCAAAACGTGATAAAGCGAGGCCCCGAGATTTTTGTTGAGGCACTCTCAAGCAGAGCATCGCGCATTTTGGTAAAGTATTCGAGCAACCCAGAGTAGGGGCCCTTGGGCGAGTATTGCACGCTATAGTTGAGTCCATCAACGGAAGTCGAAGTGCTTGTCTGGCCGAGATTGATGGTTCCTTGAATGGTGTTGAGGGCTTGAATCGCTGCTTGGGCTAGCACCAACTCCTTGACGTATGAGTATCTAGAGTTGTAGTCCGAGCTGGTCAAACCTGCTGTGTACTGAAACCAAAGACCGCCGGGAACTGAGTCAGAGAAGCCCATAAATGAAAGTTGCAAGGCGAAAAGGGGCAACATTTGTACCGAAGTGCTTGGCACTAAGCGGATCATTCCGCGATCTTCATCTGTCACAACCCAAGATGGTGGAACCTGAAAGTAAGTATTCAAGAGCGGATATAGATAGGCCAATCTTTTTATACCATTGTAGTCGGTTGGGTCATACGATACCGATCGTATCGGTCTATAGCGTAAACTATAGTTCATCCAACCATCGTCAACCGCCCTCGGGAATAGGAAATCGTATGCACTGTCGTAAACATCGTAGTCGTATCCCATCTGCTGCTGGGCCTGACCACTTGGATTTGTCGTAATTACAGAAATATCCCCAGGACTTCCTGGAAGAATTGCCGGAGGAGCCGCCACCCAGCTCTGACAAAGCAAAAGCCCCGTCTCCCGCTCGACAAAATCCTCCGCATAGCGGATCCACTGAATCATCGTCTGGGCACTAACTGGTATAGGCGGATTCCCATAATAAGTCAAGGGCACACCTACAAAATTCTGCAAATCTCCCGGCGTAAGCCCGGTCTTTGTGGGCTGACTCGCGCCACCAGGCGGATACCCCACCACCTGCGGCACAGACCCGCTGGTATTCCAGGTCCACAGGGCCTGGCTGGTAATTGGAGTTGCTGATTGTCCGTTAGAGCCGCTCATACAAAGGAATCCCTATGCCTGGAGGGGACCATAGCCCAGAATCCCTCCAAGCCCCACAAGCAAAAAGCCCCCTAGTTGGTGAGGAACTTCGGCAAGGGGATCGAGGCCCAGAGGATCTGCGAATCCCCCACAAACTGAGCAGGCACCGAGGCCAGCAAGGCACTCTTATAGATGCCCGTGGTGCCGCTATAGGTGAACTGAACACCCGCCAAGGTCGCCTGGCCCTTGAAGCGACTAGACCGGATCGATTTCGCGTAGCGGCTCTTGGGGTTGAGATAGAGGACAACTGACATACACCAAGTATAAGCCTAAATCCCCACCCAGCAAGGCCACAGCTTAGGGATTCTTTGGTTTGGGGCCGGGCTTACCACGCGGCTTCTCGGTCTGGGCCTCGATAGCCTGAATCCCCACCAAAGCCGATGAATCCCCGATCTTCTGGGATTCCTGCGCCGCCACCGCGAGATCAGCTTCCAAGGTGCCCAAATCCTCGCCACTGGGCGGCCCCTGGAGGCTTGCTGGGCCTGGAGCCTGCCCCACAGCGGCCACCAGCACGGCAGGGCTCTCAAGGGCCTCCTGAGGCGGCTCCGCAAGGATCCCCGTTTGGTATTTCCGCCCATTCCACACAAAAGTAAGACCCAAGGCCTCTACCTTGGATTTATTCTTCGCACGGGCGATCTGTGCAAAATAAGAACCAGGCTTAAGGGAGATGATGAATTGCATCCCTAAGGCATAACCCTTCTGGGGGAATTTTTATATGGACAATCTTTCCGTGAGGGGTTATGTTGGGAGCCTCGATAACTTCAAAAGTGGATTAATAGATTGGGTAATCAGAATTTTCGACATCCGCCAGAGGTGCGGGAAAAGCTTAAGGAGCTTTGGGCGGAGGGCCTTCCGGCTCGGGAGATTGGGCGGAGGCTTGGAGGCATTAGCCATGATGCCATTACGGGACTGGCCCGGAGGATGAAGCTACCGAGCCGTGGTAGTGCCGTCAAGGCCCTTACGGCGGAGGAGATTCAGGAGATTCGGAACCTCCGCAAGCAAGGCCTGATCGCCAAGCAGATCGCGCAGAAGACTGGCCGATGCTACAATACCATCTACGCGGCCCTCGACCCCAATCTCCAATACCAGAAGCTTTGCCGGAAGGTGCAGAAGAACCTCGATACCTCAGCGGCCCCTAGCATCAAGCGATCGGCCCTCCCGCTCCCGGCTGGCCATCGGGATACCTGGGGCCTGATTAGCAATGATCCTTTTCCACAGATTATTTTTGGGGCAAAATGATGCCCAAGGCAATCCTCCTCAACGGCCCTCCGCGCTGCGGTAAGAACTACATTGCCAATCTCCTGAGTCTAAATATTGAGACGGATTCTCAGATTTTGGGATTCGGCCATTGGATGAAGCGGTCTTGTCATAGTCAGATATTTGGATTGGATGGCTGGACGCTAGATCCAGAATTCTTTGATTCGTGTAAAGATACCCCAACAGAATATCTCGAAGGTCTTACTTGGCGGGAGTTCTACATCAAATATGCGGAGGAATTTGCCCGGCCAACCCTAGGACTGGACTATTTCGGAAAGAAGTTAATTGAATCCTATGATGATTCCTCTTTGCTGATTATCCCAGATTGCGGGAGAATCGAGGAAACACACCATGTTGTGGAGGTTTTCGGACCTAAGAATATTTGCCTTGTGCAAGTCCACCGCGATGGCTGCAATTTCAAAAGGGATTCCCGCTCCTACATCAGCCTCTCAAGTCAGGGAGTGCAGACATTCTCAATTGTCAACGAGCCTGGACATGATGAGAGGCTAGCCAGTCAATTATCGCTGGTAGCCGAATCATTGGGATTCCACTATGAAAAGAGATAAATCCCTCATAATCAATCTCCTAAGCGGACCTGGAGTCGGCAAATCCGTGATGGCTACCCGAGTTTTCAGCGCCCTCAAGGATCAGGGCATTGTGGCTGAGATGGCCTTGGAATTTGCCAAGGACCTCACATGGGAGGGTCGCCACAACGCCCTCACTTGCCAGCCCTACGTATTGGGGGAGCAGATTTGGCGGGTAGATCGCCTTATTCATGCCGGGGTAGAGATCATCATCACCGACTCCCCCGTCCTGCTATCTTTGGCCTATTCGAAGGAATTCGAGCATCTCCCAGGCCTTGCCCTCGAATATCACCGAAAGCTCTGGGCTCTGAATTTTTTCCTTGAGCGGGTGAAGCCTTATAGCGCGGCGGGGAGGAATCAGACCGAATCCGAGGCTAAGGTACTCGATGATCGGATTGAGGATATCCTTGTGCAGAATCGGATTCACTATGTCGATGTTCCGGGGGATCAGCGAGGAGCCGATGAAATCGTCTTGCGGACCTTGGAGGCTTGGCGTGCCAAAAATCCTAAACGCTAAGCATGTCGGCACGACCTCCACAAAAACTCGTGAATATGTGGGGAGGCCCAGCCCGTGGGGCAACCCCTTCCAGAGAGGACTTGATGGGGGGAGAATTGCTGTCATTGAGAAATATCGGGAATGGATTTGTGAGCAGCCCGATCTCTTGGCCCGCCTCACAGAACTCAAGGGCAAGGATTTGATCTGTTGGTGTGAATGGCCCCTTGACCCCTGTCATGCTGAGATATTACTCACGCTAGCCAACCCCATTGAAAGAACCCCAGAATGACCACAATTCAAATTGATGCCGAAATTTTCGATAGCCTTGTTGTGCAGGGTCTTAAGGACGCTGGAGAGGGGCTGCGGGTTGAGGTCCGTCAGGCTGCCGACATCTATCGTAATGACCATACCAGGGAGCATAAGCTCATCGACCTCAAGTTCTCCCTTCGATATCTGGAGGCCATTGAGGTAGTGTTGGAGTATTATGGGCATACGCTCCCTGCTGAGGACTACTTTCCTTGACTCTGATTCCCGATGCCTCCCGCAAGGGATTCCGCCACCATCGCAAGCCGCCCATGGCAGAGGGAGTTCCCTATCAGAATTGCCCTTGGTGCGGAATTGCGGTAGTCCGGGGTCCGAAACCTCGCAAGACCTGGCCAAGGTGGCACCCAGCCTGCATTAAGGCTTTCAAGCTGGCTACGCGGGCCTCAAGCCAGAGGGCAGCTATCCGGAAGCGTGGGGATGCCGGGTGCGCTGGGTGCGGTTCTGTGGGGCCTTGGCAGGCCGATCACATAATCCCCCTATGGGCCGTCCCGCCCAATGTGAGTCTCGCAGAGCGTGAGGTCTATTGGGGCCTTGGGAATCTCCAACGCCTATGTGTGCCCTGTCATAAGGAGAAATCGGCCTTGGAGGCTGGGCAGAGGGCTAAGGCCAAGAGAGAATCTGAATCCAAACCATGATGTGATATTATGGAGGCCTTGCCTCTCTTGGAGCCCCCATGTCCGGAACCCTTTATGGCTATCTCTATCAATACACTGGCAGCGGCTCTCCTGCGGTGCTCTATGGCTATGGGGGCGAGATTCAGCCCACCATTTTCGAGAGCAAATTTGCCTACGATTCCCTCCTCTATACTTTGGACTTCTCTAGTGCCCTGCCGAGTGGGGATCATATCTCCAGTGTGAGTGGAATTTCCAGCAGCCCCAGTGGGCAGCTTAGCATTAGCAGCGGGACTATTGTGAGTGGGCAGATTGGGGCTTCTGGGGCTGTGCAAACGCGAATCTCCAGCGGCCAGGCGGGAATCCTCTACACCCTCACGTATGAAATTGTAACTTCTGGCGGGGATCAGTTTGCCCGGCAGGCCCTGATTCAGGTTCAATAGGGTGGCTCCAGTGGCTGGATTCGAACCAGCGACATTCTGATTAACAGTCAGACGCTCTACCGACTGAGCTACACTGGAATAAGGAATCCATAGCATCAATACCTAGCCCGTGCAAGCCTCTATGGATGCTTTTCTCTGGCCTTTTGAGGGTATCTTGGGTTGGCGACGACCCTTCATGAGGTTATGCTGGGCCTAGAATATAAGCGGGGTGCTGGCCAATGTCTTCCATCGAGGGACCCTTAAGCGAAAAGATCCTCGGAAGATTTCTCCTGGAGAGAATCTCGAAGGACTTCATTCATAATCGGAGGGTGCCGGGGGCTAGGGGGGATTGGCGGGCTCCTTGGCGTTCTGAGCGCCTCCAGATGATCGTCTGCTGGGATGACTGGAAGCATTATTGCAAGGCCAAGGTCATTAGCGAGGATATGAAGGCTGATGGGGAGTGGAATCGCCTGGGCTATATGATTGTGAGGATTCCATATTTTGTGCAGTTGGATTCTCGGATTGTCGAGTATCTCTTTGCGGGATTCACCCATGATCTCACGAGTTTTAATATTTGCCAGCAAGGATTCGTGCTCCCTGGGCTCATCTATCCGGCTGATTTCTGTGAGATGGGGCTGAATCGATTTGTATTTGATATGGATCGATTTGGGCTGATTCGGGGGGAGATTGAACGGTCCCTTGCCGAGGCGGAGGATATTCTCGGGGATGCGTTTGCGGTGCATCCGCCGAGCTTGATTGAGGGGCTTGGGGATGGTGGGGAGGAGATGGGGCAGGAGAGTGGGGAGGGGGCTTGATAGCCCCGCTATGATCTAAGAAGATATCTCTTTTGCTTAAACCCATAAAGCCTATAAAGACCATTCGCCATAGCGTTTGCTTCTTCCGATAATTTCGGGTCAAAATAATCTAACTTGGATCCCATCAATTTCTTCTGATACCCCCTCCGATGACCCAACCCAGCCGGGCCAACATAATAGTAAATCTGATGCTCGGTGTCCCCAACATATTCAAATCCCATTGCAGCATAGGATTTTCCTAGATTTTTAGCGTATCTGGGATCGCAGAAGGATATAATAGGCATTCCTTCCGGCAGGAAGTTTTCCTTGAAATATTTCAGCAGTTTGGAGAATCCTCCTTTAACAGAACCCCAAGAAGCCATTCGCGCCAATTCTACAGCATTTCTATTGAATATCCAAGCCGTTATCTGCACCAGATCACCAAAGACATCCACCAAACCCAGATAAATGGAGGCATTCGACCAACCTTGAATATGCCATTGATTGAGAAAATCCCTCGCATCATCAAGTTCAACCTCCACAATCCGGCAGGACCTCGCATGGGTTGATTTCAGGGGATTCCCTAGCCGATACTGGACTATATTCCGAATCGCCTCCCGCCTCTCTTTCCACTCAAAATCGAAGAATATGGGGAGATTTTGGTCAAGCCCCTGCATCCAGGTACGAGGCTCTGGGAGATTCCTGCTGGAGGCAAGGAAAGTCGAAATAACATAGCAGGCCTTATGCCCGAACTCCCCCAAAACTTGATCTTCGTGGATTTCAACATTCTCTATAGAATTGATTGGAGTCTCCCACTCCAGTCCAAGAATCCGCTCATCCTTGAGAGGATAATTACAATTCTTGCAGGACCATACTAGATTTTGAGCCGAATGGCTGCCCTTAAGTCTCGTGCAGGGTACAATATGCTCCCTCTCCCCAAAAGTTGGATCCTTTGGATTATCCCAGGTCATGGGCTGATTACAGTAATAGCAAAGACCCATCTGCCATTCAGCTAGATGATCGAAATGTGCCCCTTCTACAAATCCAGCCTTACGACCATTCCGCATCGAGGCCTTTCGGGCAGCATTCCGTGCCCGCACCTCTTCCGGGTGACGCGACCTCCACATTCCACAAGACTTCCGACTTCTAGCCCGACCTTTCTCGACATCTGCCGCGTACTCAAGGCGGCATTGCTCCAATATGGAAACTCTATGTTTTTGATAATGTTTTCGTGCTGCTTTACGGGTTTTCTTACGGAAGGCCTCCGCATAGGCGGGGTCGGCCTCTAGGCGATCTTTGTGTTTGAGGTATTTGGCGCTATTGGATATCGCTACCTTGGCTCGGTATTCTGGGTCCGTTGCGTATTTGTGTTTGATCTTTTCCCGAATTTCAGGCTGTTTGGCTTTATATCGAACTCGCTCTGCCTGGTTCAATTCCTGGCGATGCTCAGCCCGATATTGTGCTTGGTATTGGGAGACAGAATCCTTGTTATTAGCCGCATATTCGGCGGCCTTCTGAATTATTTCCTCTCTATGCCGGAGATAGGATTCTCTTACCTTGATCTTTTGGCAATCTCGACAATAGCTAGAATACTTTCCAGTTTTCTTGTTTTGCTTGAAGTAGGAAAGATCAAAGATGGATTTGCAGAATGAGCAGGTTTTTTGTGTCATATATATTTATACCGAAAATCCATGCGATTGTCAAGAGTCAAGGTCTTATACTCCACTAAAGTATCAAAAATCTCCTCTGCTTGTGACCATAAAGTCTATATAGCCCATTTACTTTGGCATTTAGCTCCTCGGATAAATCTGGATTGAAGTAATCCAAGATTTTAGCCATCTTTGACTTCTGCATGGATTGTCTAGGCACTATGCCTGCTGGTCCGACATAGTAATAGCTTGGATTCTCGGTCAATCCAGCATCCTCAAAACCCACTTTTAAGTAAGATTCTCCACCATTTCCTGAATATCTAGGATCACAAAAAGAAACGATAGGCATATTCTCTGGACGATAGCCTTTCTTGAAGGCAGAAAGTAGTTTCGAGAATCCACCTGGAACCGCTCCGTGAAAGGCTAGGCGAATCAACTCCGCACTTCGAGCTCCAATAGTCCAAGACGCTACACCGACCAAAGCCCCAGCCGAATCCCGAAGACCTAGATGGATTGTGGCATCTCGATAACCCTGAATATGCCATTGATCCAGAAACCAGCCAGCTTCCTCCTGGCATATCTCCCCCACAGAGCACTTTCTGGCAAAAGTTCGCTTCAAGGGCTTACGAAGCCGATTCCAGATTAGATTTCGGATTGCCTGCTGGTGATTCTTCCATTCAAAATCATAAAAAATTGGAATCTCCTGTCCAACATGCTTCATCCAATTTTTCGGATCAACGAGATTTCTGGATGAGGCCAAGAAACTAGAGATGACACGGAAAGCCGGAAATCCAAATTCAGCTAGAATCCCCTCCTGATAGACTTCCAGATCATGGATTTCTTCTATGGGCGGAACCCATTCAATATGAAGAAATCTATCTCCCTTATGCCCCTTTTTATTCTGATTACAGGTCTTGCAAGCCAAAGCAAGATTCTTTGCCGTATGGCTCCCCTTTCGGGTTACTGGGACTAAATGTTCTTTTTCCGAATAGTGGAAAATCTCTGCATTGCAGTGATAGCATCGATTCATCTGCCATTCGGCCATGCGTTGAAAATGCTCCACTTCTACAAAGCCCTGGGCACGACCAGATCGCCTAACTGCACTCCTTTGCGCATTGAAGGCCGAGACCTTCTCAGGATTATTCTTCCGCCATATCCGGGCAGCCTCTTTGACCTCTTCAGGCTTCTCGGTCCTCCGCTTGGCAAGCGATAGTCTTACCCGTTCCCGTGATTCCCCCGGATTCGCATGATAAGTATCACGCGCCTTGGTGAGTAGGGATTCCTTATTTTCTGCGAAATAAAGCCTTGATAGTGGGCGTTTTCTCTCCAACTCCTTCTGCCGATAGTGGGGATCTGTATCCATCCTCCTCTTATAAGCGGTATAACTCGCCTGGGACCTGATTTGACGTTCTGCCTCGGTTAATTTCGCATAGGATTCCCTCCGGTGTGCATTGATCTCGATTGCATTGAGATTCCACCGGATTCGAGCCTTTTCGTTGATCTCAGCCCTATGCTTATCCCGATATGTTGCCGCAGTAAGCAAACATTGCTCTGTATTGGCAGCATAATATGCTCGGGATTTAGCTTTTTTCGATTCCTTGTTCTTCACATAATGGGTGGCTTTTTGGTTTAGCTGACAAGCCTTGCAGGGACCTTTGGGCTTCCCTGTGGATTTCAAGATATAGAAATCACCAAAAGTCTTGGTTTCTTTGCAGATTAGACAAATTTTAATTTGAATTTCATTCATAGCTCATATGGTAGAGAATTATTGAGCAATAGTCAAGACTCAATCACCAATATGCAAAAAAAGAGAGGCCGAAACCTCTCTTTTTTTTTAGTATTGTGTTGACCTAGCTTACCAGTTGGAGGTAAGATTGGCCTGCAACGGATTGAACTTGGGGTTGTCGGGAATGAAGTTGGTGATGACCGAGTGGAACTTCGGAATACGCAAGCGAGGCGCTCCGATCATAGCCACGGCCCAAGGCATATAAAGGTTTTGGGCGAAAAGCTCGATCTTCGTGAGAGGCAGCAAGAAGCGGAAGTCAATCGCCTTATCGTTCTCATCCATATCCAGCAGGAAGATATTCTCCGAGCCCGGAATGTACTGGTTGTAGTCGATATAGGTGACAGTGCCAGCCCCAGAGGCCGCAACAGACCCAATATAGCGGAAGGAGGCCGGGTTATTGTTGGCACCAGTGAGGTTGTAGCCCAGGCCCGAGCGATAGATGCGGAAGACGGTGGCATCAGCCGCGACCGGACCCGCCACGCTCACAGTGATCGCACCACCCGTCGTGACACCACTCACCACAGCACTATAAGTAAGCTGGGATTCGGTGAAGTAGGCGTTGGTGGAGGCCACGGCATAGACATATACACCGCTGGACTGGGTATATGCGGAGGTCCACTGGGAGCCCGAGTAGGCACCACCGGAGACCGCACCAGAGACGCCCACGGGCGGGGTGGGGCTGGAGGTGGTCGCATAGTTGGAGCCATCGGAGTAGGTGATGGCCTGAACCGGGATGTCGCGGGCGTCGATCTGGATATCAACCGGGAAGCGGATCTGGCCGAAGCGGGTATGCATACCATCAATGTCGCCATTAACGGTCATGCCCTGGAGATTGCGATCACCAGCGGAGCGAATGGCAAAGCTATTGACGTTCACCACATTGTTCAGCAGGGTGGTGGTCAGGCTCTGCAAGGACGCCACGACCTGCTGAGACATGAAGGCGTGGGTGATGTGGCCGAACTTACCCCACTTGGTCGTCTGCGCCGCCACATCGTAGATCAGGTTGAAGAGAAGCTGATCATTGGAGAGACCCGAGTAGTTCGGATTAGAGGCATAGGTGGAGAAGTTATAGATATTGCCGGAGGCATTGGCGAGGATATTCTGATAGATGCCCTGCGGCTGGTTCGGGTACAGGGTCGGGTTGCCCCAAAACAGCGCCCAATCAAAGCTCTGCAAGATGCCCAGGGCCGCGTTGGCATTTTCCTGCGCCGCAATAT
>Ga0335085_10010404_pt1 | contig 13902 bp, 9 predicted proteins | sample Lox_Sample_45_FD_206712 | JGI IMG/M metagenome (GOLD analysis project Ga0335085, IMG submission 206712) | Soil microbial communities from Loxahatchee National Wildlife Refuge, Florida, United States - Lox_Sample_4.5 | ecosystem: Environmental > Terrestrial > Soil > Wetlands | place: USA: Florida...
GCTGACTTTCCCCAACAAAGACTGCACCAACTCGCGAACCTTTGTCTTCCGCTGCTCTTCTTCCTGCTGCCGCCCCCCCGCCGCCGCATCCGCGAGCACCACCTGCTGCTCGCTCAGATCCGACATCCGGCTTTCCTGCCGCCGCCTTTGCCGTCGCAGGTAATCATAAGCGGCGTTTACAGTTAACCGGTAAAGCCAAGGCTCGAAAACTTCCGCTGTCCGCAGCTGGTCCAGCGAATAATACAGCCGGAGAAAAACCTCTTGTCCGACATCTTCAACATCCTCCGGCTTGCCAATCAGACGGGCTATCGTTCCCAGAATCCGCTTCCGGTATGACTGCACCACCTGATTAAAAGCGCCATCGTCTCCGCTTCGAGCCCTTTCAATGAGTTCGAAGTCAACCAGCATGACCACCTGCTCCCTCGGCGAAGTGGCCGGCGGTTCTCGAAATCCAATATGTCCAATAGGAGAGGCGCACCGATCCACTGTCAGGTTACAACACTCGGAAGGAAGCCGCGAGCGTTCGCAACCGCCAAATAGCCAGGATAGCCGGCCGGGCGGTTCAGGCAGCGTCCCGCCGCCGGCGTCCTCTAAGACTCGGTTCCCGGAGCCTGCGGTGCCGCGAATAGCGTTCCAGAGATGCGATCAATTCGTCCAGAACTTCTTTCCTCTCTTTGAGATACCTGAGCCGCGCGTGGATGTAACCGGGGCGTCCGGCCGAGTTCTTGCGATCCATGTCCTGTTCTACTTTACCGATCAGTCCCAGACAATACCCCCGCCAGAGGGTACCATTCTGAGAACAACTTAGATCGACCGTAACTCTACCTAGCTGGTGTTAAAATTAAACTTTGATGGATTTTCTGACTGGGCTGAACCCGCGCCAGAAGGAGGCGGTCCAGCACACCGAAGGGCCGTTATTGGTCCTGGCCGGCGCCGGTAGCGGTAAAACACGGGTGATTACCCACCGGATCGCTCACCTGATGAGCGCCCATCGGGTGCCGGGTTGGGCGATTCTGGCCGTCACCTTCACCAACAAAGCCGCCGGGGAGATGCGGGACCGGGTCCATTCCCTGACCAGCGGAATCGCGGGCGACGGCCCCACCGTCGCCACTTTCCATTCCTTCTGCGTCCGCCTGCTGCGCAGAGAAGGCGCGCCGCTGGCGTCTCTGCGGCCCGGATTTACCACCCGTTTCACCATCTACGACGACGACGACCAAATATCGATGCTTAAGCAGGTGTACCGGCAGCTCGGCCTGGACGAAAAATTCATGCAGCATCGCGCGGCGCTCTCGCGCATCAGCCACGCCAAGAGCCACAAGAAATCGCCGGATGAGATGGCCCGGGCAGCGATGGACCCCGTGACCGAACGGCTGGCGGTGGTTTACGAGAAATACGAGGGCCGGTTGCGGGAATCGAACGCGCTCGATTTCGACGACTTGCTGCTCGAATCCGTGCGCCTGCTGGAACATGACGCACCGACCCGCGAAAAGCTGACCCGCCGCTACGAATTCGTCATGGTAGACGAATATCAGGACACCAATCGCAGCCAGTACGAGCTGATGCGCCTGCTGACCGAGCAGCGGCAGAACATCTGCGTGGTGGGCGATGAAGATCAGTCCATCTACGGCTGGCGCGGCGCGAACATCCGCAACATTCTGGACTTCGAGCGCGACTTCCCCGGCGCGACCGTCATCCGTCTGGAGCAGAACTACCGCTCCACCAAGAACATTCTCGAAGCGGCCAACGGAGTGGTGGCGCACAACACGGAACGGATCGGAAAATCGCTCTGGACCGAATCGGGCGGCGGCGAAAAAATCATGCTGTACGAGGCGCCCGATTCGGAAAACGAAGCGCTGTTCATCGCCGATACCATTGAGAACCGTCTGGCGCAGAATCCGAAGGATCGCGTGGCTGTGCTGTATCGCACCAACGCGCAATCGCGGCAGATCGAAGAAGCGCTGCGCCGTTATGGGCGGAAATACGTGGTGGTGGGCGGATTCAGTTTTTATCAGCGCGCCGAAATCAAGGACATTCTCGCCTATCTGAAAGTCCTGGTCAGCCCGCAGGATTCGGTCAGCCTGCTGCGGATCATCAATGTTCCCGCGCGCGGCATCGGCCGAACCACGGTCGAGCAGATCGAACATTACGCGTTGGAACACGACATGTCGCTGTGGACCGCGCTGGTTGAAATGCTCCAGGAGCACGCCTTTCCGGCTCGCGCCGAGGCAGCCCTGGCGGCCTTTCATCGGATGATCGAAGAACTCTCCGCGGCCGCCGAAACGCGGCCGGTGCCGGAGACGCTCGAAGCCGTGCTCGATCGCAGCGGCTATCGCAAAATGCTCGAACAGGAGGCCACCGAGGAGTCGCGCAACCGGATGGGCAATCTGGAGGAGTTGCTCAACGCGGCGGCCGACGCGGGCGAACGCGGCGAGACGCTGCGCGACTTTCTGGATCATGCGGCTCTGGTTTCCGACGCCGATCAGGCCGACGAACGCGCCCCCGTTTCGCTGCTGACCATGCACAACGCCAAGGGACTCGAATTTCCCGTCGTATTCATCGCGGGATTGGAAGAAGGGCTGTTTCCGCACAGCCGGTCGCTTGATTCCGGATCGGCGATGGAGGAAGAACGGCGTCTGTGCTATGTCGGCATGACGCGCGCCGAGAAAAAGCTGTACTTGAGCTGGGCCCGCTTCCGGAGGCGATTCGGCGGAGGCCAGCCCGAACCGTCGATCCCTTCCCGATTCCTCAAAGAAGTTCCGATGAACCTGCTGGACCGGGTGCGGGGCGATCAGGGCCACGTCGATTTAATGGCCGAGCGTTACGAGGTCCGCGACGCCGCGCGGCGAAACCTCTATACTGGGAAGACTTATAACTCGGTGGAGAATATCAAACAATTCTTCGCCGAGCGAGGCATGCCGCCTCCGCAGGGTTTGACCAAGGGGGCCAGCGCGCCTCCCGCCGCTCCGGCCGCGCCAGCACCGGTGAAAAAGCCGGCCAGGAAGTTCGGACCCGGCTCGACGGTGGAGCATGCCAAGTACGGCCGGGGCACGGTGCTTCGCCTGGAAGGCTCGGGTGACGACACCAAGGTCACGGTGAGTTTCCCGGGATACGGGTTGAAGAAACTGGTTGCTAAATACGCAGGGATCAAGGTGGAATGAACACAAAAAACGTCGCTGACAAAGCAGAGCGGAAGAAATTGAAGCGCACCGCGCGCAAAAAGGCCGCCCCTGTGGCCAAGCGGGCCGCCGATGTCGCCCGCGGATCGCAGAAGCGCAAAGTGAAGAAGATGGCCAAAGGCCAGCGCAAGCGGTAGTAGCCGGTCATGAACGTTGCGTTTCCCGCTTTCGCGAAGCTCGACCCCTGTCATCGCCGGCGGGGCTATACCAGACGATTGCGACAACGACGTTCCTAGCACGCCACCCGAGTGCCGCTGTTCCAAACCAAGTCGATCGATGAGCTGATCAAGAATTCCGAGGAGCCGTCGCATCGATTGAAGAAGACGCTGGGGCCGTGGTCCCTGGCGTTTTTGGGCGTCGGAATCGTGATCGGTTCCGGGATCTTTACCGTCACCGGAACCGCGGCAACCGGGAAATTGAAAAATCCCGGATTGATGCAGGCGACCGTGCTCGATATCCTGATGCACGGGCGGCATGCGGCGGAATCGGTCGGGCGGCCGGGCGCGGGACCGGCGTTGATCATTTCGTTCTTGTTGGTTCTAATCGCCTGCCTTTTCGCAGGTCTGTGTTTCGCCGAACTCGCCTCGATGATTCCCATCGCGGGCAGCACTTACACTTACGCTTACGCGATTCTCGGCGAGATTTTTGCCTGGATCATCGGCTGGGATCTGATCCTCGAATACGCGGTAGCGAACATGTCGGTGGCAGTCGGATTTTCGGCTTATCTGCAAGACTTGGGCGATAACATTTTCGGCTTCCACTTGCCGGCCACGATCGCCTATCCGATGTTTCCGGCTCCCGGATCGCCCGGCGGAATTTACAACCTGCCCGCACTGCTGATCACCATGGCCGTGACCTGGGTGCTGGTCCGCGGCGTAAAGGAAAGCGCCGAAACCAACACCACCATGGTGATCATCAAAATCGGCGCGATCCTGATTTTTGCGTTCGGCGCGATGCGCGCCATCAATCCCGCCAATTATCACCCGTTCGCGCCGCACGGCCTGGCGGGGATCGTCAGCGGCGCAAGCATCGTGTTCTTCACCTACATCGGATTCGACGCCGTCTCGACCGCGGCCGAGGAATGCCGCCGCCCGCAGCGCGATCTGCCGTTCGGGATCATCGCCACGCTGATCATCTGCACCATCCTCTACGGCTCGGTGACGGTGGTGCTCACCGGGATCGCCAACTGGAAGACCCTGGATCCGGATGCCGCGGTCGCCGTCGCGCTGAAGAATCTCGGCTACAGCCGGCTGCGGCTGATCGTCAGCGCGGGCGCGTTAACCGGCATGATTTCTTCGCTGCTGGTGGGACAATTCGGGCAGGCGCGGATCTGGTTCGCCATGTCGCGCGACAAACTGCTGCCGGCGGCCTTCGGGGCGGTGCACCGCCGTTTTCAAACTCCTTATATCGGAACCTGGATTGCCGGATTCCTGGTGGGAATCCCGTCGGGGCTGTGGGATATCGATACCTTTGCCGAGCTGACCAATATCGGAACGCTGTTCGCCTTCATCATCGTCGCGGCGAGCGTGATCGTGTTGCGCAAAACGCAGCCGGATCGCCACCGTCCCTTCCGAGTGCCGCTGGTCCCGCTCATTCCGCTGCTGTCGATCGTCTGTTGCCTGGTGTTGATGGCGGGACTGCCGCTGCTGACCTGGATCCGGTTCGTCGGCTGGCTGCTGGTCGGGCTGGTGATTTATTTTCTGTATGGGAGCCGCCGGACCAGGTATGAGAACGGCATCATCGCATCTTGACATCACCGCAGCAAATCGTGTTTTGACTCAGCCGGCCTACCGGGCAGGTGGGCGCAGCCCGGTCGAAGTGGTTCGCCGCCTTCTGACCGGTCTTTATCTGCTGGGTTTGGTTTCCCGGCGCCGAGCAACGCTGGTCAGCTTTGACCGGTTTTTGCCATGGCCCGCCGTTCATGGCGGTGCCGCGGATCTGATCGAGTTCCCGGCGTGACGCTTTCCTTTCCGGGCGGCGACGCCAAACGCCTCGACCATTTTCTGCAAGAACGCCTGCCCGATTACAGCCGCTCTCGGATTCAGAGCTGGATTAAATCGGGGCGCGTACTGGTGAACGGCGCGGCGGCCAAAGCGTCGTTTATTCTTCGCGGCGGTGAAACGATTGAAGTATCGCCGGGCGAGCCTCCGCCGCTCACGGCCGCCCCGGAAGATCTGCCCGTCGAGATTCTTTACGACGACGCGGCGGTCATCGCGGTGAACAAGCCCGCGGGACTGACGGTTCATGCCGGCGCGGGCGCGCACTCCGGAACGCTGGTCAACCGTCTGGTTCACCATTTCGGATCGCTATCGCAGGTCGGCGGAGAAATGCGGCCAGGGATCGTACACCGCATCGATAAAGGCACCAGCGGCGTCCTGCTGGTGGCCCGAACCGACGCGGCGCATCGAGCGCTGGCCGAGCAGTTCGCCACCCGGTCGGTCGAAAAGACCTATTTGGCGCTGGTGGAGGGTGAACTCGCGCGCGATTCCGGGCAAATCACCAAACCGATTACCCGCGATCCGGTGCGGCGCATGCGAATGACCGCCCGCCTGGAACACGGACGCGCGGCGCTCACCGAATATCGTGTCCTTCAGCGATTCCGCGGCTTCACTTATCTCGAAATCCGTATCGGAACCGGGCGAACCCATCAGATCCGCGCGCATTTCGCCAGCCTCGGGCATCCCGTGGCGGGTGACCGGCTGTACGGCGCCCGCGCGAACCGGCGGATCTTCCTGCACGCCTGGCGCATCGCCTTCAACACGCCGGCGACCGGTGAACGCGTGGTGGTGGAAGCTCCGCTGGCCGGGGAACTCGAACAGTGGCTCGGCGAACTCACTATAATTTAGATGAGCTTTTCTCATGAAATACGTCGTAACTTTCGCGCTTCTGGCGGCGCCGTTGTTCGCTCAAGAGAGCTTGGTTCCGCAAGTGAAACCGGCAGACGAAGAATCGCAGACCAGCATCACGCTGGACGTCACCCGCGTACAGTTGCTGTTCACGGTGACAGACAAGAAGGGGCGCTTCGTCACGAATCTCACCAAGAACGATTTCGAGGTCTTTGAATCGAAGAAACCGCAGAGCATCATGGAGTTCACTGCGGAAAGCGATTTGCCCTTGCGGCTGGCGATTCTGATCGACACAAGCAACAGCATCCGCGACCGTTTCCGTTTCCAGCAGGAGGCCGCGACCGACTTTATCAACACCGTGGTGCGGCCGCATGAGGATAAGGCCGTGGTGGTGAGCTTCGATTCGGCGGCGGAACTGGTGGCCGACCTCACCGACGATACCGAAAAACTGACTCAGGCGGTCCAGAGCTTGCGGCCGGGCGGCGGAACGGCGCTTTACGACGCGATCTTCTTCGCCTGCCGCGACAAGCTGATGCAGGATCAGCCCCGCCACAAGTTTCGCCGGGCCATGGTGATTTTAAGCGACGGCGAAGACAATAACAGCCGCTGGTCGCGCGATCAGGCGCTCGAAATGGCGCATAAATCCGATACCGTGATTTATACGATTTCGACCAATCGCTCCGGCCAGGAAATCGACGGCGACAAGATTTTGAGATATTTCGCCGAGCAGACCGGCGGCCAGGCGTTTTTTCCCTTCAAGGCCCAGGATCTGGCGCAGTCCTTCGAAAATATCGCCAATGAACTGCGGCATCAGTACAACGTTCTGTACCGGCCCGATCCTTTAAAGACCGACGGTCTGTATCATCCGGTGGAAGTAAAGGTGCGGGGACGCAAGGACCTGGTGGTTCGCGCGCGCCACGGATATTACGCGCCGCTGCTGCCCTGATAGATCGCCGTTCTAAGCGATTCCAGGTTTCACATTTCGCAGTTAGACGAGCCCGGGATAGGTGACGCGTTCTCCGTCGATTCTTGCGAACGGCGTGTAGCGATGCGGTTTGCGGCTGGTCGCGCTGAGAATATCTTCGACGTCAATGCCCCGGGCGAGCAGCGCGTCACCGATCAGCGATCGATGGCAGCGCCACGGCACCGCTTCGGCGCACATGATCGCAGTCGGCCGCTCCTCCGCGGCTTCGATCAGGGTGCGCAGATTTTGGTCGAACTCGGGAGTTTGCATATAGTCGGCATAGCCGCGAAAGCTGTCGTTCTTCCATCCGGAGTTGATCGAATCTTTGCGCGGATGGCGCAGGCCGCCGAGCCCGGGCATGTGCCGGTAGGCGATACCGTTCTCCGGGAGCGATTGCGCCAGCGCTTCACGATTGAACTGCGGATTGCGGCGCGACTTCGGGATGGTGCGAACGTCGACCAACTGCTCCACGCCGTGCGCCTTGAGAATCGCGAGGAATTCCTCCAGGGGATGCGTCGAATGGCCGACGGTCAGAATCGTCAATCGGAGCCGGGCAGCTTGAGCCATTGGCCGCCATACCAGTAAAGCGTGAGAGAGCCGTGCTCGCTGCCGTCATCGATCCCCTGATGATCGATGGACGGCGGCTGAGGGCCGCCGACGGCGCGATAATTCTCCATAATGAATTTCCGTCCGGCGGCGCGAATCTCGCGATCGTAGAGGAAGACGCCGGATGGGGTCCTTTCTAGGAAGCTTCGGACCTCGCGCCTTTCGAGCTCGGCTGGATGCGAATCGGTCGCGTTTCGGAACGCCAGGATGGTTGCGAAGCCGTGCGCGTCGCACAGAACCGCCCATGCCGGCTGACCTTTTTCGAAAAACTCGCCTCGGATGACGTTGCGCGGCGAACCGGCGGCGATGGGCTGCGGGATCAGACAGCCGCGCGCGTTCAACATTGACGCAATCGCGGGCGGAAGCTCAGGAAACGCGCTGGGTTTCAGGCGGCGATAGTTCGCGTTGGCCGGAATCGCCGGCGCAGCCGGAGGCGGAGCCCCGGGCGCGAACATCCCGACCATCTTCGGATCGAGCGGCGGATAAATCCACGCCGCGTCGAGCTTCGGATCGAGCGCTTTGGCGCGGGCAAAACAGTGGTCGGCCAATTCCTCCAGCCGGCGATCGTCCTGGCCCATCATCCGCGATTTGTTGTAAGCGCTTTTCAGCAGGCGCACCGCGCTTTCCAGCACGAACGCATTGTTGGTCGCGTCCATCTGGGCCGCCACCTGGCTTGCCAGCGCTGACCGGTCGAGAATCTGTTGCGCGTAAAACAGGCCGAGACTCGTCGCATGGCGTTCATCGCCCGGCGCGAGCGCCAGCGCCGCTTCGGCGCAGCGCACGTACATCTGCGCATCGCGATGAACGTAAAAGCCCGCTGCATTCCACAGGACCTTGGGATTTTTCGGAAATTTCTCGATCGCCGCGCGCCACAACCCGGCGGCTTCATTCGGTGACTCCCCGTAAGGCGAGGCGAGAATTTCGGAATCGGGATGATGTTCCACCAGCCATACCGTCAGTTGCGCGTGTTCGCGGCGGCTGGATTCGACCGCCGCGCGATCCGCGCGCAGGTCATAGGCCATCAGCTTCAGTCGCGCCGCGAAATCCTCGGGATTTTTTCTCAACTTCGATTCCAACAGAGCCGCGTCGGACGGCTCCAGATCGAGCACGCCCTTGAGCGCCTCGACATATTGCGGACTGAACATCGGCGGCGGAACCCGTCGCGCCTGCGGAAGCGCGCCGGTTGCCAGCGCCATCAGCGTTGCGAAAAAAGACCGGATCCGGCCCACCACTCTATTTTCCCTATTCGTTGCGCAGCGCGACCACCGGATCTACCTGCATGGCCCGGCGCGCCGGCAGCCAGCAGCCCAACACCGCCGCCAGCGCCAGAACCACGGAAACGATTGCGAATGTCACCGGATCCCGCGGCGAAACATTGACCAGGAAGGACGTCAATACTCGCGTCACGCCGATCGCCGCGGCGAGACCCAGGATCAGACCGATCAGCAGTTGGCGCATTCCCTGCATGAAGATCAACTGAAGGACCCGCTGCGCCGAGGCTCCCAGCGCCATCCGCAAGCCGATCTCCTGGGTGCGCTGGCTGACCGAGTGCGCGATCACCGCGTACAATCCGACCGAGGCCAGCACCAGCGCGATCAGCGCGAAGATCGCGAACAGGCTGCCGAAAACTTTTTGCGGCCAGTTGTTCAGATCCAGGCGTTCTTCAAGCGATCGCAGATTGTATAGCGGCATGTCTTCATCGATGGAGGCGACTTCCTTGCGGAACGCGGTTCCCAGGCTGTTCGGAGGCACCGACGTCCGCGCCATGAGGGACATATCCCGCATCGGTTTCTCCCGGTACGGAATATAGATCAGCGCGGTCAGTTCGCGCGTGGCGTTCTGGTTGGGCAGGTTCTGCAAAATGTCCGGCACCACGCCGATTACCGTGAGCCACGCCTCAGGTTTGTTGCGATCGAAGGTCCGCAGCCGCTTTCCAATCGGATCCTGGCGGGGAAAGAATTTTTCAGCGAAGCGCTGGTTGATGATCACTACGGGAGGTCCCGCCACGCCGTCGGCGTCGGTGAAGGCGCGCCCGCGCTGAAGTTTTACGTCCATCGCCCGAAAATAATCGGGGCTGATTACCAGCTCCCCAATGGTGGGCCGCCGCTTCTCATCCACCGGCGGTGAGCCTTCGATTTCATAAGCCAGGTTCATGGCGCCGCCAGTCGGCATGGTGATGGCGATGCTGGAGACCTGCACGCCCGGCAGCGCGTCCAGACGGGTTTTCAGGCGCTCATGAAATGCGATCTCGTCCTCGTTCTTGGGATATCGCGCTTCGGGCAGGAACAGGCGCATCACCAGAACATTTTTTTCATTGACGCCGGTCTTCATGGTGTAAACGTTCATGAAGCTGCGGATCATCAGCCCGGCGCCAGCGAGCAAGACCACGGCCAAAGCCATCTCAGCCACCACCAGAATCGCCGAAAGAGAACGGCCGCGCCTGACGGTGCTCGAACCGCGGCTCTGGTCTTTAAGTGAAGTATTCACGTCCAGTCTCGAAAGGCGCAGCGCGGGCGCCAACCCGAACAGCAGGCCGGTGCCGACCGAGATCGCGGCCAGATAAGCGAAGCCGCGATAGTCCATGGAAAAATTCATCCATACCGGAATCCGGTCGCGCACCGCGGCGTCGAACACCTTCAGTCCCCAAATGGAGATCAGCCACCCGAATACGCCCCCGAGAACCGAGAGCATCACGCTTTCGATCAGGAGCTGCTGGATGATGCGCCACCGTCCCGCGCCGAGCGCGATGCGAATAGAGATCTCGCGCGACCGGTCCACGGCGCGCGCCAACAGGAGATTCGCCACATTCGCGCAGGCGATCAGGAGCACGAACGCCACCGCGCCCATCAGCGACGCGATCAGCATGACCACCTCAGGTCCGTAAGCATCCTCGTTTAGCGTGTGAACCACCGGCTCGACTCCCTGATTCGTGGCCGGGTAGGCGACTTCCAGGTTATGCGCGATGCTCTTCATTTCCGCGGCGGCCGAAGCTTCCGTGGCGCCCGCGGCCAGTCTGCCGAAGGCGCTATAGGCATGAACCTCGCGCTTTTCGGAGTTGTCGCCCGGATGCAGCGGGATCCACATGTCCGAATCGATGGGGAAGCGCAGGCCGTTCTGCATCACGCCGATTACGGTGGTGGGAACGTCATTCACGCGAATCGACCTCCCCAGGATCGCCGGATCTTTGCCGTAGCGATTTTCCCAGACGCCGTAGCCGAGAATCACCACCGGATTGCCGCTGGGCTTGTCATCCTCGGCCGTAAAATCGCGGCCCATCACCGGCTTCTGCCCGATCATTGAAAACGTGTTTGTGCTGACCGAGGTGACGTTGTAGCGCGTCGGCAGACCGCTCTTATCGCTGATGTTATCGACATTGAAATCGAATATGCCCATCGCCTCGAAAGCGGTGGCATGGTCCCGCCAATCGCGAAAATCGGGCCAGGAAACGCCCAGCCGCTGCTGTCCCCGGCTGACGTTCTTGCAGGACAGATACAGAATGCGATCATCCAGGAACGGCATGTTCTTATAGAGCACCGCATCGGCGATGGCGAAGACCGTGGCGTTCGCGCCGATGCCCAGGGCCAGAGCGATGACCGCGGTCGCCGTGAACCCGGGGTTCCGCGCTATCGCGCGCAAGCCGAAGCGAACATCCTCGAGCCACGCCATGTCGCCTTAGACGGCGATCTCCCAGAAAAAGTTCGGTAAAACGGGAAATTTATTCGGCGATCCGCCGGATCACAGGTGTGCCGGATTCGCCCGCCGGCGCATCGCCAGGGCCCAAACAATTCCGCCACCAAACGCGGCCGTGGCCGCAATCCGCGCCAACCACATCTGCCATCCGCCGTCATAGACAAGATCCACCGTGCAGACGCCGTCGCAAAGGGGCTCCACCACGATCTGGCCCAGTTGATCCGCCCACAGGCGCCGCGGCCTGCCCCCGACCCGGGCTTCCCAGCCTTCGTCCCAGGAAACCTGCACCGAAAGAAGATTATCGGGGCGCAGATCGGCGGTGATGGTGGCGGCGCTCACGCCCTTCCATCGAAAGTCCGCAGGCGGCAGTGCAGGATCGTCCAGCGCGGCCAGATATTGCGTCATCGGCCGGGGATCGTAGCTCGGCGGCTCCTGGGTGGGCAGATCGGACGGCCGGATGGCGTGCGCCAGCGACCTGCGCAGGCGCGGCACTTGGTAGATCACCACGGAGCCGTCTCGCCATAGCTCGCGGAATCCGCGCAGCTTCTCCGGGTGGCCGTAGGGGAAATAACCCGGCACATCGGCTCCGGCGGCGATGATGGCATCACAGCCAAGCGCCTTCAGCCAGGCCAGCGTGACCTCGGGCTTGTCTCCGAAATAGATCTGGTAGTTTACGCCCCACAGGATCTGATTCACGATCCCGTTCGCAAATCCGCCCGTGATCATCGGTGTGTCGCTAAACGCGTCCATCCAGGAATCGAAGGAAGCCGGCACGAACACACGCGCTCCCGGCAGGTTCGCGGAGAGCCAGCGGGCGACCTTGTACTGCGCCGTGGTGCGGATGTCGAGCGACGGAACGTACGCCCGCGCGACCCGATGCTGGTGAACGACCACCCCCAGACACAACAGAAGCACCGCGACTGCCGTTGCGAGCCGCAGTTTCGGAAATCGCGCCAGCTTATTTGCGCTGCGATCGAACGCGAACCCGGCCATGAGCCACAAAGCCAGATCCAACTCCAGGTGATAGCGATGCGGCTGCGGAAGCAGGTCCAGCCCTGCCCAGAAATGCAGCAGGTTGATCGCTGCAATTCCGTACAACAACAGCACGGCGAATCGGAGGGAGGATTCGACGCCGCGCCGCATGAAGGCCCACGCCAGAACCACCATCGTCGCGGCCAACGCGACCACGGCGGCCCGTTGAGCCCCGCTGCCGTGGAACCCGACCAGCGTCGGAGCATTCCTCATGATGATTCGGATGTTCGACGGAGTGGTCCACGGCATTGCCATCGCATAGGCAAGACATCCGATGCCGGCCGCACGCCGCCAGCTCCGCTTCCCGTCGCCCAACCGGGAAAGCAGCTCGCAGATGACTGCGAGGGCCAGGAAAAAGGCGGCGATCCAGTTGGTCAGCACCACCGCCGCCAGGGCCAGCGCGGCCAGGAAGGAATAACCCGTCTTCAATCGCCGCAGCGCGAGGTGAAGCATGCCGATAGCGAACGTCGCCAGAACCAGTCCAGCCAGATGTGGACCGTCTCCGTAGCGCGTCAACACGGCCAGCCGCCGGGGCTCCATCCAATCTCCGGTCTCGCGGCGGATGTCGCCGATGAAGAGGACCGACGGCGAGAGCACCGAGTAGCAAAATGCCGAAAGAAACGCCGCCGCGCGGCTGAGGCTGAGCCTACGCGCCAGCCAGAATAGCGCCACCGGCCCGGCGGCATAGAAAATCGCAACGACAATGTGATACGCCCGCGCGGTGGAAATCCGCGCGGCGGCCGAACCGCCGGCCACTAGAAAATGCAGCAACGGTGGATAGGTATCGGGGAAGGGAATGCCGCCATACCACAGCGGAAACCAGTTCAGATCGTGAAAATGATGCTGAATATATCGCGCCAGGCCGATATAGGCGCCTTCCACCGACCACATCGCATCGAGGTATTCGAAGCGAAACAGGCGCGCCGCCAGATATGCGTTCACGGCCAGCAAGACGAGCGTCGAGGCGGTGCTTTTCCACGCTTCGCCGCGCGCGTTGGGCATAAGTTATTGTGCCGTGATTTCGATTGGCGCGGATCGCTCGCTCTCTTTGCCGTTGGTGGCGACCGCGGAAACAGCATAGCGATATTTCTTCCCGCTCTCGACATCGCGATCGCTGTAGGTGGGCGCGACCACCAGCGACGCGATCTTCTGAAACGGGCCGCCCTCCACGGACCGATAGATGTTGTAGCCTTGAAAGCGCGGTTCCGTATTGCGCTCCCAGGAAAGTTCGATCGAGTTGGTGCCCGGCTCCGCCGTCAATCCGCCGGGAACCGAGGGAGCAAAAATATCCTGCGGCGTGATCTCCGCCGGCCCGGCGGCGTTGCTTTGCTGCAGCTCGCCCGCGAACGCCTGCACGTAATAAACGTACGGCTTCCCATATTCGATGCCGGAATCCAGCCAGCTCGCCTGATCCGTATCGGTCAGCAGTTCCGGCTGGGCGCCCGCGGCGGCCCGAAAAACATGATAGTGCGGCCCCGATCCGCGCCAGGAAAGCTCCACGCCGGCCGGCGCGTCGGAGGCTTTGAAATCGGCGGGCGTAGCTAGCGGACTCTCGACCGGGAGGGTGCGCGGCGTGGACCAATCCGAC
>Ga0335085_10010406_pt1 | contig 13901 bp, 9 predicted proteins | sample Lox_Sample_45_FD_206712 | JGI IMG/M metagenome (GOLD analysis project Ga0335085, IMG submission 206712) | Soil microbial communities from Loxahatchee National Wildlife Refuge, Florida, United States - Lox_Sample_4.5 | ecosystem: Environmental > Terrestrial > Soil > Wetlands | place: USA: Florida...
GTGCTTCGCCCAGAGAGCCGGCGAGGTGCAGTCGACGCCAACCGCCTGGTAGGTGGCTCCGACCTTGGTGCTGTAGGTCCGCAGCCACTGGCTCTGCCCCATCGGTCCCCGGAACTGGACGGACGACCAGATGAAGCGGCCTACCGTCCCGCCCTGCGAAGGTGCCACCGGGGTCCCCAGGGTGAGGAGCTTGCTCCAGAGCATCGCGTGGTGGGTGCGGAGGTCATCCCCGGTCTGGTGGGCGGGGAAGACGAGGACGGCGAAGTACGCCTGCTGGGTCGAGTCCGGGGTGACCAGGCGCGGACCCTCCTTGGCCGCCTGCTCGAGCCAGCCTGCAGGCACGGTGACGGTGAGCGGTCCGAAGGTTCGCCGCGGGCCCTGCTGCGCCGTGGCCGGGAGGGCGGAGAAGAGCAGCAGCGAGCAGATCAGCGGCGTCGTACCCCCAGAAGCCATGGCTCCCCTCCTGGACCGGGGGCGAGCGTAGCCCGGGTCGGCGGAGCCCTGCAGCCCACCGGGGAGAGCCGATGCGCGAGTCGCGCGCCATCAGCAGGGCGGAGCGAGCTGCAGCGCCTCAGAACCGCCCGGTGAGGGCGAGCCCCACGTAGTCCGGGCTCACCACCGGTGCCACGGTGGTCAGATCCTTGGGCGCGAGCATGAAGTGCAGGGTGGGCACCAGGTAGCCGATGCCTGCCCCGAGCAGCGCCCCGACCACGACGTCGGACGCGTAGTGGCGGTCGCTCGCGATGCGGAGAATGCCGGTCAGCGTCGCCAGGGACAGGGTGAGCGGACACGCCGCCACGCTCCATCCCTTCCGCTCCACGTCCATCTCTCCGTGATTGACGCATTCCAGGACCGCGGAGGTGAAGGCCACCGAGGTGTGGCCGCTGGGAAAGCTGGTGTTGGCCGCGCTCCCGGTGGAGCAGTCCGCGCCGGTGGGGTCCTTCAGGCACGCGGCCACCCACGGCCGCTGCCGCGCGATCAGCCGCTGCGCGCCCAGGGTGATGAAGGTCGTCGTCAGCAGGGCCTCGGTGTCGATGACCGTCAGGCGCCAGGCCACGTCCGGGCGCCCGCGCGCCAATCCGGCGTCGAACCAGGCATCGGCGATGGGAAACACGGCCAGGATGGCGATCAGCCAGTCGCTGGCCGACGAGGCGGCGCTCCGGGCATTGGCCGCGCCGAAGCGGAGACCGCCACGCACCCAGTCGTCGAAGAGGATGCCTCCCGTCCAGCTCGCCGGCTCCGGCACGGGGGTGAAGACGATGGCGATGTTGCCGATGGCGAGAGCCCCGAGGGCCATGTAGTCCCACACCCCCACCGCTGGGTACTTGCGGGGCCATGGCGGCGGCGGCGCGGTCAAGGGATGGCCCGGAGCCGGCGCCGGAGAAGCCTCGGGCGCCGCCGGCGCTCTCGGCGCGTCGTCAGGCGGAGCGGTCTGATCGGCCGCGGAGGCCGCCGTGGACGCGAGGACGAGCAGGAGTCCGATCCGGATCACGCTCGCCCGCCCTCCGGCGCCAGGCCCGGCAGCTTCACGGCGACTCCGTCTGCGCCAGCGTGCGGGGCTGCGAAGGAACGGCCGGCGGCCCCGAGCCTTCGGGACGCTCCAGGCCCACCACCAGCCACGCCCCCTGCTCCCGAACCAGATGCACCCGGGCCGGCGGGCGCTCCGGGGACTCTCGGACGTCCACCACCAGGTAGCGGGCCGCGGTGGCCGGGATCTCGAGGCAGACCTCGGCGCCGGAGACCAGGATGGGGAGCCGTGTCTTCGGAGCCTCGCCGGCGGCATGAGCATCGGCCGAGGCGCGGGCCAGGTCGGCCTTGGGGGCGATGTCGGTGAGGCAGAGGCGCGGTGCCGATGGCGGCGCCACGAGGCGCGGCTCGGTGAGCGAGGAGACCCGGCTCAAGTACCGGTCCAGCACCTTGTCCCGGCGTGCGATGAGGACCCGCAGCAGCTCCGCCGAGACGACCGGATCGGAGAAGCGGGCCTTGTCCACCACCGCGGCGAGAACGGCATCGTCCATCCGGGCAATGCTGCGCGCCGCCCAGGCGCCGTCGCGCTCGGTCATCGCCTGGAAGGCGGCGTTCGGATACTCCATCTTCCACGCCTCGGGGTCGAAGTCCCTGTCCGTGAAGTAACCGAGGGTGGCTCCGCCCGGACCGAGCTGGGCCCGGTCCCACGGCCGCTCCACCGCGCCGAAGGTGACGAAGTCCGCGCCCATCGCCCCGAAGTCGAGGACGTAGGTGTGGCCGAGCCGGCGGGTGATGGCATCCCAGTCCCACTGGCTTCCCAGCGTATCTCCCCAGTCGATGATGTAGTGCTCGATGTACCCCTTGTCGCCCTTGGCCTTGATCCACATCCCGAGCGTGTTCTGGGCGCGGGCGTCGAAGTGGTTGAGCCAGGCGGCGAGCAGCCGCGAGCCGCGGATCTCGCGGCGGTCCTCGTGGGCGACGACGTCGTTGTAGTCGTCCGCCCGGACGCCGGAGTAGTTCCACGGTCCGACCACCTTTCCGGAGAGGAGCTCCGAGGCGATCGCCCGGTAGCGCCCGTCGGGGAGGGCGGGCGCCAGGCCAAGGACCTCGGTGACGCGCGCCTCGGTGATCGGCTTGCCCGAAGCCTTGGCCCCGGGCGCGGGGGCCACCAGCTGTTCCCGGCTGAAGAGGACCACCTCGTTGCAGGGAACATGGTAGCCGGCGGCGTGGTAGAGCTTGCTCCCCACCACGTCCGCCCCGGTGGCGCGCTCGGGCTGCTTCGCGTCGTCGAACTTGAGGAGATACCGGGTTCCCCCCGCCGTCCGGATGAGAAACCCCGGATTGGCGCCGTCGACCTTCGCGCCGATCACCGTCCAGGGGAAGTCCGTCTCCGGAGAGGGTCGGGTGCAGGGGCCGCGCGCCACCTCCTCCGGCGTCATCGGCGTGCGGCCGATGCGGTTGGTGAACCAGCTCGAGTTGGGCACCTCGTCCATCGAGTTGACGTTGATCGACTCGCCGGACGTCTTCAGCGCCAGGCTCTCGGAGAGGGGCCGGAAGATGAGGTTGTCGGCGCCGTCCCAGCCGAAGGGGGAGAAGGCCACCTCTGGCTCCGGGACGCACGGCTGGCGGTCGTCGTCGACCCAGAGCGGCTTGGCGATGGGGAAGGGGTGCGGCTCGGTGACACAGCCGCACAGGGCGAGCGCGGCGGCAGCGAGGATGCGACTAGAGCCCATAGACCACTCCGAAGGCAAAGCGAAATCCGGTCAGCTGGAGCCCGTTCTGGAAGGTCTCCGTCCCCACGCCGAAGACGAGCTGGAAGCTGCTCGCCCCCAGGCCTTGCGTCCGCACACCCAGCTCGGCGCCGAGGCGGAGGAGCGGGAAGCTGAAGTTGCTCAGGTGTGCGTCGAAGACGTTTCCGAAGGAGACCGAGGCCACCCCGTCCAGGTAGGCGAACACCGGCCAGTGCCAGCCCAGCTGCGCCACCAGCGCGCTGCGGTCGAGCAGCCGACCGGGGTTGAAGCCGACGAAGGGCTCGACGCCGCCCAGGGAGATGAGCTCGGTGAAGGGGACGGTGCTGCTGCCGAAGGGATCGACGAACAGCGCGGTGAGGCCGAGGCTGAGGACGCGCGCCTTGCCGGTGACGTCCCAGAAGCCCTCCACCTGGGCGCCGTAGCGGATGAAGGAGCCGTCGATGCCGCTCCCCACGTTCACGCCCGGCCTCACCCCCACCGTGGCCCGGAGGCCACTCTGCGGCTCCGGCCTCTCGGGCCGGGTGTCGAGGATGGCCCTCACGTCCAGGCTGGTCGCGGTGTAGTTCTGCTGGTAGCCCGGTGGAGGCGGGAGCTGCCCGGCCTCGACGCGCTGCTGCAGGGAGGGGTCACCGCAGCACGCGTACGGCTGGTAGACGAGCCGCCGGATGGCCGCGGTGGCATCGAGCTCCAGGGCCCGGGTGATGTTCTTGGTGTAGCTCACCGTCCCGAAGACGGAGTCGCTGCCCACGCGGGACTGGTAGGTATTCAGCACGGTCGAGCCGATGCCGTAGTAGAGGCTGTCCGGGCGCCGGTTCCACCCGACCTGGAAGGCGATCGAATCGGTGGGCGAGAAGGTGTAGCGGTCTCCCAGCGCGATGGAGACCCACTGCGTGCCGCCGTAGGCGAGGTCGGCGGTGATCCGGTTTCCCGATGCGAGGAAGTCCCCCCAGAAGAAGTGCAACCCGACGCTGGGGCGCAGATTGAAGTCGATGAAGAACGTCGGAAAGATGCCGCCCTTGTGGTCGGGTCCGAAGGCGAAGACGCTGAACAGCCAGCTCGGCCAGTGGTTCTGCTCGGCGGCAGTGGCACCCGCGCCGATCGGCGTCCGGAGCGCGTACTCCGCCACCAGGTAGAAGGGCGCCAGAAGGAACCGCGGGATCCAGATCAGGTCGCCGCACCCCTTCGGCGCAGGCCCCCTCCCGTCGTAATCCGGCACGCTCCGCTTCGGCGCGTCTCCGGAAGCCGAGGCGCTCGGACAGGGAAAGGAGTCGCTCTCCGTGGAGGTGACGACCTGAGCCGACGCGCACCGGGCGCCGAGCAGGGCCAGGGCCAGCACCGCCCATCGGGCAGGCCGGTACCTCCCGGCGTGCTGGCGTCCCCTCATCCCGATCCCCAGTCAGGCGTTGGCGAAGGCGAACGGAAATGTCCGGCGTTGGAGCTCGAACCCTACCTTCATCAGGAGGTCGATGCAGAACTCATCGTGGTCCTCGATGGCCTCGTGGAGCTCGGCATTGCTCACCACCAGGCAGACGACGTCGGTCACCGCCGTCCCGGGGCAGGGCATGGGCCTGCCGGCCACCGCCTCGACCAGCCCCAGGGCACGGCCGGCCCGGGCCATCGAGGGGGCTGCTCCCGCATGGCAGAGCTGGACGGTGCCCCGGACCACCACCCAGACGTCGCTCGGCGCCTGGCCTCCGTCGAAGAGGGCCGCCCCCCCGGCTGCCCGACGGACGTCGGCCGCCCGCGCCAAGTGCGCCAGCACGGCCAGATTGCGCGACGGGAGGTGGAGCGCATCGCGGATGAGCAGCATCCGGCCGACCACGTCGAGCGATTCGGTCCGCGCCCCCTCGATGCGGACGCTGACCTCGGACCCGAAGGACTCACGAGCTCTCATGTCGAGGACCCGGTTGCTCGCCAGCTGGAGCATGTGCCGGCCGAAGGAGGAGTTCTCCTCGAGCATCGAGCGCACTGCCTCCTCGTCGAGGATGAAGAGGATGGTCCCCGGCTCGGCGACGATGTCCGCCACGCTGCTGTACTCGGTGGGAACCCCGAGCCCGCCGAAGAACTGGGCCACCGGGTCTCCCGGAACCGGCTCACCGTCCCGCAGGGCGCGCAGGCGTCCGGCCAGGGCCACGTAGAGCGCGGTGGGCCGCTGCCCCTCCGGCACCACCACCGTTCGCCTGGAATAGGCCACCTCCCGCCCGGCGGCGGCCAGCGTCTCCAGCTGCCCGGGGAGGAGGCCGGAGGCGAAGAGCGGCGTGCGGACCAGCTGGAGCACCCGCTCGGTGAGGACGGCGGAGTCGAGCTCAGGCACGGGCCAGCTCCTGGTGCCCGAGCCGGGTGAGCGCGGCCGAGAAGAGCTCGGCGCCGTCGCCGGCCGCGCTGCGCGCCGCCGTGGCCAGCGCCGGTACCGCCTCCGCCCATCCCCGCTCGGCGGCGAACTGGGCAGCCATGCCGCGGACCATCTGGCTGGTGTGCTCGAGCAGCGCGCCGATGTAGATCGCCGGCTGCTCGAGCTGCTCGGGCGTCCAGGGCGCCCGGTACGGCTCCGGGCCGGGCTGGTTCTCCACCACCAGGGCCAGGACCGGCGCCCTCCACTGCCGGGGCAAGAGGCCCTGGAGCAGCTCCACCGCGGCGGCGTGCAGCTCGGACCGGCCCGACTTCACCGCGCGATAGACGGCCTCCACTCGCTCCTCGCGAAGGAAGAGCTGGAGCGCCCGAAACACCCGCTCCGTGGCCAGGGACTCCTTCTCCTCGAGCAACTCGGCCAGGAGGAGGCCGGCCGGCTCGGACTGCGCGACGCCGAACCGCTCCAGGCCCCGACGCAGCGCGCGGTCCCGGAAGGCCTTGCGCAGATCGAGGCTCAGCGCCGTCTCCACCGCCGCCCGGTCGAGAGGCAGCCCGCGCTGCTGCCGCCGGAGCTGGTTGAGCGTCCGCAGCGACCGGAACCGGACCAGCCCGCCGCGGCCCGACGCCAGCCGGCGCAGGAGAACCGGCGCACCCTGCTCGGGAGCAAACCGGAGGAGGGTGGCGGGAATCTCCCGGGCCACGGCGAAGGCCGTGTCCTCGGAGAGGAGCAGCTCGGACAGTCGCTCCAGGGCCGGGTCGGCGGTCGCCACCAGGGCCTCCCGTGCCACGCCGCGCAGGTCGGCATCGGCGAGCAGCGACACCAGCTCGGGAACGAACCGCGGATCGGGCAGCCGCTTGGCGGCCCGGACCGTCTCCCGGCGCGTCTCCACGTCGCCCGGGTCGAAGAGCTGCTGGAGGAGATCGAGCAGGTCCGGCCGTGGCGCATCGGCGATGGCCCGGGCCAGCGCTCGGCGCTCGTCGAGGCTTCCACCGCGGGCCACGGTCCGCGTCCGGGCGCGGGCCTCGGCGCCGGTGGGGAGGGAGGACAGGGCCACCAGGGCGGCGGCACGCACCAGCGGGCTCGGATCTCGACTCGCCGCCTGAAGGTCCTCCGGCGTCCGGCCCGCGGCCAGCCAGCGCTGGACAGCGATGGTCCGCACCTGCTCGTCCGGGTGCTGCAGGAGCCGGGGGAGGAAGGCGTCCACGTCCCGCCGGCTGACGGTCCCGAAGTGCTCCAGGGCCGCCCGCACCACCGCCGGGTCCGGGTGGTGGAGGATGAGCGCCGGAACCAACCCCAGCCGGCCGTGGTGGGCGAGCAGGGACATGGCGGCCAGGACCTCGCGCGAATCGACCGACCCGAGCGCCAGGGCCAGAGTCTCGGCCGAGGCGAGGTCGAGCTTGGCCGTCCCGCCCAACGAGAGGCTTCTCTGGCTCAGCTGCCCCCGGAAGAGATCCAGGTAGCGGGGCCGCAGCGCGCGGGTCACCCACAGCGAGCCCAGCGCGGTCAGGGCGATGGCCACCGCCACCAGAGCCGGAGCGCCGATCAGGGCCTGCACGGCGAGGAGGAACAGCGCCGCCACCAGCTGCCCCCCGCGCTGACCGAGCACGTCGATGGAGGGCTTGAGCAGCCGGCGCCTGGCAGGCGGCACGGGGATGAAGAGCAGCTCGCTCCCCACCCGCTGCAGGGACGGACGAAGCCCTCCGTCCAAGATCTTGAGCCCGATCCCGAAGGCCAGCGGGCTCCCGGCCAGGAATCCGGCCACGGCGCCGAGGAGCGTCACCGGAAACACGGCCAGGCTCCTCGTCACCCCGGTGCTCCCCAGCACGTAGCGGACGGCGACCAGCTCCACGGCCAGCGCGACCACCGTCTGCGCGACGTAGGTGTCGGCGATGACCATCGGCAACCGCTCCGGTGCGACGTGCGCCGAGATCGATGCCTTGAACAGGTAGTCGACCAGCGTCGCCGCCACGGCGGTGACGACGGTGAGGAGCATGAGTAGCCGGAGGTAGGGGTCGGGCATCGTCTCCCGGGGCACGGCACGCAGCACGGTGACGTCCGCCTGGACCGGGTGCTGACAGCGGTGGACGGCGCCGGCGAGGATGGCCACCACCGTTCCACCGGCGAGCATCAGACCGGCGGAGATGAGGAGGAGCATCGACGGGGGGCCGAAGCCGAGCGCGAACCGGGCCACTCCCGCCCCGCATGCCGCGCCGAGCAGCCCCGCGCCGGCGATGAAGCCGAAGACACGCTTCGCCTCGCCCACGTTGTACACCTCGTCCACGTTCAGCCAGAACTGGGCGAAGACGAGCGAGGAGAAGAGCGCCGCCCACACGTAGAGCGCATTCACCGCCGCCGGCTGGCTGGCGAAGAGCCAGAGCCCGACGGTCAGCACGCCGGAGAGGATCAGCGTCACCGCCAGGGACATCGGGCCGGGCCATCGCCGGGAGAGCCGCGACTGGAGCGGGACGACGAGCAACACCACGGCGATGACCGCCAGGTAGACCCAGGGCAGCCGGGTCACCGGCTCGGTCCGGAGGTAGAGGCTGTCGCGGGCGGTTTCCAGAAGCCCGTGCGCCCCGACCTGGGTGAAGAGAAGCGTGGCGAAGGGCAAGGCCCGGAGCTCCAGGCGGCGGGCCTTCATCCATCCCACGCGCGCCGTCGACGGCTCGTCGCCGGAGGAGCCGGTCGCGGGAGCCGCCCCTGCTGCTGCCGCCGCGCTCACGCCGACTGCACCGCCGGCGCTCCCGCCAGGGGCTCGGTGGTCTCCAGGGAGCCAAGCCTTTGCTTGTGAAGGGCGCGCACGCGCCAGGCCACCAGCAGACACGTCGCAGCGAGCACGACGTTGAGGGCGGCAAAGCCGCGGGGCGCGATGCCCAGCTGGCTTCCAACCAGGATGCCTCCGGCGGCGCAGACGTCGCCGAAGCGCACCAGCAGCGAGTCGATGACTGCTTTGGCCTTGTACTTCGCATCGCGCGAGACGACCAGGTAGAGGGCGTTGAGGGCGGTGTTCTCCAGGGAGTACTCGATGCTCCGCTCGGTGATCTTCGCCACCCGGATCAACCCCAGGACGGGGAGGAGCATCATCAGGGCGTTCCCGGCGAGGGCCGCCGCCGGAAGCACGAGCAGCGCTCCGCCCACGCCGAGGGCCTTGATCATTCGCGAGACGAGGAAGAGCTGCGCGAGAACGGCGAGGAGGTCGAACCAGAAGAAGTAGTCGGCCTTGAATGCCCCGATGAACCGCGTGAGAGCGGAGCCGGAGAGACCGTTGGCCGCCCCCACGGAGAGCAGGGTGCGGTCGAGCACGTACTCCCCGCTGTTGGTCACCCAGTTGACGAGGATGACCATCACCGCGATGAGGAGCAGGTACCGGTCGTCGAGCACCGCCCGGAAGCCCCCCTGGCCGCGGAGCGGGGTGGCCGGGTGCACCAGCTTGCCGCGGTCCTTCGGCCAGCAGCGATCGTGGGTGTGCGCGTAGGCGAACGTTCCCAGGCAGGCGACCAGGAGCCCGGCGGAGATGAGCATGAGATCCGGCGGGTCGAGGGCCCGGAGCAGCCGGCCGGCCAGCCACGCACCAGCCAGGGCCCCCACCGAGCTCCCGATCCCGAGGATGGGGAAGAGCCGCTTGCCCTGCTCCGGGGTGTAGATGTCGTTGGCGAAGCTCCAGAACGTGGCGACGAGGAGGACGTTGAACGTTCCGACCCAGAGGTAGAACGGGATGCCGACCGCTGCGCCGGCCCGGGTGAGGAAGGAGAAGAGCACCAGATTGGAGGCGCAGAAGAGGAGGACCGCGGCGATGAGCTTGAGCCGGCCGACCCGGCTGGCGATGGCGCCGTGGGCCTTGAGCACCGGGATGAGGAGCAGGGCCTGGCCGGCGGCCGCGTAGGACTTCACCTCCGCCCCGCCCCCGGTGAGGATGAGCGGCTCGCGGACGACCTTGAGCAGGTAGTAGGCGGTGAGGATGGTGAAGACGGTGGCCGCGAGCACCAGGGCGGTGGCCGCCTCGCAGGCCCGCACATCCGCGAACAGGCGCATGGCCCGGTCGATCCAGGTCATGCGCTCCTCCCCCGTCTGCGGGCCTGGCTCGGACACCGGTCGTCCTCTGGCAGCGTTCTACCTCCGGCACCGGGTCTGCGGAATCGCCGCTCCCGGCCCGGTTAACAGTCCACCGAGGCCGGTTCAACCGAACGACGGACGGGGCGGGCCGATCCGGGCCTGGGGCGATTCTCAGGCCCTTCGGCTGAACCCGTCGTCGCTCCAGTCTTCGCTTCCCACCCCGTGATGAACGAAGAACAGCCCATCGGGGTCATACTTCTTCTTGACCGCCAGCAGCCTTGGATAATTCGTGCCCCAGAACGAGCGCTGCCAGTCGTGCTCGAAGAAGTTGCTCTCCGAGACGTACGAGCCGGATGCGGGCACCAGCCTTCGCACGACGCCCATCGCCCGCTCGATGGCCGCGGCGGCCCTGCGGCCGGCGGCGAAGTCCGGCTCATGGCCGGGGATGCCCGGGTAGGCGGGGGGACCCTCGGCGGCACAGATGAGCAGGGCGAAGGCGTCCAGGACGGCCGGATTGCTCGCCGTGTCCCGGGCCGCAGCCAGCGCTTCGGGCGGAGCAGCGGCCAGCCCCTTGTTGAAATGAAGGGCGAAGCTCCACGGGCGGGACGCGCGGAACAGGGCGTCGGCGAGCGCGCCCTGCCGGTTCGGCTTGAGCAGGGACGCCGGCAGCCAGGCCGACTGGTAGCCGTAGAGGAACTGCCCGGCCTCCCCCCGGTTGGCGGCCCAGAACAGGTTGCGGTCGGCAGCGCCCGGGCGATCGTCGGAGATCACCGCCTCGGCCAGGTTCTTCTGGAGGAACCCGGCGTCCCACAGGCTCCGGGCGGGAATAGACAGCGTTCTCGGGGCGCGCTCGAGGGTGACCTCCCCCGGGTGGGCCGCGATCCAGTCGAAGAACGGCTTCCAGACGGCCGTGGCCTGCTGCTCGTCCAGCCCCTGGAAGAGCATCGAGACGTCGAGGGTATTGTTCGGATGGAAGGTGACCGTCTCGCCCCAGTGCGGGTTGAAGAGGCGCTCGGCGTAGAAGTCGAGGAATCGAGCGATCAGCCGGCGATAGGCGGCGTCGCCGGCGGCCTTCACCGTGGTGAACACGCCGCCGAAGAATTCCGGGAGCCGATGGGTCTTGAGGGTGAGCCGGGTCACGACGCCGAGGCTGCCGCCGCCCCCGCCCTTGAGCCCCCAGAAGAGATCCGGGTGGGTGCAGGCGTTGGCCACGCGGACCGAGCCGTCGGCGGTCACCACTTCTGCTTCGAGGAGAGATGCCGCGGCCGAGCCATAGTTCTTGGAGAAGCTCCCGAATCCGCCGCTCTGGACGAGCCCGGCGACGCCGACAGTGCCGCACCCGCCTCCCTGGACATAGCGGCCGCCCTGGGCGGTGACCGCCTGGTAGACGTGCATCCAGATGCAGCCCGCTCCGACGGTGACGGCCGGCTGGGGCTCTTCTCGTCCGGCACACCCGCTGCCGACGAAGGCATCGTTTAGAGCGATGCTGTTCATCCGGCGCGTCCACACCAAAAGGGAGTCGGCGGCGTTCGACGTTCCCTGGTAGCTGTGGCCTCCGCCCTTGACCACCAGGCGGAGGTTGTTGCGGCGGGCGAAGATGACCGCGGCGGCGACGTCCTCGCTCGTCCCGGCGGAGACGGCGTAGACGCTCGGCCGCGACACCCAGGCGTCGACCCACCCGCAGCTCTGGGTGAGGCCCACCTCGTCGCCGATGAAGTAGGGATTCTTGAGCGCCTTGAAGAGGTCCTCGCACGCCGAGCCGCCCGGGGACGCGACACAGCGAGCGAGCGGGGACTCGACCCTGAGCAGCTGTCCGCCGACCTGGGCCCCCAGCTCGTTCCAGGCGGCGAGAGTGGGCCAAGCCGCATCCGACGGACGGACGCGACGGAACGGGGCGCTCCTGGGGGCGGCTGCGCGTGCCGCGCGCACCGGGGGAAACAGCGGCAGCAGGGCGACGGCCCCGATGCGCCTGAGGAGCGCTCGCCGGTTCATCCTGGGAAGCCACCACAGCCCGGGCGGCGGGGCAAAGAAGTGTTCGCCGCGAAGCACCTCGATCGTTCAACCGGCAGACCGGCCGACCTCGGCGTGGACAGCCGTCATGCTCGGAAGTCATGGATCCCGGCTGGGCGATCGAGGTAGGCAGGCGCCGGCCTCAGCGCCAGCCGCACCCCAGGGTGAGGCCGGCGCCGTTGCCGCGAGCCGTTCGAGAGGAGAGTGCGATGCGTCCAGCAAGGCTGTTCCCCGTGTTGGCTCTGACCTGGGCCGCCTGCGTCAGCGACAGTACCTACAAGAAGGAGGTCCAGAAGGCAGACACGCTGAGCGCGCAGAACGCGACCTACGAGAAGCTCAACACCCAGCTCCAGGCGGAGGTGAAGAGCGACCAGGTGCAGATCCAGAACCTCCAGGGTGAGCTCAAGGTCACCATCGTGAACGAGATCCTCTTCCCCGAGGGCGGATGGGAGATCGACAAGAAGGGGGAAGCGACGCTGGACAAGATCATCCCCACCCTCAAGGCGCTCCAGGGCCAGAAGATCGAGGTCCAGGGCTACACGGACAACGTTCCCATCGGACCGGAGCTGAAGAGCCGTTTCCCGTCCAACTGGGAGCTGTCCACCGCGCGGGCCACGGATGTCGTCCGGTACCTGACCAAGAACGGCGTCAACCCGAACATCATCTCCGCGACCGGGTTCGGAGACACGCATCCCGTCGCCTCCAACGACACGCCGCAGGGCAGGGCCAAGAATCGCCGGATCGAGATCGTCCTCCGGGCGCCGCAGTCGTAGCCGGCCAGCTCCCGGCCCCGGAGGCCCCAGGCGGTCAGCGTCCGCCGTGCTGCTCGAGGAATCGCTCGATCTTCGCCCGGGTGATCTGGGTCCCGAAGCCGCCCCAGTTGGCGTCGAATCCGTGGTCGGTGGCGGGAAGCAGATACAGCTCGTGCGTTCCTCCCGCGCGGGCGATGGCCCTGTGGAGCGCCTCGGCCTGGTCGGCGGGAACGATGCGATCGCTCGTGCCCAGGATGGTGAGGGTGGGGGGCAGGTTCGCGCCGACGTGGCTCAGCGGTGACACGGCCCGGTAGCGCTCCGGGTGCTGCGCCAGCGTGCCGCCGATGTAGCGCCGGAGCGCGTCCTGCGCGTAGGCCGGCGACCCGCTCGACCGATAGAGGAGATCCAGGTCCGCCGGGCCGTAGAAGTTGACCACCGACTTCACCCGAACCTCCGGCACCGCGCAGGAGGGCGGGAGCTGCGGATCCCCCGTGCTGTAGGCGGCGAGCATGGCCAGGTTCCCGCCGGCGGAGTGCCCGGTGACGCTGATGCGCTCCGGATCGACCTGGTACCGGGCGGCATTGGCCGCCAGCCAGCCCAGCGCGCACTTGACGTCGCCCACCTCGTCCCGCCAGCGCTCGGGCGGCGGCAGCCGGTACTCGACGTCGAACACGTCGTAGCCGAGGCCGTTCAGCCACCGGTTCCAGGCGCCAAGCTCGCTCCGCCGGCCGTGGATCCACGCCCCGCCGTGCACCCGCACGAAGGCCGGACGGAGAGCGCCGGGAGGAACCCGGTCGCTCCGCCACACATCGAGGACGAGCTTCGTCCCGTCCGGCGCGGCGCCGTACTCGATGGTGCGAGCCGACAGAGCCAGGCCCCGGTTGAGACGCACGGCGGCGGTCAGGTAGTCGGCCAGCGACAGCGAGACGCCGTGCTGCCGCGCCCCCTTCCACTGGGCGAGACAGGGGACGAGGGCCATGAGCAGGGTCGACGCGACCACCAGGCGGAGCGCGCCGCTCGCCAACCGGGCGCCGAGTCGCCGGGCGATCATCCCCAGCGCCGCTGCTCCGAGCGTGACCGCCAGGAAGTGGAGCGGGAAGGCCAAGCCGACCATCCCGAGCCTCCCCGCCCCGGTCAGGTCGATGGGCACGAGCATGTAGAAGGCCGTCGCCGCCACGGCGGCGAGCAGCAGAAGAGAGACCAGCGTCAGCACCACGGACAGAGCGCGCTTCACGACCGGGAGCCGCCCCGTCCGCTCACCAGCCGCTGAGCGCGTCCTCGAAAAGGTGAGCGAGGTCCGACGCTTCCACCGGCCGCGGTGACAGCTTGGTCACCCGGGCCTGCGGAAGCGTCCCCTCGACCAGGGCCGGGATGTCGGACCGGTCGTAGCCCACCGCCCGCAGGCCGTTGGGCATCTTGAGCCGCTGCATGATCCCCACCAGCCGGTCGGAGAGGATCTTGCCCGCGTCCTCCGGCCTGGCCCGCGACACGTCGGCTCCGAGGATCTCCGCGGCGATG
>Ga0335085_10010407_pt1 | contig 13901 bp, 13 predicted proteins | sample Lox_Sample_45_FD_206712 | JGI IMG/M metagenome (GOLD analysis project Ga0335085, IMG submission 206712) | Soil microbial communities from Loxahatchee National Wildlife Refuge, Florida, United States - Lox_Sample_4.5 | ecosystem: Environmental > Terrestrial > Soil > Wetlands | place: USA...
TAGTTGCTGATTGCCAGCTACTTGTGTTCCCGCTGGTAATGCCGTCTGGCCTTCTCGCGGTTGCCGCACACCCTCATGTCGCACCAGCGACGACTGTGATTGCGGCTCTCGTCGAGAAAAAGCCAGGCGCAGGTCTTAGCCCCACACATACGCACTTTCTGGAGCCGGTCGGAAGTCAGCAAGTCTGCCGCCGACGACGCGATCGGCCACAAAACCGATTCCAGTTGCGCTCCCTCTTCCCGCTTCGTCAGCCAGAGGTAACCCCGCCCCGCCGGGGCCAGTCGCTTATGCTTCCAGTTTTCAATCATGAGGTCCCGAATCAGAGTCAGGTCCTCCACACTGGCGTGCCGCCGTTCAAGGTACGCAGTGAAGACCCGGTAAATCGCTTCGCGCAGGTGGCGCGCATCCTCTATGGTCCTTGCGGTTGCTCTGGGTTCGGATTCACTGATCGCTAAGAACTCCCGCGCGAGCTCCACGGGCAGATACGACGACTGGGTCGCGAACGCCAGCAGGTCGCAGTACCCGGCCAGCTCATCCCGGCGTTTGGCCGGGATTTTGCGATTGCTGACGGTATTGGCAAAATCCAGACACAACGCGCCGCCGCTGAGCTCAAAGTCGCGGCGAAACTTGACCTTTCGCGTCTTTTTCATCGTTGCGTCAATTGTAACTGCCGCCGCGATTGTTAGTGGTTAGATCAGCCAACTTCGGCCTCCTCGGCCATTTCCCGTTGCACGACTTTGCCGGTGCCGCGACTGATCAGGAAGACGGCAACCAGTGTCAGCAGGCCGGCCACCAGAACGCGAAAGTTGATCACTTCGCCGGCCCAAAGCCATCCCATCAGCACGGCAATCACGGGATTCACGTAGGTGTGGGTGGACACCATCGTCAGCGAGACGTGGTCGAGCAGCCAGGTATAGGCACTAAAAGTGATGATCGATCCGAAGGTAATCAGGTACAACAGCGACAACGCGGAGCGAGTGGTCACGCTTGCGATATGAAGTTGAGAGAATTCACCGGTGAAGCCTGCAACCGTCAGCAGGATTAGGGATCCGATGATCTCAGGCATGCCGGCCCGCGCCAGCGCGTTGCCGGGAAGCGATGAGGTCCGCGAATAAATTACGCCGACCGACCAGGAGAAGGTCCCCACAAGGATGGCGATGGAGCCGATGACCACGGCGCGCTGGCTGGACGCGGTTTCCGCGCCGACCAGCAGGGCTACGCCCGCGATTCCGAGTAGCAAACCGGCAATCGTCTTTCCGGTAAGCCGTTCTCCATGGGACACCACAGCCGCCATCACCGCGATCCAGATGGGCTCGCTGGCGATTAGGAGCGCAGCCCAGCCGGAGGGCACCACGGTCTCTGCCCAGTGCAGGCTGCCATGACCGATGACAAAGTACAGGACTCCGAGGACGGCGCTGGCCCGCCATTCGCCCCGAGTGGGGCGGTATCCACGAGCGCAGGCCCAGGCAAGAAGCACCGTCCCGGCGACGATGTGGCGCGTGCCGGCCACGATGAGCGGGGGAATGGTTTCCACCGCGTAGCGTATCCCCAGATACGTGGACCCCCAGACAACATAGATGGCAAAGAAGGCCGCCAGCAAGGCCAGGCGGCTGGGTTGAGCCGCGGCAGGCAAACGCAGTTGGGGTCCTTTCGCGAGGCTGGCTGAGGCACGTATCATTCTGACGCCCGGGGAATAACCGGCGAATCGACTCAAAGCGGTTAGATGCCCCAGCACCGGCGCCGCCGCATCAATTTTCGGCGATGCGCTTCCCGCCGGCGCCATTCAGCTTGTAGTTCTCGTAGCGAATGGTGAGCACGGCGTGGCCCCCGAGCCGGGTCTCCGCCACGGTTTCGTTGAAGGCGGGAAGATAGAAATCGCCGATCTTGCTATATTGATGATGAATCTTCGACCGCTTCGTCCAGAAGGAAGGACTGCGCGCCGGCTCGCCCTCGATACGCACCACGGCAAAATCCTGAGCATCGACCCAGATCGTCCCGCGATAGAGAAACTTGTTATCGCGCAGAGGCTGAACATCCATCACATACAGATCGCGGCCGCCGGCCGAGTCGCAACCGCGCAACGCAAACCGGTAGTTGTCGGAGGAAATGAGGACCGCGTTGCGGTTGGCGTCGTCGCCCGCCGACTCTTCTTCCGATTCGATCAGGCGATGCAGGACATGGTTGAGAATCAGTTTCGAGCCTGACTCGGAGACGATCGTCAGCTTCTTCGTCCCGGGCGCGTGGTAGGACGCGTTGACGTTCATTTCGGCGCCGTAAGCCGATGGAAACCCTGAGTACTCGAGGTTGTAACGCCGCTTTCCTTCGAAGCTCAATAAGCGTTCCGAACGTTCCGCATTCTTTTCCGCCAAGCGCTGGGAGACGTCGGCGGCGGTGAGGGAAAGCGCCGACCGGCATGGCGTTGGATTCGTGTCTGCCCTGGCAGAGCCGGCGGCAACCGCAAGCACGATTATCAGGTAAATCAAACAGGGATGCAGGGCGCGGCGTTTTCGAGTTGCGCGAACAGGCGGGTCGCGTCGCACCATAGGTTCGCTCAGATTACATCAAATTGGGAAAGTGAGTGATGTCCGGGTGTCTATTTAGACAGAATGTACGGCCGTTTTCAGTACAATCGTCCGTTGCCGCGCGCAAAATTGTGAGCTTCAACCGCGCGGACGAGGACTCATCATGGGCCATATACAAACTGAATTGAAAGACGACGTACTGCGCATCACGATCGATCGTCCGGAAAAGAAGAACGCGCTGACAGGCGCAATGTACACGGCACTGGCAGACGCGGTGGAACAGGGCGACACGAACCCTGACGTGCGGGTGATGTTGCTTCACGGCAACGGCGATTCGTTCACCGCGGGCAACGACCTTGAAGATTTCATGGCCAACCAGTGGAAAGGCCAGGAGCATCCCCCGGCGGTTCGCTTTATCACCACAGTCGTCCATGCCAAGAAACCCATCGTTGCAGCAGTGCAAGGGTCGGCGGTGGGTGTGGGGGTCACGATCCTGCTGCACTGTGACCTGGTGTACGCAGCCGGCAACGCAAAGCTGATGATGCCGTTCGTGAACCTCGGGATCGTGCCCGAGGCGGCATCAACGGTGATTCTGCCGTTGCAGATTGGACATCAGTTGGCTTCGGAGTTGCTGATGCTGGGCACATCCGTTAGCGGCCAGCGCGCCTACGAACTGGGGATGGTGAATGCCGTCGTCCCTTTGGACGCCTTGCTGTCAACGGCCATGAATGCGGCGCATGTGCTGGCGGAAAAGCCGGCCGCGGCATTGCGAGCGACGAAGGCACTGATGAAGAAGGCAGGTGCAGCCGAGGTAGAGCGCGCCCTGCAGGAAGAGGTGGCAGTCATCGCTGAACGGCTCGCCTCTGCAGAAACCCACGAAGCGCTGTCGGCCTTCCTGCAAAAGCGCAAGCCTGATTTCCGGCAGTTTCGATAATGGCCAACCGTAGTGCCACGCTTACCGGCCCCCCCGAAAGTGCCGGTTGCCTCATAGTACCCGGCGGTGCGCTTGACGTATTTTGCAGAGAATGATTACCTAGGTGGGTTTGAGTCTCATAGAAGGCAGCGCCCAATGCCTGGAACAGAGACGCCACTCACCGCCGAAGTGTTTGACCAGTTGCGGCAAGCCATGGCTGCAGACCAGACTGGTTTCACTGAACTGTACCGCGAATACTTGACCGATGCCTGGCATACCTTGGCACTTCTGAGAGCAGCTGCGCCGTGTCGAGTCGAGGAAATCCGGCAGAGAGCGCATTACCTTCGCAGCAGCAGCCTGGTGCTGGGCGCCCGAAAAGTCGCGCTCTTAGCCGGCATGCTCGAAGACAATGCGCGCACTTCCGTCAGCACTGAAGACGACGCACTGGACCGCATTGCCGTAGCTTTGCGTGAAGTCCAGGCCGAATTGGCGGAACGCCTGGGTAGCGGCGTCATTCCGGCCGATAAGACAGCGGCGTAGCTAGACTGTCTGAAGTACGAACAGCCACCGTGGCAACGAACTCCATTCGCGTGGTAATTGCCGACGATCACCCTGTGGTGCGCGTGGGCCTGAGGAATATGCTGCAGGCAGACCCCGCGATCCACGTGGTCGGCGAGGCGCGCGACGGCGTGGAAGCCCTGGAACTCGCCCGCAGCCTTCATCCCGATGTGCTGCTGCTCGACCTGGCGATGCCGAACGTGGCCGGCATGGAAGCTCTGCGCGAGATGACAGCCGGCAATCTCGACACGCGCACCATCGTGCTGACCGGACTCATCGACAAACGGCAGGTGCTGGAGGCGTTGCAGCTGGGAGCGCGCGGCGTGGTCCTGAAAGACGCCGCGGTAGAGCATTTATCGGCCTGCATCCGCGCCGTCATGCAGGGACAGTATTGGCTGGAAGGACGTCCGGTACAGAATCTGGTGCAGGTTCTGCGCGACCTGACGGCGCAGACGGCCCCGGCGCCGCGCAAGACGTTCGGACTGACCGCGCGTGAGCTCGAAGTCGTGGCCTTGATCACGGAAGGCTGCACCAACAAAGACATCGCCAGGACCTTCGGCATCAGCGAAGAGACCGTCAAGCGGCATCTGACCAACATCTTCAACAAGCTCGGCGTGGGTAACCGCCTGGAGCTGGCGCTCTTCGCGCTGAATCACAGCCTGCTGCCGGTGGGAGAAGACAACTAGCAGCTGCCGGTTGCGGCCGACTCGATCTCTCCGCAAACGAACGACTCTTATTCAGCCTGCTTCGCGGGCTGACGTGAGGCCTAAACTCTGATAGTCTCGGCGCACAGGAAAGTCCTACGCTATGCCCACGAAGAAACGTGCCACTTCGCGAGCCGCAGGCAAACGAACAGCAGCGCAGAAACGGACCAGGGCCCCTGCTCCGCCGCGTGACCAGCACGAGCTGGTCATCATCACCGGCATGAGCGGTGCGGGTAAACTCTCCGCTCTCAAAACCTTCGAAGATCTTGGCTTCTACGCGGTCGACAACCTGCCCGTCGGTCTGATTTCGAACTTCGCCGACCTGGTCCGCGACTCAACTGAAATCGAACGAGCGGCGCTGGTGGTCGACATCCGCGAGGGCGCGCGGCTCGATAAGCTACCCCAACTGTTGCAAGCCCTGCGCGGCTCGCTGAAGACGACCGTGCTGTTCCTGGAGGCTGATGAAGAGGCGCTGATACGGCGCTATAGTGAGACCCGACGGCCCCATCCCCTGGGACGCAGGACATCGGTGAAGGCTTCGCTGCAGGCCGAGCGGCGGCGTCTGCGGCCGGTAAAGGCAATGGCCGACCTGGTCGTCGACACTACCAGGTTCAACGTGCACGAACTGCGCGCCTTGTTGACTGAGCGCTTTCAGAGCGCCGAGCGTAAGCAGAACATCCTGATTTCATTTGTCAGCTTCGGCTTCCGGCAAGGCGTTCCGGAAGACGCCGACCTGATGTTCGATGTGCGCTTCCTGCCGAATCCCCATTTCATTCCCAAATTCCGGCCGTTTACGGGGCGGAATCCGCAGGTAGCGCGCTACATTCTGTCGTTTCCGCAAACCCGGCAATTCATCATGCGCATCTCGGAACTGCTGGTGTACCTGATTCCACACTACATCCGCGAAGGCAAGAGCTACCTGACAATCGCCTTCGGTTGCACCGGCGGCAAACATCGTTCGGTACTGATTGCGGAAGAGGTGAAGAAGCGCCTGGCCAAAGCGGGATACAACGTAAAGGTCGTGCATCGGGATTCGCCCGTGGGAGACTAGCTCGGCTTTCACCGGGTTGAGAAAACGCTCATTCCGGAAGCGGTCGCCATGAACGTATCGTTCCGGTCATGACTTCCGCTAAAATCTCAACTTGCGTAACATTCCGTCCAAACCGATTGCTCTGGCCGCAGCCGGCAGGAGCGCGCGGGGCCTATGCGTCAACTGAAGCGACTGTTGCATTACGTCAGGCCGTACTGGCTCTATGTCGCGGCCTCCGTGGTGTCGATGGCGCTGGTTGGCCTCCTCGACGCATTTCGCCTGCTGTTGATTGGGCCGATTTTCGATTTCGTTCTGAATCCCAGCGAACAGGCGCGCGAGCTCCATCTTTTGCCTACCACGCGATGGACGCTCCAGCTGAACTGGTTTGTCCCCGGGCACTTTCACAACGTATGGACCATGGTGGCCTTCGCCCTGGTAGCCGCCACCGTGCTCAAGGGAATCTTCGACTATCTCGGAACGTATCTGGTGAACTACGCCGGCTTCGGCATGATCACCGACCTGCGCAATGAGTTATACGCGGCGACCTTGCGCCGTTCAGTCGCGTTCTTCCAGAAGCACACCACAGGCACGCTGCTGTCCGCACTCATCAACGACATGGAGCGCGTGCAGTACGCCATGTCGACGGTGCTGGCTGAGTTTCTGCAACAACTCTTTACCCTGATTTTCACGGCATGCGTCGTCGTGTTGCTCGGCGGACGTCTGGCATGGGTACTGGTACTGTTCATTCCCTTCGTTTTGGGGTCGGTGCGACGCATCGGCAAACGCGTGCGGACGACCACGCGCAAAGGCCAGGACAAGCTGGCGGAGATCCAGAACATTCTTCACGAGACCATCACCGGCGTGCGCATCGTGAAGGCGTTTTCCATGGAGGCGTGGGAGACCAGGCGCTTCCGCGAAGCCGCCCGGCGCCTGTTCCGCGCCAATCTTCGGTCAGTCAGCGCCGCAGCCGTTAGCTCGCCGCTGATGGACATCTTTGGCGCCATCGCCATCGCCTTGCTTATCCTGCTCGGTCGCGAGTACATCAAGCACGGAATCTTCACCGAGGGCGTCTTCCTGGCGTTTATCGTGTCGGTCTTCAAACTGTACGAGCCGGTCCGGAAATTTGCCCAGTTCAACAACAATTTTCAGCAGGCACTGGGAGCGTCGTCGGCCATCTTCGACTTTCTCGACGCGCACGACGAGGTTGTCGAGAAGCCCGGCGCGGTCAAGCTGCTGCCCTTTCACCAGGGCATCCGCTTCGAGCATGTGTACTTCAGCTATCGCGACGGCGAAGACCATCGCGAAGTTTTGCACGACATCAACCTCGACGTTGCGCCCGGCGAGGTGGTCGCCATCGTCGGATCGAGCGGATCGGGCAAGACCACGCTGGTCCATCTGTTGCCGCGCTTCTTCGACGTGACCCACGGCCGGCTGCTGATCGATGGCCATGATGTCCGCGATCTCACCGTGTCTTCGCTGCGTTCCGAGATTGCGATCGTCACCCAGGATACGATTCTGTTCAACGACACGGTCCGCAATAACATTGCCTACGGACAGCCGACGCTGGCGAACGGAAGAGTCGAAGAGGCGGCCCGCGCAGCCCTCGCCCATGACTTCATTCAGGCCTTGCCTAACGGCTATGACACCGTGATCGGCGAGCGCGGCCTGCGCCTGAGCGGAGGCGAGCGCCAGAGAATTTCCATTGCGCGCGCCATCCTGAAAAATGCGCCGATCCTCATCCTCGATGAGGCCACCTCGGCACTCGATACCGAGAGCGAAGCGCTGGTGCAATCCGCGCTGCAGAACCTGATGACCGGGCGCACGGTTTTTGTGATCGCGCACCGCCTGTCGACCGTACGGCGCGCTGATCGCATTCTCGTACTGGAAAGCGGCATGATCGTGGATGAAGGCACGCACGAACGCCTGATGACACGCACCGGCACGTATCGCCGGCTCTATGAACTGCAGTTTGTGGATGTCGAAATCGGGAACGGAAGCGAATGACTCACAGAAGCACGCTGGACAACTGGTCATTCGCTGTTGCCTCGTCGCTATTCGTCCATGATTTTCTTTCTTTCTCCGGCGAAAAGCGAATGCCAAATGGCGAATGGCGAAAACCCGCATGAAAATTCGCTCCATGACCGGATACGCGCAGGTGAAAGAGCACATAAGCGACGCGCTCACCGTGGCTCTGAGCCTGAAGTCGGTGAATCATCGCTTTCTTGATCTGCATTTGAGGATACCTTCGGGTCTGGATCCTCTGGAGATGAAGGTCCGCCGTGTCCTGAAAGAACGGCTGCACCGCGGACATATTGAAGTCACGCTGAATCTGGAGCGCGCCGGCGGAGCCGCCTTTGCTGTGAATCGCGAGCTCGTCGGCGGATATCTCACGGCCTTTCGTCAGGCGGCGGAAGAGTTCGGAGTCAGCGCGGAGCCCGATTTGAACGCCGTGCTGAAGTTGCCGGGCGCACTGAACGCAACTGACGACGGCGATGCCACGGAAGAGCTGGAGAGGCATGTGACCGCCGCGCTGGAACAGGCTATCCAGCGGTTGAACCACATGCGCGAAGAAGAAGGCCGGGGCGCCGCCGAGGAGCTGCGCGCCCGCATGCAGCATCTGTCGAAGGCGACGTTGGAAGTTGAGTCACTTCGGCACAAGGTGCTGAAGGCGTATCACGAAAAGGTACAAGGTCGCATGCAGGAGCTGATCGGTGCGCACGCCGATGCCGATCGTATTCTGCAGGAAGCCGCTATGCTGGCCGAACGCAGCGACATCCAGGAAGAGCTGGTGCGCATGAAGAACCATATCCAGCATTTCCTTTCCCATCTCGAGACCGGTGGCGAGGTGGGAAAGAAACTGGACTTCCTGCTGCAAGAGATGAATCGCGAGGCCAACACCCTGCTGTCGAAGACGACCGGTGTTGCCGGCGACGCGCTCCGCATTACCGAACTGGGACTGGCCATGAAATCCGAAATCGAGAAGGCCCGTGAACAGGTGCAGAACCTGGAGTGAACGGCGAATGAGAGAGATCGTGTTCATCATTTCGGCGCCGTCCGGTTCGGGCAAATCAACGTTAACGGCTGAGCTGCGCAAAATCGTCGATCACCTGGAGTTTTCCATCAGCTATACCACCCGCGGTCCGCGCGGCAGCGAGCAGAACGGCCGCGAGTACTTCTTCGTCGCGCGCGACCAGTTCGAGAGCATGATCGCGGAAAACCAGTTTCTGGAGTATGCCGAGGTCTTCGGCAACCTCTATGGCACGGCGGCAAGATTTTTGCGCGAGGCCTTCGCGCGTGGAAACGATCTCATCCTCGATATCGACGTAAAGGGCGCCGCGCAGGTGCAGAAGAAGCTGCCGGAAGCGGTGAGTATCTTCATCCTTCCGCCATCGCGCGAAGAACTGGAACGGCGTTTGCGGCGACGCACACTGGCGGAGAATGAAGAACGGCGCAAGCTCACGGGCGACGGCAAGACGGCGGAACAATTGGAGGCGATTGTGCAGCGGCGCTTGCAGGAGGCGTCGCGTGAGATTGAGAATTATTCGCAGTATGACTATATTTTGGTAAATGAGAAAGTCGAGCCGGCCATCGACATCCTGCAGTCCATCGTGAAGGCGGAGCGAGTGAAGCGGTCTCCCGAGCCGCCGCGGCCGGGAGATGATCAGGTGATGGCCACCGCGGAGTTGGCGGAGCGCCGGAACATGATGGAGCAAGTGCAGACGGTGCTGGCGACGTTTGAAGAATCGCGTTCACACACAACAACGGAGTAAGGCATGAAGCTGGTAGAAGGTTTCGATAGTAATTATCGCTATGTTCTGGTCGCAGCGCGGCGTGCCCGCCAACTTCAGAATGGCGCTCCGCCCGTGGTGCAGCCGCATTCGCACAAGGCGTGCCGGATTGCCGAAGAAGAAATCAACGCGGGTAAGGTGAAGTGGATCGTACTGGAGCCCGGCAAGACTCCGGTCCAGGTCGCCGACGAGATGCTGTCGCAGCCGGTCGGCGGCGAGGCCGACGACTAGGAACCCTGGTTTCGCCGCTTGGTCCGAAGTAGCTCCGCCAGGTAGCCGAGCCCATTTGCGCTGCTTTGCCAGGAGCTGATCCCTGTGCCGCGTGATCTTGCCAATCTGGCGGAGCCGGTTACCTTTGTCACATCCCAGCGCCGATTTTCCTTGACCGGCTATGGGTCGTCACGTCAACTTGGTCTTTTGGATTTGTCAAGGTCGGCTTACCGCTAACTCCCTTGTTTATAAGGTACTAGCTCTAAGTTAATTGTTTGTGCGATCTTACGTGTAAGTCTCATGTTTGTGCTAACTTGCAGAGATTTGTTGCGTAAGTCATTGATCTTTAGGAGTGCATAGTTAATTTTCGAGCAATAACTCTTTTATTTGTGCGATCTTACGTATAACTCCTTTGTTTCCGCGATTTTGCCGGGAATTTGTTTGTAAGTTGATGTATTCATTGGCTTGCGGAACGTAAAACAGGGGGGTGCGATGCTCGCACAATTCGACTAAGTGCAGCATCTACTCGGTATGAAGGTTACGTTGGGAGTCACGGGAGGGATTGCCGCCTACAAGGCCGCGGAGATCGTCCGCCTGCTGCAGGAGCGCGGCCTCCAAGTTCAGGTGGTCATGACCGAGGCGGCACAGGAGTTCGTGCGGCCCCTGACCTTTGCGGCCCTCTCCGGAGAAAAGGTCATCACCGGGTTGTTCGCAGCGGGCGACGAGCATCCCAACCTCGACTCGGCAGTCGAGCACATCGCGGTTGCGCAATCGGCCGATGCGCTGCTGGTCGCCCCCGCGACGGCGGATACCATAGCCAAGTTCGCTCAAGGCATCGCCAACGATTTTCTTTCAACCCTCTATCTTGCGACCAGGACGCCTGTGATTGTCGCTCCCGCGATGAATGTGAATATGTGGGAACATCCGGCCACGCAGGCGAATTTGGAAATTTTGCGGCGGCGTGGCGTTCATATTGTCGAACCGGGCAGCGGCTATCTGGCGTGCGGCATGGTTGGCGCCGGGCGGCTGGCCGATCCCGAGCACATCGTCGGGGAGACCATGGAGCGTTTGGGAATTTCGCAGGACCTTGCAGGCGAGACCGTACTCGTAACTGCCGGCCCCACCCACGAGCCAGTCGATCCGGTGCGGTACATCGGCAATCGCTCCAGCGGCAAGATGGGTTACGCGCTCGCAGAAGCCGCCCTGCGGCGGGGCGCGAAGGTCATTCTGGTCAGCGGGCCGACGGCGCTCACGCCTCCGTCGGCAGCGGAAACGATTTTCGTTGAGACTGCCCAGCAAATGCGTACTGCCGTGCTGGATCGCTGGGAGCGAGCTGGCATCATCGTGATGGCCGCGGCTGTGGGCGACTATCATGTAAAGGATGCCTCGACGGAAAAAATCAAACGTGGCGGCCCCATCGAGCTGCAGCTGGAGCCGAACCCCGACATCCTCGCAGACCTTGGCAGCCTGCGCGAAGCGACTGGCAAAAGCACGCCACTGCTGATTGGATTCGCCGCCGAGACGGAGCACCTGTTGGACAATGCGCGCGCCAAGCTAGCCAAGAAGCGCGTGGATGCGATTGTGCTTAACGATGTTTCGCGGGCCGACATTGGCTTCAATGCCGACCGCAACGAAGTCACAATTGTCACCGCTACCGGGACGATCGCGCTTCCGGAGGCGAGCAAGCTGGAAATTGCACAGAAAATTCTCGACGCCGCGGTTCCTATGCGGCGCCAACCAGCTACACTGGTGCCTTCACCGGTCCGTAGCTGATGGCCCTCAGTCCCAAAAATAAAAATGTCATTCTTGAGCGGCTGAGCTTCTATCGCGAACTCGGCATCGGCCCGCTGTATCTTCGCGAAGTGACAGAAGCCGAACTTTCTCTCGCTGAGACATCCGAGTTGTTGGCGGAAAAGGAATCCTTCGACTCCGGCAACCAACAGCAAGCCGCCTTGGCTCCCGAGGACACCTTGCAGGAAGTTGTGACCATCGACCGCGAAGCCAAACTCGGCGTCATTCGAGACGACATTGGACCGAACTGCCAACGCTGCAAGCTGGCCAAGCTGGGCCGCAAGCAGATCGTCTTCGGCACCGGCGACCCAAACGCCGAATTGATGTTCATCGGCGAAGGCCCGGGCGCAGACGAAGACGAGCAAGGCTTGCCCTTTGTCGGGCGCGCAGGACAGTTACTGAACAATATGATCGCTGCAATGGGACTCAAGCGCGAGCAGGTCTATATCGCCAACATCGTGAAGTGTCGTCCACCGGGAAACCGCACGCCGGAGCGCGACGAATGCGACACATGCTCGCCGTTCCTGATGCGGCAGATTCGGGTGATTCGACCGAGAGTGATTGTCGCGCTGGGCGCAACCGCTGCGAAGAACCTGCTTGCAGTAAATGATTCGATGGCCTCGTTACGCGGCCGGTTCTACGACTTCTCGCCGCCCCGCACGTTAGGCGACACCGACGAGCCGTTCGCTTGCAAGCTGGCCGTTACATATCATCCGGCGTTCCTGTTGCGCGATCCGCGGCAAAAAGCGGAAGCGTGGAAAGATTTGCAAATGGTGATGAAGTATCTCGGCTTGAAATCACCAACAAAGAAGTAATAGCTAATTGCTAGTGGCTTCCGTTTAAGCTAGCTATCATGCCGCGATATTGCGATGTGGCCGCTCCGGTTCCGCTCGACGCCACATTCACCTACCTCGTTCCGGATGATCTACCCGAGCCGTGCGTCGGCGGCCGCGTAATTGTTCCCTTCCGAGAAAAGCGGTTGTGCGGCATCGTCACGGAACTGCACGATCGCGAACCCAGCTTCAAAGCCAAGCCAGTCCAGCAGGTGCTCGATACAACTCCTGCGCTCACCGATGAGTTGATGCAGCTGGGACGCTGGATCGCGCATTACTACATCGCTCCCATCGGTGAAGTGCTGCGCACGATGCTGCCGCTGTCGGCCGAGTTTCGCCGCGCCACTGGCTATCTCATCACCGACAAAGGACTCGATGCGCTTCATGCCGCTTCGACCGCTGGTTCTTCCCTGCGGGCGCGCGTCGAGCCGGAACAGCAGATGCGCGAATACGCCGTGTTGAACCGTCTTGCTGACGGCGACCTTGTGCGCTTGGAGACTCTACGCTCCTCGGCGGGAGCGACGCGCGAGGTGTTGCTCGGGCTTCTGCGGAAGAAGTGGATCGCGCGGGAAGACCTGAGCGGCGTCCGCGACGCCAGCCGCAATATTCAAGTGGCGAGACTTAAAAGCACCGAGGGCAAGCTCAATCCTAATCAGCGAGCCATTGTCGATTACCTGAGTCTGCAACCCGGCCAGAGCGCGCATATATCGGCAATTCGGGAACTGGCGGTGCCGCGGACGACGCTGCAAACTCTGGTGCGTCGCGGAATTGTCGAGATCAACGAAGAGCCGGCCGGATTTCACGTGTCAGGGCTGAAGCCGCGCAAGCTGGAGTTCCTGTTCAACCCCGAACAGAAAGCAGCACTCGCTCAGATTGGTGCGGCCGTAGACGCTGGAAAATTCCTGCCCATGCTTCTGCACGGCGTGACCGGCTCGGGCAAGACCGCGGTTTACTTATCGGCCATGCAGTCAATGCTGTCCAAAGGACGTTCGGCGATTCTGCTCGTTCCGGAGATTGGTCTGACTCCGGCGATGGCGGCCGACCTGCATCAGGTATTCGGCGATGAGGTCGCGATCCTGCACTCGGGACTGACCGACGATGAGCGCGCAGAGCAGTGGAAACGCATCCGGGCCGGCGAGGCCCATATTGTGGTCGGCACTCGCTCGGCGGTCTTCGCCCCGGTGCCGGACCTGGCACTCATCGTCGTGGATGAAGAGCATGATCACTCCTACAAACAGGACGAGACGCCCCGCTACCACGCGCGCGATGTAGCTGTAATGCGAGCCAAGATGAACAACGCAGTCGTGGTGCTGGGCTCGGCAACGCCGTCATTGGAGACGTACTACAACGCACAGCAGGGCAAGTACCGCCTGATGGAGCTCTCCGAGCGCATCGAGAAGCGTCCTCTGCCCGAGGTCGAAATCATCGACATGCGGGCGGAGTTCCAGCGCACCAAGAAAGACCACGTGCTCTCGCAGCGCCTTGTGGAAGAGATCGCCGAGCGCCTGGAGCGCGGCGAGCAGGCGATGGTGCTCCTGAACCGGCGCGGATA
>Ga0335085_10010408_pt1 | contig 13900 bp, 6 predicted proteins | sample Lox_Sample_45_FD_206712 | JGI IMG/M metagenome (GOLD analysis project Ga0335085, IMG submission 206712) | Soil microbial communities from Loxahatchee National Wildlife Refuge, Florida, United States - Lox_Sample_4.5 | ecosystem: Environmental > Terrestrial > Soil > Wetlands | place: USA: Florida...
GTGATGGGGTAGGTCCCCGTCGGTGTGCCACTGCCGACGGCGACCGTCATCGTTGAGTTGCCTGAGCCCGGCGCGGGGAGCGGGTTGGGACTGAAGCTCACCGTGGTGCCCGAGGGCACGCCCGAAGCGGAAAGCGTGATGGCGCTGTTGAAGCCTCCGCTGATGGTGCTGGTAATCGTCGAGGTACCCTGGTTCCCCTGGGCCACACTCAACGAGGCCGGGGACGCCGAAAGGGTGAAACTGGCGGACGCGGTTACAGTCAGTGTGACGGTGGTACTCTGCTGGATCCCTCCTCCGTTCCCCGTGACCGTAATTGGATACGTCCCCGGCGGCGTGTTGCTGCCAACACTCACAGTCATCCCCGAGGTCCCAGCGCCCGGCGCCGGTATCGGATTCGGGTTGAAACTCACGGTGGTTCCCGTTGGTACTCCTGACGTCGACAACGCGATGGAACTGTTGAAACCGCCACTGACCGTGGTGGTAATTGCGGAGGCGCCCTGCTTACCTTGCCCGATACTGAGCGAAGCAGGGGACGCCGAGATGGTGAAGCTCGGCTGTTGCTGGACTGTCACGGTCAGCGCGAAAGTCGTATTTTGCTGGATGCCGCCCCCGTTGCCGCTCACCGTGATGGGATACGTGCCCGTGGGCGTGCTGGTGCCCACCGTGATGGTCATCGTCGAGTTGCCTGAGCCGGGCGCCGGGATCGGATTGGGAGTGAAGCTTACCGTGGTACCGGAAGGCATGCCGGAAGCCGACAGCGTAATCGCGCTGTTAAAGCCGCCACTGATGGTGGTCGTAACCGTTGATGTGCCCTGGCTTCCCTGAGATACGCTGAGCGAGGCCGGGGAAGCGGAAATGGTAAAGCTCGGCTGTTGCTGTGCCGTCACGGTCAACGTAACCGTGGTGCTCTGCTGGGTGCCTCCGCCGTTGCCGGTCACCGTGATGGGGTAGGTTCCCGTGGGCGTGCCGCTGCCCACAGTTATGGTCATGGTCGAGTTGCCCGAACCGGGAGCGGGTATAGGGTTGGGATTGAAGCTAACCATGGTACCGGAAGGCATGCCGGAAGCTGACAGCGTGATGGCGCTGTTGAAGCCCCCGCTGACAGTAGTGGTTATCGTCGATGTGCCCTGGTTTCCCTGCTGAACGCTGAGCGAGGCCGGGGAAGCCGAAATTGCAAAGCCCGGTCCACCGGAAATTTGTGTGAGCCCTAGGAAGGCCAGTGGCGTGATATCCCCGTTGCTACTGCTAAGCCCGGCGACCACTGTCAGCCGCGTCCCGGTCAACGTCACCTGCTGGCTCACGTTATTGCTGGGCCACGAAGCCGCCGACCAGTTGTTGCCTCTGGCGTCGTAGAAGTAGCCTGCCGAGGTCCGTCCCCCGGCCACCGTAGCCAGCACGGTGTTGCCATCCAGGAATTGCACTTGGCACTGTACATAGCACTCCGCGTAACCGGCATCGCCCAGGGCGAGCGATAGACTGTAGGTGCCTGGCGAAGGCAGGTCCACATAGAAGGTCGCCGGCGCTCCGTTGGTGGCGTAGTTGATTCCTGCCAGCCGCGGGTCCAGCGTCGCGTTGCGGTCCCGCCCTTGCACCAGAGAGGTCTTGACCCAGCCGTAGGTAACCCCGCTTCCTATAGTGGGATATGCCGAGGAGGGCAACACATAAGTATCGCCGGCGGGATCGGTGACAAAGCTCGATGTGTTGCGGAAGTCAAATCCCTGCTGCCAGTTACCGCCCGCCGTCACGGTCAAGGTCACCGTGGTGTTCTGCTGAATCCCTCCGCCATTTCCTGTCACGGTGATAGGATACGTCCCCGTCTGCGTGCTGCTCCCTACTGTGATGGTCATGGTCGAGTTGCCCGAACCGGGTGCAGGGATTGGGTTCGGGTTGAAGCTCACCGTCGTACCTGTGGGAGCGCCGGTAGCAGACAACGTAATGGCGCTGCTGAAGCCCCCGCTGATGGCCGTGGTTATGGTCGAGTTGCCTTGATTCCCCCGGCCGACGGTAAGCGAGGCTGGTGAAGCTGAAATCGTGAAGCTTGGTTGTTGCTGTGCCGTTACCGTCAGAGTCACTGTCGTGCTCCTCTGGATTCCCGCTCCATTACCCGTGACCGTGATGGGATAGGTGCCCAGGGGTGTGCTGCTGCCGACGGTGATCGTCATCGTAGAATTGCCAGAACCCGGAGCAGGGAGCGGGTTGGGGCTGAAGCTCACTGTGGTCCCTGAAGGGACGCCGGAAGTAGACAGCGTAATCGCGCTGTTGAACCCTCCGCTGATCGCAGAGGTAATTGTTGATGTGCCCTGGTAGCCCTGCGCCACACTAAGCGAAGCCGGCGACGCCGAAAGCGTGAAATTCGGCTGGCCTGACGGTGTGACTGTCAACGTAACGACGGGGTTCCGTGTATCGCCCCCGCCGAAGGCATTGACTGTGATGGGATAGGTGCCCACGGCAGTGCTCGCCCCTACGTTGATGGTCATGGTTGAGCTACCTGCCCCGGGAGCGGCGATTGTGGCCGGTGCAAAACTGACCGTGGTACCGGCTGGCACGCCGACAGCCGTTAAGGCAATCGCATTGTTGTAACCGTTAGAAACCGCAGTCGTGATTACCGACGTTCCTTGCGATCCTTCCGGCACCGTCAAGCTTGCCGGAGATGTCGAGATAGCAAAGTTCGGGGCAGGACTGCCCCCGGTCAGTTGCACAGTCCAGGCATTCTTAGTTCGATCGTTCATCACCACAAATGTGTCAAGCGAGGGGAAGTACCCGAACCGGCCATAGATACCCAGGTTGGCCCCCATGGATATGCCTTCGGGATCCTGAGGATAGTCAACACCCTTCACGGGTGACGGGTTCAAGCTGATCGGCACATCGAGACACTTGTGGGAAGGCACGGTGCCAAAGGGCGAAACTACATCCTGCGCTCCTGAGTTCAGGAGGTAGACCTGATTGCCGCCGCCGGGATAGCCCACCATCAGCCCGAGCACGGGATCCCATGCCAGGCCGCCGCTGCGATAGGTCAGGTCGCAACTCGGATCGGACCAAGTCTGCATCGCGTACGGTAGCGTCAGCGGAAATGCCTGCACAGTGTGGGAGGTCGGCACGGAAGGATATCCCGTGTTGCCGGTCGTTCCAGCCGCGCCGACTACAACGAACAGGTTGTTAACAGGATCCACCGCAGCCGTAGTACCGTCGTCGATCGTGTACTGGCTCGTCAGCGTAGTCCACAAGCCGGTACTTGGATCGAAGTCGAGAAAATCCCAGTTCTTGTCGTGCATCAGGATGTGGCCGGTGTTCGGGTTGTAGGCGGTGGTGGGAAAGTTGGGCGCTAGCGAGTACGGCGGACCCAACAGGGTCCACTGTGCCGATCCCATGTCCAGAGTCCAGGTTTCCTGCGAAAAATAGCCGTCATTCGCCAACGAACCGCCAAACGAGTAGAGCTTGTTTTGGTAGGGAACGTATTGGAGACTGTTGTAGTTGTGGCGAGACGAAGGACTCGCTCCCGGCTGCGGTTGACCGCCATCGACAGGACGGAGGAAGTACGGTTGGAGTCCCTCCCAATTGTTGAGGTCGCCGATGTAAGGAACCGGAATTGTGGGGCTGGTGAACGCTTCCCAGGAAGGAGTGCCGGTCAAATTCAGAACTGAGACTTCATTGCCGGCGTAATCCTGATGACCTCCGCCCCAAACGATGAGTCGCTGGTTGTTGTCATCCGCCGCCCCTCCGCTCCAAGGAATGATCTGGTTGCAATTGAAGTTGTAATTGGTAGTTGTGGTCATCGTGGAATCGCTGTACATGCCGTTCGGCACGTTGCCGAGGCAAACCGACGTCATATTTGTGCTCGACAATTGGTGCCAGCCATACCCTGTCGGCAGGTTCATGGATTCCACTACGGTGAGCGCCACTGTCTTCGTGTGTACCGTTCCTCCAGCGCTCGCCGAGACTGTAATGGGATAGGTGCCCAGCGGCGTGCTGTCACTCACTGAAAAAGTGAGTGACGAACTCCCTGCGCCGGGACTGGAAATTGAACTCTTCGAAAAATGTACCGTCGTGCCTGCAGGCTGCCCGATCGCTGTAAGTTCAACCGGGTTCCTGAAACCGTAAACGATGCCGGTAGTAATGATCGAGCTACCTTTTCCCTTCCGCGCCACATGGACGGAAGAGGGCGTCGTCGCAAGCGTAAAATCCGGCAGGCCGGAATCTGCTGCAACAGTCAGAATCGCCGCCAGCAATATCGTAAGGGCAACAACAACTTTGCAAATGAGTAAATGCGAGCTCTTGCGCCGACGTTCCCAAAGGGCCGTGATCATCGTCGTCATATGTGGAAGGTAATCGGCAGATTTTGGGTAGGCAATAGGTTAGATGGTCACTTGGATTACCTTAGTAATCAATTTATGGCGACATTTACATATTACTAAAGTAATGCTAGAACTCTTACTATGGTGGTGGTTGTGCGGGAAAATGGCTGCGTAGACAGTGGGACAACTCGTTTGTTGACAATGCGTTGTGTTACTTAAGTAACCATGATGATGGCCACTCAGTGGGAAGGCCGGTACTAAGAACCACCCCTGTAGTTTGCGGTTCGTTCCTGAGGCTGGGTAGGAGAGGGTGATGAGGCGAATAAGCGTGAAGTGGGCTGTAAACTTACTTTGCTGAGAGCCCGTCCAGCATTCTCTTGGCATCAGTCGCCTGGGTAAAGTTGGGCATTTTAAGAGCAGCCTCGAGCTCTCGTCTCGCGTCGGCTGTCCTGCCCATCTTGTAATACGCCGTTCCCAGGTGATATAGGCCGGCAGGATCATGGGGGTTTTTAGCGACAGAAATCCTCAGGTTGGCAATCGCGGCTTCGTAAGAACCTTTTTTTACATAGATCCAGCCGAGCGTGTCCGTGATCGTGGGATCATCCGGGGCCTTTTCCTTTGCCTCTTCCGCCAGCCTCAGGGCCATGTCCAAGTTGCCGCCGTGCTCCGCGTAAAGCCACGCTAGATTGTTTTTGGCGATAACGTTATCCGGATCAGCGGCTATGGCCTTCTCGTACGAGAGGCGGGCATTGTCGTAGTCACCGGCCGCTTCGTAGATCTGGCCCAGCCGGGCCCTAGCATAAGAACGTGCAGCCGCCTCCTGAGCGGCCTTCTCAAACTCCTGCTTCGCCAAGTCGGGCTGTTTATTCATCAGGTACGTATCGCCCAGACCCAACTCGGCGGACGTCAGCTTCGGCTCGATACTCAATGCCTGACGGAACGCCTCGGCGGCTACCGATAACTCGCCCGCCGCCTGCGCGACCCTGCCCAGAACCTCGAAGCCTGGCGCCCAGTCCGAAGTTTTCTGCAAGCGCGCTTTGATTGCCGCCACGCCCTTCTCAGGCTGTTTTTGCCCGACATAGCTCATGCCCAGTACATACAGTGCGCTTGGCAGTCGGGGCGAAGAGTCCAGTGCCGTGTTGGCCAGGTTGGCAGCCTCCGGGTACTCCTTTTGAGCCAGCTTAACGGATGCCAACGACTGCAGGAGCACACTTTTCTGAGTCGGGGAACTGGCGCTGTTAAGAATGCCTTGCAGATGCGACTCAGCCAAGCGGTAGTCGCCCTTGGCTGCATAGGCTTGCGATAACAGGAATGAGCGTTCCACCGAAGCAGGTTCCAATATCTGGTCTTGAGTGAGGTTCTGGAGGGCCTGATCGACTCGACCCTGCTCCAGATTCAAAGCGGCCAACAAGATCAAAGCTCCTGGATATTTTGCATTGATCTTCATGACCTCCTGCAAGGCGCTTTGTCCTTCCTTCAGCTTCCCCTGGGAGATATAAGCACGTGCCAAATCGAAGATTGGCTCAGGAGCCTCGGGATGAACCTTATGACTTTGCTGGAGCAAGGGGATCGCTTCTGCTGTCTGGCCCCGATCCAGAAGCATGCGGCCCTTCAGCGCGAGACCCTCCCAATCCTTGGGATTGTCTTTCAAAACCCGATCCAACACATCCACTGCGTCCTGATAGCGGCCCTGAACAAGGTAAGTAACCGCCAGCCCATGCCAGCTGCTCCAGTCTTTGGGGTTGACCTGTAACAGACGTTTGTATTCCGCCTCTGCATCCGTCATACGGGATGCGCTTAGGTAGAACTGCGCCAGCACATCGTGATAAGGAGGTTTGCCCTTTGACGTCGCTTGAATTTGCCGGTAAAGCGGCTCGGCGTCTGTGTACTTCTTGTGCCGCATGTAAAAGGCCGCCAACAGGGACAAGAAGGGAACCTCACCGGGGTTCTGACGCTGTCCTTCCTGGAGAACTGACTCGGCAGATGATAAGTCCCCCTGTCCCTCATAGATGACGCTCAACAGTGCTACCGCGGCAGGAGACTTGGGATCCAATTGCCAGGCTCGACGCAGCGTTGCCTCCGCCTCGACGTAGTTTTTCTGTGCCATTTGCAGCAGTGCAAGGTCCTGGATGGCCCGGACATTGTTGGGGTCATTGGCCAGAACCTCATTAACCAGTGCCTGCCCGCGCTTGTAGTCCTGCAGGCCGATCTCGCTTTCCGCCAGGAGCAGGGTTCCGATTTTGTCGTCGGGCCAGCGGCTGAGGATAACCTCGGCTTGCCGCTTCGACTGCGTGAAATTGTGCGCCCGGGCCAACAGCTCGGCAACCATGATCTGGGCTTGCAGATCGTCAGGATCGGTAATTGACGCGGCGTAAAACTCCTGGAAAGCGGTGAGCACAGCGCCTCGCTGGAGTTCCACGGCGCCCAGGGCAAAATGAGCTTTGGCAAGTTGCGGATTCAGCTGCAAAGCACGGCGCAACTCAATGACCGCCGCGTCTGGATTGTTTTCCTTGAGGTACTTTTCCGCGCGCTGATAGCTTTTCTCAGCCCTGACCACCGGATCGCGGGAGCATCCGGTCAAGAACAGAAAAAGCATGGCCGTCAGGCAGAGTGCCACGCTGGCGCTGCGTGCCGACACCCTGTCTCCGTCACAGTCTGTCGCGGTGGATTTCGTGCCCTATCCTCCCCTCATCCGTCACTTTGCGCCTCGCCCTGACAACAGGACCTTTGCGGTCTCGAACAGAATAATCGAGTCCAACATAACAGATAGATGCTTGATATAGAAGAGATCGTGTTCGAGCTTCACGCGCGATTCGTTGACGGTCGCTCCATATCCGCACCTCACTTGTGCCCAGCCAGTTATGCCCGGGCGCAACGAGTGTCTCTGGCGGTAATAGGGAATCTCCTGCTCCAGCATTTGCGCCAGAGCAGGTTGCTCGGGTCGCGGACCGACCAGGCTCATATCGCCGAGCAGGACGTTGATCAGTTGCGGAATCTCATCGAGTCTAAACTTCCGTATGAAGCGGCCCACCCGAGTAATGCGCGGGTCGGCATCGGCAGTCCAAGTCTGATTGGCGGGTGGCGTCAACTGCTGCCACATCGAACGAAACTTGATGATCTGAAATACCTTCCCATCCAGCCCAACCCGGTCCTGCAGAAACAGCAGGGGTCGTCCGCTTTCGAGTAACACGGCGATGGTTACCAGCGCCGCTACCGGAGCCATGATTACCAAAAGGATAGCGGAGAACAGAATGTCACTGATCCGCTTCGCGGCCAGCATGGCGCGGGATTTCCGAAACCCTTCCGACAGAATGAGCCAACTGGGAGAGAGCTGATCCAAAAGGATTCGCCCAGCCACCCGCTCATAAACCTTGTGAGCTTCCTCAACCTCGGTTCCCAGAAAGCGGAGGTTGAGCAGTTCCTTGAGTGGCATTTGCCCGCGGCGCTCGGCTAAGGAAAGCACGATAAGATCAGCCTGTTCCTGGACTGCAAGACGCTGTACGTCTGCCACTGTGCCGATCACGCCCGGCAAGTCCTCACTCTTGCTTGGATCCGCATCGATGGCGGCAGCCACAGCGGCAGCGCTCGCGTCTGCTCCACCAGCCGAAGCGAAACTGAACTGACCTAAACCCGTGCCCCTTGAGACTGCCAGGTTGTTGTCCCTTCGGAATGGGTGAAGGCTTGGAGCTTGGGGCGCTCCGCGGTCGTAATTCCCCGACGCTCCCAACCCTCGCCTCTCAGGAAATCCATTGCGAACATCGGCGTCCTCGTAGAGAAAGCCGATAATCTCGATGTGAAGCTCCGGTCGATTGGCGACCTCCTGGGCGAGGGCCTTACCGGCCGCACCGCTCCCCAGAATCAGAAGCCGCTGACGCCGGCTCAAGAACGGCAATCCTGCATCGACCAGCAGTCGCCAGCTGATGACGAAGGTTATGATTATCGGGGCGGCGATTACGGCCACTCCGCGGCCCAAACTCAGCCCCGGCTCGAGGAAATAAATCACGGCCAGGATCAGGCAAGCAGCGCCCAAAGCCTGTAGAAGCCGCGCGAACAGGACGGTGCGCCGACGCACCAGACTAAGATCGTAGAGATCGTAATAATAGAGGGCTAGTTCGCAGGCGGCTATGACCAATCCATACCGAAGCAGGACATCCGGCTCCCTCAACTGCTCGCGCAACGCGTCGAGGCTGAGAAAACGCAGCGCCGTGGCGAAGAGTAACCCGCAGCCGATGAGTGCTGCTTCCGATAGAACGAGCACCAGGGTCTTGCCGGGAATTCGTTGACCGCCGATTTTCATGAGAAAGGGAACAGCTGGTAGGCGGAGCAGGACTCGAACCTGCGACCTCCCCGGTGTAGTCGGGGCGCTCTCCAGCTGAGCTATCCGCCTATCCGGAGTAACGCGCCGCAACTCACAGTCCAAAGACAGTCGACTGCTTTAACAACGGATAAATGCAACAGATACAGAGGTTATAGCGAGGATTATGCGCGACAGGCAAGTTTAGGGCCGTGCACGACGTTCGCAGCCACTTCCAACTTGAGGTCTCATTGGCCTTCAAAAACGCCAGGAAATGAGAATATCTTTTCCGAGAACGCGGCAAAAAAATTGTACTATCCACCAAAATGGATTTTCTAGAGGGCAGTTGATATCCACTTTTGGGCTATACAAGAACGCGCGTGTGGTCTTGCCAGTCCTGAGGCTGGACGCACAATTGCACATCTTGCCCCAAGACAAAGAGTCGGCATGATGAAGATCCGCCAAGCCAATCTCGGAGACGATCATGGAATTTTGACGAGTCTGGCTCAGCAATATCTAAGTCGCCATGCGGACGAAAACAGGTTTCGATGGCTGTATCGGGAGAACCCGTTTGGCGAGGCGCAAGCGTGGATCGCCTGTGATGATAAAGACGAAGCTGTTGGCATGGCAGCAGTCTTTCCCCGCCAGATGTATCGCGAAGGTACAGTCGTGTCCGGGTGCGTCCTGGGAGATTTGTGCGTCAGTCCGAAATACCGCAGCGTGGGGGTGGCTTTGCAGTTGCAGAGGTCTTGCCTGGCGCGGGCCCGATCAGGAGAGTTTGCGATCGCGTACGACTTCCCCAGCAATACGATGCTGGGCATCTATCGATATCTGGGCATCAGTCCAAGCAGTAAGTTTGTCCGCTGGGTCAAGCCCTTGCGCATCGATCACAAAATTGAGCGCATTTTCCCGGGCCGAACCCTCTCTCGTCCAATCGCCGCCACTGTGAACTTGGGGTTGGCTCTGACCGAGCGTGCATCCCACACCCCGCCTGGTGTCCACTTTCGACTGGCAGAGGGCCCGTGCACGCCGGAGTACTCAGAGCTGGCGGACCGGGTTGGTTCGTCTTCGGGAATATGCACCGTGCGAAATTCGAACTACTTGACCTGGCGATACTGGCAACATCCAAGTGTCAAGTACGAGTTCCTTGTGGCGCGCCGGCACGACGAGTTGCTCGCGTACTGCGTGTTCACGACCGCTGATGAAGACGCCATAATTGCGGAGTTGTTTGGTAGCATGGACGACCAGGTGCTCTGCAGTCTGTTGCAAGAGCTTGGGCGTTTGCTGCGAACACGGGGCGTGGCCAGCGTAAGTATGCCCATATTGGAGGAAGATCCGCGCAGCCATGTTCTGCGTAAGCTGGGATTCTGGACCCGGGAAGCGGCCCCGGTCATTGGGTTCGCGCGCGAATCCATGGTGCCTGGCTCAGAAATGCTTCTTATGCACGGAGATCGCGAAAGCTAGTATCCAATGAGTGGCATGTCAGAAAACAAAGATGCAACGATGCGCATTCGAAAGTTTGTCCTGCAAAAGTTCCCGCTCGCCCGGAGACGAGCTGTGACTGATGATGACAACCTGCTGGAGACGGGAGTCGTAGATTCGCTCGGGGTCCTCGAATTGGCAACTTTCATGCAGCAGGAGTTCTTGATTTCCGTGGATGATGAGGACTTTACGCCAGAAAACTTCCAGAACATCACATCTATGGCGAGGTTTGTAGAGCGCCACGTCGAATTGCAACCAGGGTCCGCTGAATGACATTCGCTATCCCTCTGGCCGCCCTCAGCTCCGAGCAAAAAGAGTTGCTGGATGTTGCGAATCGGCGCCCGCAGGACGTTCCCCGCGCGAATCTGCACGTACGCGTTTACCCGACGCTGGAGGAATTGCCGGATGGCTACGTTCGCCTTTTTGACGGAACGAGCAACCCAAGTTTCTTTCTTACCCTCCCGTGGTTCAGGAACTTCGCAAGAACGGCGATGGACGAAGGCTCTCTGTTGCGTATCTACGGCCTCTGCCCGGAAGGCGATACAGAACGGGTAGAAGGTATGTTGTTGACCCGCAGCCAGCCTCGACTCCGCAAGGTGACTGAGTTACGAAAGCTTTCTGCGCTGACAAATTATTACAGTTGCTTCTTCGCTCCCCACCTGAAATCCGACCGCGCGGGCACTCCGCAGCGGGCCTTACAGGAGTTGGCGCAAGCCATCGGTGCGGAAAGACCGCGATGGGACGCCGTCGAGCTTCAGCCCCTCGATGTCAATTCCGAAAGTTTCCCGTTGCTCGTGGAAGCATTCAAGACGGCCGGCTATGTGGTCCAAACCTTCTTTTGCTTTGGCAACTGGTACCTGCCGGTGGGCGGACACACTTTTGCGCAATACCTGGACATCCTTCCATCCGCATTGAAGAACACCTTGCAGCGCAAGCAAAGAAAGCTCGAAAAGTCGGGACGGGCGAACTTGCAGATCCTGACTTGCGGCGAGAATCTCGAGTCTGCAATCGAAGCCTACAACAAGGTTTATCTCGCCAGTTGGAAACGGCCGGAGCCTTATCCGCGGTTCATTCCGGGGCTGATCCGCACGTGCGCCGAGATTGGCGCCCTCCGCCTGGGAGTAGTGTACGTAGACGGTGAAGCAGCGGCGGCACAATTGTGGATCGTCCATCGTGGGGTGGCGTTCATCTACAAGCTCGCCTACGACGAACGCTTTTCGGATCTCTCCGTGGGAACCATCCTGACCGCCAGGCTGATGCAACATGTGATTGACGTTGACAAAGTGAAGGAAGTCGACTATCTGTCGGGCGATGATGCTTACAAGAAGGATTGGATGTCGCATCGACGCGAGCGATGGGGACTGCTGGCCATGAATCCGCGAACGCTGCGCGGATCCCTCGCTATCTGCCGGCACCTCGGCGGGCGCAGCCTAAAGCGGGCTGGCTTATGGCTCACTGGCAGGCTGCGACCCGATCACATCACGGAGGGCGCAACCTAGCTGCAATGGACTTCCTTATCCACCACATGCTACAAAGCAGTGCCGTCGGGCATCCCGAGAAAGAGGCGGTGGTCCATGGATCGCGGCATCTGACTTATGGGCAGGTCGCCGATTCTTCTGCGGCGATCGCGTGCGGACTTCGTAGTGCGGGCGTGCAGCACGGCGACCGTGTTGGAATATACCTCGACCCTTCCATGGAACAGGTCCTCGCCATTTTCTCCATCTCTCAGGCAGGCGGCGTCTATGTTCCGATTAATACCGTGCTCATGCCAGAACAGGTCGTCCATATCGTCCGCGACTGCGCAATGACGGCGCTGATCACTACTCCCGACAAGTTGGCGGTCCTCAGTTCTGTGCTTCGCGATGCCGGCTCGCTGAAGTTCTTCGTACTCACTGGTGACTTGAAGGCGCAGGATCCGGCGGACTCTGATTCCAAACCACGATACAGTCTCGACGAGATGTCGCGGCTGCCGGTCATGCAGCCATGGTCTGATTGGGGAATCTCGCGCGATCTCGCGGCGATTCTTTACACATCAGGCTCGACTGGAAAACCCAAGGGAGTCATGCTGAGTCACGCCAACGTCATGGCAGGCAGCACGATTGTGTCAACGTATCTTGAAATCAGCAGCCAGGAGCGGATTCTGGCGGTTCTGCCGTTCAGCTTTGATGCCGGAATGAATCAGTTGATGACAGCGTTCCAGCAGGGCGCGACCATCGTGCTGATCAAGTTCGTATTTGCGAAAGAGATTATCGACACATTGTTGGCCGAACGTATTACGGGACTGGCGGGTGTCCCGACGGTTTGGTCTTTGCTTTCCAACGGGGGAATCTCTAAGCATCGTTTCCCTCAGTTGCGTTACATCACCAATACGGGAGGCGCGATGCCGCAGGCCGTGCTCAAGGTGCTGCGGGAGGCATTACCCACCACAAGGATCTTTCTGATGTATGGCCTCACGGAAGCGTTTCGGTCCACCTATCTACCGCCCGAAGAACTTGACAGGCGGCCGACGTCCATGGGCAGGGCCATTCCGGATACCGAGATCCTGGTTCTGAACGATCGTGGCGAACGGTGCTTGCCGGGAGAGGTTGGCGAACTCGTGCACCGCGGACCCACCGTGTCAATGGGCTATTGGGGAAACCCAGAGGCTACGGATGGGGTGTTGAAGCCTAATCCGCTCTTGCCTCCTGAGCTCGGAGATTGCGAAAAGGTCTGCTACTCCGGCGATCTGGTAAAGATGGATCCGGAGGGTTTTCTCTATTACGTGGGACGCCGCGACACCATGATCAAATCATCGGGCTATCGGATCAGTCCCACGGAAGTTGAGGAAGTTCTGTTTCAGACCGGCAAGGTTCGCCAGGCGGCAGTGATCGGAATTCCAGATGAGATATTGGGCCAGACGATCAAGGCATTTCTCGTCGCCAAGAACAGTGAGCAGCTTGATTGCGATGCCATCCAGGATTTTTGTGCCGAGAAAATGCCGCGGCATATGGTCCCCAAACACTATGAAGTCCTGCCGGAGCTGCCCAAGACTTCGAGCGGGAAGGTGGACTACCCCGCTCTTCGCCGTCGTGAAGGCCTCTAGAACGCATGCAGCTTGTAGATGGCATCGAGGACTTGTTTGCGGGCGCTGACGGGCAACTATGCATCGGCGGCGTTGGAGTTAGCAGGCTGGCTGGCGAGTTCGACACTCCCTTGTTCGCTTATGACGAAGCCATCATGCGGAGAAAATGGGACGTTCTACGTTCGACATTCCCTCCGCGCTTCGAAATCTATTATTCCGTAAAGGCCAATCCAAATCTGAACATCCTGGCATTTTTCTTGGCACAGGGCGCAGGCCTGGAGATCGCTTCAGCGGGTGAACTGTATCAAGCGCGGGAAGCGGGCTGTGCTCCCGACCGTCTTCTGTTTGCCGGTCCAGGAAAAACGCCCGCCGAACTGCACCTAGCACTGACCCAAGGTGTCGGTGAGATTCATGCCGAATCGATGCTCGAATTGGAGAGAATTGCACAGATTGCTGCAACGTTGGACCGCAAGGCTCCAGTCGCTATCAGGGTTAACCCTGAGGCTGACGCACAAGGTGGCGCCATGCGAATGGGAGGCAAGCCCGCTCCCTTTGGGATCGATGAAGAGTCGCTGGATGCAGCCCTCGACTTCGTGCTGTCGCAACCGTCCATCGATTTTCGCGGCATCCATCTCTTTGCGGGAACGCAGATTCTGGATTACGAACTGTTACTCGCCCAATATCGCAAAGGCGTTCAGCTTGCAAAACAGGTCGCTGCTCGCCTGCAGAAACCGCTCCACAGCCTCGATTTTGGCGGTGGGCTCGGCATAC
>Ga0335085_10010409_pt1 | contig 13898 bp, 8 predicted proteins | sample Lox_Sample_45_FD_206712 | JGI IMG/M metagenome (GOLD analysis project Ga0335085, IMG submission 206712) | Soil microbial communities from Loxahatchee National Wildlife Refuge, Florida, United States - Lox_Sample_4.5 | ecosystem: Environmental > Terrestrial > Soil > Wetlands | place: USA: Florida...
CAACAGTTACCCTGGAGGCACGATAGGTTTTTACCAAGTCGTTTTCGCTCGGAAGGCGGAGCCCGGCCGAATAGGCACCATCGTCAATGGACTGCTTGATGCTTTCGAAAATGCTCTTGTATTTTGCCATTCTTCGCTATTAAAACGGTGTCATACTTGGAGAGAATTTGAATTAACTGTACTATATCACGGGGCAGAAACCCGTGCCAAAGCAGAAGGTAAATGGATAAAGCATTTAAATTCAAGCACCCTCAAAACGCAAAATTGAAAAGGAATCGACTAGGGCGCGATACTGATAGGTCAACAATGTATATCTATTATGTTCAATAGATGACTAGAAAATATATGCAGAAATGGCTTGGAAAAGTCACCCATTGAGTGATAGTATTCCCGGCGTTGGAGAATCGAGCACAGCGAACGCCCTGTACCAGGAAAAGAAGAACAACTTCTCCTCGCGGTTTTGAGCGGAGATTCAATGGAGTTTGGAGTTTCAATGAGTATTGCGCGAGCCCGGCTGTTGTCCGCTCAGGCGTGGGGCTCTCTTCGCATGCTACGCGGAACGCGCACGATTGGTAGGTACGTTGATTTTGGGCAGCAAGCCAAGAAATATGCGGTTCGAGCCCTTCCCGGCGATCCAATTGAAAGCTGGTCGTAGTTCTAACCTCACTCAAACAAGGGGAGACATCATCTCGATGCTTTATCGAAAGAGTATGAATCATTTGGCGGCGGCTTTGCTGCTGTCGTGCGGACTCGCCGCTACCGGCGGGAGGTTTGCGACTGCACAGTCGAACGGGTCGGCTTCTGACGCCAGGATTCCTCAATGGGAGATTCAAGATCATCTTGATCGGGACTGGTACCGGGACATGATTACCCACGGCCTCGTAGACCACTGGGTTAAGAACTCGGTGGCTCCGAACGGCTTTATTCAGGAAGATTTGGATCGCAATTGGAAGCCGTGGGGCACTCAGCAGGAAGCCACGGTGAATGGGCAGGGCAGAGTGCTGCTCAGCATGACACTGGTTTACAAGATGAACGGAGAGAGCAATACGGAATATCTCGCCGCGATCAACCGTTCAGCCAATTTTCTGCTCAAGATGCGCGATCCCCAGTATGGCGGCTATTACCTTCGCGTGGGCTCGGATGGCCACGTGATTGAAGACGCGAAGACCGGGTACCAGAGCTTCGCGTTGTACTCTCTGGCGATGGCGGGCCAGGTGACAGGAGAAAAAAAATACCTGGACGCGGCGACGGATCTATTTCGAGTCATCCGCGACAAGATGGACGACGCTGAGTTCTTCGGCTCAGGCGGCAGCTACACGCGAGATTGGCAGAAAATCCCGAGGCGAGCCTTTGGTGCTGGAGGGGGCAGCATACGCTCAGACGGTGTTGACGCGATGGGGTGGGGGTCCGGCAATCCGCCGGGAGGGCGGCAGGGAAGACCCGGGGCCGGGCTCTTCGGGAATGCAATACCGGTTCATTGCGTCGATCTGCACATGTTTGAGGCCTTGCTTGGCCTCTATGAAGCGACGAAGTCGGAAGAGGTGTGGAAAGAGATCGACAAGGAGCTGTCGGGCATTTCGCGGGTTTTCGATTACAAAGTGGGATATCTCTCGGCCTGTTATGACGCAGACTGGAAGCCCGTTGGGCCTCCGACTGCGAATCCCGGCCACTTTTTATTTGAATGGGCTTCGGAGCTGAGCCGCGCTGTGGATTTGGGCGCAGACCCGAAGTTCGTCGACCTCGGTAATCGGATTCTTAATTTGGCGGTTACGACCTACGATCCGGCCATTGGCGGACTTGGAGGTCATAACGCGGCGGGCGCGCCGACGCCGATGCTTTGGTGGCCGCAGTGCGAAGTCGTCAAGGCTTCGGCCATGTATGCAATCCTTCACGGCCGCAAGGATCTGTGGCCCTACTACCATGAGACGCTTCACTTTCTGAAGGCAAACTATTTCGACAAACAGGACGGCGGGTGGTTTGAGTGGTATCTGCCTGGTGGCAAGAGCAGAGAGGAACAGGGAGAGAGAGCGTTTTATAAGGGCTCTGTCGACGGTCCGGAGTGGAGCAGCTATCACCAGACGAAGTTGGCCTATGAACTGTGGCGGATCACGGATCCAAACTACAAACCGTGGCCCACGCACGACAAGAACTAAGAGCGTTGCGGGAAAACCCTCCGGCCTGGGATGCATGGTCCCTGGCCGGCAAGTTCGATCAAGGATCGCAAACAGTAAAGGAATTTGAAATGAGATTTTACGACCGACTCATCAATGAGTCCGCACCAGGAGCTCTTCAGGCTGTCCCAGCCGTTACGAATGTGCCTTCGGCGGAATACCCTCGCGTCTACGCAGATGCGCGAGTGACCTTTCGCATCCATCTTCCCTCCGCGCAATCGGTGCAACTGGAGGGAGGCCAGGGTCTATGCGCCAAACCCATCCCACTGGCGAAAGATGCGGATGGAAACTGGAGCCTCACGCTTTCACCGCGCGTGATGGGCTTTCACTATTACTGGTTCAACGTTGACGGGGTGAGGATGAACGATCCCGGCAGCGAGACTTTTTTTGGCTACGGGCGCGAAACCAGCGGGATCGAATTACCGGATCCGCAACAAATTTCTTCAGATCTGGTTACCGCGCCGGTGGTTCCTTTTTACGCTCCTCACAAGGCCACGCCGCAGGGACAGCTCCACGAGCAATGGTATGAGTCGAAAGTGACTGGCAAGTGGCGGCGCTGCTTCGTCTACACGCCGCCGAGCTATGATGCCGCAGCGAGTTCGGGGACTCGCTATCCGACCCTCTACCTTTTGCATGGCGCAGGGGAAGACGAAACGGGCTGGAGCCGGCAAGGCGGGCTCAATTTCATCATGGACAACGCGATCGAAGGCAACTCAAGCAGCTTCTTTGCCGCAAGTTCGCCCAAGGCAAAGGAAATGATCGTGGTGATGGACAACGACTACGCGACGTATGCGGAGCCGCCCAACCCCGCAAACCCCGACCCTTCCGAAAGCTTCCTGGGCCCCTTTATGAACTCTGGAGTTGCGGCGTTTGGAGCGGTGCTGGTGAACGAGTTGATACCCATGATTAACGGCGCCTATCGCACGATCGCCGATCGCGATCACCGCGCTATTGCGGGGCTTTCACTAGGTGGCGCGCAGGCAATGGCGATCGGTTTGGCGCATCTTGACCTGTTCTCGAATATCGCCACCTTCAGCGGTGCCCAGTTTGCCCGGCCCCATTCTGGGTCGGCATCGTCGGCGAGTCCATCTTCGGGCTTCGATCCCCAAACATCCTACGGCGGAGTCTTCGCGGATGCTGCCACGTTCAATGGCAGAGTTCATTTGCTCTGGATGGGCGCAGGAACCGCCGAGGTGGCCATGAGCGAATCACTGCGTGAGAATGCTGGGCGACTACGCGCGGCAAATATCAAAGTTGAGGAATATCACTGCCCGGGAACCGCGCACGAGTGGATGACATGGCGGATGTGTCTCAACAAATTCGCGCCGCTGCTCTTTCAGGCATGAATCAATGTAATCGATATTCGGCAAGCAAACCGACAGATTGGCTAGGAGTTGAGACTCATGAATCATGAAGAAGGAAAATCGGGAATGAATCGGCGCGATTTCATCAAAACGGCTGTTGCGGGCTCAACCGCAATTGCGGCGGGGCTCCCGCAGTTTCTCGAAGCCGAAGCGGCTTCTTCTCCAACGCGCGCCTACGCGCAGCTTCGCGCGTTGCCTCCGGGCGCAGTCAAGCCGGAGGGATGGATGAAGCTGCATATGGAAGGACAGGCAAAGCTTACAAGCGCTCTGGCAGACATCTCCTATCCATTTTTCAGCGGAACCTTCTGGGAAGGGGAAGAGAATTCCCCGGCCTGGTTCACGTGGGAGCAAAAGGCCTATTGGGTCGACGGCGCTACGCGGCTGGCCCTCACACTCGGCGATGACAAGCTTCTGGCGAAGGCGCGAGCGGCGCTGGACTACACGTTGAACCATCCATCAAAAAATGGGTTTCTTGGTCCGAATTTTCTCGAGTACGGTCAGGACACAGGCGGAATCAATCGCTGGCCGAATACGGTTCTGAACCGCGGCTACATGGCGCTTGCCGACGCCGAACCCGGCCCGGAGAATGTGGATCCTGCCAGGATTGTCGAAGCGCTTCAGAATCATTACCTGAAAGATCAAGCCGACTACACCGCAGGAAGCCGCAACATCACCAATGTCGAGGTCATGCTGTGGTGCTACGGTCGCAGCGGCGATAGACGCATGCTGGACCTGGCCCAGGGCGCATGGGAGAAATATATGAAGGATGCGGAGGCTGAGTACCAGGCTGCTGCGCAGCTGCCAGCCAACGGCGTGCCCGGCCGAAGACGGTTTTCTCGCCATGCCGATTTGGCGCCGTCACGAGTCTTTTCAAACACTCCGGCTCAATCGCATGGGGTTTCCTACTCGGAGATCTCCAAGCAGCCCGCGATTCTATATCTTTACACCGGCGTTGAGGATTACCGTAGGTTCGCCGTTGCCGCGCAGAAGCGAGTCTTCGACTATCACATGCTGATCGATGGAATACCGTCTTCGTCTGAAGGATATGCCGGGACGACTGCGCTCGACGAACATGAAACCTGCGATATCACCGACCATGCATGGAACTGGACGTATGCGCTGCAGGCAACCGGCGATGGGCAATATGGCGATGCAATCGAGCGTGCCTGCTTCAACGCGCATCCTGGAGTAACCAAGCCTGACTGGACGGGAATTCAATACTTCGGCAGTCCTAATCAGGTGCTCGCGAATCTGAATTGCGACCACGGTACCGTGAGATGGTTCGGCAGTCGCCGCATGGCCTATCAGCCCAATCCCGCTCAGCTCATCGGGTGCTGCGGCGGCAACAAGCACCGTTTCGTTCCCAATTACCTGATGAGTATGTGGATGCAAACCAAGGACAATGGCATTGCCGCGACGCTCTATGGCCCGTCGAGTGTGACGACAACCGTGGGCACGCGGAAGCAGAAAGTCCAGATTACGGAGAAAACCAATTATCCTTTTGAAGAAGAGATTCGTTTTGAAGTGAGAGTTGATGCGCCTGTTTCTTTCCCGTTTGCGCTCCGGATCCCGTCCTGGTGCGATGCGCCCACAATCGCTGTGAATGGCGCTTCGGTAGACTCAACGCGGCCCCAGAACGGTTTCGTGGTCGTGCGGCGTGTCTTCAAGCCGGGCGACGTCGTCACTCTCCGTTTGCCGATGAAGGTGAAAGCGACGGAGTGGCCTGAGAATGGAATAGGGATTGAGCGAGGACCACTAGTCTACGCACTGCCGATTAAAACGACCTGGACCTCGCTCGCCGAGGCGGCTTATTCCAGCGATGAGTTTCCCACCTGGGAAGCCAATCCGGCTGAAGATTGGAACTATGGACTGGATCTCGATCCGGCGAAAGTAAGTTCACAGGTGGAGGTAAAGCGGCTGCAGCCTGGGCGATCTCTCGAGACTTCGAGCTGGCCATGGCTCGATGCCCCGGTCGCATTGACGGTGCCGGCCCGCAAGATCCCGGGCTGGGGCTTTGAAACCAATCCCAAGGAACCACACCAGCGATTCACTCCTCACTTACCGCCCAAGGAGAACATCAACGCCAGCGCCTCAACGGAGCGAGTCACGCTCATTCCCTTTGGTGCTACACAATTGCGGGTCAGTATTTTCCCGAAGCTGGAAAGCTGAATTTGTCGTAGTGGAAACCGGAGATCCGTGCCACTGTCATGCCAGGCCGCCGCGAGTGATGCGTTTCCGAAGCTCCGAAGGTTCTGTCAACAGATGGCCTGTTGACACGGCATCGCTTTTTTCTACCGACTTTATCGCCCGAGATTCGTGTGAGGCTGCGTGCTGCCTGCCAGGTAATTGCAGGCCTTTGACTTAAAGGGGCTTAGTATCGTTTACCGAAGAGTCGCTCGAGGGCTAGCTCTCCCCTCCAGGCGCAGGAGCCTTGGACGGGCTAGATAGGAAAGAGTGTACGGGAAAAAGCGAACATTAATCAAAAAGTAGACTCATAAAACAATTCAAAGCTGTAAGCTGAAATATTGCATATATGTCTTAATTAATGTTGACAACACCTTTTAAGGCGTACTAGAATCCGCACGTTTGCTAAACAAGCGGTTCGAAACGCTTCAAAATCGCGGAGGCCCAAGTGCAAAAGAGAACCTTGACAACTTGTCTAGTTTGCTCCCTGTTCGTTTTCATGATGTGCGTCGTCAGGAACGCAAACTCCCAGACCACATTCGGCTCGGTGGTTGGATCGGTGACGGACCAATCCGGTGCTGCGCTCGTAGGCGCGACCGTGACTCTTACGAACGTGGGAACGAGCGAGGCGCACAACATGGTGGCGGGCACTGGCGGCGTTTTCAGTTTTGTCGACCTCCAGCCTGGCACCTACCGGCTCGATGTCGACGATCCTGGATTCAAACGCGTGACCATCAACAGCATCGGCGTTTTGACGGGCGGCACTACTCGCGCGGATGCCGTGATGCAGGTTGGAAATGTCTCTCAAACGATCGAAGTCACAAGTCAGAGCCCGCTTATTCAGACCGATTCGGCGAATCTTGGGGGGGTGATCGAAGGGCGGACGGTCCAGACGATTCCGCTCAATGGTCGCAATGTGAATAACCTGCTGGAACTGGTTCCCGGAATCCAGGCACAAGGATCGACCAGTGGCAATCTTTCGACGAACGAAATCGCTTATGGCAATTACCAAATCGGCGGCGGATTCGGCAATCAAAGTGCGTTTTACATCGATGGCGTGTTAAGTAACATGCCGTCGAATAACGCGCTGGCTCTGATTCCATCGCAGGACACGGTCCGGGAATTTCAGGTCACGACGAGCGATGTAAGCGCGGAATTCGGCGGTTTTGCGGGCGGAGTTGTCAATATCACGACTAAATCCGGCTCGAACGACTTCCACGGGACGGCCTATGAATATACACGCGCGCGCATTCTCAATGCGAATGATTACTTCAGCAACAGTATTGGCCGAGCGCGGCCATCGTGGATTCAGAATCAATTTGGCGCGGCCCTCGGCGGGCCGATTGTCCGCAATAAGGCGTTCTTCTTCGGAGCGTTCGAGAGAGAGCCTGTCGTCAGTGGGAGTGTTCCTTCAATCTCGACGGTTCCAACCACTGCAGAGCTGGGTGGGACCGGTGCGGCGTGCCCTGGATGCGGAGATTTTTCGGCGTTGCTGAGTTTGCCCACGCCGGTCGCTATCTACGATCCAATGACCGGCGCGCAGTTCCAGTGCAATGGCGTCTTGAACGTCATTTGCGAAAACCGGATTAGTCCTGCGGTACAAGCCATTCTCAAACAGAACTACCCGACCATGTCCCTGAGTGGAACGCCGATCACCGCCCTATCAAACAACTGGACCATTACGACCCGCGCCCACTATCTTCTTTCGACATACGACGGGAGGGTAGACTACAACCTCAGTTCGAAGAACATTCTTTTCGGGCGTTACACCCAATTTCTTGATCAGAGCCAATCGACGCCGACTTATCCCGGCGTCTCTGCGTGGAATATCGTAGGACCTGCAGGAATTACAGATAAGCAGATCATCATCGGGGATACCCACACCCTCAACCCAACAACCGTCTTGGACGGCCGACTCTCTTATCTTCGCGCCTATCAGTTCCAACCTCCGCGCGGTCTTGGTACTGATATCTCGGCTATCTCTTCCGGGCTTGCGACGGCGCAAACGACCCTTGGTCAGGCGCTTCCCGTATCCCTTGGATTACCGGGAGTTGGGCCGATCGGGACGATCAATGGGGGCACGCCGCCGGGTCAGCTTTATTGGCACGAGAACATGTATATGGCATCGGGCAGCGTTACCAAGATTCTTGGGCGCCACACCATCAAAATGGGCGGGAATATTCGGCAGGTGGAATGGATCGCTAAGCCAGACAGCGGAGGCGTTGTCCTGAACTTTAGCTCCCGAGTCACTGCACTGAACGGCACAACCGGCGGATATTCGCTCGCATCCGCGCTGCTAGGTAATCCTGAGTCCGTCAATGCTCAGGCGATCGGTGGCTCGAGGTCTTTTCTTCACAGCTACGGCTTCTACATCACAGACAAGTTCCAGATTTCGCGGAAGCTTACGGCAGATCTCGGCGCGCGTTGGGATCAACCAGGTTCGTACTCCGAAGTTAACGATTGGAATACGGTGCTCGAGCCGAACGCGGCAAGCCCGCTGGGAACCATCAACAATACTGCCACTGGCCAGCAAGAAGCTTTAACCGGAAATCTAGCATTCGTGAACAGCCCCCAGTATTCAAGCCGGCGCGAGGAGCAACTTCATTGGCTGCTGTTTTCTCCACGAGTGGGTCTTGCATATCGCTTGACCGATAACACAGTGATCCGGTCCGGATATGGGATTTCCTATCTTCCCTCGACGCTTTCGCAGGATGGTCCGAACTCGAACAGCATCAACACTGAAAGAACGAGCGTTGCTAACACGGATGTAACACCGGGGCCGACAAATCCGACCGGCTTTACTGGAACTGTCGCGTCGGCTTCTAACCCGTTCCCGAATGGAATCCTTGCGCCCACGCGACGCAATCCCGAGGGATTAGATGTCTTGTACGGTCAGGACATTCAGGCGCGAATTCCTAACCAAGGTTACAGCTATGTACAGCAGTGGAACTTCAACCTCGAGCACCAATTTGGACGCAATGCAAGCATCACCGCAGCGTACGACGGAGCGAGAGGCGTTCGTTTGCAGGCGCAGGGCGCTAACACCTGGTCAGCGTTCAATGTGAATCAATTGGCCGACCAGTACGATTCGATGGGGTCCGCGCTCGAGACGATGGTTGCCAACCCCTTTTATGGAAACACGACGCTCAATACCCCATATGGCCTGGCTCCGCTCGCGAGCTCACCGACGATTATGGCGGGCAAGCTTCTCATGCCGCACCCTCAGTACTTCTACATGACCGCGGCAGGAGACAGGAACAGCTCCTCCGAATACAACTCGCTGCAGGTGGGCTACACAGAGCGATTCGCCCATGGTGGAATTCTCGCCGTCGCTTATACATGGTCAAGGCTGATGTCCAATACGGATACCGTCACCCAATTCCTCGAAGGCGGGGACAGTTACGCGGGCACAGTGCAGGACAATAACAATCTCGCCGGCGAGTGGTCGCGCAGCTCATCGGACTATCCGCAGAATTTGACGGTGGGGTATGGCATCGACATTCCAGTAGGGAGTGGAGAAAAGTTCCTCAACTCCGTCCATGGCGCGGGTAGTGTGATCGTTTCCGGATGGCGAGTCAATGGGGTGACAACATTCCGTTCCGGCCAACCTCTTGGTCTGCTTGCTCAACCAAGCGATCTTGCCAAATACTTCGGCGGCGGCGGTTACTACCAGAATGGCATTGGCCAGGGAACTACCAGACCGAACTTTACCGCAGGCTGCAATAAACAGCCAGTTAGCGGCGATCTCGCGAAGGTCAAGAACAAGGAGTGGTTCAATCAATTGTGCTTCACACAGCCTTCGGCGTTTGGATTCGGTAATGAACCCCGCACGGATCCGGTGCTTCGCAGGGCCGGTATCAAGAACTTCGATTTCTCGGTCGAAAAAAACACAAAGATCTGGGAGAGCTTGAACTTTAAGTTCACGGGGGAGTTCTACAACTTGTTTAACCGGGTCCAATTCGCAGCGCCTGGTACTGCCTTCTACGACGGCAGTAACTTCGGTGCGGTGACGTCACAATATAACAACCCTCGCCAGATACAGTTTGGCGGCAGGTTCGAATTTTAAGAAGGTAGATGTCGATAGATCCCAACATGCGAGAGATGCGTGATCAACACCGGAAGGGGCGGCCGCGATTCGTGGCTGTCCCTCTTGGTGGTCAATACAAAGGAGCGACGCGCAGATGATGATCTTCGTCGCTTGTCTGGTGATCTTCGTTTACGGAATGCTTTCGTCGCTTCTCGGCACGATCATTCCCGGCTTGGCGGACGAGTTGCGCCTGTCCAATTCGGCCATCGGCTACATAGCGCTCGCTCAAGGCGCGGGTTTGGCGGGATCCTCGGTGTTTGCAGGGGCGCTGATCGATCGCAGGGGGACCAAACTCGGCGTGATAACAGGTCTTGGAACAACCCTCACTGGGTTAATCCTTCTGGTCGAATCCAGCAACCTACTTTCCATCACTCTTGCGATGTTCGTACTCGGCTGCGGCGGGAGCATTGTGATTGTAGCTGCAAACGCGATCGCGAGCGAGGTGGGTGACAAACGGCGTGCGGCGGCTTTGAACTTTCTCAATGTTTTCTCAGGCTTGGGTGGCGTAGCAACGCCCTTCATTGCGGGGAACCTGCTGGGTGCCAGTCCTTCAAAGACCGGGATGGCCGGTTTCGCTGCAACGGCGTTAGTGCTCCTGGTGGCACTGCTGACTCCGATGTCTGGTGCGAAACAACATTCGGGTGAAGGCTCTCGCATAAAGGCGGGGATTTTTTCGAGCCCGTCCTTATATCTGCTGTCAACAGTGACGCTCCTCTACACAGCGTGTGAGTTTGGAATTTGGAATTGGCTGCCCAAGTACCTCACTGCCACGGGAATGGCGCGCGCAAATGCGCTCACCATTCTCTCGCTCGGCTTCGCCTGCGGGCTATTGACTGGCCGAATAGCGGCGATGCCCATTTTGCTCCGTTTCTCGCCGCTGACAATTACTGTCGCGTCCTCGTTGGCAATGGTCGTCACTACCTATTGGGTTGTTCACCCAATGTCCCGCGGGCTGACGGCCATTCTTGTTTTCATTACCGGTCTATCGATGGCACCGGTCTTTCCGACCACCGTGGCGATCATCGGAAAGCTCTTCAGGGCTCAGTCCGCTACGGCGATCGGTTTTGCGATTACGTGTGGGTTCAGCGGCCTTATGCTGAGTTCGCCCGTGATTGGGTGGTTATCCGGACCGGGCGCCCAAGGGATCGGGCATGGTCTTAGATTGCTGCCCATTTGCTCCCTTACGATCTGCATCATTCTGATTTTTTCCCGAAACATCTTTCGTCATGAAGAGGAGAAAGGCGTGGCCATCGGCGCTTTAGCCGAAAGCTCAACGTCGGCACAATCGATGTCTCCAGTTTCATCGGGCACTTAGGAGTCGGCTTATAGGCTTGACAGAAAAGTTGAAACCATCGAGGGAGTAGGAATTGCCGGATTCGTTGTACCGCCTTTCCAAAACAACCGAGCTTATGAAAAGAATCAGCAAAGCGTTCTCCTTACCTTTATCCCGGCAGGAGCTCAATTGATCACTCGCCGCTCATTTGCCGTTCGTACACTTGCCGCGGCTGTTTCGGCCGGTCTCGTCAAGACCAATGTGCTCGCCCAAAACTCGAGCGTTCAGCCGTCAATCGATTCGACAATTGACGGCATTCTGCTGGGGGTACAGTCGGCAAGCTTCACGTTCAGCGGCATTGGGCTGATCGGAATCATCGAGACGATGAGAGATGTGGGCCTTTCGACGATCGATGTGATGTCAGAGCACGTGGAGAATTTTCTAGGTGCCCCTGTTCGATTGCCCGGCGAGGGACGGCTTGGTCCCTGGATTCCACAACCAAGACCGTCTCCACAAGGCAGGGCAAGCTTTCCGCCTCAAATCGATGAGGAAAAGAGAGCGGCACTGCGGACATGGAGGCTTTCTGTAGACCTCGAGCGATTCCGCGAAGTACATGCGATGTTTACTGTCGCGGGTCTAAATCTCTTCTCTTACAACTTAAGTTTCGACGATAGCTTTACCGACGAGGAAATCGAACGCGGTTTTCTGATGACCGAGGCGCTCGGCACGCGGATCATCACTGCTTCGTCGCCATTGACGATCTTCCCTCGTCTTAAACCATATGCGGAAAGGCACAATGTCGTCGTTGCTCTGCACAATCATACGATCGGTCCCGATGATTTCATGCGAACGGTCGAATTATCGCAGAAATTCTGGATCAACCTTGATGTGGGGCATTTTTTCGCAAGCGGATATGACCCAGTAGCTTTCATCGATGAACACTCGGCACGAATCACAAATCTTCACATCAAGGACCGCAAGAAAGACAACGGTGACTCCGTGCCGTTCGGGGATGGCGATACGCCCCTTCCGGCGGTCTTTCACCTTTTGAAAATGAAACATCTCACGATGCCTGCGTGCATCGAGTATGTGGGGGCGGCGGGCCCCGCCATCGAGCTTGCGAGCTGCCGCCAGTACTGCAAAGACACTATAAAGAACGTCTAGTCGGCTGAAAAGCGAGAAACTGCGACGCCGATGTTGTCATTTTCATTCACGCTGTAATTATTCCGGAGGTTGGAAATGTCAGTTACCGGGCCACATGCGAAGGAGTCGAGCGATCTGATGATTGAAATCAGGAATCCAGCTACGGGTGAAGTTGTCGACTCGGTTCCACGAGCTCAGAAGGGAGAAGTTGAGCGAGCGATTCATATGGGCGTCGCGGGCCGTGCGGAAATGCGTAGAATGCCCGCGCATCGCCGCAGCGAAATTCTCCGAAGGGCTTCTGACCTCATCGCTGCAAGGCATGAAGAACTCAGCCAGCTCTTGTGCCGCGAGAACGGCAAGACGATAAGACAATGTCGTGCCGAAATGACCGCTACACAAAGGCTGTTTCTCGATTTTTCCGAGGAAGCGAAGCGGCTGCACGGCGAATCCATTCCGATGGACGCTGTAGCGGGCCTAGAGCACATGATTGCCTATACGTTTCGGCAGCCAATGGGATTGGTCGTCGGTATTATTCCTTTTAACTATCCTGCGGAATTATTCGCTCACAAGATTCCTGGTGCTCTTGCGGCCGGAAATGCGGCGATTGTCAAATTGCCCGAGCAGTGTCCTTTGACGGTTCTTGAACTAGGGCGCATCCTGAATCAATGTGGGCTCCCCGAAAACGCGCTCCAAATGCTGGTTGGTTATCCGAAGGAAATGGGAGACGCGCTCCTCACTCATCCAGAGGTCTCGATGATCAGCTTCACGGGCGGCATTAACTCTGCCCGTACAATTGCTTCGGCCGCTGCTCCCCATATGAAAAAGACCGCGTTTGAGCTGGGCGGTGTGGACGCGATGCTCGTTCTCGAAACCGCCGACTTAGATGCAGCGGCGGAGGCCGTGGTTCAGGGCAGACTTACCAATGGAGCCGGGCAGATATGCTGCGCGGTGAAACAAGTTCTCGTTGCAGATCCGGTGTTCGAAGACTTTCTGGGCCGCCTTCTCGCAAAGGTGGCGGAGATCAAAATGGGCGACCCACTGGATGATGCGACGGATCTTGGGCCGCTCATCAGCGAAGGAGCAGCAGAGCGGGTTCACCAACAAGTTGAGCGATCCATTGAAATGGGCGCTGAATGCCTGACCGGCGGCAAACGCGTTGGAAGGAACTTCTATGCTCCCACGGTGCTGGTGGACGTAAGCCGAGAAATGCCCTGCTTGTGCGGCGAGATATTTGGCCCGGTTGCGCCCATCTCGCCGTTCAAGAACCTCCGCGAAGCGATCGATGAGATCAACAGCACGCCATTCGGTTTGCAGGCTACGGTGTATTCCGAGAATATTCACGACGCTCTTGGCGTTGCACATCGTCTTGAAGTTGGAGGAGTCGTGGTGAACGGCGCCGGATCGTTCAGGCCCGGTAACGTGCCCTTCGGAGGTTTCAAGTTAAGCGGTATCGGCCGTGAAGGGATCAAAGAAACCGTCTATGAGATGACGCAGGAGACGGCCATTGTTCTGAACCAACGACCGCTGCTTTGATGTCAAACCCGGCAGCCGCGCAGATCTCGATGAACAGGTGAATGGGATGATGGGAAAATTCCGGTTAGCGACTCTTGTCGTCGTATTGGTTCTAATTTCTGAGTCCGCCGCCGCGCAGGATTCGAGCGGCATCGGGCATTGGG
>Ga0335085_10010410_pt1 | contig 13897 bp, 17 predicted proteins | sample Lox_Sample_45_FD_206712 | JGI IMG/M metagenome (GOLD analysis project Ga0335085, IMG submission 206712) | Soil microbial communities from Loxahatchee National Wildlife Refuge, Florida, United States - Lox_Sample_4.5 | ecosystem: Environmental > Terrestrial > Soil > Wetlands | place: USA...
GTGGAAATCCAAGTCAACACCCAGGCCGCGCACCTGTTTTGTCTGTTGCAGGTAGTCGAGCAGCACGCCCCGCCCGCAGCCGAGGTCAAGCACCCGGCTGCCGGGTTCCACCCAGTCGCCGATAATCTGCATGTCAACGGTGCGCTTCTCGACGAGCTTGCTCATGGCGAAGCGGGCGAACCCAGGAAGCTGCGGACGAGCGCGTAGAGCTCCTCGGATTCAAGCAGGAAGGAATCGTGGCCGAGGTGGGTGGAAAGCTCGGCGTAGCTGGCGCGCTTGCCGGCGCGCAGGAGCGCCAGCACGATCTCGCGGTTCTGGGCGGGCGGAAACAGCCAGTCGCTCGTGAAGGCGACGCTGAGCGTCTCGGCCGTGACGGCGGCGAAGGCCTGCTCGAGCGCGCCATGGGCCGCGGTGAGATCAAAATGGTCGAGGGCGCGCGTGATGTAGAGGTAGGAGTTGGCGTCGAAGCGATTGATGAAGCTTTCGCCCTGGTGGCGGAGGTAGCTTTCCACCTCGAACTGCACGTCAAAGGTGTACGCGGGGTTGTCGGCCGGCCCCGTGCGCCGCCGGCCGAATTTCCGGTCCATGCTCTCGTCGGACAGATAGGTGATGTGCGCCATCATCCGGGCAATGGCCAGGCCGACGCGCGGCCCGCCGCCGATGGCGTAGGCGCCGTGGTTCCACTCGGGATCCTGCATGATGGCCTGGCGGCCGACCTCGTTGAAGGCGATCGCCTGGGCGCTCTCCCTCGCCGTGGTGGCCAGCGGGATCAAGCGGCGCACGAAGGCCGGATACTCGATGCCCCACTGCAGCACCTGCATCCCGCCCATCGAGCCGCCGATGACGGCATGCAGCGAAGCCAGCCCGAGGTGGTCGCACAGCAGCTTCTGCGCCCGCACCATGTCGCGGATGGTGACGAAGGGGAACGCCAGGCCAAACGGGCGACCTGTCGCCGGGTTGATGGACGAGGGCCCGCTCGAGCCCTCGCAGCCGCCGAGCACGTTGGCGCAAAGGACGAAAAAGCGGTTCGTGTCGACCGCCTTGCCCGGGCCGATGAAATTGTTCCACCAGCCGGGCTTGGCATCGGTGAGGTCATGGATGCCGGCGCAATGATGGTCGCCGCTGAGCGCGTGGCTGATCAGGACGGTGTTGTCGCGCGCGGCGTTGAGGCGGCCGTAGGTCTCGTAGCGCAGCGTGAAGCCGGGCAGCACCTGGCCGCTCTCGAAAGTGAAGGGCTGCGGTTGGACAAAATCGTGCGCCTCGACGAGGCCGACCTCGCCGGGCTCGGAAGGCACGGGGGAAATGTCGTCCTCCGCATCGTTCATGGATGCAACGGTGTTAACCACAGATGGCCGCGGATGAACACAGATTTCTGCGTCATGGCCGCCGGTGACGCTCTCTGCGGGGAGATTGAGCCCAAGGTCAATCGTCACCGGTGGAACCTGCCGTCCCGGCAGGTTCAAGCCCGCCGGGGACGGCGAGCTCCACCCCGCGGAGGGTGGAGGGCGGACAGGCCGCGGTTTCCCGGCCGCTCAAAGCGCCGCGTGCGCCTGCTCGCTGAGCGCGTCGTCCATCTCGTCGTTCGAGAAGACGTTCTGCACGTCATCCAACTCCTCGAGCGCCTCCTGCAGCTTCAGCAGCGAGCGGGCGGCATCGAGGCTGGTGACCGGAACCGTCATGGTGGGAACGTACGCGATCTCGGCGGAGTCGGGCTTGATGCCTTTCTTCTCGAGGGCGTGGATGACGGCATCGAAGACCCGTACCGCGCAGCGGATCTCGAAGCCGTGCTCGGTGGTAATGACGTCATCGGCGCCGGCGTCGAGGGCGATCTCCACGAGGGCGTCCTCGGTGGCCTTGTCCCTGCTGATGAGAAACTGGCCGAGGTGCTGGAACTTGAACAGTACGGCGCCCGCCCCGGCGAGGTTGCCCCCATACCGGGTGAAGACGCTGCGCACCTCGGAGGCGGCGCGGTTCTTGTTGTCGGTGGTCACCTGGACGACCATGGCGATGCCGCCGGGCGCGTAGCCCTCGTAGGTCACCTCTTCGAAGACCATGCCGGGCAGCTCGCCGGTGCCCTTCTTGATGGCGCGATCGATGTTGTCGGCGGGCATGTTGGCCTCCCGCGCCTTGAGCAGGATGGTGCGCAGGCGCGGATTCATGCCCGGATCGCCGCCGCCGGCCTTCGCCGCGATGGTGATTTCGCGGGCGAGGCGGCTGAACACCTTGCCCTTGCGCGCGTCGGTGATGGCCTTGTAGCGCTTGACTTTTGCCCACTTGCTATGACCGGACATGGACCTTCGGTCTCAGTTCAGGGTTGTGAGTTCAGGGCTTCGGGCCGGGCCGAACCGCGGTCCCGGAGACATTACTTCCTAGGATTCTTCCGGGCCGGCGTCACGTTCTTTGGCGCGGGCTTGCCGCCGCCGGGCGCCGCCGGGGCGTCGGTCGCGACGTCCTTCATGCGGTTGATGACGAGCTGCTGGCCGATGGTGAAGATGCCGTTGACCGTGGAATAGAGGGCGAGGGCGCAGGAGAAGCTGTAGCAGAACAGGGTGAAGATGACGGGCATGAACTTCATCATCTTCGCCTGGGCGTTGTCGACGGTCGGCTGCGGCGTCAGGCGCATCTGGAAGATCATCGTGGCGCCCATGAGCAGGGGCATGATATTCAGGGGAAACCCGAAGAAGCGGGCCACGGTGTCCGGCGCCGACAGATCGCGGGCCCACAGAAAAGTCTGGAACCGCAGCTCGGCGGTGCTCTGCAGCATGGTAAAGAAGCCGATGAACAGCGGCATCGTAATGAGCATGGGCAGGCATCCGCCCATCGGATTGATCTTGTGCGCCTTGAACAGCTCGAGGGTGGCCTGGTTGAGCTTCTGGGGATTGTCCTTGTACTTCTGCTTGAGCGCCTGGATCTCCGGCTGGAATTTCTGCATGCGCTTGGCGGAGCGGGAAGCCGCGAGCGTGAACGGCAGGGTGACCGTCTTGATGATCAGGGTCATCAGCACGATGGCGAAGCCCCAGTTGTACACCCAGCGATGCGTCCAGTTCATGAGCGTGTTCATGAACGGCGCGACATAGCCGCAGAGGAAGATCCGGCTATAGATGCGGCGGCTGTACTGCATGACCAGATCCTCGTCGTGCGCGAACCGGGCCAGGCGCGGGTATTCCTTCGGGCCCACGTAGAGCTCGCCGGCGAGCGTGGCGGCGGCGCCGGGCGCCAGGGCCGGCAGCTCGAAGCGCTCCGCGCCGGTCAGCCCGGCGTTGGGGCGCTGCGTGCCGGGGAAGGGGGGCAATTCGCTCGGGTCGATCCGCCGCGTGATCACACTGACGCCGGGTTTCTCGCCGACATAGATGGAGGCAAAGAACTGGTCGGTCACCGCCGCCCAGACGAAGGGTTCGCTCTTCTCCACGTAAGCCTTGGGATTGGGATCGCCGCCGAACAGGCGCCCGATCGCTCCCGCTCCTTCCAGTTCGCCGCGGTCGGTAAACACGGCGCGCGCCCCGTTGTAGCCCACGATGCTCAGATACTGGCCGTAGTCGTTGGCGCTGACGAGCGAGGCGGTGCCGAGGCTGAGCGCCGGCCGCGGCAGCGGCAACGTCTCGCCCGTGAGGTTGCGAAACGTCGTCTCGTGCCGGATCTGGTAGGGGTCGCCGGACGCCGCGCCCGGCGGGGGCAGGGTGTAGCGGCGCGTGACCTCGATGCGATTGTCGAGCACCGTGCGATACACCACCGCGGTGGCCGAGGCAGACACCAGTTCGTAGTGCGTCGCGCTGCTCAGGCCGGGATACGAATCCTTGGTGAAGGCCAGCAGCGGGTCGGCCGCGTAGCGGTTGAAGACGTAGGGCGCCGGGTTGTCCAGATCGGTGCGGTACTGCTTCAGGGCGACGTCGCGGATGGCGCCGCCGAAATCAGTGAGACGCACTTCAAGGAAGTCGTTGGCGAGCTGGGTGAGGGTTTCCCCGGCGTTGTGCCGGGCGACCTGCGCGAAGGTCGCGTCCGACGGCATGACGGGCGGCGGCAGGGCCGCGGGGTTCGCGGGCGCGGAGACGGTGCCGGGGGTGCCGGCCGGCCGGCCGATTTCCGGTGCGCGCGGAGGCGGGGCCGAAAAGCGCGAACCCAGGTAGAGGCTGGCGAAGGCCGCGAGCAGCAGCAGCACACCGATGAGCGTGTTCTTCTTGTCCATCCCGAGGGGAGAGTGGGGTGAAAGTGGAGGTGAGAGCGGACGTGACGGCGGACCCGGGAGTGCGGAAAGGCCGCGCGCTCAGGAACGCTTCAAGGCGGGACGCAGCACCACCCGGCAGGCGGGGCGGGGCCGCGGAGGAACGGGATCATGGCCGCCGGGGTGCAACGGATGGCATTTGAGCAAACGCCGCACCGCCAGCCAGGCGCCCCGCAGGGCGCCGTGCGTCCGGACCGCCTCCGCGGCGTACGCGGAGCAGGTCGGATGAAAGCGGCAGCCACACGCCGGACCCAGCACCACCGGCAACACGGGCGAGAACGTCCGGCGGTAGAGCCAGATCAGCCCGAGCAGCGCGCGGGCCGGGAGGGAGACAAGGCCACGAGGCGCGCGCCGGAATGGCGGCGAGATTCTGCGGAATCCGTTCATGCGTTTTCTCCCGTCAAGCGCTGACAGGCAGCGATGAACTTCGATTCCGCGTCGCGGAAGGCAAGCTCGTTAAGCGAGCGGCGCGCCACCAACAGAAGGTCGGTACCCGGCGGAATCAGCGTCTGGTTGCGGCGGAAAAGTTCGCGCAGCCGGCGCTTGGCGGCGTTGCGGCGCACGGCCGGGCCGATGGCCGCGATTGACGCAACCACGCCCACACGCACCAACGGGGATGGACCCGTCGCGGCCGCGGGCTCGCGGCGCTGCCACCACAGGGTGAAGGCGCCGCCGTCAATGCGCCGGCCCTGCGCGCGGAGCTGGCGAAAATCGTGCTGACGCCGCAGACGCTGTTCGGCGCGGAAACGCATGGAAGGAAGCCGATCCGGCAATGATCGAGTCAGGCTGACCGCGGGCACAAAAGAGGTCGCCGCCAACGGGCTCAGGCAACCGTCAGGCGCTTGCGGCCCTTGCGGCGACGGGAGGCGAGCACCTTGCGGCCGCCTTTGGTGGACATGCGGGCACGGAAGCCAAGGCGGCGGACGCGCTTTTTGCGGTGAGGGCGGAATGTGGGGAGCATGGTTGAATCGAAAAAAGAGGGTCAAGGTGACCGGAGCCGCTCCGGAGTGTCAAGGACGGGCTTGGCGGGCGTTTCCAGGTTTTACGGCGCGCGGAAAACGGTCAACGGTGGTCGCATGTGTTACCGCTATGTGATGCAATCCGACGCGTTGCGGGTGCTGGCGGAGCGGCTGGGAATCGCGCGCCCGCTCGAGTGGCGGTCGCGCTACAATCTCGCCCCGTCGGCGGACGTCCCGGTGGTGCGCGCGTCGCCAGGGGCGGATGGCCTGGAGATGGTCACCCTGCGGTGGGGGTTGGTGCCGGCCTGGACCCGGGAGGCCGAGCCCGCTCGCGCGCCCGCCAACGCCCGTGCGGAAAGCCTGGCGAGCCGCCCGATGTTTCGCGACGCGTTCCGTCGTCGGCGGTGCCTGGTGCCGGCGAGCGGGTTCTACGAATGGCAGGGGGAGGGCGGGCGCAGGCAGCCTTACCTCTTCCGTTCGCGCGACGGATCGCCGCTGTGCTTTGCCGGCGTGTGGGAGGCTTGGCGCGATCCCGCCGGCGATCGCGTCGCGGGAACCTGCGCCATCATCACCACCGCTCCCAATGGAACCGTGCGGCCGATCCACGACCGCATACCTGCCATCCTCCCGCCGGAGGACTGCCCCCGCTGGCTGGACGCCCGGGTGGTGGAACCAAGCGAGCTTGCTCCGCTGCTGCGGCCCCTGCCCGATGGGGTGTTGACCGTCACGGCCGTCTCCACCTGGGTGAACAGCGTCCGCCATGATGACCCCGCCTGTCTCGAACCGGCGCGCAGCACGGACGCCGGCGGCCCGCGCGCCCAGTTCACGTTTGAACTGTAGGCACGGCCCGCGCCGCGGCCACCAATGCCGCGTACTGTTTGACAGAAGCTGCACTCCTCATAAAAGAGTCCCTTCGCACGCAGCTTCAACCCACGCACCTGCAGACTTGCTGACGCAGGAACCGGCCAAAGGACCTGGAGAACCCGCCCATCGCAAGGATCGCAGTCTGTGCCGTGCGCAGAAAGGCGCCTGCGAGTCTCATTTTCCGCCCCATCAGCCGGTCCTTCCCCAGATCCGACAAGCCGTCGCATGGTCGGTACCCTTCGACGGTGCGTTCGCCAGCCCCTCACGCTTGGTGAGTCGCTTTCCTCCCCAACCCCCCCAAACTTACTCCTATGAGCAATCCATGGCATTACATGAAAGACGGGGTCCAGACGGGCCCGGTCACGACGGACGAACTGAAGGGCCTCATCGCCTCCGGGGCGATCAAGGCGGACGCTCTCGTATGGCGCGAAGGCCTCGCCACGTGGGTCGCCGCGAACACCCAGAGTGAACTGGCGGGAGTTGTGCCGCCAGCGGCGCCACCTCCCGCTCCCGCCGCGGCTCCGGCCGCCGCCGCCGGCGGCCCGGGGGTGGTCACGCCCGCCGCGGCCGACGTGGAGAAGAACAAGGTCATGGGCATCCTCGCCTACCTCGGCATTCTCTGGCTCGTGCCGCTGCTCGCGGCCAAAGACTCCCCGTTTGCGAGGTATCACACGAACCAGGGCCTGATCCTGTTCCTCACGTGTATCGCAGTTTGGATCTGCAGCTTCGTCCTGGCCTTTATACCCATTCTCGGGTGGCTGCTCCTGTTCTGCCTGTGGATTGGCATTCTCGTCCTGTGGATCATGGGCCTGATCAATGCGATTCAGGGCGTGTGCAAGCCCCTGCCGGTGATCGGCAGCCTCTTCACGATCATCAAATAACCGTCTCTGATCCACCATCCCATGGCCCAACCACCGCCCCCCCCTCCGCCTGCTTCCCCGCCACCACCGCCCCCCCCTCCGCCGCCTCCGGCGGCCCCGGCGGCGACAGGGAGCAATCGCACGCTCATCATCATTCTGTGCATCGTCGGTGCCGTTATCCTCCTGATCGGTGGATGTGTGTTCACCTGCGCTCATTTCGTCCGCAAGGGAGTGCAAAGGGCGAAGCAATACTCCGAAGAGGCTCAGAGGAACCCGCAGCTCGCGGCCATCTCGCTGGCGGCGTCCCTGCATCCCGACATCGAGATTGTGTCCAAGGATGAGGCCGCCGGGAAGATCACGCTGCGCAACAAGAAGACCGGGCAAGTGGTGACCCTCGACACCAACGACTTGTCCTCCGGCAACATGAGCCGGGCCTTGGAGCGATTCTCCAAAGGGCTGACTCCGATGCCGGGCGCCAGTGCGACGGTCGCACGCGAGACCCCACCGGCCCCCACCGAGGCGGAGGCGGCTCCGGCCGAGGAGAAGCCGGCTGAACCAAGCATCAGCCCGGCCCGGGCGGCCGCCCAGACCGCCGTGATGAAGAAGTTTCCCGACTTCATCCCCAGCTACGGGGGCGCGAAGACGCTGGACAGCACGATCAACAGCTTCGCGGGCAACACGGTCGGCAGCTACCGATTTGAAACGAGTGATTCGCCCGAGACGGTCGCCGACTTCTACGAGAAGAAGTTCACCGCCGCCGGGCTCACGGTTCTGACCCGCCAAAACGGCTCGAACAACAACGGCGCCACGGCTGCACTGATCGCCCAGCACGCGGGCTCGCAGACCACCGTCTCGTTCCAGGCCGAGGTTGAGAACGGAAAGACCCAAGGGACCATCGGCTTCACCCGGGCGGGCGGCCAGTAGCCGCCACGCAAGGAATTAAGCGCGCCGCCCGGGCCGGCCTGGGCGGCGAAGGGTCGCCGTCCGGCGCCAACGGCGCCGGCGGAGAAAGGATGTTGAGCATCCTGTTCACGCGGAGGAACCGGTGCCGGATGCCGGCGCCCGCGACTCGCCCAGCGGGCGGTGCCCCTCCACGCCTGGACGGGGGCCGCGGATACGCCCGCTCTCGCAAAGGCAACCTTTTGCTGTATGGTACGTCTAATCCAGGGACGCCATGAAAACGAGAAACCGCGTTCTGGACATCCTGCCCGGCGCGGCCGGTCGGATCGACGGGCCAAAGGAATATCGCAGCCGATCCCGCTCTCGTAGCGAAATACCATTCCAACAAGGACTGCCATGAACAAAAAGATCCTGCATTTTGTGGGTCTGCTCGGCGCGCTGGCGCCAGCAGCGATGCTCGCCACCGAAAACGTGAACCCAGCGCCTGTCAGTGTCGTAGTCACATTCGACCATCCGGAGAACTTCGCGGACGTTAAGGATGGCTTCCTGCCGACGGAGAAAGGCCGGGACGGCATCCTGGCCCAGATCAGGGTTTTCCTGGAATCCCAGGCGAAATCCTATCTCCGCAGCGGCCAGAAGCTGGAGGTCAAATTCACCGATATCGACTTGGCCGGCGAATTCGAACCCCAGCTGGGCCCCCGGTTCCACGACGTTCGCATCGTCAAGGACATCTACAGGCCGCGGCTCCAATTTGAGTTCAAGCTGACCGGGGCCGACGGCAAGGTGATCACCGAGGGTAAGCGGGATCTGATGGACCTCGCCTTCATGATGCGGTCCGCGTTTCCGCCCTCCGACAATCTGCGCTTTGAGAAGGACATCCTGAGCGACTGGCTGCGCAGCGACGTCAGGGCGCCCGCCAAGGCAGCCGGTTAGTGACGGCCGCGGCGCCCGCCGGCGTAATTTGTTTTTGCACGCGGTCGCGGACCTTCTACGTTCGCGGCCGTGGCCTTTTCTCCGGAGGCAGAACGCATCGACAAATGGCTCTGGGCGGTGCGTCTGTTCAAGACGCGCAGCCAGGCGACCGACGCGTGTCGTGCGGGCAGCGTGACCGTGGCGGGCCGGCCGGTGAAGGCCTCCCGCGACGTGCGTCCCGGGGAGGTCGTGGTCGTGAGGCAGGGACTCATCCGGCGCACGCTCAAGGTACGGGCGGTGCCGCCCGCGCGGCTGGGGGCGAGGCTCGTCGCCGACTATTGCGAGGAGCAAACGCCGCCAGGCGAGTTCGCCCGGGCCCGCGCGCACCGCGTCCAGCAATTTCTCGCCCGGGCTAAGGGGTCGGGCCGCCCGACGAAGCGCGACCGGCGCCTCCTCGACCGGCTGCTGGGTTGAAGGGCGCACCCGCGCCAGCGTTTTCCATGACGAACCTCCATGCCCGATTCGAAACCGAGATGCTGGTGCGGCCGGACGACATCGATCTATTCCAGCATGTGCACAGCAGCCGCTACATGGATTACGTGCTGGCCGCGCGCTATGATCAGATGGCGCGCTGCTATGGCATGCCGTGGGAGGAATTCATCCGGCGGGGCTTGGGCTGGTACATGACCGCCATCACCCTGAACTATCTGCGGCCGCTGGGTTTGGGGGAGCGCTTTGTCGTGCGGACATGGATTGAAGATTTTCTGTCCGAGGGCGACGGCGTGCGCGTGCGCTTTGAGATCGATAAACAAGCGACGGCGAAGCGCTGCGTGAACGGCCATGCCGAATACAAGCTCGTCGACCTCGCGACAACCCGCGCGGTGCCGATCCCGGCGGACGTGAGGGCCAAGTACAGCATCTGACGCAGCCCGGATCCTGCGCGGCCCCTCCCCGGCCGATTGCCGTGCCCACTCCCGCCCAAGTCCGCCAGCATCTCGCCGCGCTGCGCCGGTGCACCCGCTGTTCGCGGATGTTGCGGCCGGTGGTCGTCGGCCGACCGGTCGCGAGCCGCGTGATCCTCGTCGGGCAGGCCCCGGGGGCCAAGGAGCCGGAGTTGGGCAGACCTTTTGCGTGGACGGCCGGCAGAACGCTTTTCGGATGGTTCCGGGACGCGCTCGGCTGGACGGAGGAGGAAACGCGCGATCGGGTCTATTTCGCCGCGGTCTGCCGCTGCTTTCCGGGCAAAAGGCCCCAGGGGGGCGACCGCGTGCCGGACGGAACGGAGATCGCCAACTGCCGGCGATGGCTCGAGCGCGAATTCGCGCTGCTGCAGCCGCAACTGGTGCTCCCGGTCGGCCGGCTCGCGATCAGCCAGTTTCTCGGCGAGTGTCCGCTGGTCGAGGCGGTGGGCCGTTCGTTTCGCACCGCCGCCTGCGGACGCGAGATCGACGTCGTGCCGCTGCCGCACCCTTCGGGGGCCTCGCCGTGGCACCGCGTGGAGCCCGGCAAGACACTGCTCCAGAGGGCGCTTGCGCTCGTCGCCGCCCACCCGGCGGTACGACTGGCGTCATGATGGCACACCCGCGCCCGTGGTGCTCCGTGCGAACCCTTGGCGAGGAATCGCTTGCGTTTTTCCGGGAATCCTATCTGCTCCGCGGAGTTTCCCAGACAGGCTGTGTTAGGTTACGAGATATGGTGAATTATCAGGCGGGCTCGGAGCCCGGTGATGATTTGAAACCCGGTGATCGGGAACAGTCCGTGAGCTATCGGCAGATCAAGGGATAATCATCATGGGTTCAAAACTGTACGTTGGTAATCTGGCTTTCAGCACCACTGAGAGCGAATTGCGCGATCTTTTCACGCAATATGGCACCGTGGCCGAAGTGTTCATCGCCATGGATAAGTTCAGCGGTCGCTCCCGCGGTTTCGCGTTTGTGACCATGGGTTCGGATGCCGAGGCCAAGGCGGCCATCGCCGGGGTTAACGGCAAAAACGTCGGCGGACGCGATCTGACCGTCAACGAAGCCCGTCCCAAGGAAGAGGGCGGCGGTCGTTCTGGCGGCGGGCGCCCCTTCGGCGGTGGCGGCGGCAACCGCCGTTACTGAGCCGGCATCGGCCCTTCCGTTGCTTTTGCAGGCGAAGCCCCGCGCGGGCTTCGCCTTTTTGTTTGCCGGGGCGCGTGTGAGCCGGGCACCGGCGCGGACCGCTGTGGTCTTTACATTCACCCGCTGACCGCAAAACTCGCCGCCATGGTCCGCCTGTTCTGGCTTTGCCTCGCCGCCGTGCTGCCCGGCGCGCTGTCGCTGCAGGCCCAGCGCGAAAAGCTGCCGTGGGATGACCGCGTCCTGGTCGAGAAGACCTGGCCCAAGGCCATCAAAACCTCCACGGGACTTCGGTATGTGGTTCTCAAGGAGGGCGCCGGCGACGCCCGGCCCCAAGCCGGCGACAAGGCCACGGTGCTGTATCAAGGCCGCCTGCTCGACGGGACCGTCTTCGGTGACGCGCGCGATCCGGCGCATCCCTACCCGGTGCGCGTCGGCCGCGATCAGCTGATCGCCGCGTGGGAGGAGACGCTCAAGCAGATGAAGCGGGGCGAGAAACGGCTGATTATCGTGCCCTACGAACTCGGCTACGGCACGCGCGGCGATCCGCCGCGCATTCCCCGGCGCGCCACGCTCATCTTCGAAATCGAGCTGTTGGATTTCGGCAAGGAATAGGGCGCCGGATCAGCGGCCGGCCTTTTTCCCGGAGGGATTCAGCAAGGGAAATTGCTTGGCGAACTCGGCCTCGGCCACGCGTTTCGCCTCCTCCTCCGTCGCCACCGTTCCGCCCGTCAGGAGTTCGTGCACGCGCTTGGCTATCCAACGGTCGTGAAATTCCGCCTCAACCCCGGCGGCGGGCGGCAGCTCCGGCGGCTTGGCATCCTTGCTTTTGCGGTGCAGGAGGCTGCAACCGGACGATAGGGCGAGCACAAGGGTGAGGGCGATCGGAACCAGGCGTTTCATGGAGATGCCAGACGGTATTGGCGGAACTTGCCCGGGACCGCGAGCGCATCTTTTGAGTTTCGTTGAGCCGGATTTGTGCTTGACTGTCCCCCGGCATGAGTGACGAGTCCCCGCGCCAGCAGGAGCCGCGTCCGATACCGGATCCGGCGCCAGACAAGCCGGCGACGCCGTCTTCGCCTCCGCCCGCATCCGGGCCCGCGGGCACCGCTCCGGAGAAAGTGAGATTGAAGGTGCGCGTGCCGATCGAGCCGCCACCGGCGCCGCCGCCGGACGAAATGGCGCCTCCCACCGATGCGGCCGGCCCGGCCGCACCGTCCGCCCCACCGGAGGAGAAAGCGGAAGCCGGAGGCAAGCTGAAGCTGAGACCCAAGGTGGCTCCACCCCCCTCCTCGGTGCCGCCCACTCCAGCCCCAGCGCCGAAAGCTGGTCCGGCCGCCGTGCCCGCCTCTTTCCCTCCTCCCCCTCTTCCTGCTCCTGCCGCCGCTCCAGCGCCTCCTCCCGGCACGCGGCCACCCGTCGCGTTGGAGGCGAAGAGCGGCGTCGCAGCGACTCCGCCGCCGGCTGGGTCTCCCATCCCGGAGCCGCCCCTCCTGTCCTCCGTTGAACCGAAGCCGCCCAACCTGCGCTTGGGCCTGATGACCATCATCCTCTGTGCGGTGGTCGTGATTGTGTTCTCGGGAATCGGATATCGGACCTACCAGAAGCTGAGGGCTGGTCCCGCGAAGCCCGCGCCGCTGCCGGTGGCCGTGACCAAGGTGCCTCCGCCCGCCGCGAAGCCGGCACCTGCCGCCCCGACGACCCCGCAGGGTCGCGCGATCCAGAAGGCGCGCGACGTGGTGGCGGCGGTGGCGGCCAACCGGACGGCGCCAACCAACGAGGTGACGGGATCGGCGCCGAGATCCCCAGCCCCCAAGTCGACGGCCCCGGGCGCAACGCCGGCGCCCGCGGCTGCGCCGGCCGCTCCCGGCGCGACAGCTCCGGCGGCGGTGATCGCGCCGAGCCAGAGCTTCCGGGTCTTCGTGGACCGGCTCAAGATTGGCGGAGTTCGCGTCGGTCCGCCCGCGCGGCTGTTTCTGGGCGGGGTGACCTACAAGCCGGGGGACGTCATCGACGAGGGCTTGGGGATCGTCTTTGTCAGCGTGGATGTGACGACGCAGGAAATCGTGTTCAAGGACGGCACGGGTGCCGTGGTGCGGCGCCGATACTAAGACAATGATCGGCCGGCGAAATCTGGCCGGCGAACAAAGGGCCAACATGAAAACTTCCCTGGTGATTCTGGTGCTGACCGCGTTCGCGGCGGTGGCGGTCGAGCGGGGCTGGGCCCAGGCGCCGGGCGATCCCGCCCGCGAGGTGCGCGCCGGCAAGACATTCATTCCGACCGCGGTGTACACCGAGGAGGAGGATGCGCGGACCCTCAAGCAGTTCGAGGGTCTGCGCGTGGCCGACGTCATCGACGGCATGGATGCGGTCGGGCTGCCGCGCACCGGCCTGATGGATCCCGACATCCACCCGCTGTGGCGCGACACCGAGCATTTCCGCCACCGGTTCATTGGCATCGCGGTGACCGCGCGCTACGTGCCGACCCAGTCGCCACCGGCCGGCCGGATGGAGACCGCTCAGTTCGACAAATGGGTGGCTGATTGGTACCAGACGAAGTCAAGCGAGCCGTTCGTGGCGCTGCTGCGCAAAGGCTCCGCCTTGGTCATCGAGGACGCCGAGGCGGCCGACGTGGGATCCATCGGCTCGAACAACATCATGTTCTGGAAGACGAAGGGTTGCGTCGGGGTCGTCACGAGCGCGACGGCGCGCGACACGGATGAAATCATCGCCGAAAAAATGCCGCTCTATTTCAAGCATGTCGGGCGCGGCATCCGCCCCGGCCGGAACGAGATCGAGTCGGTGAACCGGCCGGTCGTGTGCGGCGGCGTGACGGTCATGCCGGGTGACGTGATCGTGGCCGATGGTGAGGGTGTGCTCGTGGTACCCCGGGCCTCCGCGGAGGAGGTGGCCAAATACGCGCGGAAGATCCTCGATGGAGACAAGGCGGCCCGGCGCAATCTCTACCAGCAGCTCGGCTTGCCGTCCGACGATTCCGTGAAGTGATCACGGCGTCCGGCGCGATCTCACGGCCGGATCAGCGACCCCAGCCGGCCCGGATCGCCTGGAGCAATTCGGGAT
>Ga0335085_10010411_pt1 | contig 13897 bp, 12 predicted proteins | sample Lox_Sample_45_FD_206712 | JGI IMG/M metagenome (GOLD analysis project Ga0335085, IMG submission 206712) | Soil microbial communities from Loxahatchee National Wildlife Refuge, Florida, United States - Lox_Sample_4.5 | ecosystem: Environmental > Terrestrial > Soil > Wetlands | place: USA...
GTTCGCTCAATCAGGCCTTTTCTGCGTCGGCCAGTAATCCTATTCGAGGAGTTACCACCAATACCCTTGCCAATGTCTCTTCGCGAGTTCCCATTCTTGGGATCCCCCCAGACTCTCTCCAGGAGATGGAGTCCGAAGGCCGCTCATGGTACAACGGGCTTGAAATCAGTTTAACCAAGCGCCTGAGCCATGGATTACAGTTTCTTGCGTCCTACACTTTTTCTAAAACGCTGGACACGGACGGAGCCGACATCAACTCAACATCCTCCGGAAATGGGCTGACCCTGGGTGATCAAAACTCGCCTGCGCAACGCTGGGGACCTTCCAGCATTGACCGTCCTCAACGGTTGGTTTTCAGCACCACCTGGGCGCTTCCCAGCCCGCAACATGGCTGGCAACGCACTTTCTTGGGCGCTTGGGATTTGGCAGGCGTCCTGACCATTCAATCGGGCACCGCCCTGACCATCGCGTACACGAACGCCAACAATGTCTTTGGCATCAGCGAGGACCGCGCGGAGTTGAGCGGCGCCTGCTCGAAAAGTCAGTTGGTCACCAGCGGATCGATCGGCTCGAAACTCAATAACTATTTGAACCGGTCGTGCTTCACAACTCCACCGGTGATCGGTGCCGACGGCATCGCCACCGCCTTCGGAAACAGCGGGACCGGAATCGTGGATGGACCGGGACAGGCAAATGTGGATCTAGCTCTTTCGAAAACGTTTGCGATCAAATGGCCAACGGAGAACGGCAGCCTGCAAGTTCGCGCTGAGTTGTTCAACGCACTGAACCATCCGCAGTTCGCGAATCCTGACAGCAATTTCAGTTCACCCACTTTCGGTGTCATCGCCAGCACTTCCGTAAACCCTCGCATTATCCAACTTGCTATGCGGTGGTCCTTCTAATAGTCGTTACACCGGTTTTGGCGGAAACTTCTTGAATGCCTTGGATACCATCTGATCGACTTGCTTCGGCATATCCTTCATAGCTTTGTGGGGATCGCGGATTTTCTTGGTCACCACCGCGGTCCATACGGTTTTGTTCGATTTGGCGTCCACCATGTGGAAGGCGATCTGGCCATCGACCGAGTACCACATATTCTGCGAGACGCCATAAACGGGCCCGACGCTAGTGGTGGAAACGGTAGGATGGTTTACGTACGCGCCTTCCACGGCCACATTCATGTCGGATGAGCCAGCATCGTAAGACACGTAAAAATCGTGTTGCACGGAATCTTCGATGTAGCCTTTCGCTTGCAGATTGCGATTCACTTCCTCGATGATCTTCTGGTCGATGAGGGCATCATTGGCGCGCCCCTGACGCGTGATGATGTGATTCTTGCCCCAGGCATAGTGTTTGGCGCTTCTAAAATCGAAACTCTTGTCGGCGCTGGTGCTCACTTTCTGCGCGCCGCAAGGCAAACTCGCGATAAGCAGCACAGCCGCAGTTCCTGAATACAGAGTCTTAGATCGTCTCATGCACAGCTCCATTCCGGATTGCAATCGCGAACCATGTCCAGAAATTTGTGACTTCTCTCAGACCACAGGATGCAACCTGCGGCTTTCAGAGAGAATCTGTTAAAATTGTCAGAAGCGCGAGGGCGACCAATCCCACCCGTCGGTGGCAAAGTTCGTGCGACTTCTAGCGATTTCCCGGGTTCCTTACACTATAATACGATGTCCCTAGGAGACAGCTACGACGCGCATCCTGTTGGTCGAAGATTTTGAGCCGTATCGCACGCTTGTCGCTTCGCTCCTCAGCGAGAATCCAGCCTTGCAAATAATCGGGGAGGCTTCTGACGGACTCGAGGTTGTCGAGAAAGCGCGACACCTCCGTCCCGACCTCATCTTGATGGATATTGGCCTCCCCAAACTCAACGGTCTCGACGCAGCAACTCGCCTGCTCGACTTCAACCCATCCGAGAAGATCGTCTTTCTCACTCAGGAAACGGATGCCGATGTGGTAAGAGAGTCCTTCCGCATTGGCGGGTGGGGATACGTTACAAAACAACAGGCGAAAACCGAACTCCTGCCCGCGGTAACTGCTGTTCTGGAAGGCAAACGTTTTGTCAGCAGCGGATTACCAATAGACGGTTTTGACCCGAACAAGATTTTCAAATAGGGCCATTCCGAACTTCTATTCGGTATCGCTCTCGGGGACCGCCGCCCAGGATTTGTCAGGATTGAATCGCTCCATTTTTGCGAATTCCCGAAGAGTGTCACCGCCAAAATCCTTTTCGTAAACCACACCGTCGTTGCTCACCATGAAGGTCTTCACTCCGGTTTCACCGTACTCGGCCGGCGCCGCGAGTAGCGCGAAGCCCCCGATCATCACTCCCTTCACCACATAATCCAGTTCTCCCAGCGGCGCAGCCGGGCCTTGGCCTTTCAGAAGCTTGAAGAAATATCCATGATACGGTTCCGCTTTACTTGAATACCCTTGTGCAAGTGCTCGGGCAATCTTCTGGCCGACCGGTCCTTCCCAAGTGCCATCGGTGTTTTGCCATGCCAAGCCGTCTTGTTTTCCCGGAGTACTGATAATGCGCTGCGCATATTGCGGCACATCGTAGCCTTGGCGCACCTGCATCGCGTATTCATATTGCGCTTCCACATAGCCTTCGCAGACATCGATCGCGTCCAGTTCATTGCTGCCGATTCTGCGGTTGAGCAATTCCTGAGTGCCCGCCTTCGCGTCGAAATACCACTTCTCGCCGGTTTTCACCAGCGGCACCGGGAACGGCCAGTCTTCGTTGCCGACCAGCAAGAACGCTCGATTGCCTCGCTTTGGATCCACCGTGACACTTTCCTTTTCACCAGCTTTCGCGGCAAAGGAGAGTGCGCGCTCCCGGTCCTGCGGGTATTCGCCCGAAAGCACGATGTCGTCGCCATCCTGACCAAAGATTCCTTCTAAAGCGTCTACGTCGAAGTCCGCGGCTGCTCTGATGAGCGCATCGGCAGCTTGCTGTGGAGTGGCGAAAAGCTTCGCGGTTATGCCAGTAAATGCCGGCGCTGAAGAAGGGGCTTTCGTACTTCCCTGCTGGGCGATCAAACGCGCCGGAACAAAAAAGACCAACGCCGCCACCATCCCGTATACAAACCGCCGGAGCGTTCCAGTTTTGCGTGGTTCATTCATCGCGACAACTCCCTCGGACTTTCCTTTTATATCGGCAATCATCTCCGACGGCCTCCTCCGCCACGGGAACCGCCGCTTCGGGAGCCCATGCTGCTCGCACCGCGACTGCTACTGGCTCGTGCGCTCGACCCGTTGTACCCGCTTGAGCCTCGCGAACCTCCGCCGAAGGCATCGCGGTTTCCGCCACCACTTCGAGAAAGGTCTCGGCCACCGATACGGTCCGCGCCTCCACCGCCAGCCCTATTGCCCGCGCCAACTCCTCCACTAGCCCGATTGCCAACGCCACCTGAGGCACGATTACTCGGCAGATTCCCACCCTGCCGACCGACTTGCTGTCGAGCGCTCGCTTGGCGATTGGATAACGAATCGCCGCGAGTGGTGCCGCCAAACCGGTCAGCGGTAGCGCGGTCCCGGTAAGGAGCTCCGCCGCGATGTTGCGGATTGTGTTGCCAATTGTTGCCGGCGTTTCCACCTCGATTACCGCCTGCCGGTAAAGTCGAGGCACGATTACCGCCTCCGAGGTCGCCACGGTTCCCGCCGCCCAGGTCACCGCGATTGCCACCGCCAGCGATGGGATTCGACGGGCGGTTGCCTATATTGGTGCGGTCACCACCTCCGATATTCGAGTTCCGGTTAAAGTTGTTGTTGCGGTTAATCGTGATGTCGTTGTTACCGCCCCAGCCGCAGCCCCACCCCCAGCCGCCACTCCAGAAGGCCCCCATCATGACCCCGACTCCGAAAGACATGGCCACACCTGCGGCGTAGTATCCCCACGGTGGATAGTAAATCGGCGGATACGGATAAATCGGTGGGCCGTAGACGATCACGGGATCGTAAGATGGAACATAGACCACCTGCGGGTTGGCTTGCTCGATAACGATGACCTGCTTGGATTCGACCACCTTAACTTCCACCTTCTGTTGCTCGGTGGTTTTCAAATTCCCTTTGTCCTGGGCCTTCTTGCGCATGCGTTGCACCGCATCCATCACATCGCTTTGCTGTGCCAGGAAGGCGTTCCCTAGATCAGTGGTCCATTGAATGTCGTCGGCCAGACGCTTGACCACGTCCGGCAGTGCCGCCATGGCCTGAATACTGGGATCCCAAGGTTGCTTGGCAACCGCGTCAGCCAGCGCTTTGTCCTTCAGCCCCGGATTTTTGGCCAACCACTGCTGCAGCTGTATGAGCTCGAGCGGATAGGTAGACGCCGCTAAGGTCTGGGCCAACAGGGGGTCCGGATATAGAGCAATGGGTGCCACCAGCGCGTCCAGTTGGTCGGCCGGGATCGTCGTAGCTGGTTGCTTGGGCGGAGGCGCCTCCTGTCCAACGGAAAAAGCGGATGGGCTAGAATACACGTCGCCGGGCACCAGCAGACCGGAGCAAAGAATGGCCACGGAACATCGCAAAGCTGCGCGTAATGTCTTTCGTTTCATCGGTTAGCTCTTCTTACTCCACACCTCGCCGGCATTCGACTTCGCTCATCAGCGCAAACCTGCGCAGGCGTGCGGCTTCAGATGACACTAGGCGGGGCAAGATTTAGCGGACACTGGCAAATCTTACAGATGAGTGCCTCGATGGCCTTTTGAACTGCTTCCAACCCATTGTTCGCCCTGCCTATCATTTTGAAGTCAGCCTCGGATTCAAGCATCTCGCGCACGGCCGATTGCCAAGGCATGAAGTCATCGACCAAGAGAATTTTTATAACCGACATTCCTTTTCGTTTCTCCCAATCTCTGCAAAGCATCCAAAGATCCCCAACAAACATGATGGCATCGTGGCGATTCAGGCGTTCTGCCCTCGAGCAATTCCCAGATTGTTCTGGAGCAACCAGCCAAAGCGCCGCGGTACGGTAGTGACTAGCAGTTTTGCCAGAGGCCAAACACTACCGCCGCAGTATCCTTTCGCAATACCCCCATACTCGCTGGCGGGCGGAGATTGCGGGCAACGTATCTAAACTTCCCCCAAGTGTACGTTCCGGCAATTTCCGCCCGCGGTGGCCTGCACGAATCACCACTCACACAAGCGCCTGTTACTCCTTACAGTGGGCACGTACAAAAACATCGCACACTAGTGCCCAACCATTCGGCGAGTGGGCCTTGTCGAATGGTGATTGGGGCGTGTACGTCAGAGCAACGTGCACGCTCCTTATTGCCTGTGTACCCGCAGCGCTAACGCAGGTGTCGAAAGCGGTCGGCGGTACCGGCAATCGTCGCATGCTTAACGCATCCTTCTACTTCAGGAGGATCGATCCCAGAAACACGGCAATGGCAACAGCCGAGATTGCCGTCACAATCCCCGGACGCATGAAGCTGTGATTGAGCAGTAACTTTCCAATTTTTGTTGTGCCGGTTTGGTCGAACGAGACGGCAGCCAGCAATGTGCCGTAGGTGGGGAAAAAGAACACGCTGTTGGCCATGGGGTAGAACGCCACCAGCAAGTAGGGTTGCAGGCCGACCGCAATGCCGACAGGCACAAGGATCGTAACTGTCGCTGCAGCACTGAACAGCATGGCGGAAAGTAGAAACAGACCGGCTCCGAAGGCCCAGGGGTGATCCCCCACCAGAGCGGAGATCGCGGAGACAATCGGCCCGCGGTTGCCCTCGAAGAAAGACGAGCCCAGCCACGCAACGCCCAGAATCGAAATGACCGCCGCAACTCCACTGCGCATGATGCTACCCTTCAACATTGTTTCCGATGAGGCCTTAAAGAAAATCGTGATGAGCCCGGCGATCGTCAACATCACGATCATGATCGCCATACCCATATTCACCTGGTCGGTGTCCACGCCGCCATCCGTCACCACCGTGTAGGCCGGCCGCAGTTGCGGAAACATTCCAATCAAAACCACCAGGGCGATTCCGGCGAGAAACAATAGCGTTGAACCTCGTGCATTCGCCAGCGCGGCACCCTGTAAATCTCGCGAACTTTCCGCCGTTGCCGTTGCGATGGTGGCCGCACGGCGCTGATACTCCGGATCGTCGCTCAGTTCTTTACCGCGCCAGGCGACGGACAACGCGCCGATCAGAACCGCGAGAAATGTCGCGGGAAGGATCACGGCAATCAAACGCGGGAGCGAGATATTTTTCTGCGCTAGAAGGCCAATCATCGCCACGGTGGCCGCCGAAATCGGAGACGCGATCACTCCCTGAAATCCCGCGATTACGCTGATGGATATTGGCCGCTCTGGACGAATCCCCGCTTTTCGGGAAACCTCTGCAATTACCGGCAACAGTGCATAGATCACGTGCGTGGTGCCCGACGCGAACACCAACAAATAGGTAACCACCGGCGCGACAAAAGTGATGTAAGCAGCATGCCTGCGCATCACCTTTTCGGCGACGGTAACCAGGTAGTCGAGGCCCCCGGCAGCCTGCATCGCGGCCAACGCGGTAATCACGGCGATAATCATGCCCAGCACGGATCCCGGTGGGCCACCCGGAGGCAGCGCAAAAACGAAGACGAAGATGGCCAGCCCGATTCCCGCGACGGTGCCCAGTGCAATCCCGCCCAAGCGGGCCCCCACAAGAATGCAGGCTAACAGGATACAAAACTCAATCCAGATCATCGATCACCGCTCCGGTGGCTTCACCAATTGTGGCGCCTTGCCCCGACTACCCGACATATGCCAATCGACCGTTGGCGTTGCTACTGTATCGCCAGTCAATATGTGTAGAAGAGTTCCTGGATCTGTGCGTTTGTATGTGGATTCAGAAGTGCCAATGACAGCAGAATGCGCGACTTTTGCGGGTTGAGCTCGTCGGAGGCGATGAAGCCCATTTCGTCGTCGTTGACTTCCACGTTGCGGCCAACCGTCCCGGTGACGACGCGACTGCTTCGCACCACGACCACGCCTTTCTTGGCCGCTCTGGCTGCGGCTTCCAACGAGGCTTTATTCATGTTGCCGTTGCCCACTCCGGCGATGACGATTCCCTTTGCGCCATTCGCCACCGAAGCATCAATCAGATCCGGGGCCATATCGGCACAGGCAAAAAGAATGTCGACCCGGGGAAGCTTGGTCACGTTCGACACATCAAATTCGCTCGCGGTCGTGTGTTTCCAACTCGGCGAGTTGTAGAAATCGTTTTTGCCGTAGGCGGAAACGCCGACAAGTCCGCGTACAGGTGACATGAACGTCTGAATGGCCGTCGTGCTGGTCTTGGTGAGCGAGTGCGCGCCATGGATCCAGTCATTCATGACGACCAGCACACCTCGTCCGCGAGACTTTGCATCGGCCGCAACCGCGACGGCGTCGTACAAATTGAGAGGACCGTCTGCACTGACCGCCGTCGACGGACGCATGGAGCCGACGAGGACCACCGGTCTGTCACTCTTGACAACTAGGTTCAAGAAATACGCCGTTTCCTCCATGGTATCGGTGCCGTGGGTGATCACGATCCCAGCCAGTGACGGGTCGGAAAGCAATTCATTGCATCTTTTGGCTAGCTTCAACATGATGTCAAAACTCATGTCTTGCGAGCCCACGTTGGAAATCTGCTCACCTTTGATGTTGGCCAGATCTCTTATGCCTGGAACCGCGGCCAGCATGGCATCGATGGTTACCGCGCCTGAGGTATACGCCGACTGCGTTCCCGTAGCTGCCGCACCGGCGATCGTTCCTCCCGTGGCCAGCACGACAATGTTCGGCAAGGGTTTCTGTTGAGCAGGAGTGAATGGGGGCCCGCCCAAGAACAGTACGCAAAGGAATAGCGCCAAACAGTATCGAAATTTCATAAATATTCCTTTCCTGACTACTTATTTGAGTATTTCTCTTTATCGAGCCCCGTTAACTTGACGGGATCCAGCAACTGTTGAATTTGCGCTTCGCTTAAAACGTGCTTCTCGCGGATGATTTCCAGAATGCCCTTGTTGGTTTTGTATGCTTCGTTAGCCAACTCGGTAGCTTTCTCGTAGCCAATAATCGGGTTGAGTGCGGTGACGATGCCAACCGTGGTTTCCATATAGTGGTCCAGAACCTTACGGTTTACAGTGATGCCGTCGACGCACTTTTCGCGGAAGGCGATGGAGGTGCGATACAACAATGCTTGCGATTCGATGACCGCCAATCCGGCCAGCGGTTCGTAGGCATTCAGCTCCAGTTGCCCCGTATGCGCCCCAAGGTCGACGGCGTAGTCATTGGCCATCACCCGGAACGCAACGATGTTCATCAGTTCGGGCATTACCGGATTGACCTTTCCCGGCATGATCGAAGAACCAGGCTGCAACGGCGGCAAATTGATCTCGAAGAGCCCTGCTCGTGGCCCGGAAGCAAGAAGGATGAGGTCGCTGGCAATCTTGGACAACTTGATGGCGAGACTTTTCAACGCGCTGGAATAAACAACAAATCCCTGCTGATCCCAGGTTGCAGAGATCATGTCCGAAGCCGACACAATGGGCTTCTTAGTCAATTCCGCCAGATGCGCCGCACATTTTTCCGAATAGCCTTTCGGCACATTGATTCCCGTGCCGATCGCCGTGGCGCCCATGTTTACCGGATAAAGATATTTCTCGGCATCGCGTAATAGCCGGATTTCTCCCTCCAGTGCGTCGGCGTAACCATAAAATTCTTGCCCCACGGTCATCGGCACGGCGTCCTGCATCTCGGTTCTTCCCATCTTGACGACTTCGAGATTGGCCTTGCCTTTCGCGCGGAATGACTCGACCAGCTTTTGCAGTTCCTCAATCAGCTTGTCGTTGCGCAGCAGAAACGCCACCTTGATCGCTGTCGGGTAAGAATCGTTCGTGGACTGCGACATATTAAGATCGTCATGCGGGTCAACGAACTGGTAGTCACCTTTCGGGTGACCTGACAATTCCAGCGCGATATTGGCAAGCACTTCGTTGGCATTCATATTGGTGGAAGTGCCCGCGCCACCCTGATACCAATCCACCTGGAACTGATCATGGTACTTGCCGTCCAGCACCGCCCTGCAGGCTTTTTCGATGGCGGCCAACGTCTCCGGTTTCATGGCTCCAACGTCCGTATTGGCCTGCGCCGCCGCCAATTTGACGATCGCCCAGGCTTCCACAAACCCTGGATAGTGATTGATTTGCACCCCGGAGATTTGGAAATTCTCCAGCGCCCTTGCCGTCTGAACGCCGTAATAGGCTTCCGCGGGAACCTGTTTTTCCCCGAGAAGATCTCGCTCGGTGCGGTAATTGGGCTGTTGCGCGTGTGCGTAAGAACACGTCAGTAAGACGCAGACGAAGGGAAACAGGTGATTTCTCCTACTCATGGTGTCTCCTCGGAACTTCCGCGAACTGGTTCACAGGGAATAGGAATGGAGCGCGACTTCGCGTGAACTGAGTTCACTGTTCGCCAAGTCCTTGACGCCACCAACTGCTAGAACTACCAGTGGGTATCAGGCACGTGGGGTCATCCCTATGAAATGAGTACGGCGCGCGGGCGCCCATCAGTTTCGGTCTCCGGCCGATTTTGTATACAAGCTAACCAGCCTAGCCACCAAGACCGCCAGGAACAACTGGCCACCGACGCCTTCGACGATCGCGATGCCGCGCGCGATATCCCCTCGCGGAGCAATATCGCCGTAACCAAGCGTCGCTAACGTCACAAAGCTGAAGTAGATCGCGCTGGTCTGGGTAAAGTGTGTCGGCGAGGTGAATGTGCCGGGATTCAGCTGCTCGACAACCAGGTAAAGCAAGCCAAAGAAAACTCCTGCCATCAGGTAAGCACTGAGAGCGGCGTACAGGTGCTCGGCGTCCACTGCGGTGGCCCGCATTGCGAATCGTAGTGCCGCCACGGTAGCCAACAGCCCGATCGCGGTCCAGATTCCGAGCGTCACCGCCGAAGATGCAGGGTGACCGAGCCAGACCGTAAGCGGACGCGCCAGCCAAACCGCCACCATGCCAATTAGCAAGTAGGGACGGTTTCTCACGCCGCCGACTGGCATGATCGCCGCGAGCAAACCCGCCGCCAGCAGCGATTCAATCAGGACGCCGCTGAACCGCAGGGCGCTGAGAATGGGAACGGCGACCAGTACCGACAAAACCGTGTAAAACAATACCTTGTAGCGATTCCGCAGGTACGTTGCACCAAACTCGTTTAGGCCGCCGCCCATGCTTCTCATTGGATTCTGAGCCTCTCTTCGTGCATTTCAACGTTCCTGAATCGTGGAAGACGGAAGCACGATGCTGGAAACGCAGAAAGCGCGCATCTGGCTAAATTGCTAGGTGCAAGCGCGGCCATCGCCCTGTTAGTATCCCCAAAAGACATCACTTCAATCCGCGTTGCACTGGGAAATCCTTTGTCCTCAGAGAGTCATCGGCGCCACTACTTGCCAATCTCCGATTGGCTAATCCACTACGACAGAACCTGGCTTCGTCCAGATGTGATTGCTGGCTTGACCACCGCGGCCGTGGTCATCCCCAAAGCGATGGCCTACGCCACCATCGCAGGTTTGCCAGTCCAGGTCGGGCTCTACACCGCACTGGTCCCGATGGCCATCTATGCGCTCACGGGTAGCTCCCGCCCTTTGAGCGTCAGCACCACCACAACGATTGCCGTGCTCACCGGCGCGGAACTCAGCCTGGTTGTGACGAATGCCAACCCTGCTGCTCTGCTGACCGCCTCCTCCACGCTCACCCTCATGGTCGGAGCCATTCTTCTAGCCGCTTCGCTTCTGCGCTTGGGCTTTGTCGCCAATTTCATTTCAGAACCAGTTTTGGTCGGATTCAAGGCCGGAATCGGTATCGTCATCGTTCTCGACCAACTCCCCAAGATTCTCGGCGTTCACTTTCCCAGGGGGTCTTTCTTCCAAAACGTGCTTTCCGTCATCCGCGCCATTTCAGAGTTATCGTCGACCACCCTGGCGGTCGGAATCGTCATGATCGTGCTGCTGATTGGACTGGAACACTTTCTTCCTCGCGCGCCCGCTCCCCTTATCGCTGTAGCTGTAGGAATTCTTGGCGCACGCTTCCTGCATCTGCAAGCGCACGGAGTTGAATTGGTGGGGCATATTCCCAAAGGGCTCCCCTGCATCACTATGCCGGATTTCTCGCTTGCCGAAGCGCTGTGGCCGGCCGCCTTGGGCATTTCGCTTATGAGTTTCACGGAGACGATCGCCGCCGGTCGCGCGTTTGGGAAAAGTGACGAGCCGCCTCTGCGGGCAAACCGCGAGTTGTTTGCCACCGGACTGGCCAATGCCGGTGGTGCGTTCCTCGGATCCATGCCCGCCGGTGGCGGCACCACGCAGACCGCCGTCAATCGTCTGGCGGGCGCTCGCAGCCAGTTCGCGGAGATTGTTGCCGCGGCCGTCTCGTTGGCGACTATCCTCTTGCTCGCGCCACTGCTCGGGCTGATGCCGCAAGCCACTCTCGCTGCCGTGGTCATCGTCTACTCCATCGGACTCATCAAACCGTCAGAGTTCCGCGCCATTCTCCAAATTCGTCGCACGGAATTCACCTGGGCCCTGACCGCTCTGGCTGGAGTCGTCCTTCTCGGCACATTGAAAGGTATCCTGGCCGCGATTGTCTTATCCCTGATCGCCCTGGCCGCCCAGGTGGCCAATCCGCCTGTCTATGTACTCAAACGCAAGCCCGGTACCAGCGTGTTTCGTCCGGCCTCCAACGAACATCCCGAAGACGAGACGTTTCCCGGACTCTTGTTGCTGCGACTGGATGGCCGGATCTTTTTTGCCAACGCGGAACAGATCGGACAAAAGATCCGACTCTTGGTCAACGAAGCGCACCCCGAGGTCGTCGCCTTGGATATGAGCGGCGTACCGGATCTGGAATACACCGCGCTGAAGAGCCTAATTGAAGGTGAGAAGCGCCAACGCGAGCTGGGAATTATGTTGTGGCTCGTCGGGCTCAATCCCCAGGTCTTGCAGGCGGTTCAAAGATCGCCTCTCGGAGCGATCCTGGGACGCGAGCGCATGCTCTTCAGCCTTGAACTGGCCGTCGCCCAATTCCAAGCGATGCATCCAACCGCCCCCGAGCCACGAAGCTGACACCGCTGGCGTTTGCATCCTTGCGGCCCCGCTAGTGCCTTCCGTCGGCCCCATGCAGCAGTGGTAACTGCGACGCGAACTCCAGATTAATCATCATGTTGATGCGCTCATCCAGCTGGAAAAAAGTGGCCGCTTTCTTGCCGGGTAGAACGTCCTTTACGAGAGGAAAGTATTTAGTGCGCAGCTGAACCGCGCTTTCATCCAGCTCCAGCCAGCGCCGCATGAAAATCAGCGCATCGTCGTTGGTCATCGTTCGCCAGTTCCGGGAATAGGTGTGAAGCATCGAGAACTTCTCGTCATTGACCGCTTTCAAGTCTGCTGAATACTTTTGGTAAACCGCCCAGAATTTGACCGCTTCCGACTCCGCCATCGGCAGATTCTCTGCGATCAATTTCTGCTTCTTGCTTCGAATGTCTTGCCGTAACAGCTGTAGATCCTGCGGCGACATTCCCTGGAGTGTGATTACCGGTGGAGTCGCATCCTTATCGCGCAACTGCCCGAACAATCCCCAACTGAGAAACAGGCAGGCGCCCAACAGTACCGCAATTGCGATCCGATGAACTTTCTTCAATGGAATCCTCCGTGAACATGCGCTGCTTCCGATTGACGCTTGGCCGCCGGTCCCGTCTCCCGCAACACAAACGTCAGCACAATCGCCAAGCTTACCCCCACCAACATCGGGATAAAGGCCATTTGGTAATGCGTCAGTGCCCGTTGGTCTGCGCCGTGTGACGTACGGTGCAAGAGGTTTGCGAACACCGGTGCCAACAGGGCGCTGAGCGTGAAATTAAGAAAATTGATGACGCCCGTGGCGGTGCCACCGAACTCCGCCGGATTGGCTTCCTTGATTACCGAGTACGGGAGCATGGCAGCTCCCGAAGCGACGCCCGCCAGCAGACCCAGGGTATAAGGAGGGAAAACTCCCGGACGCCCGAAAAGTATCCAGCCGAGACAAGCGAGAAGCACCAGTGCACCGCCGACGATGACTGGCTTTCTTCGCCCCACACGGTCCGAAAGATATCCAAGCAGTGGGCAGCCGATGATCCATCCGAGCGGGACCGCCGCGGAGCGCATGACCGCTGTCCCGTAATCAAAACCGTGTGCTTCCTGGAGATATTGGATACCCCAGATCATCCCGAAAATGGTTGTTGGAATAAACAGCAGACCTGCGATTAGACCGCAGAGGATGGACTGCGGATTCTTCAAAACCTGGTAAGTCGCCAATCCCGCGGGTTTCAACCACCCGGTCCGAGCAAGACCTTCTTTCTTCGGCAAGACAAACGCAAGCAACACGGCTAGTGCTATACCCGCAACGCTCATAGCGGCCCAGAGTAATTTCCAGGAAACCCCAGCACCGAGGATCGGAGCAACGGCGAATTGCCCTGCCGCCCCTCCCGCCATTCCGAACATCTGTGTTGCCCCCACCAAGGTGGCCGTCTGTGAAGCTGGGAAATACTTCGAAGCCATATAGATTCCGCCGACCGCCGCAAACGCCGCACCTACACCCTGAAGCAGACGCCCAACGCTTGCGGCGCTGGGATCGCCCGTCGCGAACAGCATCACGCCTATTGCGACGACGACTGCGCCGATGGGAAGCACCCGTCGAGGTCCTAACTCGTCAATCGCCGCACCAGCAACGAGGTTGAATGGTGCGTATCCGTAGTAGAACAACCCGGAGATCGAGGCGACCGCGAGCGCGCTGATTCCGAACGCCGCGGACAAATCCGCCATCATAACCGAGGGAGCGGAGCGCAGCGAATATTGGTAGAAATGGAATACTGCAGCGACAACCCACGCGACGATCA
>Ga0335085_10010413_pt1 | contig 13895 bp, 8 predicted proteins | sample Lox_Sample_45_FD_206712 | JGI IMG/M metagenome (GOLD analysis project Ga0335085, IMG submission 206712) | Soil microbial communities from Loxahatchee National Wildlife Refuge, Florida, United States - Lox_Sample_4.5 | ecosystem: Environmental > Terrestrial > Soil > Wetlands | place: USA: Florida...
CTACGCGGTGGCGCGGGCCTACCGGAGCGCCTGGGGGCAGAGGCTGATCGAGCGGCTCCTCGGCTCGGCGATGACCGGGACACTGTCACAGGAGGCGCCGGAGGCCTACCGCCGGTCCGGGCCCGAGCGGGCGGGCGAGGCTCCGGAGCTGCGGCGCGCGGACCACTCGTAGGGCCGAGGCGGGCTCGTGCCGGCGTCCGCGGCTCAACCGCTCACGAACGTCCCGCGGATGAGGTACACGAACCCGGCGTCGGTGTTGAACGCCAGGCCATCCGTGCCCCACCGAATCAATCTCACCGGCCGGCCGCTCACCCCCCTGATCAGGACCGACTGCACCGGCGTGTACCGGCTGAGGTCGAACGAGCTCAGCGTCAGGTCACTGCTCCCGTACGCATCGCCCATGGAGATGAAGAAGGCCCGATTCAGCGCCGAATCCGGTGCCACCCGGCCGCTGGCCTGGAAGACCCCGGCCGGGAGCGCGGTGGCCGGATCCACGGCACGCCCGTCGTCGCCGTAGATCAGTCCCGTCCCCGGATCGAAGTGGATCCGGGAGTAGAAGCTGGCGAACACGCCGCCGTGGTCGGTGACGCCGGTCACTCCGCCTGCACCGATGGCCAGCACGTAGAAGTCGAATCCGGTGCTCTCGAAGTTCGCCGCGTAGAGGACCGTCGCGTCGGCGCCCCACTGCAGGCTGTCGTACAGGCCGTACCCGAAGCCCGACGAGCTGTTCGCGCGCGGTGAGGCGTCATCGTAGATGACCACTCCTCCCTGCGAGCTCGGTGAGACGCTGGAGCTGCCGCGCGACACGGCGATGGTGCCCGGCGCGCCGGGCGCGACCTGGACGTCGAGCGCGACGTAGGGTCCGAAGAACGGGTCCGCGCCGAGCGAGACCTTGATGTCGGGGGTCAGCGCAGGCAGGACAAAGCGCTGAACGGCGGCAGCTCCGTCGATGCCCGCATAGAGGTAGACGCCGTCGTCCGAGATGGAGAGCAGACCGGGCTCGCTCCCGGCGAAGGCGGAGGAGCTCACCGTCGCCGAGACCGGATCGAGCGTCGCAATGGTGTTGCCGTAGCTGCCTCCGGTACTGGGCACGGACAGGTAGATCACCCCGCGCCACCGGTCCCAGATCAGGTCTCGTGCCTGCTGGTTGACCACCGATACCTGGTAGCCGGCATCGCCGGCATCGGTGACGCTGAACGGCAGCTGGGTGGACATTCCAGCTCCCGGCGTGGAGACCGCCACCGAGGCCGTACCCGGGGTGGCGATGTCCGCGGCGGAGATCTGCGCCAACAACCGCGTGCCGGAGAGGTAGGAAGTGGGACGGGGCGTTCCGTTCCAAAGCACCGTGGAGCCGAGCACGAAATCGGCCCCCGTGGCCGACAGCGTGAAGCCCGCGCCTCCGGCTTGCGCCTGGGATGGGCTCAGGGAGAGGAGCGTGGGAACCGAGGAGCCTGGGCCCCCCGTGACGATGAAGGAGAGCGCGTTCGAGGTGCCGCCGCCCGGGCCGGGAGTGACCACGGTCACCCAGATCGTCTGTGCCGAGACGATGTCTCCGGGGTCGATCTGTGCCGACAGGGTCGTCGTGCCCAGGAACTGCGTGGGCTTGAGCGCGCCATTCCAGGCGACGGACGACGATGGGTCGAAATCGGCGCCGGAGACGGTGAGGGTGAAGCCGGGTCCCCCCGCCACCGTGGTGGTCGGATTCAGCGTGGTGAGCTGCGGCACCGGATGGTCCCTGACGCGAGTGCCGACGAGGCGGAGGGTGTAGGTCGCCGAGATCTCCGAGCAACCGGTTGAGGCCGACTGATGAACCCCGCCGCTGAGCAGGATGGTCAGCTCCTCGCCCTTCAGCGTTCCGGAGCCCGAGGCGATGGTCACCTCGAGGATGCAGCCGTTGTCCAGGAGAAGGGTGCAGCTGTAGCTCGCCACCTGGAAGGCGGTGGCGGTGGTGACCTGTGCGGAGGGCCCCGGGTCGGTGGTGTTGCAAAAGTGCGGGAGACGGAGCTGGTTGTAGCCCGTGGCGGTCACCTCCTGGCTGGCTTGCGAGGTGGAGGTCTGGGTCTGACCGTTGACGGTCTCGGTGAGCGTCGAGGCTCCCTCCCAGGTGCCGGTGAAGTTGCTCGTGTCGTCCTTGGACGGCTGCGGCGAGTTCTGATTCCCGCTGCACCCGGCGACCAGCAGCGCCAGCATGCCCAGCTGCGCAAATCGAAGCGTGACCATCGGCGCACTCCGTCAGGCGCTGCAGCGAGTGGAGGGCAGACGCTATGTCCGTAAAACGGCTTTTTCAAGCAACACGCGTCAACCGGAACGACCCTGGACGGAGCGCACCGCCCGCCTGGGCGGAGTGGTGCGTCACCGGCGGCCGGCACCCTCAGCGCGCGGCGGGCGCCTCGAGGAGCATCTTGCGAAGGAAGAGCACCTCCACCGCGGCGGCCAGATCCCGGTTCTCCTTCTTCTTGAACCCGTGGCCCTCGTTGAGCGCCAGCCAGTACCAGACGTCCCGCCCGCGCGAGCGCGCCGCGCGGACGATCTGCTCCGCCTCGCTGCGCGGGACGCGCGGATCGTTGGTGCCCTGCAGGACGAGGAGGGCGGCCTGGATGCGGTCCGCGGCGCTGAGCGGCGAGATTCGCTCCTGGACCCGGCGCACCTCGGCCAGACGTTCGTCGCCGTATTCGGCCCGGCGCAGGTCCCGCCGGTAGGCCTGCGTGTTCTCGAGGAAGGAGACCAGGTTGGAGATCCCGACCACGTCGACCGCGGCACGAAAGGCGGTGGGGTAGAAGGCCGCCGAGGCCAGGCTCATGTACCCGCCATAGCTTCCCCCGAAGGCGGCGACCCGGCCGGGGTCCAGATCCGGCTGCACGGAGAGCCACTGCAGCGTGGCGCCGATGTCCCCCAGGGCCTGCTCGCGCTTCACCCCATCGTCGGCGGCGAGGTAGGCCCGGCCGTACCCGTCCGACCCGCGCACGTTGGGAGCGAGGACGGCGATCCGCTGCTCGAGCAGCAGCTGGAAGAAGGGCCGGAACACCGGGCGCTCCTGCGCCTCGGGTCCGCCGTGCCAGTAGATGACCACCGGCGAGCGACCTCCCTTGGGCACGTCGCGGGGCAGATAGAGGAAGGCGGGAATGGACAGGCCGTCCGCCGCCGGGTAGCGCACCAGCTTGGGAGCGACGAAGGTGCGCGCATCGAGCCCGCCCACCTCGCTCTTCGTCCACCGGGTGAGCTTCTTCGTCTTCAGGGACAGCTGCCACACGTCGGTGGGGGAGGTGGCGCTCTCCAGGGCGACGAAGAGGACGTCGCTCCGGTCGCGCGGGAAGCGCAGCGCGGAGAGAACCCCGGCGGGCAGCGGGAGGGCCTCCATCCGCTTCCCCCGGAGGACGTAGGCCCGCGAGTAGCCGTCCTCGTTGGTGGAGAAGACGAGCGTGCCATCCTTGGCCACCGCTGCGCGCTCCACGTCCCAGCGCAGCTCGGAGACCACCGCCTCGAGATCGGCCTCCGGCCGGTCGAGCACGATGCGGCGCAGGGTGGTGAAGGGTGTGCCCCGGTCGGTGATCAGGTACACCGCCTTGCCGTCGGCGGCGAAGACGGCATCGACGACGCGGGCCTTTCCGGCCACCGCCGGGTCGGGCGTCAGCCGCCGCCGTGCGGACGAGGCGGCCTCGACCAGCCACAGGTCGGCGTCGTCGGTGCCCCGCTGCTCGAGCACCAGGAGGCTCTTGCCGTCGGGAGAGAACTCGAGGGGGAGCCAGGTTCCGGCGAGCTCGGTGAGCCGCCGCACGGCGTGCGCATCGGCCACCTCGGCGAGGTAGACGTCGGTGTCCTTCCCGTTCCGGCCGGTGCCGCTGTAGGCAATCCACCTCCCATCCCGGGAGAGGACGAAGGTCTGGTGGCGGCTCTTCCCGTCGGTGAGCACCTCCATCCTCGCGGTGCGCAGGTCGAGCCGGTGGAGCTGGTAAAACTCCCCTCCCCCCTGGTCCTGGAGGAAGAAGAGGGTGAACGGGTCGCCGGGGAGGAAGGCTGCCTTGAACACCGGCTCGTCGAGGAAGGTGAGCTGCTCGCGCGCCCCGAGGGCCTGGGACACCCGGTGGAGCTGCTCGGTGTTGCCGAAGCGCGTCCCGACCAGCACCTGGCGCCCGTCCTCGGAGACGTCCCGGAGCAGCGCGGATCTGCTGTTGGAATACTGGAGCACCCTCTGGAGGAGCGCCGGGGGGACCTCCGGGACCTGGCTGACCAGGACGCTGGGGTTGCCCGGGAGGGGGACGAGGGCGATCGCGGCCGGGGCGGCGGACGCGGGCGTGGCGCCCTGTGCGCACACCAGGGCCAGAACACCGGCGAGCAGGCTCATCGTGACGACTCCTGGAACCGGGACAGCGGGTTGTGATTAAGTGTCTAACCCTCCGAGTTCATTCCGAAAACCATTTAGGCAGAAGAGCGACCCAGCAGGACGCGACCGACAGCGAAGGGGACTGGTTCACGCGCAATGGGCACGCAACTGGTGATGTATGACGAGGAGTACAATCGCATCAACGCCGTCTGCGATCGCCTCACCAAGGATGCCAACGCCAAGGTGGTGTTCCTGGTGGACAAGAACGGGCAGCTGATCTCCGCCTCGGGCCAGACCCAGAACATCGACACCACCTCGCTCGCATCGCTCACCGCTGGAAACGTCGCCGCCATGGGAGGCCTGGCGAAGCTGATCGGCGAGAACGAGTTCCCCAACCAGATCCACGAAGGAGCGCGCGAGTCGCTCTACATGACCATCGTCGGCAGCCGGGTGGTGCTGGTGGTCATCTTCGCGACCAGCACCTCGCTCGGCCTGGTCCGGCTCCGGGTGAAGAAAGCCTCCGACGAGCTGGCCAAGATCTTCGATGCTCTGATCAAAAAGACGGAGGCCCCGGGCGGGATGGGCTCGCCGTTTGCCGAGATCTCCGACGACGACATCGACAACCTGTTCAGCGAGTGAACTAGAAGAAACCAATGTCCTTCATCAACTACTCATCCCGCGAGATCAACTGCAAGATCGTCTATTACGGACCGGGGCTCTGCGGGAAGACGACCAACCTCCAGTACATCTACAACAAGACCAACCCGGAGACGAAGGGCAAGCTCATCTCGCTGTCCACGGAGACGGACCGCACGCTGTTCTTCGACTTCCTCCCTCTCTCGCTGGGGGAGATCCGCGGATTCAAGACCCGCTTCCACCTCTACACCGTGCCCGGCCAGGTCTTCTACGACGCCAGCCGCAAGCTGATCCTCAAGGGCGTCGACGGCGTGGTCTTCGTCGCCGACAGCCAGGTGGAGCGCATGGAGGCGAACATCGAGTCCTACGAGAATCTCAAGACCAACCTCGCCGAGCAGGGGTACGACCTGGCGCGCGTCCCCTCCGTCGTCCAGTACAACAAGCGGGACCTGCCCAACGCCGTGGCGGTGGAGGAGCTGCGCGGGCTGCTCAATCCGCGCGGCGTGCCGGAGTACCAGGCGGTGGCACCGACCGGTGTCGGTGTCTTCGATACCTTGAAGGCGGTGGCCAAGCTCGTGCTGACGGAGCTGAAAAAGGGCGGTTGAACTGCAGCAGTGGCCGGGCCGGGCCGCCGGCCACGCCTGGCCCATACCTCGTGGTATGTCTGACCTGGAGCAGCGTCCTCCTCCAGGGGCCTTCCCACAGGAGCCGATCTGTGCGCCGCACTCTTGCCGTCGTCCTCCCCGCCGTGGTGCTCCTCGCCGGGCCACGTGTCCTCGGGCAATCCACGACCAAGACCACGGTCCAGGCGCCCCCGGGCGCACCGGCCAATCCGCCGGCGCCGCCGCCCCAGAAGCTGGGGACCGAGGACGCGCCGGCCGCCAAGGACGTGGTCCCCGCTCCTCCGCCGGCCGACGCCAAGCCGCCCGACGCCGCCTCCTCCAGCCCCTCCACCGCCAGCGACACCTTCAACACCCGGGTGAAGACGCTGGAGGAGCAGGTGGTGGACCTCAAGGAGAAGATCTACCGCACCAAGGCCCGCCTGCTCCTGCTCCAGGAAACGGTGCTCGGCGGAGACATCACCTCCGGAGCCCGGGCGATCATCGTCTCCAAGAACGACATGGGCGGGACCTTCGGGCTGGAGTCGGTGGCCTACGCCCTGGACGGCGCGCCGATCTTCACCAAGGTGGACAAGGCTGGCGACCTGGCCAACCAGAAGGAGCTGGAGATCTTCAACGGGCGCATCGTGCCCGGGCAGCACCAGATCGCGGTGCGGCTCGTCTACCGCGGCCGCGGCTACGGCGTGTTCAGCTACCTGGAGGGCTACAAGTTCACCGTCACCTCCAGCTACACCTTCAACGCCGAGCCCGGGAAGGTGACCACGGTCAAGGTGGTGGGCTACGAGAAGGGCGGGCTGACCACCGACCTCAAGGACCGCCCGGCGGTTCGCTACGACGTCGAGGTCACCAAGGACGCTGGCCTCAAGCCGAGCCCGGGTGAGGCGGCGAAGTCGGGTGCCCCGGTGGGGCAAGCGGAGCAAAAATGACGGGGCGTGCCCCCTCCTGGGTGGCGCTCCTCCCCGCTCTGCTCGCCGGCGTCGCGGCGGGGCAGGTGCGGTCGACTGCCCAGCTCTCCGCGGCCGTGGAGCAGGTCCACGCCCAGGCCAAGAACGCCGAGGACAACCTCCAGGTGGTGGAGACCCACTACGTGGGGCAGACCGAGCCCACCGGCGAGGAGGCGCTGCTGCGGCGCTTCTCGGACGGCGAGATCCAGTACCTGCTCGGGGATTACACCACCGCCGCGGTGCTCTTCTACGACCTGGTCGGGGACCGCACCTTCCAGAAGAACGCCCGCTACCCGGACGCGCTCTTCTATCTCGGCGACGCGCTCTACCAGCAGGGGAACTGGGGGAGCGCGCGGGTCTACCTCCGCGAGCTGCTCACCCTGGACAGCCCGCGCTTCCGCGAGGCGCTGGCCGAGTACCTCGAGGCCACCAGCCGGCTGAACGACTACTCCAACATCGAGCCCTACATCCAGCGCGCCAGGGGGCCCAACGGCGAGCTTCCGCCGGAGCTGGCCTACGTCTACGGAAAGTGGCTTTTCAAGCGGACGGACGTACCGCGGGACGAGCGCCTGGCCCAGGCCTCGGCGGTGTTCGAGAAGCTGGTCGCCGACCCGAACGGCCGGTACCGCCTGGCCGGCCTGTACTTCCTCGGCGTCATCGAGGTGGAGCGCGGCAACTACGACGCCGCGCTGGCCCGCTTCGCCGAGGTGGCGCAGGCCAAGGCACGGGATGCTCGCGAGCAGAAGATCGTCGAGCTGGCCAACCTCTCCCAGGGAAGGGTGCTCGTCGAGCAGGGGAAGTTCTCCGAGGCCATCGACCGCTACCAGGAGGTGCCGCGGGAGAGCGACGCCTTCCCGGAGAGCATCTACGAGACGGCCTGGGCCAAGGTGCGCGCCGGGGACTACGAGGGGGCGAAGAACGCCACCGACATCCTCCTCCTCGTCGCCCCCGACTCCACCCTCGCCCCGGACGCCCAGATCCTCCAGGGGCACCTCCTCCTCAAGCTGAAGCGCTACAAGGAGGCGACCGAGACCTACACCGGGGTGATCAACACCTACGCCCCGGTGCGCGACGAGCTGGACGCCCTGCTCAACGTGAACAAGGACCCGGTCGCCTACTTCGACAACCTGCTGCTGCGCAACGAGCGCAACCTGGACGTCAACGCGCTCCTTCCCCCGGTGGCCCTGAAGTGGGCCACCACCCAGGCGGACGTGAACGACGCGCTCACCGTGGTCAAGGCCATGGACGACGGCCGCAGGGGAGTGGGCGACGGGCAGCTTCTGGCCAACCGCATCCTCAAGGCGCTCGGCGAGCGGGGGATGGAGGCCTTTCCCGCCCTCCAGGAGGGCTACACCCGCGCCGATGCCGTGGCCACCGCGCTGGTCACCGCCGAGCAGAACCTCACCCAGGCGGAGGCGGAGCTGGTCGCGCCGCTGCTCACCGCCGAGGAGCGGGCCCAGCTGCAGCGCTTGCTCGCCGACGAGTCCGGCACCCGGGCCCGGCTGGCCGCCCTGCCCACCACCAACGCCGCGGTGGCCGAGCGCCGCAAGGCGATGCAGGACCGGGTCGACGCCCTGGACCGCGAGGCCTACCGGGTGGGCTACGAGCTGCAGAGCATGAACGCCGTGCTGGCCGCGGTGCAGAAGTGGGTGGCCGACACCCGCTCCCAGCGGAAGGGAAGCGCCGCCGACGAGAAGGCCTTCCAGGAGCGTGTCCGCGGCGAGCAGCAGGCGGCCGCCGCGCTGGAGAAGGAGCTGGACGGCCTGCGCGCCGAGCTGCGCGACGCCCGGGCCAAGGCGGACACCGCGCTGTCCGGCGAGGAGGCGCTGCGCGCCGAGGTCATCTCCGTCGAGTCCCAGGCGCACCAGGTCATCGCCCAGGCGGAGGCCCGGCTCACCGACCCCGCCGCGCGGGCGATCATCGAGCGGGCCCATGCCGCGCGCCTGCGCCTCGACGCGCTGGCCAAGCGCACCGAGGCGGCCAAGGTGGCGCTGCAGACGCGGGTCCGGCGCAAGGGTGACGAGATCCGCGACAAGGTGGTCGCCGAGCAGATGCTGCTCCAGCAGTACACCGGGGACGTGACGCGGGCCTCGGGCGAGGCACGCCAGCTGGTGGGCCGCATCGCCTTCGACAGCTTCCGCCGGGTGCGCGGGCAGTTCTACGACCTGGTGCTCAAGGCGGACGTGGGTGTGGTGGACGTGGCCTTCACCCGCAAGCAGGACAAGACCTCCGACATCCAGAAGACCGCCTCCCAGAAGGACCGGGAGCTGAAGGCGCTCGACGACGAGTTCAAAGAGGTCCTCAAGGACGTCGACTAGCATGACCGGTCTGCTCCCCCTCCTCAGCCTGCTCACCGCGGCCTCGCCGGACGGCCAGCTGCTCGCCCAGGCCAGCCCTCCGCCGGCGCAGAGCGCCCCGGCGAAGAAGAAGCCGGCCAAGCAGGCGCCGCCGGCCGCGGCCCCCGCGGCACCCACCCCTCCGGCCGCGCCGGCCTCTCCCTCCGCCGCCATGGAGGAGAAGACCGACGTCTCGCCGGAGTCCCCGCCCAAGCGCGATCCGCTGCGCGGGCTGGGCCGCACGCCGGAGGAGCAGCGCCAGCTGGACGACATCGCCGAGGCCATCGACGCCTACGAGGCCGAGGCCCAGGACTTCCGCCGCGACGTGCAGCTCCTGGTGCAGAAGAAGTACGAGGAGAAGCGCAGCGCGCTGGGTGCCTCCTACGAGAAGGCGATCCGGGATCTGGAGACCATCGAGCGCAAGGAGCGCCTGGACGCCATCGCCCAGTTCGAGGAGTTCCTCCAGCGCTACCCGGACGACCCGCGCTACACGCCTGACGTGATGTTCCGCCTGGCCGAGCTCTACTACGAGCGCTCCAGCGACGATCACCTCATCGCCATGCGCGAGTACGAGGACAAGCTCAAGGCCACCGAGGCGGCCGGCGAGCCGCCCCCCGAGCCGCTGCCCGACTTCCGGCCCTCCATCGGCCTCTACCAGAGGCTGATCACCCACTTCCCCGGCTACAAGCTCAACGACGCCGCCTACTACCTGCTCGGCTACTGCCTGGAGAAGCAGAACGACTTCGACGACGGGCAGGTGGCCTACAAGACGCTCATCGCCCGGTATCCGAAGTCCAAGTTCGTCACCGAGGCCTGGGTCCGCATCGGCGAGTACTACTTCGACGCCTACAACGATCCGGGCGCGCTGGCCAAGGCGGCCGAGGCCTACGAGAAGGCCCTCAAGGACGAGAAGAGCCCGCTCTACGACAAGGCGCTCTACAAGCTGGGGTGGACCTACTACAAGATGGACCGCTTCGAGGACGCGGTGAACCGCTTCCTCGCCCTGGCCGACTACTACGAGGACCAGCAGAAGAAGGGCGTCGAGGGCGGCGGGGATCTCCGGGCCGAGGCGCTGCAGTACGCGGCCATCAGCCTGGCCGACGAGAAGTGGGGCTCGCTGGAGAAGGCCAAGGCCTACTTCGCCAAGTCCGGGGCCCGGGCCTACGAGGGCGAGGTCTACAAGAAGATGGGCGACGTCTTCTTCGACCAGACCCGCCACGGCGAGGCGGTGGCCGCCTACCAGCTCGCCCTGTCCAAGGACCCGCTCCGCGACGACGCCCCGCTCATCCAGCAGCGCATCGTCGAGTCCTACGAGCGAGACCGGAAGCTGGACGAGGCCTTCAAGGAGTCGGAGAAGCTGGCCACCGCCTACGGCCCGGGCACCGCCTGGTACGAGAAGCACAAGCGCGATCCGGACTTCGTCGCCCAGGTGCAGACGCTGGCCGAGAAGAGCCTCTACGCCAGCGCCGTCTACCACCACCAGCAGGCGCTGGCCCTGAAGAACCAGGGCAAGCTGGACCAGGCCAAGTCCGCCTTCGAGATCGCCGCCCGGGCCTACGGCGCCTACCTCCAGAAGTACCCGCGCAGCAAGAACGCCTACGAGGTGCAGTTCTTCGCCGCCGAGACCCAGTACAACTCGCTCCAGTTCGCCGAGGCGGCCAAGAACTACGACGCCGTCCGCGACTCCACCGCCGACACCCGCTACACCAAGGATGCCGCCTTCAACTCGGTGCTCGCCTGGCAGAAGCTGCTCGAGCAGCTGCAGCGGGAGCAGAAGCTGGCCAGCTACCCGGTGCTGCGGAGCACGGACCGCAAGGAGGGGGAGCAGGTGAAGCCCCTCCCCCTGGCCGAGGTGGAGAAGAAGTTCATCGCCGCCTCGGACATCTACGTCGCCAAGTACGCCACCGAGGACAAGGCGCCGGGGGTGGCCTACAAGGCGGCCGAGCTCGTCTTCGCCCACAACGACTTCCCCGAGGCCCGCCGGCGCTTCGAGACCATCATCCAGGCCTATCCGAAGAACGAGGTGGCGAAGTTTTCCACCAACCTCATCGTCGAGAGCTACCTGGTGGACAAGGACTGGAAGAGCGTGGAGGAGGTGTCTGCGCGCCTGGCCCAGAACACCAGCGTCATCGACCCGAAGAGCGACCTGTACAAGGACCTGAACAAGTTCAAGCTCGCCGGCCGGTTCAAGCTGGCCGACGAGCTGATGAACCGCGGGGACTACGAGGCGGCGGCCCAGAAGTACATCGAGCTGGTCAACGAGGACCCGAAGAACGAGTTCGCCGACAAGGCGCTCAACAACGCCGCCGTCTGCTACGAGAACACCCGGCGCTTCGAGTCTGCCCTCAAGCTCTACGAGCGCATCTTCCGCGAGTACCCGAACAGCAAGCTGGCCGACGCGGCGCTCTTCCGGGTGGCGGTCAACGCCGAGAACAGCTACGACTTCGACAAGGCGGTGGAGAACTACCAGCGCCTGGTGAAGGACTACCCGGCGAGCAAGAACCGCGAGTCGGCGCTGTTCAACGCCGGCCGGCTCCTGGAAGGTCAGCAGCGCTACCGCGAGGCGGCCCAGACCTTCACCCGCTACGTGGAGCTCTTCCCCAACGCCGAGGACGCCCCCAAGAACCAGTACCGGGCGGCGCTCCTCTACGAAAAGCAGGGCGACCCGAAGGGGGAGATCAAGGCCCTGGAGGCGTTCATCAAGAAGTTCTCCACCAAGCCGCAGCAGGCGGAGCTGGTGGTGGACGCCCAGAAGCGCATCGGCGAGGCCTACCAGAAGCTGGGCGACGATCGCGACGCCCGCCGCGCCTTCGACACCGCCGCCCGCGAGTTCGACCGGCGGGGGCTGAAGGCGGAGGCGGCACCGGTCGCCGCCGAGGCCGCCGCCCAGGCCCGCTTCCAGCTCGCCGAGTACGAGTTCAAGGATTTCGACAAGCTGAAGATCGGCGGCCGGGGCAAGGTTCTCGAAAAGAGCTTCACCGTGAAGCGGGCAGCGGTGAAGAAGGTCAACGACGCCTACGGTGAGGTCTTCAAGTACAAGCGGCTGGAGTGGACCCTGGCCTCGCTCTACCGCAAGGGCTACGCCCTGGAGCGGTTCGGACAGACCATCCTCGAGACGCCCGTGCCGCCGGAGGTGAAGCGGCTCGGCGAGGAGGCGGTGGCCTCCTACCAGGACCAGCTCCAGCAGCAGACCGCCGCCCTGGAGGACAAGGCGGTGGAGAGCTACGTGGCCACCCTCACCGAGGCGCGCAAGAACCGCATCAACAACGAGTGGACGAAGCGCACCCTGGAGGCCCTCAACCGGTACCGGCCCAAGGAATACCCGGTGCTCAAGGACCCCAAGTCCACCATCGCCCTGGACATCACCCACCCCGACGGCATGGTGGCCACGCTGGAGGGACGCACCCCGCCCAAGGAAGCCACCGCGGCCCAGAAGCTTCCCGCCGGAGACGAGAAGTGAAGCGCGCCTCGGCCACCTCGCTGCTCTACCTCCTCCTCGGGGCCTGCGCCTCGGCGCCGAAGGCCCCCGAGGGACAGCCGGCGGCGGCCGCCCCCGCGCCGGCGCCGGGCACCGCCGCCGCCCCGGTCACCCAGACGCCGGGGGTCCCCCCGCCCTCGGTGACCCCGCCGGCCACCACCGACGCCGCGGCCCGGGCCGAGTTCGCCCGCGCCGTGCAGCTGGCCCAAGGAGGCGACGTCGCCGGAGCGGAGCGCGCCCTCCAACAGGTCCTCGGCCGCGATTCGCGCCTCGACCACGCCTGGACCGACCTCGGTGTCCTGGCCGAGCGAAAGGGGGACCTGGCCGGGGCGGAGAAGGACTACCGGCAGGCGCTGGCCATCGCCCCGGACCAGGAGGCGGCCTGGGATTTCCTGGCCCGCCTCCTCTGCCGGCAGGGACGGTGCCAGGAAGCGGGCCAGCTCGCCCGGACGAGGAGCGCCGCCGCACCGAACGCCGCCGGACCGCGCATCGCCCTGGCCGTGGTGCTCCTGGCCAGCAACCAGCCGGAGGGCGTGGAGACCGAGGCGAAGAAGGTGCTCAAGGAGGACGAGCGCAACGTCCGGGCCATGCAGCTGCTCGCCCAGGCCTACTTCCGCCAGGGAAAGTACGAGCTGGCCAAGCTGGTGCTGGAGAACGCCCGCGCCGTCGACGGCACGGACGCCGCCACCCACAATCTCCTCGGCACCACCCTCCTCCGCCTCAAGCAGAAGCCGCAGGCGCTGGAGGAGTTCCGGGCCGCGGCCACCGCCCGGCCGGACTTCGCCGAGGCCCGCAACAATTACGGGGTGATGCTCGTCGAGGCCGGCGACTACGAGGGGGCGGTGCACGAGCTGGAGGCGGCGGTGGCGCTGGCTCCCGACCTCCTCCCCGCCCACCTCAATCTCGGCAACGCCTACCGGGGCAAGCAGGACCTGGCCCGCGCCGAGCAGCAGTACAAGAAGGTGGCCCAGCTCCAGCCGGCGCTGGCCGACACCTACTTCAACCTGGCCGTGCTCAACCTCGACTCCGAGCTCCCCGGGGTGGACACCATCGACCGGATGAACCGCGCCATCGCCTACTTCAAGACCTACCGGGACAAGGGCGGCACCGACGAGCGGGTGGACCAGTACCTGCGCGACGCCGCCAAGGGCATCGACCGCGAGCAGCGGCGCCGCGAGCGCGAGAAGAAGGACCAGCTGCGCAAGGCGGACAAGGAGCGGGAGGCGGCCGCCGCGGCGGCCAAGGCCCCGCCCCCGGCGCCGGCGCCGGCCAAGCCGGCGGCTGCTCCGGGACCGGCCAAGCCCGCCTCCAAGCTGTCCGACACCGCGCCGCCGCCCGCCGCGCCGGCCAAGCCGGCCTCCAAGCTCTCCGAGACCCCTCCCCCGCAGGCGCCTGCTAAGCTGGGAGGCGACGACAAGTGATGCTCCGCGCCCCGTTCACCCGCGCCGTTCTCCTCGCGTTCCTGTGGGTCGCCCTGCCCGTCGCCGCCCAGGACAGCGGGACCGCGCCGCCGCCGGCGCCCAAGGTGTCCAAGGAGACGAAGACCAAGGGCGGGCGGAA
>Ga0335085_10010414_pt1 | contig 13895 bp, 10 predicted proteins | sample Lox_Sample_45_FD_206712 | JGI IMG/M metagenome (GOLD analysis project Ga0335085, IMG submission 206712) | Soil microbial communities from Loxahatchee National Wildlife Refuge, Florida, United States - Lox_Sample_4.5 | ecosystem: Environmental > Terrestrial > Soil > Wetlands | place: USA...
CCGGCGAGGCCGCACATCGCGCCGCTGAGCGTCATCGCGAGCGTGATCGTCCGCCGCACCGGCATGCCGGCGTACGTGGCCGCGTCGCGCGAGAGGCCGACGGCGCGTACGCGGAAGCCGAAGCTCGTCCGCCAGAGCAAGACGTACGCGGCCACGGCAACGGCGACGGCGATCACGACCCCCAGGTGGAGTTGCGTCCCCGACACGATGATCGGCAGCCACGAGTGGTGCGACAGGAGCCGGGTCTGCGGGATCAGCCCGCCGACGGAGCCGGCCGAGCGGTCGACCATCGGCCCCGCGAGCAGGTAGTTCATCAGCTGCACCGCGACGAGGTTGAGCATGATCGTGCTGAGGATCTCGTTGACGTTGAAGTAGGCCTTGAACGCGCCGGGGATCGCGCCCCACGCGCCGCCGCCGGCGGCGCCGGCGAGCAGCACGAGGGGGATCAGCACCGGCGCGGGCAGGCCGGGCGTCGCGAGGGCGACGGCGGTCGCGGCGAGGCCGCCCATCGCGATCTGTCCCTCGCCGCCGATGTTGAAGACATTCGCCCTGAAGGCGATGCAGATGCCGACGCCGACGAGGAGCAGCGGTACCGCCTTCACCGCTGTCGCCCCGAGCGCGTAGCTGCCGCCGAAGGCGCCGGAGAGCAAGGCGTGATAGCCGCTGAGCGGGTTGGCGCCGAGCGCGGCGATCATCGCGGCGCCGATCAGCAGCGCGGCGGCCGCGGAGGCGGGAAGCGCGCCCCAGATGAGGATCGCCCGGCGCCGGGCGGCAGCTCGATTCTCAGGCTGCGCCGGCGACGCGCCCTGCACCTCGCCGGTGCGGGCAGGGCCGGTCAACTCTGCGGCGCTCTGACGCGTGCTCATGGCAACTACGCCGAGCTTGGCCCCGGGACGCCGGGCGGGGCATCGGTACGCGCCCCACGTCCGGCTTCGGGGTTCTACCTATACCTCGTTCCGGGCGGTGTCACCCGACGCGCACGAGGGCGCACGAGGTGTGGCTCTCGTGCCCTGCGCGGTCGGTGGCCAGCAGGCAGAACTGGTACGTCCCGCGCGTCCGCGGCGTCCAGGTCGACGAGTACATGACGCCCGTGTCGGTCCGCACGTGCGGGAGCACCTTCGTCCAGACCTGGCGCTCGTCGTCGAAGACGCCGAGCGAGACGGTTGCGCGACCCGAGGTGTCGCCGGCGCGGAAGAACAACCAGCCGGCCTGGCCGGCGGTGAAGCTGCTCGCGAAGGCGGTCACGCGCGGAGGGGGCGCGGTCGCCGCGGCGGCGGTGTGGGCGCAGAGGGCGGCGGCAAGTGCGCCGAACGCGAGAAGGAGGGAGGTCCGATGGGGTCTCATGCCTTCAGCGTCCGAGAAGGGCCGTGCCGCGGCCACAGCCGAGAGTCGAATGTCTTCCCGGGCGACAAGCCTGCCTCGTTCGGGTGACTCGACGCCTGGGTTGGCCGGAGACATGCGAACGTGCCGCCGGTTGGAGGCGGTGTGACTACGCGAACGCGGGCACCCGCGTCTGATGCACCGGTACCTTCGGTGCGAAGGGGTGCAGCTCGTCCTGTCCCGGCTGGACGACGCCCCAGGAGGACTCGGGTACCGCATTCCAGGCACCGGTCAGGTCGCGCAGCGGCTCGGAGACGACGAGGCGTGACTCGTCGTCGAGGAGCTGGAGCACGTCGAGGTCCGGGTGGAGCTCCCGCAGCGTCGGCACGTCGGTGGAGTAGAAGAGCGACCTCGACTCGCGCTCGCTGGAGTACCTGAACGCCCAGATCGAGGCTCCGTCGGTGGTGGCGACGGTCATCTGAATGGGGTGCTCGGCGCCGCGGGCCCGGCCCACCTCCTCGATCAGGCCGACGGCCGCCTCGACCGCCGCCGGCGGATCCTCCTCGAGGCCGAGGCTCAGCGCGAGGTAGAAGAAGAGCTCCGAGTCGGTGGAGCCTTCGATCCGGGGATAGAGGGACGGGTCGACGGCGAACGCCAGGTCTCGCTTGACCGCGTCGAACTCGCGGATCGCGCCGTTGTGCATCCAGAGCCAGTGCCCGTAGCGGAACGGGTGGCAGTTCGTCAGCTGCACGGGCGATCCAGTCGACGCGCGGATGTGCGCGAACACGAGCGGCGAGGCGATGTGGTCGGCGATGTCACGCAGGTTGCGGTCGTTCCACGCGGGCTCGACGCTGTGGAAGACCCCCGGGGCCTCACCGACCCCGTACCAGCCGACGCCGAAGCCGTCGCCGTTCGTGGTCTCGGCACCGAGCCGGGAGTGCAGGCTCTGGTCGATGAGCGAGTGCTTCGGCCGGTAGACGAGCGTTGCGAGCGTCACCGGCGCTCCCGAGTATGCGAGCCAGCGGCACATGATCGTCCTCCTTGGGTCGGTTGACCTTTCCCGCCGCTGCCATGGTGAGCTGCGCTCGTCCGACCGACATCGGTCGAAGCACCGATTGCGACAGCGGGAAGCCCGATGCGAACGGGACACGCGGTTGTACCGTCCGGCCATGGTCTCGAGACCCTTCGAGCCTCAGACGCGGCGGCGCCGTAGCCAGCGACGCAGCTCGTCTGCGCCCCACACGACGAGCGGGAACATGACGAGCAACGCGAAGTCGGACGGCTCCAGCGGCGCGGTCCCGAACAGGGCCTGAAGCGGCGGCGCGAAGATGACGAGCGCCGCGAACGCGATCGCCACGCCGATCGCCACCAGCAGGAACGGGTTGCTGAACAGGCCGACCTGGCGCAGAGACGCGTGATCGGTTCGCGCAGCCATCGCCGCGCCGATCTGGCAGGCGACGATGCCGGCGAAGGTCATCGTGGTGGCCTGGAGGTAGGCGTGGTGCAGCGCTGAGCCGCCGCCGACGGCGTCGTCCGGCCGCCAGCCCGCGCGGAGGAGCACGAACAGGAAGCCCGACATCACGAGGATCGCCTCGATGCCGCCGAGGAAGAGCCACCCGCGCACCATCATCCCGAAGCGGACGACGTTCTCGGTCCGTGGTCGCGGGGGCCGGTCCATGACGCCCGGCTCGGCCGGCTCGCGCCCGAGGGCGAGCGCCGGCAGCACGTCGGTGCCGAGATCGATGGCGAGGATCTGGAGCACCGTCAGCGGCACGGGAATCGCACCGCCCGCGAGTGCGAACGCGATGAACGGCACGACCTCGGGGGTCAGGTGCGCGAAGATGTAGACGATGAACTTGCGGACGTTGTCGTAGACGCGCCGCCCTTCGGAGACCGCGGTCACGATCGTCGCGAAGTTGTCGTCCGTCAGCACCATCGCGCCCGCCTCACGCGCGACGTCGGTGCCGGACCTTCCCATCGCGACCCCGATGTCGGCGCGGCGCAGGGCAGGCGCATCGTTGACGCCGTCGCCTGTCATCGCCACGAGCTCCCCCTGCGCTCTCAGGGCGTCTGCGATTCGCAGCTTCGCTTCCGGTGACGTTCGGGCGAAGATCAGCTCCGTCCCGCTCCGGAGCAGCTCGTCGAGCTCGACCTCGTTCAGACGCGCCAGCTGCTCGCCCGTGACGACGCTCGTCCCGTTCCGCGCGATCCCGACCCGGTGGGCGATCTCGGCGGCCGTCGGTCCGTAGTCCCCGGTGACGACGATGATGCGAACGCCCGCCCGGTGGCAGGAGCCGACGGCGCCCGCGACCTCTGGACGCGGCGGGTCGAAGAGCGCGACGAGGCCCAGCAGGCACAGCTCGCGCTCGAGCTCCTCGCGGGGCGCGGCCGCGTCCACATCCGCCGGCAGCCGCCGCCGCGCGACCGCGATCACCCGCAGGCCCTCGGCCGCATAGCGTTCGAGGACGGCGAGCACGCCGCGCGCGTCGTCGCTCGTCAGAGCGCGATGCGTGTCACGGCCGCCGATCCGGGTCGAGCGTGCGAGCACCTCCTCCGGTGCGCCCTTGACGTGAAGGGTGAGGGTTCCGTCCTCTCGCTCGTCGACCGTCGACATCATCCGCAGCACCGGGTCGAACCGGTTCAGGCGCCGCCGGTGGCGCTCGCGCTTGCGGAGCGCGACGTCGACTCCGAGCTCTCGCACCGCCTCGAGGAGCCCCACCTCCGTCGCCTCGCCGCGCGACTTCGTCCGCCGCGCGGGGTCGACCTCGGCGGTGCTGGCGGACGCAGTCGCGCGCGCGAGCAGCCCGAGCACCGGGTTCGCCGTCGCGGCCTCGCCGGCCTCGTCCTGGTGCTCGAGGTCGAGCTCGCCGAGCGGCGTCCAGATCCGGATCGCCCGCATGCGGTTCTCGGTCAGGGTTCCGGTCTTGTCGGTGCAGATGACCGTGGTCGAGCCGAGGGTCTCGACGGCCGACAGGCGCTTGACCAGGGCGCCCCGGCGCGCGAGCGCCGCGACGCCGACCGCCAGCGCAAGGGTGATCGTCGGCAGCAGTCCCTCCGGGACGTTCGCGACGATCAGGCCGATGGCGAAGCTCAGCGCCTCGTGGAGCGGCAGCCCCGCCACGAGCCAGGCGAGCGGGAGAAACGCGGCGCCGGCGGCAACCGCGATCAGGGCGATCAGCCGGGCGAGCTTCCGAACCTGGCGCTCGAGCGGGCTACGGTCGCGGTCGACGTGGGCGGTGAGCGCGGCGATCCGGCCGATCTCCGTCTGCATGCCGGTTGCGAACACGAGGGCGGCGGCGCTGCCGCCGACGCAGCTCGTGCCGCTGAACACCAGATCGCGGGCCTCGAAGAAGGACGTCTCGGCCGCGCTCGCGCCCGCCGAACGCTCGACCGGCTGTGACTCGCCCGTCAGCATCGAGTTGTCGATCTCCAGCGCTCCGCCGAGCAGCCTCGCATCGGCCGAGATCACGTCTCCTTCCTCGAGCAGGAGGACGTCACCCGGCACGAGCTCGCTCGCCGGCACGACCTGGCGCCTTCCGTCGCGTCGAACCGCGGCCTGCGGCGGCAGGTAGCGCCGAAGGACGTCGACCGCACGCTGCGCCTGGCGTTCCTGGAGGAACGCGAACCCGGCGTTCAGCGCCACGACCACGACGATTGCCACCGCGATCAGGTGCAGGGAGGCCGCGAAGGCGAGTGCGGCGGCGACGATCAGCAGCAGCGCGAGTGGATGCGTGAACTGGTCGACGAGCTGGCGCGGCCATTCGTGCGAGCCGCGCCGGCTGAGCTCGTTCGGCCCGTAGGCGAGCAGCCGCCGGTTCGCCTCGCGCGCCGACAGGCCGGTCTCGGTCGTGCGGAGGCTCCTGTACAGCTCGTCGACGGGCGCCGGCGGCGGGCGTGCCGTCCGGGCGGGCGCTCCCTTCGGCGTTGTGACGGCAGGCGACACGCTCGACCTTCCGCTTCAGGTGCTTCTCGCTCGCGGTCCGGCGGCCCCGACCCGGTCCGCGACGACGCCGTTGCCCGCCGGTCCGGCCGCGGAGGCTTCGTGCAGGCGGTCGGCGAAGTTCGCGAGCCGGGCGTCGACGAGCCCGTGAACCGAGACTGCCGGGAACCTGCCTCCTCGGCCGCGCCGCCCGGCGTCCCGGCCCGTGAGCAAGGCGATGCCCTCGTCGACGCTCTTCACAGCCCACACGTGGAACCGCCCCTCGCCGACGGCCGCGACGACCTCTCTGTCCAGCATGAGGTTCCGGACGTTGGCCGAAGGAATCACCACGCCTTGCCGGCCCGTCAGGCCGCTCGCCTTGCACGTCGCGAAGAAGCCTTCGACCTTTCGGGTCACGCCGCCGACCGCCTGGACGTGGCCGTTCTGGTCCACCGACCCCGTCGCTGCGATCCCCTGGTCGAGCGGCAGGCCGGAAAGCGCGGACAGAAGCGCGTAGAGCTCCGTCGAGGAGGCCGAGTCGCCTTCCACCTCGTCGTAGGACTGCTCGAACGTCAGCGTCGCTGCGAGCGCCAGCGGCCGCTCGTGGCCGTAGGTGGCGGCGAGGTACCCGGCCAGGGTGAGGACGCCCTTCGAGTGGATCGGTCCGGAAAGCTCGATCTCGCGCTCGATGCTCGCGACGGTCCCGCGTCCGATCGAGACGCGCGCGGTCACGCGTGCCGGCACGCCGAAGCTGTGATCGCCCGTCTCGAGGACGGAGAGGCCGTTCAGCTGACCGACACGGCGGCCGCGAGTCTCGATCGCGATCGTCTTCTCGCGGATGAGCTCCCGCACGCGTTCCTCGAGCAGGTTTGCGCGGTACTCGCGCTTGCGGACCGCAAGCTCCACATCGGCTGCCGTCACCAGTGGGTGGGAAGCCTGCTCGGCGCGGAAGCTCGCCTCCGCCACCAGATCGGCGACCTCCTGCAGCCGGGCCGACAGCTTCCGCTGGCTCTCGCGCAACCGCCCGCCGTGCTCGATCACCTGGGCGACCGCGGCCCTGTCGAAATGCAGGAGCCCGCCGTCGCGGACGCAGCGACTGACGAACGCGGCGTAGTTGCGTTCGTGCTCCGCCGACCAGTCGAGCTCGGGCGAGAACGGCGTCTTCACCTTGAAGAGCTCGTGGAAGTCCTCGTCGAGCGAGTAGAGCAACTGGTAGAGGCGCGTGGAGCCGAGCAGCACCACCTTGACGTCGAGCGGAATCGGCTCGGGCCGCAGGCTCGCACTGGGAACCGCAGAGAGCTCTTCGCCGAGGTTCTCGATGCGGATCTCCCGGCCGCGCAGCGCCTGCTTGAGCGCGTCCCATGCGAACGGGTGGCGGAGGACGTCCATCGCCTCCAGGACGAGGTACCCGCCGTTGGCGCGATGGAGCGCGCCGGCGCGGATCTCCCGGAAGTCGGTCGTCATCGAGCCGAACGCCGACCGGTACTGGACGCGACCGACGAGGTTGTAGTACGTGGGGTTCCGCTCGACGACGACCGGGGCCCCGTCGGTCGGATCGTTCGTGACGAGCACGTTGACGCGGAAGCGGGCGTGGTCGTCGGGCCGCTTCGACAGCATCGGCAACAGGCCCTGCTCCTCCGCGCCGTCGTGCAGCTCGGGAACATGTGCCAGCAGGTGCTCGCGGACCTGCCCGAGATACGAGAGCACCGGCTCCTCGCCTCGGTGGGCATCCTCGAGCTCACGGAGGAGCGGCTCGAGGATGAAGAGCGCCACCTCGCGATCGAGGCTCTGCACACGCTCGACCTGTTCCTTCTCGAGCTCGCGCAACTGATGCACGAAGCTGCCGACCCGCTCCTCGAGCTCGAGCGACACCCTCGCCACCCGCTCCCTCTCTTCGCCCGGGAGCTGCTCGAACTCCTCGCGCGTCACCGGCTTTCCGGCGACGAGCGGGATCGTGGCGATCCCGACCGGTGTCTGCTGCATCGCGAAGCCGTGTTGCTCGGCGGTGGCCTGGAGCTGCTGCTCGAGCTGGGCTCGCCGGTGTGCGAGCTCGGACACGATCTCGCGCCTGCGCCGGTCGTACTCCTCGCTCTCGAACGCTCTCGGAACCTCGCTCTCGACGCTGCGGATGAAACCTGCCATCTCATCCGCGAGCCGCGCACCGCTTGCGGCGTTCAGCCGGATCGCCCGCGGGCGGTCGGGGTCGTCGAAGTTGTGGACGTAGACCCAGTCGGGCGGCGGAGGCATCGTTGCGGCGCGGATGTCCAGCGTGTCGAGAACGGTCGTGAGCCTTCCCGAGCCTGGATCGCCCGCCACGAAGAGGTTGAAGCCCGGGCTCACCACCGCGAGCCCGAAGTCGATCGCGTCGAGGGCCCTCGGCTGACCGATCGTGCCGATCAGCGGCCTGACGTCCGCCGTCGTCGCGAAGTGCAGCCGCGCCGGGTCGACGCACCGGCGCAGCTCTCCAACCCCGAGTTCGCGGCCGCCGTCGGACATCGTGAGCTCGAGTCTCGAACGAGCTCCCGGCCGCTGCATCCGTGCCGCACCGCCGCGGGCTGCGGGAAAGCCGCAATCCGGGCCGGCTGCCTACGACAGGCCTGCCTCCGTGCCTGCGGAGACCACCGCACCACTGCCCGTGACGCTGGTCGTCAGATGTGCCGGATGGCCGACGTACACGATTGCACCGCTCCCGGGGACGGATGCGTTCAGGCGGTTCGTCGCGTTGACCAGGATCCTCCCGGAGCCGAGGAGCACGGCATCCACGTCACGCGCGACGAGGCCGTCGAGCTGCGCGTCGCCCGACCCGCTGAGCGTCACGCCGAGGTGGGTCGTGCTGCCCCCGGCGCGTATGAGGCCGCTTCCGGCCAGCCTCACCTTCAAGGGCATGGCGATCATGTCGTTGGCGTTGATGACGCCGCTGCCGGTCAGTGTGAGCGCCGAGACGAACGGCATCGTGATCTCGACGCGCATCGGCGTTCGGCTCGTGAGCCCGCCCGGGACGTCGCCGATCACGAGAGTGCCCCCGACGACGCGTGTCGTGACGCGCCGGATGACATTGCGGTCGGCGTGCACGACCACCGACTGCCTCGGTCCGACCGTGATCGCGACGTCGTTGCTGCCCGCTAGCTCGACGCTGCGGAACGGCGGCAGGTCGCGCGTCTGCGCCGAGGCCTGCGCGGCCCTCGGCTGCGATGACCCTCCGAAGGCGTCGAACCGGGCGAGAAGCACGACGAGGAGCGCGGCGGCGGCGAACAGGGCGACGACTGCTGCGACGACGCGGGTACCGACCATGATCTCCGACCTCCTAGCCGATGATGGCGCGCCGGCCGCCCGGCTGCATCGGGGCGCTCACCGAACGCCTTGCGGCGAAGCCGACGAGGCCGAGCGAGCGCGCGGCGTCCCGGTAGACGTCACCGCCCGGGAACGAGTAGTCGGCGTCGAAGTCGACCGAGCCGTTCAGCTCGATGACGACGAAGCCGTCCCGGGCCGGAAGGAGATCGACGCCGACGAGATCCGCACCGATCACATTCGCCGCACGCACGGCGAGCAGCCGTGCCGCGCCCGGGGGGTCGAACGGCTCGGCGGCGCCTCCGAGGCTGATGTTGGTGCGCCACTCCCCGGGGGCCGAGAACCTGCGGATCGCGCCGACCACCTCGTCGCCGGCCACGAGCAGCCGCAGGTCGTAGCCGACGGGTGGAACGAGCTGCTGCACGATCGCGCCACGCCGAAGGAACCACGGTCGCTCCTGCAGCTCCTCGATGAGCGCTTCCAGCTCTTCTTGCGTGTCGCAGCGAGCGACGTCGGCTCCCCAGCTGCCGAAGCGCGGCTTGACGACGCACGGCGGCCGGATGCTCCAGAGCTCGCGCGACGGCAGGAGACGCTCGCTCGCCGGGTGCGGGATGCCCGCGCGGAGGAGGAGCCGGGCGGTCAGGAGCTTGTCGTGCGTCGCGGCGAGCGCGCGGGCCGGATTGAGGACCCGCACGCCCGTCTGCTCGAGCCGCAGCAGCTCGAGCAGCCCCGGCTGCACGCCGTCTATCGTCGGCAGCACGTCGAGCCTGCCGAGGACGGCGTCCCCGGGGCGAAGCCACGAGCGCGCCTCCGGCGGCGGAAGCAGCGCACATTCCAGCCCGAGCGCACGCCAGGCCTCGACCAGCTCCGGGTTCGTGCTGCTCGCGTCCGTTCCGACGACGGCGATTCCGGGGGCGCGCCCGCGCCGGCTGCGTCGCGAACGGCCGCCGGGCCCGGCCGCGCTCGTCACCGGCTCGAGCAGCAGCAGTGCGAGCAGTGCCGTGCGCTCCGCAAGCGTCCTCGTGTCGAGCCGCTCGTCGAACGCGTGCGAGCCGTGCGCGACAGGCCCGAGCCCGTCGAGCGAGGCGGTGAAGAGGCTCGTGGTGTTGGCGTCGGAGGCGCCGCCGACGAGACCCGCGTCCGCGATCGTGAGGCCGAGGTCGTGCCCGAGCCGGATCGCGGCGGCGAGGAGAGCTCGGTTGCGTGGCTGCGGCTCCATCGGAGGCCTGCCGTCGAACCCGCCCTCGACGACGATCCGGGCGCCGGGCAGAACCGGCTCGAGGGCACGGACCGCAGCCTGGATACGGCGCGCGCTCGCCTCCGTCGGCACGCGGACGTCGACGACTGCGGTCGCCTCGGGCGCCACGACGTTGGCGCGGAGGCCGCCGTCGATCGTGCCCACGTTGACGGTGACGCCGCGCGACCGGTCGTTCAGCGCGTGGAGCCGCTGCACCTGATGGGACAGCTCGACGATCGCGCTGATGCCCTTCTCGGGCTCCGCGCCGGCGTGCGCCGGCCGCCCGAGCACCCTGACCGTGAAGCGGCCGATCCCCTTGCGGGCGATCTTGAGCTTGCCGGCCGGCCCCTCTCCCGACTCGAGCACGAACGCCCGGTCCGCGCCTCGCGCGAGCATGCGGATGAACCGCGTCGAGTCGACGCTGCCGAGCTCCTCGTCGGCGTTGACGAGGACGACGGGGGTCACCGACGGCGCGAGCTCGAGCTCGCGCAGGGCGCGCAGCGCGAACACGATCTCGGCGAGCCCGCCCTTCATATCGGCGACGCCGGGCCCGAAGAGCGTGCCGTCCACCTCGCGCACCGGCATCTCCGCGAGCGTCCCGACGGGCCACACGGTGTCCATGTGCCCGATCAGGAGCTGATACGGCCCGTCGTGCCTCCTGCGTGGCACGGCGTACAGGTGGTCACCGACGCCGTGACCCCGGATCCGCCGGACGCGAAAGCCGACATCCTCGAGCGCCTCTGCCAGCAGGGCGAACGGCGCCCGCTGCGTCTCGGGGTCGAGCGTCGGCGACTCGGCCTCCGCGAGCCGCCGGACGAGCGACACCATCGCGGGCTGCTGACCGCGAAGCACGTCGAGGAGCCGGTTGGCGGCGTCTCCCGCCATGGCATCAGCGACGGAAGTCCGCCGGATAGGGGTAGGCGTGGCTGTCGCGGACGGAGGCGAACCGGCCCGGCGCGAGATACGCGAGCAGGCCGAGGCGATGGATCAGGTCGGCGTCGTCGATCTCCGCGCCCCGCAGGGCCTCCTGCGGCGCCGACGCGGCGACGATACGGCCGACGACAAGGCTGTTGCGATCGAGGCCGTCGACGAACCGCGCCAGCTTGCACTCCAGGTACAGCAGGCAGCCATCCACGAGTGGCGGAGCGACGACGCGTGCCGGGACGGTCTCGATCGCCGCGAGCGACGGCTTCTCACCGTCCCCGCTCCGGCCGCCCGCGGCAAGGCTCGTCTCGACGATGCCCTCGGCCGGCGGGAAGCTGACCGTGAACTCCCGCTGCACGCGGATGTTGCGGTAGGTCGCATGGTCGGGCGAACAGACGAACCCGAACAGGCCTTCCCACGACAGCGGCGTCGCGAGGTGCTTCGGAGCGATGTCGAACGCCTTGCCCTCGACCGTGCCGACGAGCACCAGCGGCGCGACCGTGAAGACCTGCTCCCACAGGCGCCCGTCGACAGGGAGCGGGACGAGTGCGGCGGACGAGCCGTCGGTGCGCAGGCGAGTCTCCATCGCACCACCGAGACTGCACCGCAGGCCGGTGAAGCGCATCCGTGGATGCGGAAGCATCGTTCCGTAGAAGCCATCAGCCCGGATCGGGGTCGTGGCGGATGGCGGTGGGGCGTGTCGCCGTCACAGTGGTCGTGACTACCTCTTCGAGGAGGGAGGTGAATCAATGAGCACTCTCGGAGAGACGCCGGTCACAACGGACGTACGGCACCCGATCTACGACTACCCGGCTGTCGAGGAAGTGCGGGATGACAGGGAGAGGGGCTGGCTCGTCTTCGCCGCCGTCGCACTCGGGCTCGGGGGCCTCCTCGGGCTGATGGCGGGAATCGTCGCGCTCGCCGATTCCACGTTCTACGTCGCGGGCGCGAAGTACGTCTTCGGCACCCTCAACACGTGGGGCTGGATCGTGACGGCGATCGGAGCGCTGGCTCTCGTCTCCGGCCTTGCGGTCACGAGCCGCGCGCAATGGGCACGCTGGTGCGGAATCGCGGTCGCGGGGGTCCAGGCGATCGCCCAGCTCCTGATCATCCAGGGCTACCCGATGTGGTCGGTCTGCATCTTCGCCGTCGACCTGACCGTGATCTACGCTCTCGCGGCGCACGGGCGGAAGCTGCCGAATCCGACGCATTGAGACCCCCGCCGTGGGCGGCCGCGCCCGGAAGGCACACGGCCGCCCATCGGCCGGCGGTCCGAGCTGCGGGAAACCCGCCGGCGACATCGGTCCCGCACCGATGCCGGGCGGCGGCCAACGACCGACACTGGCGTCATGAGCGGCATGGGCAAGGTCGTGCTCACCGGGCATGGCGACGCGAAGCTCCATGCTCGCCCGCTCCGGCGGGAGGAGGTCTCGACCGGCGTCGTCTCGATCGGGTCGCGCGTCGTCCTCGACGACCTCGATGACGGCACGTACGAGACGTACGTCCTCGTCTCGCCGTCGGAATCCAATCCGGCAGAAGGGCGACTGTCGAACGAGTCACCGGTGGGCCGAGCGATCGAGGGTCACCGCCGCGGCGAAGTGGTCGAGGTGCGTGCGCCCCACGGGGTCCGGCATCTTCGAATCGCGGACGCCGGCTCGACGTCGCGCGCCGCGTGAACGTACAGCGAGGAGGATCTCATGGACACCGTCACGAGGAAGTCACCTCCACGGCCACCGGCCGTCGTCGTCATGTGCGTCGTCGGGCTCTACGTCGCGACGATGGTCCTGATTGCGCTCTTCGTCACGCACCCGCCTGTCCTCGGGTGGATCGGTCTCGGAGTGCTCGCGGTCGCACTCGCCGCCGCCACTGGGCTCGGGATGCACCTGCTCTCGGGCCAGCGGGTCAACGCGGTGCGGCTCCACCCGCACGACGGAACGATTCACCGGCTCCTCGTGGTGCTCGACTCGGACGTCGAGCCGGACGAGCTGCGCACGGCGATCGAGCTGCGAGCCGTCGGACGGAGCCTCGAGGTGCGACTCGTCGCGCCGACGATGCCCGCCACGACGCTGCACTACCTCACGGGTGACGAGATACCGGAGCGCCACGTGGCGACTCGCCGTCTCGGAGCGGCTCTCGACACGCTCGAGGCGAGCGGCATCCGCGCGAGCGGGCAGATCGGAACCGACGATCCGCTCCAGGCGGCAGCAGACGCACTCGTAAGCTGGCCGGCCGACGAGATCCTCTTCGTCACACCGGTCGCATCGCGCCGCACGTGGCTCGAGCGCGACCTGGAGCGCCGGGCACGCGATGCCCTCGGGCTCCCGGTCGAGACCGTGTTCGGCCGGACGGTGCCGTTGGCGCGCGCAGCGTGATCAGGGAGGAGCGGCGCCCTCGCCGCGAGCGCGAGCCACGACGGCTTCGACGATGTCGCGAAGCCCCTGCGGGACGTCCTCCCGCCCGATCGTCGAGAAACGGCTCCAGGCTCGAGCAGGCTTGTGGCCGTGGCCCGCAATGCCGGCCGCCGCCTCGAAGTCGGGCGCGAGCTCGAACACGTTCGCGGCGCCGGCGAGCTCGGCGAGCTGCGCGTTGAGGATCCGCTCGCCTCGGCTCGGCTTCCTGTCGGCGGCGGCATCGCGGTCGTGAACGGCGATGAACGGGATGCGTGCGAGCTGGCAGACCCGGATGAAGATGCGCATGTTCGGCTTGCCGCTGCACTCGACGATCGCGATCTCCTCCCGATCGGGGTCGTAACCGAGCGCCCGGAACACGAACGGGAAGCTCAGCTTCTCGGTCCGCCCCTCGACGAGCAGCACGGCCGCCGCCAGCAAGAGCTCACTGCGCTCGGCGTCGAGCTCGCTGAGCGCGCGGAAGCTCTCGTCGGCCGGGAGCGGCTCGGGCTGCACCATCGTCGTCCCGCTCACGGCATCGTGGGCGACGAGCGCGAGCTCCTCGAGACGGCCGACGTTGAGGAAGGCGGGCGCGTGTGTGGAGTACAGGACCTGGTTGCCGTTGTCGGCGAAGCGGCGGAGGAGCCGGTAGAGGTACCGCTGTGCCTGCGGCCGGAGAAAGAGCTCCGGCTCCTCGATCAGCAGGACGATCCCCTGCTCCCCGGCCTCGCAGAGGAGCTCGAGCGCGCTCACCAGCGTGTGGGCCGGAACGGCCGAGGAACGCCGATCTCCCACGTCGAGGTAGCGGCCGAGGCCGCCG
>Ga0335085_10010416_pt1 | contig 13893 bp, 13 predicted proteins | sample Lox_Sample_45_FD_206712 | JGI IMG/M metagenome (GOLD analysis project Ga0335085, IMG submission 206712) | Soil microbial communities from Loxahatchee National Wildlife Refuge, Florida, United States - Lox_Sample_4.5 | ecosystem: Environmental > Terrestrial > Soil > Wetlands | place: USA...
GACGCGATGCAGGGCAAGCCGGTGGTGCTGCGCACCCTCGACATCGGCGCCGACAAGGCGATCGAGCTGGACGGCGCGCCCGCCGCCTACACGATGCCCAACCCGGCGATGGGCCTGCGCGCGATCCGCTTCTGCCTCGCCGAGCCGCAGATGTTCCTCACCCAGCTGCGGGCCATCCTGCGCGCATCGCACTACGGCAAAGTGCGGATCCTGCTGCCGATGGTCGCGCACCTGCACGAGATCGAGCAGACGCTCACGCTGATCGCCCAGGCGAAGCAGCAGCTCGAGGAGCGCCGCCTGCCGTACGACGCGGCCGTCGAGGTGGGCGGGATGATCGAGATTCCGGCGGCGGCGCTCGCGCTGCCGATCTTCATGAAGCGCCTGAACTTCGTGTCGATCGGCACCAACGACCTGATCCAGTACACGCTCGCCATCGACCGCACCGACGACGCGGTGGCGCACCTGTACGACCCCTTGCACCCGGCGGTGCTGTCGCTGGTCGCGGGCACGATCCAGACCGCGACGCGCGGCGGCATGCCGGTGGCGGTGTGCGGCGAGATGGCGGGCGACCTGCAGCTCACCCGCCTGCTGCTCGGCCTGGGCCTGCGCAACTTCTCCATGCATCCGTCGCAGCTGCTCGCCATCAAGGAGCGCATCCTGCGCACCAACCTCGCCGAGGTGCAGACGCTCGCGCAGCGCGTGCTGCGCGCCAACGAGCCTGGCAAGACCCGCGAGCTGCTCGCGCAGCTGAACGCCTAGGGGCGGGCCGGGCGAAGCCGGTCGGCGAAGAACCTCGCCGCCGGCGACAGGCTGCGGCTATGGCTCGTCAACACGCCGATCTCGCGCTCGACCGCGGGGCCGACCAGCGGCCGCACCGCGATGCGCCTGGTGTTGAGGGCATCGAGCGCCGAGGACGGCACTACCGCGATGCCCAGGCCCGCGGCGGCCATCGACACCGCGCTCGACAGGTACACCACCTCGTAGGCCGGCTCATGGCGCTGGCCGATCGCGGCAAAGGCGCCCTCCACGAGGCGACGCACGCTGCTGTCGCGGCTCATCGAGATGAAGGATTCGCCGACCAGGTCGGCCCAGGCGATACGGCGGCGTTTCGCCAGCGCATGCGTCAGCGGACAGGCCGCGACCAGGCGGTCGGTGTGCAGCCTGTCGAACGCGAGCGGCTCGCCGGCGTCGGGCCGCCCGGCGACGCCGAGATCCGCCTCGCCGGCGCGCACCATCGCCGAAATCCGCCCTGCCACCGCGTCGCGCACCGCCACGCTGATGCCGGGGTTGTCCGCGACTGCGCGGGCAATCGCCCCCGGCAGCAGCGACGAGGCGATGGACGGCAGCGCCGCGACGATCACCCGGCCGCTCGAGCGCGCCACGGCGTCGCGCACGCCGCCGATCGTGGTGTCGAGGTCCGCGAGCAGCCGCTCCACCGCGGGCAGGAGCTGCGCGCCGGTCGCGGTAAGCTGCACGTTGCGCGTGTTGCGGTCGAAAAGGCGCGCGCCCAGCGAGGCCTCCAGCTGGCGTACCAGCAGCGTGAGCGCGGGCTGCGAGGTGTGCAGGCGCTCCGCGGCGCGCGTGAAGCCGCCGTGGCGCGCCACCGCGGCGAAGGCGCGCAGGTGGCGCGGATCCGGATTCATATCCTTGGAATATTAATCCATCGGAATGAGTTATTTGATCAATCAGTCCGGCATCGCTGTAATCGCGCTTCACAAGGAGGAGAACCATGAGAATTGCCGCGCTGCTGCTGTGCCTCGGTGTTTCGTTCGCCCACGCTCAGGCCTATCCCTCGCGGCCGGTCAAGGTGGTCGTTCCGTTCCCGGCGGGCAGCGCCACCGACCAGATCGCCCGCGTCATCGGCCAGCAGCTGCAGGAATCGCTCGGCCAGCCGTTCGTGGTGGAGAACAAGCCCGGGGCGCAGGGCTCGATCGCGGCCAGCGAGGTGTCGCGGTCGGCGCCCGACGGCTACACGCTGATGGTCGGCACGAACACGCCGCTCGCGGCCAACCCCAGTCTGTTCAAGAAGCTCAACTATGACCCGGTGAAGGATTTCGCGCCGGTCGCGCGCCTCGGCACCATCTCCTTCATGATCATGGTGCGGCCTGACTTCCCTGCGCAGAACTTCAAGCAGTTCCTCGCGCACGCGAAGGCCAATCCCGGCAAGCTCTCGGCGGGCTACGGCTCGGCGGGCTCGCAGGTGTCGCAGGCGCTGCTGCGTTCGATGGGCAAGATCGACTTCATCGACGTGCCGTACAAGGGCCTGCCGCAGGCCATCACCGACGTTCTCGGCGGCTCGATCAGCTTCACCTTCGCCGACCTGGGCAACGCCCTCGCGCAGCTGAAGGGCGGCAAGCTGAGGGGGATCGCCGTCACCTCGGCGAAGCGCTCGGCGCTGGCGCCCGACGTCCCGGCGATAGCTGAGGAGCTCCCCGGCTACGAGCTGATCGCCTGGTTCGCGCTGGTCGCGCCGGCGGGCACGCCCGCTCCGGTGGTCGCGCGCCTGCACGAAGTGACCGCCGACGCACTCGCGAAGCCGGAGGTCAAGGGTCGCTTCGACGCGCTCGGTACCGATGTCGCGCCGATGAACCCCGAGCAGCTTGGCGGTTTCATCCGCTCCGAGATCACCAAGTTCGGGCGGCTCGCCAAGGAAGCCGGCATCCAGCCGGAATAGTTTCGGGTTAGATTCGGGCATGAGCGGACCGCTGCACGGGGTGCGCGTGCTCGACCTCACCACCGTGGTGATGGGCCCGTTCGCCACCCAGATCCTCGGCGACTTCGGCGCCGACGTGATCAAGGTCGAGTCCCCCGAGGGCGACGTGATCCGCAATGCCTGGCCGTTCAGGAACGCCGGCATGGGGACGATCTTCCTCAACACCAACCGCAACAAGCGCTCGATCGTGCTCGACCTGAAGAAGGATGAAGCGCGCGATGCGTGCCTCGCGCTGGCGAAGAAGGCGGATGTGCTGGTGTACAACATCCGGCCCCAGGCGATGGCGCGCCTCGGTCTTTCCTACGAAGCGATCCGCTCCGTAAACGAGAAAATAATCTACGTCGGGTGCTTCGGCTACAGCCAGCGCGGGCCGAACGCGGCGAAGGCCGCCTACGACGACATGATCCAGGGCGCGGCCGGCATCCCGTACCTGCTGAAGAAGCAAGGCGCATCGGAGCCGCGCTACGCGCCGATGATCGTCGCCGACCGCTCGGTCGGGCAGCAGGTCGCGAGCGCGGTAAGCGCCGCGCTCTACTACCGGGAGAAGAGCGGCAAGGGCCAGCGCATCGACGTGCCGATGTACGAGCACCTGCTGCAGATGATCCTCGGCGATCACCTCGGCGGCTACACCTTCGAGCCGCCGCACGGGCCGCCGGGCTACATCCGCATCCTTTCTCCGGACCGCCGCCCCTACCAGACCAAGGACGGCTATGTGTGCGCGCTCATCTACAACGACAAGCAATGGAAGGGCTTCTTCGAGGTGATCGGGCGCACGGAGATGCTGTCCGACCCGCTGTTCGCCAACCACGAGGTGCGCAGCCAGAACTATGACACCGCCTACGCCTTCGTCGCGCAGGAGCTGAAGAAGCGCACTACCGCCGAGTGGGTCGAAGCGTTCGAGCGCGCCGACATCCCGGTGCAGCGCATGAACAGCCTCGAGGACATCGTCGCCGACCCGCACCTCGCGGCGATCGGCTACCTGAAATCGGTCGAGCACCCGAGCGAAGGGCGCATCAAGTCGCTCGCCGTTCCCTCGGAGTGGTCCGAGTCGGTTCCCGAGTACCGGCGCCATGCGCCGCGCCTGGGTGAGCACACGCGGGAAGTGCTGCGCGAAGCCGGCTATTCAGAAGAAGCAATAGAACGATTGATCGCGAGCGGCGCGGCCCGCGTCTTCGAATAAGCGCCTAGCAGCGATCCGGCGGCAGGAACACGGCGTCGTCGCCCGCCTCGCCCACGTGGCGCACGCCGAGCGCCGGCGCGAAGTCGTTGAACCGCGACGCGATGCGCCGCCAGGTCGCCGTAGCGCCGACCGGCTGATCCACCACCAGCAGGTAGCGGTGCTTCCCCGGCGCGACCGGTACCCGCCATCGGTAGATGTCTCCGGGCTTCGAGTCCGGCTCGCTGAGGATCCGCTGCCGGTCGAGGAAAAGGGCAAAGCCGGCCGGCACGACCACCTGGAATTCGTATTCGCCCGGAACGCGCACGTCCATGCAGGTGGAGTGCGTGGTGCGGACCGTCCGCTCCCCGGCGGGCGGCACGAGCCGCCGGGTCCCCGGCGCGTCGAGCCGCCAGGACGGAAACTCCTCCCCGCGCACCTCGCTACGAATCGGCGGCAGGCCGGATCGGCTCGCCGCCTCGACCGCGAACGCCGCCACGCCGAGGACCACGAGCACCGCGGCGAGAGCGCCGCCGGCCGCGTGAAAGCGGGGCGGGTCGCGCAGAGCCGCGAGCACGACCGCGGCGTCGACGACGTAGACCAGCGGCAGGAGCGGGTACAGGTAGCGATGCTCGTTGCCGTAGGCCGCCAGGACGACGAGCGACATGCCGAGCAGCCCGCCGATCAGCCGCAGCGCCGGAATCGACACCCCATGCGAGGCTCGCACGGCGAAGCCCAGCGGCAGCACGATCGCGCAGGCGAGGAAGAACGCGCGCAGCGGCGGCAGCATCTCGCTCAAGCCGGCCGCCGTGTGCACCGTCGGCAGCAGCGGCCCGAAGAACAGGTCGGCGGCGCGGCCGAGCAGCACCCGCGCGCGATCGGGCTCTTCCCGCAGGCAGCGCCAGGCGAGCTCGCTCAGTTCCCGCCGCCCGTAGTCGCCGAAGTCCAAGTACACCACGCCGTTCTCCGGGTGCGCAACATAGGACGGGGAGGTAAACGAGGAGCGCTGACCCTGGTAAGTCATGTTCACGGTGGCGGTCCGGCACTGGGCGATATAGAAGTTAAGCGGCCCGTTCGCCGACAGGCCCGACACCCTGCCGGCCGAGATGCGGTGCATCTCCGCGAGCGCGCCGGCGACGACCAGGAAGAAGCCGAGCGAGAAGGCGGCTGCGCGAACCACGGCGGGCCGCGACCCGCGACCCTCGGCGAACGCGAGATAGAGCGCGGCCGGCAGCCCGAGCACGCCCATCCCCGGGCGCATGGCGGTGGCGAGGGCGAGCAGGCCGCCCGCGGCGAGCAGTACCCACGCCTGCGAGCGGTAGCGCAGTACCAGCCAGAGCGCCGCGAGCATGAACAGCGTCGCTCCATGCTCGGACATCACGAAGGCGTTGAAATAGATCAGCGGAAAGGTGAAGGCATACAGCGCGGCCACGCCGAGCGCCCAGGCGCGGGCCTTGAGCGTCTCGAGCACGATGCCGTAGAGCAGCGCGACGCAGGCGGTCGACGCCGCCACGTTGAGGACGAGCGCCGCCTGCAGCTCGTGCGCCGCGAGGCCGACGGCGCGTGCCGCCGACAGGTACCAGGCAAGCAGGATGTGCGGCAGCGGCGGCCAGAAGGCCCACTGCCAGTAGCCGAACTCATCGCCCGCCATGCGCGCGTGGGCGCGCTGCCAATAGCCGCCGAAATCGCTGAACAGGTACGACGGGTAGGCGGTGAAGCCGAACACGTAGACGATCTTCAGCGTCGCGCTCGCCACGAGAAGCAGCGCGAGCGGCCGCGCGCGCAGCGCCTCCCAGGCAGCGATCATCCCCTCCGTCGCGCGCACTCGTTTCCTCTTTTTTCTCCACTATAATCCGCGCAGCGCCGATTTGATATTTCAGCTTGCGGGCGCCTACACAAATGCCGCTAAAGAGATTTCCTTGAACGCGCCGCACGACCCGACTTCCGTCGGCGCGGTGCTCGCGCAGAAGGCGCGCTTCGACGCCCCGCTCGCGTTGCGCAGCGGCGCGACGCTGCCTTCCTACGAGCTCGCCTACGAAACCTACGGCAAGCTGAACGCCGCGCGCTCGAACGCGGTGCTGGTGTGCCACGCCCTCAACGCGTCTCACCATGTGGCAGGTTTTTATGAAGAAGAAAAAAGCAATCTAGGCTGGTGGGACAACCTGGTCGGCCCCGGCAAGCCGCTCGACACCAGCCGCTTCTTCGTGGTCGGCTCGAACTACCTCGGCAGCTGCTTCGGCTCGACCGGGCCGGCGTCGACCAACCCGGCCACCGGCAAACCCTGGGGCGCGGACTTCCCGGTGGTCACGGTCGAGGACTGGGTCGAGGCGCAGGCGCGCCTCGCCGACCGCCTCGGCATCGAGCGCTTCGCCGCAGTGATGGGCGGCTCGCTCGGCGCGATGCAGGCGCTGCAGTGGACGCTGTCGCATCCCGACCGCGTGCGCCACTCGCTGGTGATCGCCGCCGCGCCGAAGCTCTCCGCGCAGAACATCGCCTTCAACGAGGTCGCGCGCCAGGCCATCATGACCGACCCGGACTTCCATGGCGGCCACTACTACGAGAAAGGGGTGGTGCCGGCGCGCGGCCTTCGCATCGCGCGCATGATCGGGCACATCACCTACCTCTCGAACGACGCGATGATGGAGAAGTTCGGCCGGGTGCTGCGCCGCGGATCGCTCGGCTTCGACTTCGGCACCGACTTCGAGATCGAGTCCTACCTGCGCTACCAGGGCGAGAAGTTCTCGAGCTACTTCGACGCCAATACCTACCTGCGCATCACCAAGGCGCTCGACTACTTCGACCCGGCGGCGGACTTCGGCGGCGACCTGGCGAAGGCGCTGGCGCGCGCGCGCGCCGCCTTCCTGGTGGTGTCGTTCAAGTCCGACTGGCGCTTCGCGCCCGAGCGCTCGCGCGAGATCGTGCGCGCGCTGCTCGACAACCGGCGCATCGTCTCGTACCTGGAAATCGACGCCCCGGGCGGCCACGACGCGTTCCTGCTGGAAGACCGGCGCTATCACGCCGCGTTGCGGGCTTACTTCGCGAATATCGAGCTGTGAGACCCGACCTCGAAGCGATCGTGAGATGGGTGCCGCCAGGGGCGCGGGTGCTCGACCTCGGCTGCGGCGACGGCTCGCTGCTGCGCCACCTCTGGCAGGAGCGCCAGGCGCCGGGCTACGGCGTCGAGATCGAGGACGAGCGCGTGATCGCCTGCGTGGCGAACGACGTCAACGTGATCCAGGTCGACCTCGAGAGCGGCCTGTCGCTGTTCGCCGACCGCTCCTTCGACTGCGTCATCCTCTCACTGACCCTCCAGGCGATGCGCCACCAGGAGGCGCTGCTGCGCGAGATGCTGCGCGTCGGGCGCGAGGCGATCGTCAGCTTCCCCAATTTCGGCCACTGGAGCGCGCGGCTGCAGGTCCTTCTCGGCCGCATGCCGGTGTCCTCGACCCTGCCCTACGAGTGGTACGAGACGCCGAACCTGCACCACTGCACCATCACCGACTTCGAGGACCTGTGCCGCAAGATCGGCATCCGCATCGGCGAGCGCCTGGTGCTGCACGGCGGCCGGCCGGTCACCGTGATGCCGAACCTCCTCGGCAGCGTGGCGGTGTACCGCTGTACCGCGCAGTAGGCCCGGCATGTACGAGCCGCGCTCCGCTCCGCCCCTGTCCCGCCGGCTGTTCGCGCGGCGCTTCCTGCTGCACTTCGCCGCCTCCCAGCTGCTCGTGCTCTTTTCCCTCGGCCTCGGCATGAGCGGCTACATGCACTTCGAGCACCTGCCCTGGCGCGACGCGTTCGTGAACACCGCGATGCTGCTCGGCGGCATGGGCCCGATCGATCCGCTCAAGACCAATGGCGGCAAGGTGTTCGCCGGCCTGTTCGCGCTCTACGCCGGGCTGGTGTTCCTGGTCGTCGCGGCGACGCTGCTCGCGCCGGTGGTGCACCGGGTGCTGCATCGCTTCCACTGGGAGCAGGCCAAGAAATGAAGCCGAGCGCCGTCTTTCTCGCCGCGCTGCTCGCCGCGCTTCCCGCGGCCGCTCACAAGGGCGAGGGCACATTCACCGACTTCGGGACGCGCGGCGCGCACCACCGCTTCGAGCTCGATTTCGGCCCGGTGGACCTCGAGCGCACCGGCAGCCGCGAGTTCCGCTTCAGCGAGCTGCCGGCGGAGGAGTTCGTGTTCGGCCTGCGCCTCACGGCCGCGGGCGGCGAGAAGCTCGGCGCGCTTCCGTCCGCGACGGTGCGCATTACGCTTACCAACGAGAACTACGAGACCGTGTTCGACATGACCGACGAGGTCGCGAACCTCGTGCGCTCGGAGACGGCGAAGGAATGGTTCCTGTACCAGCGCGGCAAGGTGCCCCTCCCGGGCAGCGCGAAGCCCGGCGAGCGGCGCCTGTCGGTCGGCCCGGACGGCGGCTGGGGGACCTACGCCCTGCCGCGCAGGAACGGCAGCTACCGGCTCACTTTCGAGACCGTCAAGGCGGACTCGCGCCTCACCAAATTCGGCGTGCGCCTGATCGCCGTCGGCGGCGGATGGAAATAGCGGGAGGAAGCGTGCAACGATCGATCTACCTGCTGTCGGCGTGCGCGCTGCTTGGCGCATGCGCGACCCACGCGCCGCAAACCGCGGACGAGTTCCGCAAGGAGGCGCCCGGGGCGTTCCTGATGAAGAAGGAGACGATGGAAGTCGCGCGGCCGTTCCGCGACGTCGCCGAAACCTTCCGCAAGCGCGCGCCCGAGTGCCTGCGGGTCGCGGTGCGCACCACCTCGTCGACCTCGACCAGCTACCAGGTGATCGACGCCGAGTACAAGCCGACGGTGATCGTCACCAAGGAGCGCGCCGAGCTCCATCTCCAGCGCAAGTACACGAAAGGCGTCATTAACGTCTACGCCGAGCCGGAAGGCGGTCACTACATCCTGGTGGCCGACGCCTACCCGCTGCCGGGCAACAAGACGCGCCTCGACCTCATCGCGCCGTCCAAGGGTCTCGATGCCGTGGTGCGTGCGGTGAAGAACTGGGCCACCGGCGAGAACGTCGGCTGCCCGGATATGACCAAGAACTGATGCGCGGCCTCGCGAAGAGCGGCCGGCGTGCTGCTTGCGGCCTGTTCGGGCACGACCCCTTACCGGCAGGAGGGCGAAAAGAACCTCGAGGTTCGCCCGGCGCTTTCGGGCGTGCGCGCCAGCCTGCACATCCACCAGCTCGATGCGCAGTGCAACACGCATTACGAGGGCAGCCTTACCCTGGACCGCCCGGTCGAGCTCGCGCTGCCGACCGAGCGCTCCAGCCTGCTCATCGTCGGTTTCGATACTTCTTCGTTCTTCGGCGGCGCGCGCAGCACGGCGCGGCGCTACGTGCTCAAGCCCCGCGCCGGCTATCGCTACCGGCTGGAGGTCCGCTACAAGGACGACATCTACGACGTCGCGGCCGTGGAGCTCTCGCCCAACGGGCGCGCTCGCGCACTCGAGCTCGACGGGGAGTGCGGCGCTATCGTCCCGCAGCGAGATCGATGACCACCAGCCCGTTGTCGCTGTACGCGAGCGCCGCCGACGAGGCCAGGTTCTCGAGCGACTGACGGAACCACAGCAGCCGGCGGCTGCCCAGTCGTTCGACCTCCGCCGGGCTGGCGAGGCCTTGCGCGATGATGTCGTCGGACTGGAAGCGTCCGGCGGCATGCCAGATGACGTAGCGCACGCGGTATCCCGCCAGGAATTCGCGGAACTGCCGCGCGTCGGTTCCCGGCGGCGGCTGCAGCCAGGGCGCGATCAGCCCCTGCGGCGGGGCGACCAGCACCGGATTGCGCGCGAATAGCAGATCGTAGGGGAAAAGGACGAAAGCGAGCACCACCTCGCCAGGCTGTGTATGCGCCTGCGCGCGGATCATCCATTCGCGCGTCTGCGGGGCAAGGCCCCACTCGGTGATCCGGCGATGCTGCGGCATGTCGGCCTCCGCAAAGGCGAGCGCGGAGCGATAGGCGAGCGCTTTGTGGGCGCGCTCGCGAGCCGGCTCGGCCAGCAGGAAAGCGAGCAGTGCCGGGATCGCGACGGCCGGCAGCAGGCCGGCGCGCGCGCCGGCGTATCCCGCCAGCAGAACCGCGGCCGGCGCCGCGGCGATGAGCGCGGGCGCGCTGAAGCGCATCGCATGGCTCGGCACGATGGGCAACTGCGTGTTGGCGGCGTACGCCAGTGCGGCGGCCACGCAGAGCGCGACGGCGGACAGGATCGCCGTCCGCTCGGCGGGCGGCGCCGAGCGCGCTCGCCACGCCGCGGCAGCCGCGGCAGCCAGTACGATCGCCGCGATCGCGTCGTATCTCGGCACCGTGTCCGACCAGCTCCAGCGCAGCGCGGAGAAGAAGGTGCCGAGCGCGCTCTCGCCGGAAACGCCGGTCCGCCGGTGCCCCAGCCAGGCCGCATAGTTGCCGGCGTGCAGCGCGATCCAGGGCAGCAGGCAGGCGACGCCGGCGATGGCCGAAGCGAGGCCGGCGCGCCAGGCCAGGCGCCAGTCTCGCGCCGCCGCGGCCGCGATCAGCAGGCAGGCCGCCCAGCAAAGCAGGAAGGACAACGTGGTGCTCTTCGAGCCGGCGATGGCGGCGAGGAGCGCGCCTACGGGGACGGCGCGCCGCCACAGCTTGCCGCCGGCGGCGTCGAGCAGCGTACGACTTGCTGGCGCAAGCGCGAGCTCCAGCGCTGAGAGCTCGTACACCGCCGAAACGTTCGCCTGCAGCGCCGGAATCAGCGCGACTGCGGCGAGGGCAGCGGCGATTGCGGCGGCACCGAGCCGCATGGCGCTGCCGATCGAGGCCGCCAGCGCGAGCACGAGCACGGCGCACAGCACCGCGTCGAAGGCGTTGAAATACGCCGGCGGCAGAACGAGCAGCGGAAATCCCTGCAGGAAGGCGTGCGCGCCGAGGCTGTCCAGGCCGATCAGGTCGAACGGGTTGCCGCCCAGGGTTCCGGCCTGCAGCATGCGCAGCGGGCGCGGGAAATAGAGCTGGAAGTCGTCGAACGGATTGAACGCCGCCGAAGGCAGCAGGAGGAGCGACAGGGCGAGCGCCGCCGCGCCGAGCGCGCCGGCCGCAAGGAGCGCGCGTCGGTCGACCGGCGCGCCGGCCGCGCGCTCCCGGCGCGCCGCGACCGCACGACGCGCCGCCTCGACCCAGCCCACGGCGAGAAGCAGCCACAGCACGGGGGCGTAGGCGAGCCCGAGCAGATTCAGCCAGCCGCCGACGACGGCGAGCGCCGCGAGGCCGAGCACGACGAGATAGGCCGGACCGTCTCGCGTATCGAGGCCGCAGGCGGCGAGCGCCATGCGGCCCCAGCCCCACGCGGCAATCCCGAAAGCCGCCAGCGCGAGCAGCGCGCCCACCGACCCGGGCAGGTTCACAGGCCCTCTTTGCCGGCGGAGCCGATCGAGACGTCGGCGAGGCCGGAGCGCATCATGAACCAAAAGAGCAGGACGCCCGGCAGCGCGATCACGGTGCTCAGCAGGTAGAAGTCGACATAGCCCATGTAGTCGATCATGCGGCCAGCGGTAGTGCCGGTGAAGAAACGGCCGGCAATACTCGCCAGAGCGGACAGGAGCGCGTACTGGGTCGCCGTGAAGCGCAGGTTGCAGAGCGCCGACAGGTAGGCGACCACCGTCACCCCGCCGATGCCGCTCGCGAAGTTCTCGAAGCCCACTGCCGCGGCCATCCCCAGGTTGGTATGCCCCGCCGCCGCCAGGCCGGCGAAGCTCAGGTTCGACACCGCCATCAGCACCAGGCTGATGAGGACCGAGCGTTTCATGCCGAGCCGCGCGTAGAGGATGCCGCCGACGAAGATGCCGGCGAGCAGCGCCGCGAAGCCGATGCCGACGTCGTAGAAGGCGACTTCATCGTTCGTGAAGCCGAGGTCCTTGAACAGCAGGCGCAGCGTCAGGTTGGCGAGCGTGTCGCCGATCTTGTGGATCAGCACGAACAGCAGCACGGCGACGGCGCCCTGGCGCTTGAAGAATTCGGCGAGCGGGCTCAGATAGGCGAGCAGCGCTTCGGCCACGCCGCGCGCCTTCGCCGGCTCGCGATGACGCGCCGGCTCACCCATGAATGCGGCGGCGAGCATCGCCGGCAGCGCGAACAGCGCGCAGGCGGCATAGGCGCTCGCCCAGCCGAAGCGCGTCGCCAGCACCAGCGCCAGCGCGCCCGCCGCCGCCGCGCCGATGCGCCAGCCGTACTGCGACATGCCCGAGCCCGCGCCGAGCTGGCGCGGCTCGAGCAGCTCGATGCGGTAGGCGTCGATGACGATGTCGTAGGTCGCGCCGGCGATGCCGAGCGCGAGCGCGGCCGCCGCGACCAGATAGAGCGGGCCGGCCGGATCCGCCAGGCCGAGGAAGACGACGGCCAGCATGACGAGGCACCCGACCAGCCACAGCCAGCTGCGGCGCTGGCCGAAGCGGCCGATGAGCGGCAGGCGCACGTTGTCGATCAACGGCGCCCACAGGAACTTCAGGTTGTACGCGAGGATGGTGAGCGTGAAGGCGACCACATCGGAGCGGCCGAGCCCGTTCTGGAACAGGCGCGTCGTGAGCGTCGCGCCGAGCATCGCGAAGGTGAAGCCGGAGGAGATGCCGAGAAACAGGGCAGCCAGCGGCGCCCGTTCGAGGTAAGGATGAATACTCTCCGCAAACCCCTTAGAGCTTGTAGTCATAGTCGACCGTTAGGGGCGCGTGATCGGAGAAGCGCTTCGCCTTGTAGATCGACTCCTTCTTCGCCGTCTTCGCCACGCCCGGGGTGGCGATCTGGTAGTCGATGCGCCAGCCGACGTTCTTCTTCCACGCCTGGCCGCGGTTCGACCACCAGGTGTACTGCTCGGGTTTTGCGTTGATGGTGCGGAATACGTCGACGAAGCCGATTTCGTCGAACACCCGCGTCAGCCAGGCGCGCTCCTCCGGCAGGAAGCCCGAGTTTTTCTGGTTGGAGCGCCAGTTCTTCAGGTCGATCTCCTTGTGCGCGATGTTCCAGTCGCCGCACAGGATGACCTCCTGGCCCCGGTCTTTCAGCTTTTCCAGGTGTCTCAGGAATCTTTTCAGGAAGCGGAATTTCGAAGCCTGCCGGTGAGGACCGGCGGAGCCCGAAGGCATGTAGAGCGACACCACCCAGAGCTTGCCGAAGCGCGCTTCGACGTAGCGCCCCTCGTTGTCGAACTCCCGCACCCCGAAGCCGCGCTTCACTTCGTCGGGCTGTTTCCTGCTGTAGAGCGCGACGCCGCTATAGCCCTTTTTCTTCGCGAACGCGTGGCAGCTCTCGAACGCCTTCAGGCCGTGCAGCTTCGCGTCGAGGTCGGCCTCGTGGCACTTCAGTTCCTGCAGGCACACTACGTCGGCCTGCTGCTTTTCCAGCCAGCGGAACAGGCCCTTGGTCGCGGCCGAGCGGATGCCGTTGACGTTGAGGGTGACGATTCTCAAGAAGAGCCGAGCGAGGAGGCGCCGCCGTGCGCCGCCGACCAGTTCGCCGGTTCGTGCAGGAACTTCTCGACCTCGGTGATCTGCGCCGGCTTGAGGTAGGCGTCCTTCTTCACCACCGCCAGCACGTCCCACCAGGTGGCGAGGCGGTGCAGCTTCACGCCGATGTCGGCGAGGATCTTCTTCGACTCGGGGAAGATGTCGTAGTAGAAGTTGACGAACACGTGGTCGACCACCGCGCCCGCCTCGCGCAGCGCCTTGCAGAAGTTGATCTTGGAGCGCCCGTCGGTGGTGAGGTCCTCGACCAGCAGGGTGCGCGCGCCTTCGCGGACGTCGCCCTCGATCTGCGCGTTGCGGCCGAAGCCCTTCGGCTTCTTGCGCACGTACTGCATCGGCAGCGCGAGGCGCTCGGCGATCCAGGCGGCGTAGGGAATCCCGGCGGTCTCGCCGCCCGCGATCACGTCGAACTGCTCGAAGCCGACCTCGCGCGCGAGCGTCGCCTCGGCGAAGTCGACCAGCTGGCGCCGCACGCGTGGATAGAAGATCAGCTTGCGGCAGTCGATGTAGACCGGGCTCGCCCAGCCT
>Ga0335085_10010417_pt1 | contig 13891 bp, 7 predicted proteins | sample Lox_Sample_45_FD_206712 | JGI IMG/M metagenome (GOLD analysis project Ga0335085, IMG submission 206712) | Soil microbial communities from Loxahatchee National Wildlife Refuge, Florida, United States - Lox_Sample_4.5 | ecosystem: Environmental > Terrestrial > Soil > Wetlands | place: USA: Florida...
CCACTTCTAGGTGACCCGGGAAGTGAAATCTCCCGGGAAAGATGTCTGCTCAGCACTTTTCCCGGGGATATTGACCGGCGCTCGCGGGTAACGCTCAAACAAAGCCGCCTGCCCGTTAACCGTCGCGAAGGTAATGCTCGCCTGGCTTGGCCGCTGGAACTTCACGCATTCCGTCCTAACGGCGTTCGAAGTGATCTCTTCGGCCCGCCATTTCTGATAAAGATTCTCGAAGCCGGGATCGTCAAATCTCTCTTTCGCCTCGTTGAGGAAGATGATGTCGTGGTTGCTGAGCTTGGCGAAGTTCTTTTCATCCCAGGTCCGCCGCGTGCGGAAATAGTCCAACAGTCCAGAAGGCGAGTCAGGATTCCAAAGGCAGTCGAAGGTCTGTCGAAAGAGCTTTTTAGCGCGCTCAAAGTTCGTGTCACACGTCGCGACATAGTAAAGACGGAGGTCAGGGAGCTTACAAAAGAGGGGCAGATAGGCATCTAGATGGGTCTTGAAACTGGCCATGCTTTCAAATCCCGGATCGATAAAGCTGAACACCACCACAGGTGGCGTAGAGAGGGCAGGGTTGTAAAACATGGGAAACTTATCCACGAAATAGCGGTCGGTATGCCTGTCTTTGATGGCCCCGGTATAGCGCTTGTGGGGTAGAACCTTCTTGGCGATTCCCATTCGCTCGCAGAAAAAACAGACCTTTTCGTTTTCGGATTCAAGGTAGCTGAAAGACTGATTCCGAAGGATGAAATCGAACGCGATGAGCCGAGTCCGAATGTACTCGGTCGAATGTATGCGCCGGAAACGCACATTTTCCCTGCCAATGGCCTCGTAAAGATTCCGCGAGAATAGGTGAAACACGCGGCCGTGCCGGAGATACTCTTTGGTGCTCGCGTGGTTCTTCTCGACCACTTTTCGCGCAAACGCCACACTCCGTTTGCCGGGTTTTGTTTTGATGAACTGCAAGAATTGCTGGCAGGTGAAATAGCCGGAATGCGTGGCCACAAGGTAGAGAAAGCGAGACTCCTCCTCGGTGTAGCCGAATCCCTGGAGGGCTTCGGTATAGATGGGGAGGATCTTCATAGGGCGAATATCCTGGCGGTGATTTCCTGGGTGTCGAGGACCCGGCGCAACTTGGCATGGTCTTGTTGTCGCGCGAACATGTGAAACCCTGCCTTGGCCTTTTCGCCCAGCCCCTGGGGCCGGTAGTCGCGGGTGGCGATTTCCAGGTCAAGGCAGCGAACATCACGGCACTCGTCCTCGTACTCGACGCGCAGATCTGGGATGGGAATCTTGCCGTTCACCACTTTCAGGTCGAATTGGTTCGCAATGAAGATACGTTCGTAGCGCGGATCTTTATCGGTCCGCATCCGGGAGAGAGCTTTGTAAAGGTCTTTTTTGAGCTCCAAGTCTAGTAGGATCCGCCTTACCTTGCCCCCGGAGCGTTCGATTTCTCTGGCCGCTTTCTGATAAAGCCTATAGACATCGGCGTCGTGCCGGGCTTCCTTGGGCTTTACCAAGCCGTGATAGGTAGCTTGCCGGCGGGGGATCAGTTGTGCTCGATCGACAAGGCTATGACCTTCCTTCGTCAGGGTCAGGACTCTGGTGGAATAGGATCGATGGCCCTCGATAAACCGCTGCTCAACGAGGCCCTGGCGTGCGAGGCTGCGGATGTCGCTTTGCATCTGCTCGCTACTGCCTTGGTATCCAAATCGTGCGAGATCGTCTTCCGGCACCACGCGAAACTTGGCCAGGTCGGTTAGTATGCGAACCTCTGAATTGCGTAGAGAGTAGTCTCGCTCGCGACCGCGATAGATGGTGCGAGAGCGGTCTGACCTGTTCGGATGGCCGGAGTCCGAACCCTTCCCGGACTCTCCTCGGCCAAGCTCCCTGTCGTTGCGAGAACCTCGCTCGGCTCGCTCCACCAAGTCTGAACCTCCGTCGCGGTCCCAACGGTTTGGGAATGCAAAGTCGGAGATGCTGTAGGGACGGTCCATGAAGGGCTTCCTTTCCGTTCAGCTTGGCGATAAGACGGGGATAGAGTTCGACCGACGTAGAAGAAAAGGGATCGGGAATTGCGAACTGTCAGACATCGTGTTGCGACTGCCAGAAACGGAACTCAGACCTGCGGGGGACGCGGTTGGTCTGCTTCCTCGGGATACAAAAACACCTCTTCCACATTCTTTCCGAAAGCACGGGCGATCTTGAAAGCCAACGGCAGACTCGGGTCGTACTTGCCGGTCTCGATAGCGTTGATGGTGCCGCGCGCGACAGCGACGTAGGCTGCGAGCTCGGCTTGCGACCATTCCTTTTCCGCTCTCAATACACGCAGCCGGGTCTTCATCAGTACCGCCACGAATAGAGAATCAATCCGAAGCTCCACAAGATAATCATCAGCGGGGGAAGGCCAAGCCAGGAGATGGGATGGAAGCCAAAGCTTTGAAGGAAGCCGACAGCAGCAGAAAATACCAACGTTCCAATAAAGGCAAATGTGAGGGCACGATGGTTGATCAGCCGTTCGTGCTCGTCGTTTGAACGCAAGAAACGCAGCAGGAGGAAGATGGTCGCGACTGCTCCCAGGACAAAAAGAACTACCAAAGGCGAACGGAAAGTCGTAATTCTGCCTGAGAGGGCGATGGCAAGGACGGAGAGAAGCGCCGCAAAATAGAAGGAGATAAGCGTGGCCTTGCGTCGATCTGTTAACTCATGTCTAAAGAGCTGATCGGGCATGTTAACCTCCCCAAAAGACTTCGCCTAGAGTACGCTTTGACGTTTAATATGTCAAGTCTAGCGTACTTTATGTAATTGTTGAGTGTCTTAGCCAGAATCAGCTGTCAAGCACAATGACTCCTGGTCGCCGGTTCCATTTACCGTCCCTACGTCGGAATCGGCTTCATGTTATTCCTGTCTCTCCCAATCGCTAAGGTCCGCGCTGACGAGGATCAGGTCAGAGCCGTAGCGGAGACATAAGCTCCTGTTGTCCATAAAGTGAACGGTGAAGCAGAGCGTGCCGTCATCGGTGGTATGGGTTGCGAAGTCCTGAACCTTACTAGTGAACTCCGAGGAAACCTATGATCTGAGCATCTTGGACCTTTTTCCACAGGTTAGCGTCGAGTTTGCAAATAATTAACTTGACCTTGGATAAAGATCCGTATAACAAACGTACAGTATCCTACCTTGTATATCGTTTTTTCTTGAAATGGCGCGGAACTATGTGCGGAATTAACCAACGAAAGGTTCAAACCGTGCACAATCGAATCATTTTGATGGTGTATTTCGGATTCATATTTCCTGTCTTTTCGGGAGACGCGGCGCGGGCGCAAGGACCGATTGCCCCACCAATCCTAAGGTACGCCACCTACCGACCGTTTGTTGACAATCAAGGGGGGACCCAGCCCGTTTATCCACTCTTTACATTACTGCCAAGCGGGCCGACTCCGACGCTCATGCTCAACCAACCAATTGGCATCAGTGTCTGGTTCACGGTTGCTCAATGTTTGTCGCCCGACGCTTGCCCGAATGTTTCGTTTCAGTCCGGGTTTGGATGGATGTCAGCAAATTATTCATTCAAAGCAGTTTGGACTGGCGCGAGCCAGGTTGATACATATACGAACCCCGGAAACTGCGTCAGTTGGACCGCATGGGATCTGCTAACAGAAACAGGCGAGTTTTCCACTTATGCCTACTTCAGTAGTCCCGGCACAAAGTCAGTGACTATCACTGCCACCCCTTGCGCCCCGTTTCCCGACTATCTTGCGACGCCTGTCAGTAAGACTTTCACGTTCACAGTTGGTGGCGGCCTTTTAGACCCAGGCTATGAGGCGCTCGCACCGGGGTCTAACCTAGTTGCGACAAGTCCGGACAACGTGCTGACAAACAGTCGGCCCGTAATGGGCGTCGCGGCGGACGGGGTGAGTCTAGCGTTAGCTGCCATCCCAACGCCTAATGTTGGGGACTCCGTCTCCGTCACGTTGCTAAATGACCAAAATTCTGTCAGCTGGGCCCCTGCGGAAGACGGTGGGTTGGGCTTGCCTGGTGATTCAGCCTTCCCTGGCAATTCCGTGACCGCAATCGCTATCCCCACTGACAACCAGGGACCGCAGGCCTTCGTTGTATATCAAGCTCCACTTGATTTCGCGCGGATCTCATCTGGAGGCGGTTACAAAACGGGTTCCTGCCCTGGATTACAGACTGGCACAGACGACACGTTGTCTTGTCGATCTGTGAGCCTTCAGATTCAAATATCGAGCGGTGGTACGAACTCGACACAAACGATTCCGGTTTCGATTGTTCGGCCGCCTGTTGTTTTAATTCATGGCCTCTGGGGTGATGCAACAAATTGGAATAATTTTGGGCCCCTCTACTCCAACGGCCAAACCGATTCTAGGTTCTACGTAAAAACAGCCAACTATGTCGACAAATTCCAGGGAAAAGTCGCCTCGACAGTACCGGCAAGTGCAATATCGATCTTCTCAAGTCTGAAATATAATGCTCTCGGCTTGGATGCCAACGCGCAACGCATGATACCGCTCATTAGCGGAATTATTAAGTCTTTCGCCCTAGGTTTGGGCCCTGCACAGATTCCTGTGGTTGCAACACAGGCCGATTTTGTAGGTCATAGCATGGGAGGCTTGGTTTCGCGCACAATGCCTCTCGAGACGAATTTCTATAGCCCAGACACTTACGGTCAAGGAATTATTCACAAGTTGATAACTATAGATACTCCGCATCTTGGCTCGCAGTTGGCGGACGTTCTTCTTGATCCAGCGAACTCCTGCTCTAGTTCCTTTCTGGCTATCGCGGGAATGCCGTCGTTGCAATCGGCTACTTTGCGGAATGGCCAGACGATCTCAGGTGCAGTGGGCGACCTCAGCCCCACAAGTAATGCAATTGCCAGGATCGGCCAGGTCCAATCGAATCAGCATCCTATCCCGACTGCATTTATTGCCGGAATCGCAAACAGCGCTAACTACGCAACGACTAGTACTTGTTACCAATGCGCTTCTTTCTACCTGGGAACCGCATGTGGAGGAGAACCTATCGTGAAAGCTTTGAATATTCCGTCGCTGCAGCCCTGGAGCAATTTTTTTGGTGGTCTACAAAATGACGCAATCGTTTCTCTGCCAAGCCAGTTGAATGGGCTCAGCACATCGGCGGGGGTCGTATATGGTTCAGCAGGCGGTCAAGGATACATACATTCTCCTGGAACCGAGCAAATTGGCTTCGCGCCCCCAACCATGCTCGATCCGGGGCAGGTTCCTCTCACGGTGATTCAACTGTTAAACACGCCGTATACGAACTCGTCGATTTTTAACTCGACGACACCCTGAGTTTAAAGGCAAGAACGTGGCATCGACGAGCCTGATGTATAGATTTGTGCATTCTGCTATCCGCGCAGCGCATCTGCTTATCCTAGTGTTGGTCTTGGTGGCCACTAAGGAGCCTGGGGCTGGACTCACGATCACAAACTTGTCGCGCACGACAGGAGCGGTTGGGGCGACGGTGACAATCACAGGGACGAACTTCGGGTCCAAGCAGGGAAGCAGCACGGTGACAGCCCAGGGCAACGCAAGAAGAATCGTTCCCGTACTCCTAAATGCGGATGGACGGAAGTGTGTCTGAGTTGGGGTTCGAGGAACGACCAGATAAGAGAAGGGTTGTGCTTTGTTGCCACGCTCTCCGGCTTCTTAGCGATCTTCATACCGAATTCGTTAGCTAGTAGATATTCACAGACTTGGGGAAACCAATATTAGCGATCAATCCCTGCGTGGACAGCGTTTCAGCAGGAATTCCCGCTCCTAGGGGGCCACCACATGAAAAATAAAGCCGGTAACAATACCTCGCAACTCGCTGTTTGCCATCTCCCTGCGCTGATCCGAGTTCATCTACGGGGGCTTTTCTTGGGTACTACTATCTTTGCGGCCAGTCTCCTATGGGCAGGTGCCGCTGAAGCTGCGCCGGCGATACAGGTGATGACACCACAAACTGGGCCGGTCGGGACATTGGTAGCAATTGTGGGAAGCGGGTTTGGGGCGACGCAGGGAACCAGCACGGTAACGTTCAACGGCGAACCGGTGACTTGGGTTTCGTGGAGTGCAACAAACTTGCAAGTTCAAGTTCCTGGCGGAGCTGCGTCGGGCAACGTGATCGTCACAGTCGGCGGCAAGGCTAGCAATGCCAAGAGCTTTACAGTCACCCCCTCGCCGGTCATTACCGGTCTGTCACCAACTTCAGGATCAGTAAATGCAACCATAACCATAACTGGGAGCAATTTCACGGCAGGCGGCACTCAAACGCCTCAAGTAGTCTTCAACCCTCAGCTCTTCGCAAGCCCGGCAAGTTCGACTGACACATCGATTAGCGTCGCCGTTCCTGCAGGTGCTACGACGGGAGACCTCCTTGTTTCGGTGGGAGGCGGCTACAGCAACAGTATTCTTTTCACGGTTACATCTTCGGACCCGAGTATCAGCAGCCTGACCCCGGATGCAGCCGTGGTGGGCACATCGGTAACGATTACAGGGACAAACTTCGGTACGTCGCAGGGCACAAGCTCGGTCACATTTAATGGTACAGCTGCGACTCCAACAAGTTGGAGTCCGACTTCCATTAAAGTTCCAGTTCCCTCAGGCGCCACGACCGGCAATGTGCTAGTGACGGTTGGCGGTGTGGCAAGTAACCCGTACGGTTTTGAGGTGGGAATCGCGGGACCAAGCATTACCAGCATTTCGCCGACTTCGGGTGCGGTGGGCACTTCCGTGACAATCAAGGGCACGGGCTTTGGCTCGACGCAGGGTTCAAATACTGTGAACTTCAACGGAGTGTCGGGTGTGCCGACGAGTTGGAGCGCGACTCAAATTAAGGTGCCCGTGCCGACAGGTGCCACGACTGGGAGCGTGGTCGTGACTGCCAGCGGCACCGTGAGCAACGCGGTAAACTTCACAGTTCCTGGAACAGGACCAAGCGTTTCTACTTTGTCTCCCAGTTCGGGGCCGGTGGAAACATCGGTGGTGCTTACTGGAACGAACTTCGGCTCGACCCAGGGAGCAAGTACCGTAACGTTTAATGGAATTTTGGCCACGGCCACGGGCTGGAGCCCGACCTCGATTGTGGCGACAGTACCTTACGGGGCTACCAACGGCAGCGTAGTGGTTACGGTGGACGGCAATTCGAGCAGCGGGATCAGCTTCACTGTGGCTCCGAGCGTCACAAGTTTATCACCCACGAGCGGCCCCGGAGGCACTCCTGTAACGATTACCGGAACCAGTTTCGGTTCGAGCCAGGGCACAAGTACGGTGACCTTTAATGGGGCGCTAGCTGCCCCGACAAGTTGGGGAGCTAGTTCAATCACCGTACCGGTCCCAAGCGGGGCCACGACAGGGAACGTGGTTGTGACAGTTGGCGGCGTAGCAAGCAATGGATTGAACTTTGCGGTGACACCAAGCATTACGTCGATCTCTCCTGTATCTGCCCCGGTGGGAAACTCTGTGACCATAAGCGGTTCGAACTTTGGGCCCAATCAGGGAAGTAGTACGGTGACGTTTGGCGGCATTCCCGCCACGACCACATCGTGGAGTCCAACAAGTATCGTGGCGACGGTGCCCGCCGGAGCCACTACGGGAAATGTCGTGGTTACCGTGTCTGGATTAGCAAGCAACGGCACAGAATTCACTGTAGCAACGCTAACATCACTCGCGATCACGCCACAAAACCCAGCAATCTCTATTGGTAGCACTCAGCAGTTTATCGCCACTGGGACCTACTCGGACAACAGCCAGCAGAATTTGACTGCTGGTGCGAACTGGACGTCTTCGACACTCAGCGTTGCAGCGATCAATGGTTCAGGGTTGGCAACTGCTCTGGGAAATGGACAAACCACGATCCAGGTATCGGTGGGTAGCATCCAAAGCACCACCGTGTTGAGTGTGGCAGGTTTTGCTTTAACTGGAAGTCTCAACGCAGCCCGGCTGGGCCACACGGCGACCCTTCTTAACAACGGGACAGTCCTCATCGTTGGAGGATATGAAGTCGTGAACGGTCAGGAACAATCCCTGGCAAGCGCAGAATTGTATAACCCGAGCACGGGAACTTTTACAACGACAGGAAGCCTAAACACGGCCAGAGGAAACTTTACTGCGACGTTGCTGAACGATGGAACTGTGCTTGTTGCTGGGGGATATGACAGCAGCTTCAATCTCACGGCCACTGCTGAGATCTACAATCCCACAACAGGAGTTTTCACTCCAACGGCCAACATGGGGGCGGCACGAGCAAACCACTCGGCCACATTATTGGGCAACGGAATGGTTCTCATCGCGGGCAGTTTTGACGACAGCGCAAATGGGTATGCAGGCGCGGCCTTGGCGAGCGCCGAATTGTATAATCCCGCTACCGGAGCCTTCACTCCAACTGGCAGCTTACCTAATCCCCTTGGATATTTGACGGCCACGCTCCTAAATGATGGAACTGTCCTCATTGTCGGAGGCGAATCACCCGGACCGAGCTTTACAAACGACTGTGAATTGTATAACCCATCGACGGGAGCATTCATAGCCACCGGTAGCATGGTGAGCCCAATTACGTTGACTGAATATACGGCCACGCTTTTGAACAACGGAATGGTTCTCGTTGCAGGTGGCGTAAATCCTGCCAATGGTCAGGTAGCAGCGACCGCAGAATTGTACAATCCATCTACAATGGCATTCACGCTGACAGGAAATATGAATTTTGCTCGTGCCCTTCATGGTGCCACTCTGCTTAGCAACGGAATGGTTCTCATCGAGGGTGGTGGCCCTGGGACCCTGACCAGTGCAGAACTTTATGCTCCACTATCTGGCACGTTCAGCGTTACTGGCAGCCTAAATGTTGGCCGCGCAGAGCATAGTTCGACCCTTCTGTCGAATGGATCAGTTCTCGTGGCGGGTGGCTTCGGTGCTAGTTCGGTTCTGACCAGCGCCGAACTTTATGGTCCAGCAACCATGGTCCCGGCAAATTTAGTTTCGATTTCGGTGAGCCCAGTCAATCCATCAATTTCTCCAGGGGCATTTCAAACTTTTACGGCTACGGGAACATTTAGTGATGGCAGTACACAGACTTTGTCGTCCGAGACATGGAGTTCTTCAAACAGTACCATCGCGACGATTACCAATGATTCGACGGATCGGGGTGTCGTATTCGGGCTGACGACTGGTGCAGCGACATTGAGCGCATGCACAGGATCGCTCTGTGGCTCGACGACCGTTACAGTCAGTCCTGCCAGCCCGACGATAGCGGGGTTGGCGCCCAATGCGGCACTCCCTGGCGCTAGCGTGAGCATCACTGGGACTAACTTCGGCACAGTCCAAGGAACGAGCACGGTCACCTTCAATGGAACTGTGGCCATAGCAACGAGTTGGAGCGCAACGAGTATCGTAGCCACCGTCCCTGTTGGGGCGACGACCGGCAACGTAGTTGTAATCGTTTCGGGTGTGGCCAGCAACGGAGTCAGCTTCACCGTTCCAACTCTGCTGTCAATTTCGGTAAGCCCGCAATCCGTGTTTATTCCGCCCGGGACTACTGAACAGTACATGGCCACCGGAACATACTCGGACAACAGCACTCAGGATGTAACTTCTCTCGCCGCATGGAGTTCCAGTGCTAGTTCCATTGCGACAATCACGAATTCAGGACTCGCGAGTGGGGTAGGCCAAGGGCAAACAACCATTCAGGCAGCAATCGGTGCCATTTTTGGGACAAGCTCGCTTACAGTTTCTAACCCCAGTTTTTCAACGACCGAGAACCTGAATACCGCACGTCGATCGGCAAGCTCGGTAGTGCTCGAGAGCGGGTTGATCCTTGTGTATGGTGGATCTCTCTCGACCGGATACTCGGCCGCAAGTTCAGAGCTGTATAACGCATCCTCCGGAACATTTACAGCCGGTCCAAGTCTGAATACCGCCAGGGCAACTCCGACCACTACTTTAATGAACGACGGCACGGTCTTGGTAACCGGGGGCACCACCAACGCAGGAGCGAATGTTGCGTCTACCGAGATATACAATCCACAGACTGGGATGTTCGCAGCGGGGGCCAGCATGAATACGGCCCGCGCGAATCATTCAGCGACGCTTTTGCCCAACGGGATGGTTCTCCTTGTCGGCGGAACCGACAACAACTACAACGTGCTGTCTACCGCGGAGCTCTACAACCCTTACACGCAGAACTTTACGTTCACCGGCAATCTGACCAAACCTCGCACCGGTCACACGGCAGTGTTGTTGAATGATGGCACTGTGCTGATCCTCGGAGGAGTTGATGACACCGACACTTTAATTCCAGCCGCGGAAATCTATACTCCGTCGACCGGCACCTTCAGTGCGGTCGGCAGTCTTGCCACTCCGAGACAGTACTTTTCCGCGACGCTGCTCAATACAGGACAAGTTGTCGTCGTGGGCGGATTTGACGTCAACGCTTCGCCGGTCTCGAACACCGAGTTGTACAACCCGTCCACACAAACCTTTACCGCAACGGGTCAACTTGCCACGGCACGATACCTGCATTCGGCAAGCTTGCTGAATAACGGGAGTGTCCTGATAGCGGGAGGAAACGGAGCGGAGGGCGTCATAGCGACTGCTGAGCTGTATAACCCCTCCACTGGCACTTTCGTTCCGGCGGGCTCAATGACAACTCCTGTCGTATCAGCTACCGCTGCCGTCCTTTCCAGTGGCCAGGTACTGATAGCGGGGGGAAGCAGCTCCAGCGGAGTTCAGACTGTCGCGGAATTGTACCAACCAACCACATTTGTTCCAGGTGGACTGACCTCGATCACGATTTCTCCTGTCGGCCCGACCATTCCACTGGGAGGGTTTCAGAGGTTTGTGGCAACCGGATCCTTGGCGAACAATAGTTCCCAGACTTTAGCCTCTGCTACGTGGAGTTCCTCTAACCCCTCGATTGCGACGGTGGCAAACGACGTAAGCAATACCGGATCTGCTCTTGCGGTTGCCCCGGGATCCACAACATTAAGCGCATGCACTGGAAGTGTTTGTGGAAGCGTTAACGTCATGATCGGACAGCCCGTCGTCTCATGGATCACGCTGACACCTGCGGGGACTGTCCAGCTACAGCAAGGCTCATCAGTTCAGTTTTACGCAACTGGCGTGTCCAGTAATGGCATCAGTGAAGATATCTCATCGGTGGCTCAATGGACTTCTTCAAATCCATCGGTCGCCACGGTCAGTTCAGCTGGTCTTGTGCAGGCAATCTCCAGCGGGGTTGCTAATATTATTGTGACTGCAGGCGGAATAACCGGTACGTCCAGCGTTTCCGTACCTTATCTTCCGTCGATTGGCTCTTTGATTCCTAACTCTGGATCCGCCGGCACCACAGTCCAAATTAGCGGAGCACACTTCGGAACGCTTCAAGGAAGTGTCAGCTTCAGCGGAGTGTCAGCTTCCGTTTCCAGCTGGGGGGATCAATCAATAGAAGTCACCGTGCCAGGGGGGGCAGTGTCCGGGCCGGTCGTTGTGACTTCAAATTCTGGTTTGCAGAGCATGGGTTTTTCATTCGCCGTTCAATTGCCGACCATTTCCTCCCTTTCTCCAAATTCTGGCGCCCCGGGCACCCTAGTAACCATCGCGGGTTCCAACTTTGGTTCTAGCCAGGGAACTGGAACAGTTTCTTTTAACGGTCAGCTAGCCACAATCTCCAACTGGTCATCGACATCAATCTCGGCTGTAGTGCCAAATTTCGCAGCTTCCGGTAATGTCATTGTGACCGCCTTCGATGCCGCAAGCAATGGGATCCCCTTCTCAGTGCAGCAGTCTTCAACGCCTATGATCTCCTCGGTTTCACCGAGCACAGGAGCGCTCGGTTCGACAGTGACGATTTCCGGCAGCGGCTTCGGGCCCGCCCAAGATACCAGCCTTGTGACGTTCGCCGGCATGAGTGCCACGCCTTGTTCTAGCTGCTGGAGCAATACTCAGATTTCCGTCCTGGTTCCGGTTTCCGCGCTTTCCGGCCCGATTGTGGTCACGGTTGGGGGTGTTTCCAGCAATGCATTTGATTTCACGGTCAGTTCTCCAGCGATTCAAATCACTTCACCTGCGCCAGGCACAATCGTTGCTCCCGGGCAGTCACTATCAGTCACCGTGGCATCCCCGACTGGCATCACAATCACCCAAGCTGCTGTCGCTGGAGACACGGCCTGGGGATTCAGCAACACCGCCACATCCTTGCCCGCGCAACTAACGATTTCTATTCCCGCATCGACTTCAGAAGGCAATCATCCTCTGACTGCGTTCGCTTCGACGCCGCAGGGATTCCTGCAGTCCAGTCCTGTTCTAGTGGACGTCGAACGCGCGGACCTGCCAAAGGCTCTGGCATTGGATCCTGGCACGATAATGTTGTCGTCGCCGGGTCAGACCTTGCCCCTGAGTTTAGTGGGAACCTTTTCCGATGGAACAACGCTTGATCTGACCAATTCGTCCAATGTTACCTATTCTTCTTCAGTTCAAACGATAGCCACCGTGGATAACAATGGTGTTGTTACCGCCCAGGGAAGTGGAACCACTCAGGTAAGCGCACTCTATCAGTCGGCAGGACAGTACGTTATGGCTTTCGTAGACGTTACGGTGGGCACCTTCCCGTTGACGTTTTCATCAGGCAGTTTAGTGTTTCAGAGCCAGACCGTCGGTACGAACAGTAATCCGCAACAATTGACGCTCACGAATTCGGGCAGCAATCCTGTAAGCATTTTGCAAATCTCCTCTTCAGGAGACTTTTCTGAATCTAACAACTGCGTCGCCAGTTCACCTCTGGAACCGGGAAATTCTTGTTACATCTCTGTCGTGTTTAGCGCTACTGCCCCAGGGCCTGATTCGGGAACTCTGAATATATTCACGGATCAAAACACTGTTCCCGCGGCAATCGTGTTGTCTGGAACTGGAACGAACTGAAAGGCGGTCATTTGAACTTTAATTCCAGCAGATGAACCCCGGTCGAAGATGGTCTCTGGCGTGCACGAAACGCGAACCAATATGTAAGACACCAGACCGTTGAAATAATGGGGACAAGGACCCAACCTTGGAAAATTGGTCCAATGTTCGAGATCAGGATAAGGTAGGCAATCCAATTCCAAATTGCGGCAAGGCTCGATAGGGAAATTAACACAAACAATACAGTTTTCCCCCAGCGCGCTGGCGAAATTACAGCGAAAGCGCCGACAACCGCTAACAGAAGAACTATCCATGAATTTCTGACAAATTCGCGAACTTGAGGAGCCGAGAGATTGAAGCTCGGTGCAGCGTCAGTTAAAGCAGAGGAGCTTGTACCAACAAGAGACGTGAGAGCATGCAGGAGAGGATATGGATCGCTCGTTAGAAACAATGAGATGAAGTAGGGTCCAGCCGGAAATGTTCCGACCACGCCAAGAAAACCGATCCCTGCGTAGATCCCGCAGACAACGAATAGATAAAGGTTGCTGAGTGAGAAGCGGGTAGATAGCATGGATGATTGTAGGCACAGTTTATTTATCTAGACAATAGTACCAGAGGTAAAGGTTGCCATTCCTAGATATGCCCAACGCAAAAATGGTCTCTTCTGTCTTTGCCGAGAGGGAGCCAAATTGACTTACCAATTGACTTCGAGCAGTCCTGCCAGCATCCCAGAGATTTGTTGCCTGAAATCAGGGTCCGATCAGGGTCCGATCAGTCGTGGCCAAGAGTTTCTTAGGATTCCGGTAACGGGCTGTCAGCGCCGTTAAGTTTCACCAAGTTCCAGCTAACTGCCACTCTGTCACGGCAGAGGCCGCGGGTTCGAGTCCCGTCGTCCCCGCCATTCTTTTCAACCAGTTACGGGAAAAGATTGGTTCCCGCGGTCAGTTTCCAACCCGAACTCCAACCCGAGATCCATTCTAAGC
>Ga0335085_10010418_pt1 | contig 13891 bp, 10 predicted proteins | sample Lox_Sample_45_FD_206712 | JGI IMG/M metagenome (GOLD analysis project Ga0335085, IMG submission 206712) | Soil microbial communities from Loxahatchee National Wildlife Refuge, Florida, United States - Lox_Sample_4.5 | ecosystem: Environmental > Terrestrial > Soil > Wetlands | place: USA...
CGACGAGCTCCACGAGCGCCTCGGTGTCGACCTCGACGCGCTGCGAGCCCGGGCGCTTCACCGTCGGGATCGCGCCGCGGTCGATCCACTTCTGGAGCGCAGGAACGCTGATGCCGACCAGGGCTGCCGCCCGCTGCTTTGGGACGCCGACGCCGGCGTCCCAGCGGAGGTCGCGCTCGACGGCGAGCAGCCGGCGACGAGCAACGGAATCGTCGACCGAGTCGCACGCGCGGCGGATGGCCACCGCCCGCTCGACCGCCTGCTCGGCTGCTGCCGCGCGTCCCACACCGACATGCTAGCGCAAGGTTCTGTTTTTGATCGGTTTTCGCCAACTTACGCGGCCTGCGCGAGCAGGCCGCGGCGGGCGAGCGAGGCGAGCGCGGTCAGGTCGCGCCGGCCGAAGCGCGGGAGCGCGGCGAGCGGGCCTTCGAGCGGGAGCTCGGTGAGGACGGCGTCCACGGCCGAGGCGAGCCGGCGGTCGTGCGCGTCGGAGGGGACGACGAGCAGGTCGGCGCAGGTGTCCGGGTCGAGGCCCGCGACAGCGAGCGCGTCCTCGAGGTCCTGCGCCACGTCGGCGCCGGGATCGGCGACCACGGCGAGCGTCGCGTCGTCGCCCTCACCGATCGCGCGGCCGTAAGCCGCGAGCAGGTCGGGGCGCGCCGACAGCTCGTCGGCGAACGCCGCGACGACGAAGCCGCGCGCGCCGGGGAACCGCGTGTCGCGCGGCACGCCGCCGAGCGACGCGGGCCAGCCGGGCAGTGCGAGCACGGCTGCGGGCCAGTCGCCGCCGAAGCGCGCGTGCATCTTGCCCCAGCCCTCGCGCACGAGCGCGTCGCGCCGGGCGAGATCGGTGGTGGACGCCGACTCGAGATGCTCGACGACGCTCTCCGCGCAGTAGCGGACGCGCAGGCCCGCCTTCCAGACGCGCAGGCAGAGGTCGACGTCCTCGACGTACATCACGTAGCTCTCGTCGAAGCCGCCGAGCGCGAGGAAGAGCTCGCGCTCCATCAGCAGGCACGCGCCCGTGACCGCGACGCAGTCCCGGTCGACGAGCACCTGCGGGTCGTTCCCGTCGGCGAAGCGGTGCGCGTGGAACGGGACCCCCGGCTCCCTGAAGCCCACGCCGGCGTGCTGGACGCGCCCGTCCGGGAAGAGCAGCCGGGCGCCGACCGCTCCTACGCCCGGATCGGCGTCGAGGCAACCGACAAGCGCCTCCAGCCAGCCCGGCTTCGTGATCGTATCGTTGTTCAGGAAGACGACGAGCTCGCGGGTCGCCGCGCGGGCGCCCTGGTTGCACGCCGGCCCGAAGAAGTGGTTGATGCTGTTCAGGATCGGTACGACACCGGGATCGCTCTTCAGAAGAGTCGGCGTCGCGTCGGTCGACCCGTTGTCGACGACGATCACCTCGGCGTCCGTGGCGGTCTCGCGCAGGGCGGCGAGACAGCGGAGCGTCAGGTCGGCCCGGTTGAACGTCGGGACGACGATCGAGACGCGAGAGCCGGGGGACGACATCGCGGCCGGGTGATCGGAGACCCTGCCGGCGACTTGAGACCGGGCCGCCGCCGCTCAACTAGCCGATCGCCACGTCGAAGACCAGGCAGTCACCCTCTTCCCGCTCGCCCGGCGAGCGGCGCCAGGAAGGCTCGCCCATGCTAGATGGCAAGACAGTGCTCGTCACCGGCGGAACCGGATCCTTCGGTACGAAGTTCGTCGAGGTCGCGCTCACCCGGCATTCGCCCAAGCGTGTGATCGTGTTCAGCCGCGACGAGCTCAAGCAGCACGACATGCGGCGCGAGTTCGGCGACCCGCGCCTGTCCTTCTTCATCGGCGACGTGCGAGATCGGGCTCGGCTCGAGCGCGCGTTCGAGGCGGACGTCGACGTCGTCGTGCACGCGGCGGCGATGAAGCAGGTGCCGGCGTGCGAGTACAACCCCTTCGAGGCGATCAAGACCAACGTGCTCGGCGCGCAGAACGTCATCGACGCCGCGATCGACCGGAAGGTCCCGAACGTGATCGCGCTCTCGACAGACAAGGCCGTGAACCCGGTCAACCTCTACGGTGCGACGAAGCTCTGCGCGGAGAAGCTGTTCGTCCAGGGCAACGCCTATGCGGGCGGCCGCGGCACGCGCTTCGCCTGCGTGCGCTACGGCAACGTCGTCGGCAGCCGCGGCAGCGTCGTCCCGCTCTTTCTCGAGCAGAAGCGCTTCGGGCAGGTGACGCTGACCGACGAGCGCATGACCCGCTTCTGGCTCACGCTCGAGCAGGGCGTCGAGTTCGTGATCGCGTCGCTCTCGCGGATGCGCGGCGGCGAGGTCTTCGTCCCCCGCATACCGAGCATGAGCATGGTCGACCTCGCTCGAACACTCGCTCCGGGCTGCAAGATCAAGGTCACCGGCATCCGCCCCGGCGAGAAGCTGCACGAGTGTCTTCTCTCTTCGGACGAGGCCCGGCACGCCGTCGAGCTCGACGACGCCTACGTGATCCTGCCCGAGCACGCCTTCTGGAACACGGGCATTCAGGGCGACGGCGCGCCGATCGCGGACGAGTTCGAGTTCTCGAGCCACACGAACGACCGCTGGCTGACCGGCGACGAGCTGCTCGGGCTGGTCAAGGCGGCATAGTGGCCGTCGCCCGCCCGGCGCAGCGGGCGGCCGCCCCGATCCCGTACGGCCGGCAGTCGATCGACGACGACGACATCGCGGCCGTCGTCGAGGCGCTCCGCTCCGACTGGCTGACGACCGGCCCGCGCGTCGAGGAGTTCGAGTCTGCGCTCGCAGCGAGCGCCGGCAGCCGGGAGGCAGTCGCGGTCTCGAGCGGGACCGCCGCCCTGCACGCGGCACTGCACGCGCTCGGCATCGGCCCCGGCGACGAGGTGGTCGTGCCGACACTGACGTTCGCAGCGACCGCCAATGCCGTCCTCTACACCGGCGCCACTCCGGTGTTCGCCGACGTCGACTCCGAGACGCTCCTGATCGACCCCGCAGCGGCAGCGGCGGCGATCCGGCCGAGCACCGCAGCCGTCATCGCGGTCGACTACGCGGGCCAGCCGTCCGAGTACGGCGTGCTGCGCGCGCTCTGCGACCGCCATGGACTCGCCCTCGTCGCCGATGCCTGCCACTCGCTCGGCGGGGACCTCGACGGACGGCCGGTCGGCTCGCTCGCCGACGCATCGTGCTTCAGCTTCCACCCCGTCAAGCACGTGACGACCGCCGAGGGCGGCGCCGTCACGACCGACGACGCCGAGACCGCGGCCCGTCTCCGCCGCTTCCGCAACCACGGGATCACGACCGACCACCGCGAGCGTGCGCGCACCGGATCGTGGGCCTACGAGCAGATCGAGCTCGGCTTCAACTACCGGCTCTCGGATCTGCAGTGCGCGCTCGGCACGAGCCAGCTGCGCCGGCTGCCCGGCTGGATCGCGCGCCGCCGCGCGCTGGCCGCGCGGTACGACGAGCTGCTCGAGCCCGTCGAGGGCGTCACGCCGCTCGCGTTGCGGGGCGGCGCCGGCCACGCCTACCACCTCTACGTCGTGCAGCTCGACGGCGACCGGGATGCCGTCTTCGCCGAGCTGCGGGCGGCCGGGATCGGCGCCAACGTCCACTACGTCCCGGTGCACCTGCACCCCTACTACCGCGAGCGGCTCGGGACCGGCCCCGGCCTCTGCCCGGTCGCCGAAGACGCGTTCTCGCGCATCCTGAGCCTGCCGCTCTTCCCGGCGCTGACCGACGGCGACGTCGCGCGGGTCGTCGACGAGCTCGCGAGGGCCGTGTGACGGAAGCGGCCGCCCGCGGCGCGGTTGCGATCGTGCAGGCGCGGATGGGCTCGACCAGGCTCCCGGGCAAGGTCCTCCTCCCGCTTGCCGGCAGGCCGGTCCTGCTCCACGTCGTCGAACGGGCAGCCGCGGCCCCGGGAATCCAGCGGGTCGCCGTCGCGACGACCGGGCTCCCGCGCGACGAGCCGATCCGGTCGCTCTGCAGGACGGAGGACATCCCCTGCTTCGCGGGGTCGGAGCTCGACGTGCTCGACCGCTACTACGGCGCCGCCTGCGCCCTCCGGGCCGATCCGATCGTGCGCCTCACCTCCGACTGCCCCGCCCTCGACCCGGCGCTCGTCGGAGAGCTCGTCGCCCTGCACGCCGCCGAGGCACTCGACCACGCCGCGCTCGCGACGGGAGCCGGAGCGGTGTTCCTGACGGAGGGCCGCTTCCCCGTCGGCGTCGATGCGGAGTGCGTCTCGTTCTCAGCCCTCGCTCAGGCGTGGCGCGAGGCGTCACGGAGCGCCGACCGCGAGCACGTGACGCCGTTCCTCTGGGGCCGGCCCGAGCGCTTTCGGACCGCAAAGCTCTTTGCCACGGGCCGGCGCCAGCGACCCGACCTCCGGCTGACGCTCGACCACGGAGACGACTACGCCCTGCTCTCCGCGATCTTCGACGCACTGGGCGACCGGGGGATCTTCTGCCTCGACGAGGTGCTCGACCTCCTCGACGCGCGCCCTGAGCTCGCAGAGCTGAACCGGGCGCACCTCGAAAGCGCCGAGACCGCCTACCGCTCGGTCTGGCCGGGGGAGGCGAGCGCCGCGACCGTCTCCGGCACTGCGGCAAGCGACGCCACCGCGACGTCGGCGTCATAGCCTTCCGCTGCGCGCACGGCGGCGCAGCGGCCGGTGAGCACGCGAATCGTCGCGCCGCCCAGGGCGCGAACGCCGACGAAGTCCTTCGAGGGATCGTCGCCGACGTAGACGAGGTCGCGGGCGGCGGCCCGCTCGCGGGCGAGCATCAGCTCGAACACCTTCGTGCCCGGCTTCGCCGCGGCCGCGCCGTACCGGCCCGTCAGATAGCAGTGGCGAAAGAGAGGACGGACGCCGAGAGCGTCGACCTTCGCTGCCTGGACGCGAGCGTTGCCGTCCGTGACGAGGTACAGCGAATGGCCGTCCGCGCACAGTCGCGCGAGCACCGAGCGGCTCGCGCCGGGAAGCTTCAGCTCGGGACGATGGCCGCGGTAGACGGCGAGCAGCCGACGGAGACGGCCGCGCGTGTGCGCCTGCCAGTGCTCGAGCAGGTCGTCGAGCTGACGCCCGCGGCCGTGGGCGGCGAGCGACGCGCGGAGCACGTTCAGGCTCTCCTCCTCGTCGACCCCGAGCTCCACGGCGGCCGCTCGCGCAACCGCCCGGAACCCGCTCTCGACGTACGTGATCTCCGGGTAGAGCGTGTCGTCGAGGTCGAGCGCGACGATCACGGCAGGAGCACGGTGTCGACGGGCCGGCGGACGAGGCGCAGACCGGTCGCGATCGCCGGCGGCGCGCAGGGTGGCTCCCCGAGCGCTTCGCGCACGAGGTACTCGGGCGTGCGCAGCCCGGCGGCGAAGGCCAGCGTCGAGGCGCCGCCAACGCGCGGGTTGCACTCGATGTGGCGGTAGCCGGACGGCGTCTCGATCGCCTGGAAGACGGCGTGACCGCGCACGCCGAGCCGCGCGGCGAGCGCCACGCACTCCGCGACGAGCACCGGCGCGTCGACGACGGTCGTCACCTGCGACTCCCCCGACACGACGCGGTCGCGCGTGCGAGCGACGGCGCCGACGACGCCGTCCGCGGCCGCAAACAGGTCGACGCTCAGCTCGGCGCCGGCGACGAACGGCTGGAACAGCGGGGCGGCGAAACCGGCCGCGAGCCGCGCTGCCTCGTCTCGGCCGACGTCGAGCAGGACCCCGCGCGAGCCCGCGCCGCGCCGCTCCTTCACCACCAGGCGCTCACCGGGGACGTCCTCGACCGCGAGCGCGGTCTCGACGGCGGCGAAGCCTGCGGCCGCGCAGGCGCGGGCGTAAGCGAGCTTGTCCGCGCAGGCCTCGAGGGCGGCTGCGGGTGAGACGGCGACGTGAATCCCCTCCTGGGCGAAACGTGGCGCGAGTCGCGCAAACCGCTCCAGCTCGCCGTCGCGCGTGGGCACGACGAGACGGATCCCCGCCGACCGGCACTCCTCGAGCAGCTCCTCGTCGCCGAGATCGTCGAGCGGCGGCATCTGCCAGAACGCGTCCGCCTCGAGAGCGGCAGGGGCGAGCCCGTCGCTGTCGGCGGCGACGACGCGGCCGTCGACCGCGAGTGCGTGCAGCGCCTCGCGGAACGCGCGAACGAGCGGCGCCTTGCGCGAGGCGCTCGTGACGAGGATGCCGACGCCCGGGGCGGGCGGCGTGTCGCCCGTCCCCGTGCGGTCGTTCTCGACGAGCCCGTAGAGGATCGAGTCGACGTAGCGCCCGCGCTTGACGACGTGGTCGCGCAGCACGCCCTCCTTCCGGAAGCCGTTCGCCTCGAGCAGCTCGCGCACCGTGCTGCGAAACGCGTACGTCTCGCTGACGATGCGGTGCAGTCCGAGCTCGTCGAACGCGAGCACGCCGAGGAAGCGGAGGAACGCAGAGAAGTCGGCGCCGAAGAGCTCCGGGTCGGCCGCGCGCGCGGTCTCGTCGAGGAACGACACCTCGCCGCGAAGGCTGTCCCAGTCGAGGTTCGTCAGGCCGCCGTAGCCGACGAAGCGCCCTTGGAGCAGGATCGAGACGAGCAGCATCGGCGGCGTCTCGGACTCGTGCGCCGGGACGACGACCTCGCGGTACCAGCGCTCCTGGTCCGCTTCGGAAAGCGGGCGCTGCTGGCGCAGCACGTCCATCTGCTCGTTCCGCCAGACCCGCAGCGGCACTGCATCCTCGGCCCGGAACGGAACGAAGAGATAGTCGCCGACACGCCAGCTCCGGCCTGCGAGCCGGCCCGCGGTCAGAGCGCGTCCCACGTCAGCGGCTCGCCGGCCTCCAGCGCCCGCGTCAGCCGGCGGCCGACAACGAGGCCGGCGTCGGCCGGACGGATGCCCGTGCCCGGGCGGAGGACCGCGAGGTGCGCGGCCTCGATCGGCGCGCCGGCGGGAAGCGAGACGGCGACGTGCAGCGAGCGGCGGGCGAGCAGACGGTTCTCGAGCTCGCTCGCGAGCGGGCGCTTGCGCGGCGAGCCGAGCGCCGCCTCGACGTTCCGGATCGCGCGCACCATCGCGACGAGCTCGTCCGGCTCGAGGGCGAACCGGTGGTCAGGCCCCGGGTGGGCCCGGTCGCCCGTCACGTGCTTCTCGAGCATCGTCGCGCCGAGCGCGGCTGCCGCGACCGGCACCTCGATCCCGAGCGAATGGTCGGACAGCCCAACCGGGCATCCGAGCGCGCCGCCGAGCGTGCCCATCGCACGCAGGTTCACCTCGGCGAACGGGGTCGGATACTGGGTGGTGCAGTGGAGGAGCGTGACGGGGAGGGACGCGTCGACCTCCCACACCCAGCCGAGCGCCTCCTCGACCTCGCCGAGGAACGCCAGCCCGGTCGAGAGGACGAGCGGCTTGCCCGTGGCCGCGCAGGCCTGGACGAGCGGCCGGTTGGTCAGATCGGTGCTGGCGAGCTTGTGCCGGTCGACGAGCGGGTCGAGCTCGGCGACCGCGTCGAGGTCGAACGGCGTCGACATGAACTCGATCCCGAGCTCGCGGCAGTGCGCGGCCAGCTCGCCGTGCCACTCCCGGGGCAGCTCGAGCGCCGCGATCATCTCGTGGGGCGTCACGCGGCCGTCGTCGCCCGGGAAGGACGCCATCTCCGAGAGCCGGGGCGCGCGGCGCGAGTACAGGGTGTCGGCCGCGTAGGTCTGGAACTTGGCCGCGTCGGCTCCCGCCTCCGCGCTCGCCGCGATCAGCCGGTGCGCCTCGTCGAGGTCGCGGTTGTGGTTCGACCCGATCTCGGCGATCACGAAGCAGCCGCGGGCCTCCGCGGCGCTCGAACCGGCTGACGGCTGTCCATGGCGTTCCATGAGGACGACATGCGCGAGGGCGCACCTTCGGTGATCGTCAGGCGCCGGCGCGACTTGAGGCGCCTAAACCGCGCCGGTGCGCCGCCGATAGCCCGGGTCGTGAGTCCCTCCGCGCCGCCGCGCGTGCTCGTCTACGCGCCCTACAACCGGTGGCTCCTCCACGGCCAGTGGTTGACGACGATCGTGCACGGCCTCCGGCTGCGCGGCGCCGAGACGCACTACGTGCTCTGCGACGGCCTCTACACCGACTGCGACGTCTTCTGGGCGTCGACCGAGCCGCGTCCCGAGCATGCATGCACGCGCTGCCAGGCGGAGGTGACGCAGCTCCTGTACCGGATGAGCGCGGACTTCGAGTGGCTCGGCCGGTACCTCACCCTCGACGAGCGGCGCGAGGCGCGCCGTTGGGAGCGCTCGCTCGAGCGCGATCAGCTCCTGACCGCCGCCTACGGCGAGTGGCCGGTGGCAGAGTGGATCGCCGGCTCGGTGCACTCGCACTTCCGCCTCAACGCGCTCGACCCGGACGTGGCCGACGTCGAGGCCGCGCTGCGCAGCTACCTCTACAGCGGGCTCGTCGCCTGCTTCGCGCTCGAGCGGCTGCTCGCCGACGACGAGCCGGATGCGCTCCTTATCTTCAACGGGCGCGTTTCCTCGCCGCGGATCGCGTTCGAGCTGGCGCGGCGGCGCGGCATCCGCGTCGTGTGCCTCGAGAGCGGCCCTCGGCTCGAGACGATCGCCCTGACCGTGAACGAGCGCTGTGTCTCGTTCCGGCCGCTCGACCAGGCGTGGGAGCAGTGGCGCGACGTACCGCTGCTGCCGGCGGAGGTCGCGACGATGGCGGCCCAGCTCGAGGCGCGCGAACGCGGCACCGACTTCGCGTTCCGGAGCTTCAACCCACCTCCCCAGCACGCCGACGAGGTGCGGAGCCGTCTCGGCCTCGAGCCCGGGCGGCCGGTCTGGGCGGTCTTCACGTCCTCCGACGACGAGGTCGTCGCGGAGTCCGAATGGCAGGGCCCGTTTGCGGCACAGCTCGACTGGATCGAGCGCACGCTCGCCTTCGCCGCCGCCCACCCGGCGATCGACCTCGTCGTGCGCGTCCATCCGAACACCGCCGGGCGCGTCTCGAACGGGTCCAACCTGCGCCAGCTCGAGGAGCTCAGCGCGCTCGCCTCCCGGCTGCCGGCGAACGCACGCATCGTCATGCCCGACGACGAGATCTCCTCGTACTCCCTGATGGACCTCGCCGCGGTCGGCCTCGTCTACCACAGCATGGTCGGCCTCGAGCTCGCCTGCAAAGGCAAGGCGGTGGTCGTCGCAGGGGCGAACCAGGTCGCGGGCACGTCGTTCGTGCACACGGTCACCGACAGCCGCCGCTACGAGGAGCTGCTCGAGCCGCTCCTCGAGCTTCCGGCGGCAGCCACGCGCGACGAGGTTCGGGTGCCGGCCTGGCGGTTCGCCTACGCGCGGTTCTTCCGCACCTGTGTGCCGTTCCCACTCGTCCGCATGCCGGACGGGCACAGCGGCACGCTCGCCTACGACTCGTTCGACGCGCTCCTGCCGGGCCGGGACGAGGGTCTCGACCGCACGCTCGAGGTGATCCTGCGGGACGAGCCCGTGTGCCTTCCGCCCGGCGCAGCCGAACGGACGCGGTCGGCCGGCGAGGAGCTCGCCGCGCATCGCAGCCTGCGCGAGCCCGCGTTCGCCGCCGCCGCCTTCGCGGACGAGGTGATCGCCGACCCGACCATCCTCGCCGCCTGGGGCGCGACGTTCGGGCCGGACGACGGCGCGACGCTGCTCGTCGAGACCCCGGGCGACCTTCTTGGCGAGCTCGTGGCCGCAGTCGAAGCGGCGGGGCTCGCGGCGGACGGCACGGCGGAGATCGTCGTCGTCGACACGCTGCCGGAGGGCGTCGCCGCGGCAGTCTCGCGGCGGCCGCCCGGCCCGCTTCCGACGTTCGCGCCCGAGCGCGCGACCGAGCTGCGGACGCTCGCCGGGCGGGCGGCATGACGCGGTTCCTCGTCGTCGCAGGGGCCGACGAGCTCCTCACGGCCCCGGACCTCCTGCGGGAGTACCTGGCCGCGTTCGGCGAGGCGGACGACGCGACCCTGATCATCGGAGCGGAGGACGTCCCGGAGGCGGCGGCCCGCCTCGGGCCGCTCGTCCCCGACGGCGGCGCCGACCTCCTGCTCGTGCCGGCCGACGGCCTGCCGCGCCCCGCGGGTGCGCGCGCAGCCCTCACGACGGGCACGGCCGAGGGACTGCTGTGCTTCGGCCCGGGCGAGGCGCCCGCCCTGCGGGCGCTCTACGAGTCCGGCCCCCGGCGGGGTGTGCTGATCGTGGTCGAGAACTTCCTCCCGTCGGTCGGGGGCGTCGAGCGCATCGCGGAAGGGCTCGGGCTCTATCTGGCAGGCCGCGGCTTCGACGTCGGGGTCGTCGCCTACCCCCATCCGGGCCGCGAGGGCCGCGACCACCGCGGGCTGACGGTCCACGAGCTGCCGCGGACGGACGAGATCGCCGCCCTCGACCGCATCGTCGCCGAGACGGGCGTCGAAGCCGTGATCGGCCTCGAGGCCTACCCGACGGCGATTCCGACGCTTGCCACCCTCCTGCTCCAGCGTTCGGGTGTGCGCCGCATCGTGAAGCCGTGCGTGAACGAGGACGCCTACCGGATCGCCGTCGAGCGCCCCGGCTTCCTCGGCCCCTACGCGCAGCTTCTTGCGGGCGCAGACGGCTTCGCCGTCAGCTCGCTCGCCGGGTGGGACGCGCGGCTCGCGGCGGAGCTCGGCGTGCACGCCTCCTACATCCCGAATGCCGGCGCCGAGGCGGAGCCCACCGCTGCCTTTCGAGCGGAACGCGGCATCGAGCCCGACGTGCCGCTCCTGCTCGTCGTTGCCAACCTCTGGCCCGAGAAGAACCACCTGGGGCTGCTCGAGGCGATGCGGACCGAGCCCGGTGACTGGCGGCTCGTCCTCGTCGGCGGGGATGCCCCCGTTCATCCGGAGCTCGCCGGGCGCATCCGCGAGGAGGCGGCCCGGGATCCGCGCGTGGTGCTGGCCGGCCCGGCCGGGCCCGGGGAGGTCGCCGCGGCAATGGAGGCGGCCGACCTGCTGCTGCTGCCGTCGAAGGCGGAGGCCACCCCGCTCGTGCTCGTCGAGGCGATGAGCCGCCGCCTGCCCTGGCTCGCGACCCCGACCTGCGGTTCCGCCCCCGATCTCTCGGGCGGCCTGATCGTCCCGGTCGAGCGGTTCCCCGGTGCCGTCACCCGGCTCCTCGCCGATCGCGAGGAGCGGGCTGCGCTCGCCGCCGCGGGCCGGGAGCACTGGCAGGCCTGTTACACGTGGGACGAGGTCGGCGCGCGGTACCTCGCCCTGATCGACGGCGCCGACCCGGGCGGCCCCTCGCCGGCTCCGGCGGCCGCGGCCGCCGTCACGCGCGCGGCCCGCGCCCGCCACGAACCCGGCCGGCTCGCCGCCTAGCCCGTGCGCGCCTGCATCCTGCTCCACGCGCGCAACGACCCGCACGGGCTGCTCGCACAGCTCGAGAGCCTGGTCGCGGCCGACCTCGACGACCGCACCGAGGTCGTGATCGCTGCGGACGCCCCCACGCCCGAGGTGCGCGCGATCCTCGGCCGCCTCGAGGGATCCGTGACGGTCCGCTCGACCGCGGAGCCGATCGGTCGCCGCGCAGCGCTCGCGATCGCCGCCGAGGCGGCGCGGGCGGAGCTCTGCATCGCGCTCGGCCCGTGCGCCCGGCCGGAGCCCGGGTTCGCGGAGGCGCTCGCGGCCGCCGGGCCGGAGCCGGGGCTCGTCGCTCCCGTGATCGTGTCGAGCGGGCGGGAGATCGCCGGCTACCTCGCAGGGCCGGACGGCAGCCTCTGGCCCCGCGCACTCGACGACGAGCGGCCGGCGGATGCAGCGGCGCTCGACTGCTTCGCCGCCAACCGCACGCTCTTTCTCGACGAGCTCCCCGAGTTCACGGTCCGCGAGGGCCACTACGAGCTGCACGTGGCCCGCGCCGCGGGAGGAACGCGGATCGCGCCGCGCGCGCGCGTGCGGCGCGTCTCGATCGGGCCGCCCGCGACGGTGGTGATCTGCACCCGCGACCGCGAGGACGAGGTGCAGACGTGCGTGGAGGCCCTCGTCGCACATGACGTGCTCGCCTCCGGCTGCGAGATCCTGATCGTGGACAACGCCTCGAGCGACGGGACCGCGGAGCTCGTCCGCGCGCTCGGCGGGCGATTCGGCAGCGGCGTCCGGCTCGTCTCCGAGCCGGTGCCCGGCCTCTCGCAGGCCCGCAACACCGGCGCCGGCGCCGCGACCCACGACGTCCTCTGCTACCTCGACGACGACGCCCGCCCCGCGCCCGGCTGGCTCGAGAATCTCCGGGGGGCGTTCGCATATCCGGCGGTCGCCGTCGCCGGCGGCCCGATCCACGCGCTCTGGCCGCCCGCACGGCCGTCCGGCTGGCCGCCTCCCGGGATCGAGGGCTTCTTCAGCGTGCTCAGCTTCGGCGACGTCGACGCGGTCAACGCGCAGGCGTGGCACTACGGCGCGAACTGGGCCGTGCGGCGCGGAGTCGTCGAAGCGATCGGCGGCTTCGACCTCGACTACGGCGCGAGCGCCGGGAGACGGCTCGGCGCCGAGGAGACGAAGGCGGGGTTCCGGATCGCGCAGCTCGGCTGCGGCGTCTCCGCCTACCTGACCGCCGCCGCGGTCGGCCACCGGATCGACCCCGACCGGATCGACGAGAGCTGGCTGCAGCTGCGGGCATTCCGCAACGGCGTCGAGAACGTCCACCTGGCCGCCGGGTTCCGGCCGCCGGGGCCCGAGCACACGCGGCAGCTCGCAGATGCCGCGGCGGCGCAGCTCGCACAGCTCGTGCCGCTCGCAGGGACGGGCGACGCCGACGAGGCGCTCGAGACGATCGCGGCCTCGGAGCTGCCGCTCGACGCACGCATCGCAGCGGCGCGCGCGCTCGGCACGGTCGTCGAGTCGGCGCTCGTCCTCGGCCGGCCCAGCTGGACCGTCGCCGGCCTGACCCTACTCCTCCGGCCCGAGCACGGTCGCGGGATCGTGCGCCGTCCCCCGCCCGCCCGTCCCCCGGCTCTCGCTGCGCATGTCTGAGCCGCCGCCCGTGACCCCCCGCGTCTCGGTCGTCGTCCCGTGCTTCAACTACGGCGCCTACCTGCCCCACGCGGTGGAGAGCGTCGCCGTCCAGGCGGGAGACGACGTCGAGCTCGTGATCGTCGACGACGGGTCGACCGACGACTCGCTCGCCGTCGCAGAGGCGCTCGCCGCGCGCCACCCCGCACTCGTGCGCGTCCTGGCCCAGCCGAACTCCGGCCAGCCCGCCGTCGCACGGAACAACGGCATCGCGGCGACGAGCGGCGAATACGTCCTCTGCCTGGATGCCGACGACGAGATCTCGCCGAACTTCCTGACCGCGTGCGTGGGCGCGCTCGACTCGAACCCGGCGGCCTCGATCGCCTACCCGGACCAGGAGAACATCGGCACGCGCACGGGGCACGAGCCGCATCCGCCGTACGACGCCGCCATGCTCACGCGCTTCAACTTCATCCCGCCCGCCTCCCTCTTCCGACGGAGCGCCTGGAGCGACACCGGCGGATTCGCGACGAACGTCGCCGGCTACGAGGACTGGGACTTCTGGCTCGCGTGCGCCGAGCACGGCCACTACGGCGTGCACGTTCCCGCGGCCCGCTGGCGCTACCGCCATCACGGCGACAGCCTCTACGCCCGGCAGCGGTCGAAGGACCTCGAGCTGAAGGCGCGCGTCGTTCGGAACCACCCGCGCCTCTACGGCCGGCGGCAGCGTGCCTGGGCCGACGCGGTCCTGGCGGGCGACGCGGGCGCGCGGGCGCTCGCCCCCCGGCTCGGCGTCGTGCCGACGTTCGAGGACGACGACCGGCCCACGCTGCCCCAGGGACAGCCCGGCAAGCTCAACCTTCTCTTCACGATGACCGGCTGGGCCGACGAGGGCGGCGGGACGATCCTGCCGCGCCAGATCGCGAAGGCGCTCGTCCGGCGAGGTCACCGGGTCACGGTCCTCTCCGCCCCGGTGC
>Ga0335085_10010419_pt1 | contig 13891 bp, 14 predicted proteins | sample Lox_Sample_45_FD_206712 | JGI IMG/M metagenome (GOLD analysis project Ga0335085, IMG submission 206712) | Soil microbial communities from Loxahatchee National Wildlife Refuge, Florida, United States - Lox_Sample_4.5 | ecosystem: Environmental > Terrestrial > Soil > Wetlands | place: USA...
GCGCGCCTCCGGGATTTGCGCAGCCACAATCGAGACGCGGCGCCACGCCCCTTCCTCGACTGGCTCGACCACGACATCGCTGCGCTCGAGAAGCGGCTTCACGGGCTGCAGGCCGCGGCCGCCGCGGAATAGTCAGCGCCCCGCCGCGCGCTTCCGGCTATCGACGTAGGCGCGCAGGACCCTGTTGATGCGCGTCTGATAGCCCCGACCGGTCGCCTTGAACCATACGAGCACGTCCGCGTCGAGACGGATGTGGATGTCCTTCTTGGCGACGGGAAGGCCGAGAACCACCCCCTCTTCCCATCCGCGCGCGAGCGGTCCTTCCTCCTCGTCAGCGAGCCTGTCGACTTGCGCGTCGGTCATGGAGCGCACGCGCTTCCAATCGGTGCGATCCTCGCCGCGCGCGATCTTTCGCGCGATCTGCCCAGCGGAATAGCGAACGATACGCTCTCTTTTCGACATTCCTCGCCCTCCTGGCGGCGATCATCCGGATCGCCTCGCTGCGCTCGGTCCAGACCACGGCAATCAGCTCGCCGTCGATCTCGCCAACAATCACAAAGTCAAGCACTTAATAAAGGTGCTGGCCGCCAGTGACGAAGATCTCGGTGCCGGTCACGTAGGCGCTGTCGCCGCTGCAGAGATAGAAGATGGTCGCCGCCACGTCCTCGGGCGCGCCGAGACGATGCAGCGGGATGCGCGGGATCAGCACCTCGGTCTCGGGCGACAGCATCGCGGTTTCGATCTCGCCGGGTGCCACCGCGTTGGCGCGTACGCCGAGCTCCGCGAACTCGACCGCCATCTCCCGCGTCAGCGCCGACAACGCCGCCTTCGAGGTCGAATAGGCGGAGCCGGCAAAGGGGTGCACCGAATGGCCGGCGATCGAGGTGATGTTGACGATCGCGCCCTTGCCGCGCGCCAAGGGCACGGCAAGCCCGCGCGCCAGCATCAGCGGCGTGAACAGATTGAGCTGAAACACCTCGTGCCAGTCGGCGATCGCGCCGTTGAGGCAGCCCAGCCGCTCGTGGAACGGCGTCTTCGGCGACACGCCGGCATTGTTGACGAGCGCATCGAGCGCGCCGTCGCCGATCAGGCCCGACGCCTCCTTGACGAAGCGCTCGACCTCGACGGGATCGGCAAGGTCGGCCGGAATGTGGTGCGTCCAGTTGGGATCGCGCTTGCACTCCGCCGGCACGTCCTCGCGCGAGGAGGTAATGACGCGCCAGCCGGCCTCGCTGAAGCGGCGCACGGTCGCATGGCCGATGCCGCGGCTCGCGCCGGTGAGAAGCAGCGTCTTGCGCCCTGCCGTCATGCGCCGAGAGTAGACGACGGCGCCCTAGTGCGCCAGCAAGAGCGGCATCAGGCTCGAACCGATGACCTCGCGCGTGGCGCCGCCGAACAACAGCTCGCGCCAGGGCGCGTGACCGAAGGCGCCCATCACCAGGAGGTCCGCATTGACCTCGCGGGCCGCCGCCAGAAGCTGCGCGCCTGGCCCCATGCCCGCAACCGGCGCGACCAGCCGCGCGGTCGCGGCGATGCCGTGCCAGGCCAGATGCTCGACCGCGGCGGCGCCCTGCGCGTCGTCCTCGGTGCCGATCGTGACGAGGTGCACGTCCTTCGCCCCGGCGAGCAGCGGCAGCGCGCCGGCAAGCGCGTGCACCGCCTCGAGCGATCCGTTCCAGCCGATCGCGACGCGGTTGCCGAAATCCTGCGGGCTGGCGGGGGCAAGTAGCACCGGCCGGCCGCTGTCGAGCACCGCCGCCTCGACGGCGTCGGTATGCGGCTCGTCGACGACGCGCTCGGATCGGCCGAGCAGGACCAGATCGAACACGCGGGCGCGCTGTGCGATCAAGTCGGGGGCGTAGCCGGTTTCCTCGCGCCAGTCGGCCGAGGCCTCCGCGGCAGCCACCGGCCGCGGCGGAGCGGCGACGAGCTGGAGTCCGTGGCGCTGCACCGCGTCGTCGAACACCCGGCGGGCCGCCGCCGCCATGGCAGCCGCCTCGTCGGTGACGCGCCGGATCAGGTCGCCGGACAGCGGCGCACCCATGCCGTCGCCGTACATCATCACCGCCTGGCGCTCGTCGATGCGGGCATGGAACACCTGGACATGCGCCTTGAGCCGCTTCGCAAGCGCGAACGCCGCTTCCACCGCGCCCCCGCTCGCGCTGCCGCCGCTCACCGCGGCGAGGATGGTCCGGATCGCCATGCCACACCTCTGTCCATTTACGTGTCCGCGCCGAAGACGGCGCGCGCTTCCTCGACGCCTTCGGGATCCTGATGGATCAACACCTCGGCGTGGGGAAAGGCCGCAAGGATCTCGGCCTCGACCCGGTCGGAGATGCGGTGCGCCTCGGCGAGGCTGAGCGCACCGTCCATCTCGAGATGGATCTGAATGAAGGCGGCGGGGCCGGCCGCGCGGGTACGCAGATCGTGCACCGCGCGCACCTCGGGCGCCGCCAGCGCTATGGCGCGAATCCGGGCGCGCTGGTCGTCCGGCAGCTCGCGGTCCATGAGCTGCGTCACCGACTGCCGCGCCATCTGCCACGCGCCGTGGATGATCCACACGGCGATCACGCCGCCGAACAGCGGATCGACCGCGACCCATCCGAGCTCCGTCGCCAGCAACAGCGACACGATCACGCTCGTGTTGACGAAGAGATGCGTGCGGTAGTGCAGCGCGTCGACACTCACCACGAGCGAGCCGGTCCGCCGCACGACGTGCCGCTCGTAGAGATAGAGCCCGAGCGCCAGCGCGATCGACACCAGCATCACGGCAATGCCGAATGCGGTGTTGCGGATCGGGACCGGGCTCAGCAGGTGCTGCAGCGCTTCGAACAGCAGCAGCACCGCCGATCCGGCGATGAACGCCGCCTGGCCCAGGCTCGCCAGCGGCTCGACCTTGCCGTGCCCGAACCGGTGCTCGCGGTCGGCCGGCGTCAGCGCCTGCCGCACGGCCCAGAGATTGAGGAGTGCCGCGGCCGCGTCGAGCAGCGAATCGAGCAGGCTCGACAGCAGGCTCACGGCGTCGCTGGCGATCCAGGCGGCGAGCGTCAGCGCCACCATGATGCCGGACACGCCGACCGAGGCCTGGGTCGCGCGCTGCATCAGCGCGGCGGTGCGCTCCGGCGTCGCGTCGCGCGCGGTGGCCGGCGCGTCGCTCACGGGAAGAGCTGCTCCGCGCGCCAGCCGTCGCCGGCGCGGTGATAGGCGATGCGGTCATGCAGGCGTGACGGGCGCTCCTCCCAGAATTCGATGAGCGTCGGCGTCAGGCGATAGCCCGACCAGTTCTCCGGCCGCGGCACCGGCCCGGGGAAGCGATGCGCGGCGTCCTCGACGAGCCGTTCGAGCGCGGCACGGCTTTCGAGCGGGCGCGATTGCCGCGACGCCCAGGCGCCGAGCTGGCTGTCGCGGGCGCGGGTGGCGAAATACGCATCGGCCTCGGCCGCGGGGACCGGTTCGACCGGACCCTCGATCCGCACCTGCCGCTGCAAGGATTTCCAGTGGAAGCACAGCGCCGCGTGCGGGTTGCGCGCGAGTTCCAGCCCCTTGCGGCTGTCGAGGTTGGTGTAGAACACGAAGCCGCGCGGATCGGCCGCCTTCACCAGAACGAGTCGGAGCGATGGCGCACCGTCGGCGCTCGCGGTCGCGAGACTCGCGGCTTCGGCCAGCGGCTCTTCCGCCTGCGCCGCGGCGAACCAGCGGGCGAATTCCTCGAACGGCTGCGCGAACGGGACCACGAAATCCCCGGACTTTGTCGAAAATCCCGCCGCCACCATACTGCGCGCCGCCGATTTTGCCACATCGCCCGTTGCGGCACGCGCGTCGGCGCGGGCACAATGGGCGGCGAGACTGGATCGGTAAACGTCCGATGAAGAACCCCTATGTGGTGCTCGGCATCACGCGCAGCGCCTCCGACGAGGAGGTGAAGCGCGCCTACCGCCGCTTGGCGAAGCGGCTTCATCCCGACGTCAATCCCGGCAACCAGGCGATCGAGCAGCAATTCCGCGAGCTGACCGCGGCGTACGAGCTGCTGTCCGACCCGGTGCAGCGCCGCCGCTTCGACAACGGCGAGATCGACGCCGAGGGGCGCGAGCGCGGCTTTGCCCCCCGTTCGTCCGGCGCCCGCGCCGACCGGCCGACCGGCGGCGAGGGCTTCTCGCTCGACGAGATCTTCCAGGAGCTCCTGAACCGCGGCCGCAAGGCCGGGTCGCGCGCCGCCGGCAAGCCGGCCGAGCCCGCAGCACAGGCATTGGCCGTCTCGTTCCTCGAGGCGGCGCGCGGCGGCAAGCGGCCGGTGACGTTGGCCGACGGCCGCATGCTGGAAGTCGCCATCCCCGCGGGGATCGAAAGCGGCCAGAAGCTGCGCCTGCGCGAAGCCAAGTTCGGCGAGATCCTGCTCGAGGTCGCGATCGAACCGCATGCCGTGTTCACGCGCCAGGGCCGCGACATCCACATCGAGCTTCCGGTGACGTTGACGGAGGCGCTGTTGGGCGCGACCGTCACGGTCCCGACCATCCACGGCGCCGTCGCGCTCAAGGTGCCGCGCGGCTCGAACAGCGGCTCGATACTGCGGTTGCGCGGCAAAGGCATCGCCGCCGCGGACGCGCCGGGCGATCAGTACGTGAAGCTCAAGGTGCTGCTGCCCGATCCGCCGGACGCGGAGCTCACCGCCTTCGTCGAACGCTGGGCGCAGCGGCATGGCTACAAGGTCCGCGACAGCCTCGACACGGTTTGAAGACGCCGTTCCCGCGCGCCGAACGTTAAGGCTTGGAAAGCATGATCGTCGCGAGAGGGGCCCGGCGCTTTCCGCGGGCCCGCGACTTCGTGTAGGATGCCTGGCCTTTTCGCTGCGCCGCCGCTGCTCGGGAGTCACCCGCGGATGATGGATGGTAAGCCGCTCATGGCCGGCAAACGGGGCCTCATCATGGGCGTGGCCAACGACCGTTCGATTGCCTGGGGCATCGCCAAGGCGTTGTCAGAGCACGGCGCGGAGCTGGGCTTCACCTATCAGGGCGAGGTGTTCGCGAAGCGCGTGAAGCCGCTCGCCGACAGCGTCGGCGCCTCGCTCATGCTCGATTGCGACGTCACCGACGCAGCGAGCCTCGATGCGGTATTTGCGGCGATCGCCCAGCGGTGGGAGCGGCTCGATTTCCTCGTCCACGCCATCGCGTTCTCCGATTCGAGCGAGCTCAAGGGCCGCTACGTCGAGACCACGCGCGGCAATTTCCTGCGCAGCTTGGACATCTCCTGCTTCTCCTTCACCGATCTCTGCCGCCGTGCCGAGCCGCTGATGACCGCGGGCGGCAGCCTGCTCACGCTCAGCTATCTCGGCGCCGAGCGGGTGATGCCGCATTACAACGTGATGGGCGTCGCCAAGGCCGCGCTCGAGGCGAGCGTGCGCTATCTCGCGGTCGATCTCGGCGGCAAGAACATCCGCGTCAACGCGATCTCCGCCGGGCCGATCAAGACGCTCGCCGCGTCCGGCATCGGCGACTTCCGCTACATCCTCAAATGGAACCAGTACAACGCGCCCTTGAAGCGCAACGTCGGGATCGAGGAGGTCGGCGGCGCCGGCCTCTATCTCCTGAGCGACCTGAGCGCAGGCGTCACCGGCGAAGTGCATCACGTCGATTGCGGCTATCACGTGGTCGGGATGAAGGCGGTCGACGCGCCGGACATCTCGGTCGTCTAGCGAGGCGTCGTGGCGGGCAACAGCTTCGGCGAGATCTTCCGCTTCACGACATGGGGCGAGAGTCACGGACCCGCGATCGGCTGCGTCGTCGACGGCGTGCCGCCGCGCATTCCGCTGAGCGAGAGCGACATACAGCCGTGGCTCGACCGCCGCCGTCCCGGCCAGTCGCGCTTTACCACGCAGCGCAGCGAGAGCGACCGGGTGCAGATCCTGTCCGGCGTGTTCGAAGGCCAGACCACCGGCACGCCGATCGCGCTGATGATCGCGAACGAGGATGCGCGCTCGAAGGACTATGACACGCTCCGCGAGAGCTTCCGGCCGGGGCATGCCGACTACACCTACTGGAGGAAATACGGCATCCGCGATCATCGCGGTGGCGGCCGCGCCTCGGCGCGCGAGACCGCGTCGCGCGTCGCGGCGGGCGCGATCGCGCGCAAGGTGCTGGGTGCCGGCGTGGTCATTCGCGGCGCGCTGGTGCAGATGGGGCCGCACAAGGTCGATCGCGGCCGCTGGGACTGGGATGCCGTGGGCGACAATCCGTTCTTCTGCCCCGACCGCCAGGCGGCGCAGTTTTGGGAGGGCTTCCTCGACGGCGTGCGCAAAGCGGGCTCCTCGACCGGCGCGGTGATCGAGGTGGTCGCGAGCGGCGTTCCCGTCGGGCTCGGCGAGCCGATCTACGGCAAGCTCGACAGCGATCTTGCCGCGGCGATGATGGGCATCAACGCGGCGAAGGGCGTCGAGATCGGCGCCGGCTTCGCCGCCGCCGCGCTGTCCGGCGAGGAGAACGCCGACGAGATGCGCATGCGCGACGGCTCCGTCGCGTTCCTGTCCAACAACGCCGGCGGCATCCTGGGCGGCATCGCCACCGGCCAGGACATCGTCGTGCGCTTCGTCGTGAAGCCGACGAGCTCGATCCTGACGCCGCGCAAAAGCGTCGATGCGCACGGCAACGAGATCGAGGTGCGCACCACCGGTCGGCACGACCCTTGCGTCGGCATCCGCGCCGTGCCGGTGGGCGAGGCGATGATGGCGGTGGTGCTTGCCGACCATCTGCTGCGCCATCGCGCGCAGTGCGGCTGAGTCGGATGCGCCGCTTCATCGTCGGCTTCTTCGCGGTGATCGGCGCGCTCGTGTTCGTGCTGGTGCTGGCCGGCGTCGGCGTCGGCCTGTGGTTCCGCGCATCGGGACCGAGCATCGCGGAGAACACGGTACTGACGCTCGATATCGGCAGCGGCTTTCCCGACGTGCCGCCATCGAGCGCGCTGTCGAGCCTGCTGTTCCCCGGGCGCCCGCCGCTGCGCGACGTGCTCGATGCGCTCGAGCGCGGCGGCGACGATCCGCGCGTCACCGGCCTCGTCGCCCGCTTCGGCGGCGGCGAGATGGGGACGGCCGAGGCGCAGGAGCTGCGCGACGCGGTGGCTTCGTTCCGCGCCAAGGGCAAGCGGGCTGTCGCCTATGCCGACAGTTTCGGCGAGTTCTCCTCTGGCACGCGCAGCTACTACGTCGCCGCCGCGTTCGACCAGATCTGGCTGCAGCCCATGGGCCTCGTCGGCCTCGTCGGCCTGCGCGTGGAGGAGCCGTTCTTCCGCGGCACGCTCGACAAGCTCGGCATCGTGCCGCGCTTCGACCACCGCGAGGAATACAAGTCCGCGGCCGACCCGATCACCGAGAATTCGATGACCGCGCCCGATCGCGCACAGCTCGAGGCGCTCTTGAACTCGGTCTACGGCCAGATCGTGCACGGCATCGCCGAGGGCCGGAAGCTCGACGAGGCGACGGTGCGCGGGCTGGCCGATCGCGGGCCGCTGCTGGCCAAGGAGGCGCTGGCGGCGCATCTCATCGACCGCATCGGCTACAGCGACGACGCGCTCGCCGCGCTGGGCGTGCGGCAGCCGGAAAGCCGCCGCCTCATGCCGCTCGCGCGCTACTTGGCCGCGGCGGGACGCCCGCATACCGGCGGCCCCACCATCGCCCTCATCTACGCCTCGGGCCTGATCCAGCGCGGCCGCGACGACGCGAGCCCGCTCGCCGATTCGGGAACGCTCGGTGCGGACGGGCTGGTGCGGGCGTTCCGCATGGCCGAGCGCGATCCCGACGTCCGCGCGATCCTGTTCCGCGTCGACAGTCCCGGCGGCTCCGCCACGGCATCGGAATCGATCTGGCGCGCGACGGTGCGCGCCAAGGCCGCGGGTAAGAAGCTGATCGTCAGCATGGGCAATGTCGCGGGCTCGGGCGGCTACTACGTCGCGGCCGCGGCCGACAAGATCGTCGCCGAGCCGGCGACGCTCACCGGCTCGATCGGCGTGGTCGGCGGCAAGGTGCTGATCGGCGGCCTTCTCGACAAGATTGGCGCATCCACCAGCGCGGTGCAGGTCGGCGATAGCGCCGGCCTGTTCAGCGCGTTCGAGGACTTCACCCCCGACGGCCATCGCCGCTTCGAGGCGTTCCTCGACGACGTCTATGCCAGTTTCAAGGAGCGCGTCGCGGAGGGGCGCAAGCTCGATGCCGCCGCGGTCGAGGCATTGGCCAAAGGGCGGATCTGGTCGGGCGAAGATGCGAAGGCCCGCGGCCTGGTCGATGTGCTCGGCGGCTATGCGACCGCGCTGGCGCTTGCGAAGTCCGAGGCCGGCATCCCCGTCGACAGCGACGTTACGATCAAGCTCTTTCCGCCGCCGCGCGATGCGGCGAGCCTGCTCGTCGCGCGCGCGCTGGGCGATGATGCCGACAACGACGACGCGCGGGCCCTGGCCCGGACGCTCGCCGCGCTCCGTCCGCTCATCGCGCAGTTCGAGCGGCTCTCCGCGCCCCCTGGCGCGCTGACCATGGCGCCGGTGGAAATCCACTGATAGCATCGCGTTTTGACGGCAAGGAACGGAGTGCGGCATCGCGCGCGGATGCGGAGATTGCGCCTCACATCGGCCATTTGCGATGCGAGGATTCCATGCCGCTTCCCCTCACCTCTCTGCTGACGACGTTCCAACGCTGGCGGCACGAGCGCCGAACCTTGCACGATCTCGAGCGGCTCGACGAACGGTCGCGCCGCGAGCTGGCGCAGTTGCTCGACTACGCCAAGTCTCGCGCCGATCAGGAACCGGTCCGCTCGAACAGCGCGACCAGCTCGAGATGGGACGACCAGATGAAGCTGTCGATCGGCTGCACCGCCGTGAGGCAATAGCCGCCGTCGCAGAGCGTGCGCGCGTCGCGCGCGAACGTCGCCTGGTTGCAGGATACGGCCACGATCCGCGGTACCCGGGACGCGGCGAGCGCGCGGCTTTGCGCCGCCGCCCCCCCGCGCGGCGGATCGAACAGCACGGCATCGAAGGGCGCGAGCTCGCCGGGCGCGAGCGGCCGCGCCTCGAGATCGCGTCGCTCGCACGTGACGCGCCCCGAAAGCGCGGCGCGATCGGCGGCCGCACGAAGCGCCGCCAGCGCTGCCGCGTCGCCCTCGACCGCATGCACCGCCGCGCGCGCGGCGAGCGGAAACGTGAACGTGCCGAGCCCCGCGTACAGATCGGCGACCCGCCCTGCGGCGCCGATCAACTCGAGCACGCACGCGGCGATCGTGCGGTCGGCCTCGGCGCTCGCCTGAAGGAATCCGTCGTAGGGCAGATCGACCGCGACGTCGCCGAAGCTGACGCGCGCCGGCCGGCGCTGCGCCGCCGGGGTCGCCGGCTCTCCCCGGACCCGCCAGGCGAGCCGCGCCAGATCCTGCGCATGCGCGAACGCCGCCATCGCCTCGAGTGCGGCAAGCTGCGGCGGCGCGGCGAGATCGAGCACGAGGTCGACGCCGGTATCCGCGAGCGTCGCGGTCGCCGCGCCGCTGCCGTCAGGCGCCAGCAGCGCCGCCGCCAAGCTGCGCAGCGGCGCGACCAGCGCCGCCAGCACAGGATGCAGCACCGCGCATTCGCGCAGGTCGACGATCCGATGGCTCGCGCGCGCATGAAAACCGATCTCGACCGGCGCCGCGGCCAGGCGGGGGCGATGAAGCGCCCAGCGGGCGCGGCGGCGCGTCCCCGGCGCGAGGCGGCGCAGCGGGTGGATGGTCGCCGGGGTCACCCCTTGCTGCCGCAGCGCGGCCGCGAGCCACGCCATTTTCGCCTCGGCGTAGGCCTCCTCGGCGAGGTGCTGCAGCGCGCATCCGCCGCATGTGCCGAAATGCGCACAGCGCGGCCTCGTCCGCGCGCCCTCCGAAAGGATCGCGAGGACGGCGCCGTCGCGGGCATCGCCTCGCCGCGCGCCGAGCCGCACGCGCACCTCGTCGCCGGGCGCGGTGAACGGCACGAAGACGCGCTCACCCGTCAGATGCGCGATACCGTCGCCGCGCACGCCGACGCTCTCGATCGTGAGCAGCGCCTCGGTCACGCGTCCCGCCGTGCGTAGACCAGGAATTCGACGTTGCCCTCGGGCCCGCGGATCGGACTTTCCGTCAATCCCGCGACGCGCCAGCCGGGCTGCGCCGCAAGCCATGCGACGATGCGGTCGCACACCTCGCCGTGGAGCGCGGGATCGCGCACCACCCCGCCCTTCCCGACCCGCGCGGCGCCGACTTCGAATTGCGGCTTGATCAGCGCGACGAGCCGCGCGCCGGGCGCGGCCAGCGCGAGCGCCGCCGGCAGGATCGTCTCGAGCCCGATGAAGCTCGCATCGCAGACGATGAGGTCGGGCGGCTCGGGCACCTCCGCCGCAGTGAGATAGCGCGCGTTGCAGCGCTCGCGCAGCACGACCCGCGGATCGCCTCGGAGCTTCCAGGCGAACTGACCGTGCCCGACATCGACGGCATAGACCCGCCGCGTGCTGCGACTGAGCAGCACGTCGGTGAAGCCGCCGGTCGACGCACCGATATCGAGCGCCACCGATCCCGCCGGATCGATGCCGAACGTATCGAGCGCGTGCGCGAGCTTGACGCCGCCGCGCGATACCCAGGGATGGTCGCGGCCGCGCACTTCAAGCGGCGCATCCGCCGCGATGGCGGCGCCGGACTTGTCGAGCCGTCGCTCGCCGCTCCAGACCGCGCCGGCGAGCACCAGCGCCTGCGCCTTTGCGCGGCTGTCGGCCAGCCCGCGCTCCACGAGGAGCGCATCGAGCCGCCGTTTCCCGGTCATCGGTCGCATTCCTGCCTGGGTTTCTTAACCAATGGTTTTATATAAGTAGTCGGGCAGGAGCGATCCCATGTTCCGACGGGCCACCATCAGCACCAAAATCTTCAGCATCGCCATCGGCCTCGTGCTGATCATGGCCGCCGTCGCCGTCATCGCCGCGCACATGACCAACGTCGTGAGCGGCCAGCTTCGGGTGCTTGCCGAGCATTATATGCCGGCTTACGCCGCTCTGAGCGATTCAGATGGCGCCGCGGGCGACCAGGCCTTCTGGGTGCGGCGCCTCTTTACCGCCTATCTCGACGATTTCGCCGGCAAGACCGACGACGTCGCGCAAATGGAGGCCGAGGTCGCGCATCAATCAAAGATTCTCGACGATGGCCTGGCCGAGGCGCGCCGCCTCATCAACCTGCAGATCCGCGACTCCCTCGATTTCGGCGACGATATAGCGCTGGCGCGGCTCGACACGCGCCTGGAATTCCTGCAGAGCGAGCGCGCCACCCACGAGCGCAACCTGCCGAAGATAATCGAGGCGATCGAGAGCAGGCAGCACGGTCGCTTCTACGCGCTCGTCGCGCAGCTCGACCAGTATCGCGACGCCTTCAACGACCGGATCGACGCGGTGCGGGCGGATATGGAGGGGCTGACGCAGAACGCGGCCGAGCGCACCCGCGAATACCAGGAGCGCGCCGTTTACGTCAGCGGCGTGCTGATGGCGATCGCGGCGTTTCTCGGGCTTGCCGTGGCGGCGATCGTGACCGCGGGGCTGGTGCGGCCGGTGCGGCGGCTGCTTGAGGGAACCGCGGTGATCGAGAACGGCACGCTCGACCTTACGATTCCCGTGACCTCGGGCGACGAGATCGGTCGGCTCACCGCGGCCTTCAACCGCATGGCGGGCGAGCTGCGCGTGAAGGAGCGCATCCGCGACACGTTCGGCAAATACGTCGATCCGCGCATCGTCCAGGGTCTGCTGGACCGCCCGGACCTCAATCGCGCCCAGGGCGAGCGCCGCGTGATGACGATCCTGTTCTGCGACATGAAGGGGTTCACCTCGCTCAGCGAGGGACTGACGCCGACCGCGCTCGTCACCATCATCAACCGCTATCTCACGCTCCTGTCGGCGCCGGTGCGCGAGCAGGGCGGCATCATCGACAAGTATATCGGCGACGCGATCATGGCGTTCTGGGGCCCGCCCTTCTGCCGCGGCGAGGACCAGGCGCGGCAGGCCTGCCTCGCGGCGCTCGACCAGATCGAGGCGGTGAACCGCCTGAGCGCGGAGCTGCCGGAGCTGCTCGGCGTGAAGCGCGGCCTGCCGCAGCTTGCGGTGCGCATCGGCATCGCGACCGGCGAGGTGGTGGTCGGCGACATCGGCTCCGACGTCGCGAAGAGCTACACGGTGATGGGCGACACGGTGAACCTTGCCTCGCGGCTCGAGGGCGCCAACAAGACCTACGGCTCGCGCATCCTGATCAACGAGCACGCGGCGGAGATGGTCGGCGAGTCGATCGAGCTGCGCGAGATCGACTCGATCCTCGTCGTCGGCAAGTCCGATCCGCAGCGGGTGTTCGAGGTGCTGGGCCGCAAGGGGCAAGTGCCGGACGAGCAGCTCTCGCGCCGGGCGAGCTTTGCCGCTGGCCTCGCCGCCTATCGTAACCGCAAGTGGCAGGACGCGATCGCCGCGTTTGCGAGCTGCCAGGAGGGCGGCACCCAGGATGCGCCCGCTTCGGTGTTCCTGCAGCGGCTCGAGCTGCTGATGACCGACCCGCCGGGCGACAGCTGGAACGGCGTCTGGTCCCTCGCCACCAAATAGGCCGACGAGCGCTAGAATTTCAGCCCGTAGCGCAGCCGGAAATTGTTGTAGTCGCTGTGCTCGGAATATGGGTCGGGCGCGGTCGCGTGGTCCAGCGACAGGGTCAGGCTGTGCTGATTGCCGATCTGGTAGCCCAGCTCGAACGTGCCATGCACCGCGAGCGACGGACCGAACGAACGGCGGTACATTTCCTCGGCGCCAGGCCGGGTCAGGCTGCCGGTGAAGCCGAGATTGCCGAAGAAGCCGCTGTTGTCGAACAGGTTCCAGGAGAGACCGACATAGCCGCGACTGGTGCCCGTGCCGGGATCGGTGTTGAAGCCGAACTGCGAGCGCGGCGAGAACAAGAACTGCAGCACGCTCTTGTCGGACGAGGTGAGCGAGATCTGCAGATCGCCGGCGGGCGGCCCGGCCAACAGGTCCGGGAAATCGAGCCGGAACTCCGGCAGCGCGAAGCCCCCAGGCACGAGCGCGGCGTTTGCCGCCGATCCGGCAACCGCGGCTTGCGGCGGTGTCATTAGCACGGCGCCGGCGAGGATCGCGCCGAACAAGCCCGCGCCACGCGACGCGAAGCGGGCCGCCATCGCAGCATCGAGCGCATTGAACAGCGTCGCCGAGGGATTGACGAAGCGACAGGCAAGCGTGCCGTCCGGCACATTCCGGCGCAGCGTCAGGGCGGTGAAGGCGAGGCCATCCTGGCGCGCACCGATGCGGAGGTCACCCTGCAGCAGGCTGCCGACGCAGACTTCAGGTGCCGTGTCGAGCAGGAACCCGCCGAGCGACCAGTTCCGTGCGCAATAATCGGTGCCGTCCATCTCCAAGCAAACGGCCGGACGGCTCCGCCGTTTGTCCCGACGAAAATCCTTACCCTGCAATGAGATGCTTGTTGTTCTTAACATAACACGTGCACGTCAGCGCGGATTGGCCGTTAATCCTTAACGCTTCAGCGACTCGCGAGAGTCGGACAGAAGGATAGAATTTGTGTTTTATTCTATCGTTTCGCGCTCAACCGGACAAGTTGCCCGGCGGCGGGTAGACATGTCGCCCGCCGTGTGTGTCTTCGATGCACCAGCCCCCGGGCACCTCGGCCGGCCGGGCATAGCAGGGCCCGACCGGAACCTTGCCGTGGCCGCCCGGCAGGTCGAGCACATAGGTCGGCTGGCACAGGCCGGACACCCGGCCGCGCAGACTCCGCATTAGCGCCTGGCCTTGCTCGAGCCCGGTGCGGAAGTGCGCCGTCCCCGGCGCGAGGTCGAGGTGGTGCAGGTAATAGGGCTTCACCCGTATCGCCACGAGGCC
>Ga0335085_10010420_pt1 | contig 13891 bp, 7 predicted proteins | sample Lox_Sample_45_FD_206712 | JGI IMG/M metagenome (GOLD analysis project Ga0335085, IMG submission 206712) | Soil microbial communities from Loxahatchee National Wildlife Refuge, Florida, United States - Lox_Sample_4.5 | ecosystem: Environmental > Terrestrial > Soil > Wetlands | place: USA: Florida...
GGATGTATCCCTACTATTCGATGCACGCGGCGCTTTCGCCGGGGGATATCGCCGCGGTGAAGACGCTGTATGCGGCACGAAGCTCCGCGGCGCCTCCGACACCCACGCCCACTCCGACTCCCACGCCTACTCCGACTCCCGCACCGGGTGCGCCGCTGACCCTGACGGTCGCCCCAACGGCGAGTACCACCACGTCGAGCACGCTCAATCTTTCCGGGACGGTCTCCGGGGGAAAGGGTGCGGCCACGGTGAGCTGGTCGAGCGGGCAGGGATCGGGCACGGCGCAAGGCTCGGCATCGTGGACGATCGCCGGAATTCCCCTGGCCGCCGGCGCGAATTCGATCGCCGTGTCCGCCAGCGACGGCAGCAGCCGTGTTTCGCAAACAATCCAGGTGACGCGGCAGACGGCCGCACCGCCCGCGCCGGGTTCTCCCGTGGATACGACGCCCCCGGCGCTGGCAATCACCTCGCCGTCCTCGACTTCGGTTTCGACGTCGGCATCGTCGCTCGCCTTGACGGGCACGGCCAGCGATAATGTCGGCGTGACGTCGGTCACCTGGAGCACGAACACCGGTTCTTCCGGCATCGCCAGCGGGACCACGCAGTGGAGCGCGACCATCCCCCTGCTGGTGGGATCGAACGCGATCACGATTCAGGCCCACGATGCGGCGGGAAACGTCGGGTGGCGGAGCCTGGTGGTGGCGCGGCAGTGATGTTTCTTGGCTCGCATCACGGAGTCGGCTGGAGGGCTGCTCGATGAACGGCGGCCGGGGCGACATTGAGGCCATTCTTCTTCAGCCGCTTTGAAGGTCACCTGGTGAATCTCCCCATTGAGAAGACCTCGCCGTCCCACGCCCCCGCCGAGGCACTCTGCCCCACGCTGGTACAGAATGCGCTTAAGCCGGCACCGCATACCACCGCCGAGGCCCCTGCCCCGTTCGCCATACTCAATAAACTGCGAATCTGCGCCGAGGTCTGCACGACACTGGCGTGGCGAAACGGGCGCTTCGAGGTGATGGCGCGGGACGGGCAGCTCGCCACCATCTATACGGTGGAGAATTTCACTCCAAACTCCATTGTCATCAGGCGCGCCGAGCTTCCCCCTCGCGCCGATTACGGGCCCACCGCCATCTACAAGGGCGCGTTCGCCGAAGCCGGGGAACCGTGGACTTCACCTGGCCGGGGCATCAGGGATTTCCGCATTCGAGGAAGTGGGAGGCGAGCTGGGGCGATCACATCGCCGAGGCTCATTCTCCTATGAAGAGGGGGGCGACAAGCAACAGGCCCGGATTTCGGCGCCGCAACGGCCGTTCCGCGACAATATGGCGTCCTTGCTGGTGCTGGGCCTGCTCGCGGGCTGGAAGGAGGCGGGGACACGGGCGTCGGCTCGAATTCCGGCGCAGGCACCGCCGGATATTGGCAGTTCACTCCGGAAAACCCGAGCGGAGGGCCGGGGCAGCATTGGGTCTGCACCGCGCACGGGAAGTAGCGCTGCATTCTGTACAAGGTTTTTCATCACTCGACGCAGCAGGCTCACGAGTTTTGGACGACGACGGGGCGAACGCCGGGAGGCCGTTCGGGGAGGAGGAATTTGTGGAGCGGATCGAGAACCGCTTCCAGCGGTCGTGGCGGCGCTGGGGTTTTGAAAAAATCGCCGCGGGAGCGTAAAATTCGGTGAAGGGGACGGAGCTGTGTGCTACTTTCGCGAAAAAACGAAGGAGTCAATTCAGGCCGTCCCCTTCGTCCCCGGTAAGACGACCATGAAGATGTGAAACGACGAGATGGTGTAGCCATGAAGTGGTATCTATGCTCGATAATAGCTCACCAAGATCTTGAGAGGAGCGACCTCACACTTTGTCAGGCCCGCGAGTATTGGTGTCTTTTCCAGGCGAGTAGTCCCGGCTCTGCTTACACCAAATCTCTGGGTCTAGGTGCCAAGTTGACCATTGCGCAACCCGCTCGGAGATGGATTTTGGATGGTCTGTCGGACTTGCTTTTGGTCGCTGAGTCACCGGCACCTGATAGTGAGATCCTCTGGTCCGAGCGGGAATTGTCACCACGCGAAATCAACACCTTGGTTCGGCCGATGGAGCAATGGCGTGCCTTTAGTGTTTCAGGTGCGCGTTTGCAGGCTAACGGTTGGTACATTTGTCAGATTATATTGGAGGAGGTCCACGATACCGGAGCGCACGGAGATTCAGTGCTCGTGTGGATAAATTGGCATCTTGTAGAAGCAGACGGTCCCGAATCCGCGCGCGCGAAGGCGTTGCATCTTGGCAAAGCGCATGAGACAAGTCGGAATAGCCATCGTTGCGATGGTGATTTAGCTCACTGGGAGTTTAGGGGTCTGAGGGATTTAATCCCGACGATTGACCCACCTGGCGACGGCGCGACGCTGTGGTTTGAGGAGTTTACAGTTGCTGCGGAAGAACTAATGCAATTAGTCGTTAAGCGATCCGATCTGACTGTTTTTAGCTCGGGCGAAGGTGGCGTAGTTGACAGCCGGAAGTGACTCCTTCGCACCTACGCCCGCGACCATAACACTGCCTTTTCAGTGATCGCTCGGCCACGCCCGCATCCAGCAAGCCCCTGAACAGAAGCGGTCGCCACGTCCAGCGCTTCTGAGGAACCAGCGCCCGCAGTTGGGTGCCAACGGGAGTGGGACAGCCTGAGCAGCCACGCGAGAATGGGGACGCCCACGACTGTCCCCTCTGAGAATTTTGCCATTCCGGCCGGGCCGTTTGTGGACGACGCGTTCGTTGAGGAGATGGGGCGACGCTTCCAGCGAAAGTGGTTGAGAACGTCGAAAAAATCGATCGGATTGGCGAAATCCGCATAAAATGAGAGGCAGATGTCTCCAAATGCAGATTTCAATGCGTGACTGCTCAGGCTGTTCCTCGAGCCCAGAGCCCAGGGCACGATCAGAAAGCGCGTGTTATAGGCGATGAAACCGATGTTGCGACGCCGCGCGTACAGAGCCCGACGAAACGAGCCGTTAGGGTCGGCGAAAACGACAGGTCACGTTATCATCCCCTAGTTCGCGGGCCGCAACCGCGCCAGCCTTTGATAGAATTTGCGGGAAACGACCACCACTGCTGACACGAAGCCTTCGGCGTACCGAGCAAGGAGGGGACTGTGACGAATCCGACTGGCGCGATTGTTCTCGGTTTAATAGCCTGCAACGCATTATGCGCACAGACGCATCGGGTCCAAATCTGCGGCCTGCCCGTGCCTCCCAATACTGTGAATTGTTACCAGCAGGACAGTGCGACCATCGGTGGAGTGCGCTACGAGGACTACAAAGTCACAAACCCGTTAGCGGTCCAGTTCGACCCGACGCAACGCATGCAGGAGCTGGCAGCGCTACGGACATCCGACACGGATACCATGTGCGAAGCGCCGCCGGTTTTCACATCGCCGGCGCCGACAATCACCTTCGACAAGACCAGCGTGATCGCCCAGATCTATTGGCAAACACCTGCTGCGAGCTTCGACCCCGCTGAGATCATGACCGTTCAATTTTCCGGTTTCGCGGCGTCTAATGGATATACGAGCCAGAATTTCGCTTTGGAGATGACGCGTCAAGTGGACGCGAACGGCAACGAAGTTCCTCAGTTCTATATGTGGACGTTCGGAAATATTCCTGGCCTGGCGCCCGGCACCAGGGTCGGGTTCAGCGTCGACCCGGTCGCGAAGACGGCTTCTGTGGTTGGCACCGTTCCCTCGGACCAGTCACTGCAAGGGGCCATATTGGGTGTGTTTGAGAATGCGCAATCCATTTTGAACGTCGCCAAGTTCACCGTCACGAACCCGCCGCCCGCCGGCAAGCCGCTGTGGACGCCCGCCGAACTGATCTCTCTTACGGGGCAGGCGCAGCCGTGGATATCCAGCGCTGCGAGTTCGAGCACGACGGTTCCGGTGGGTCCTCCGTTCGCCTGCGTCCCAACCTTGGACGGCTACACGACCTGCAATGGTTCGGCCGAGATCACTGCGTTCTCGAATATGCTCATGACCTGGGGCGGCGAGTACATGAGCCTGCATACGCCACAATCGTTCAACGTGCTGGTGAGCAATTTGCGCAATTGGGCGGCCGCGAATGCTCCTCCGCTCGACCCCAGCTACGGCGCTACATCGAGCGGCGCCACAGCGTTTTTCGACGTGAAGATGAGCCTGACAGCACCCCTGGTCATGCTCTGGCCGGCGTTGCGGGCGGACCCGGCGCTGGCGGCGGCCGACCGGGAAACCATCGACACTTGGATCACCAGTTCGCTGGTGCCTGTGATTCCAGGGGAGGATTTTTTTTCGAACGACCTTGGCTACTGGGCCGATGAGATCGTGATGGCGGACGCAATCCGGCGGTCCGATGACGTCATGTTCGCCTTCGGAGTCCAGCGATTTTACGGGGCGTTAAATCAGATGCGGACGGACGGGAGCTTTCCTCTGGCCGCGACGTTGAGCGCCTGTTCCGCCGTTTATTCGGACACGGATCTTCTGCACCTGATTGCGATCGCGGAAATGGCAGCGACGCAGGGCTATGATCTCTATAGGCTCAGCGTAAACGGAAGATCGCTCGAAACGGCGATCGAGTTTCTATTGAATGCCTATCAGAATCCTGCGCTCTTGTATCAGTATTCGATGGTTGGCGGAGGAGCTTGCTTTGAAGGGAATCCTGGCAACCCGCCGGACTTCTCGTTCTTCAACCCCCCGACGAACGAGCTGACGTGGATGGAAGCCTATCTGGCGCGCTTTCCGCTATCAGCGACGGCGGCGCGGTTGCGAACAATCCTCGGCTCCAATCTCAATGCGGCGCCGTTTCCGCTGATGATCGACCGAACCGGTCTGAATGCCACCTGCGCGTTTCGCAAATCGTATGAGTTTCAACCGGTCAGCGCGCCGAAGATCGCGATCGTCAGCGGAAACAACCAGACCGGTTCCCCGAATCAGCCATTGCCGGCACCCCTAACGGTCCGCGTTACCGACAGCTCGGGAAAGGCATTGGCCGGCGAGCTGGTGAGTTTTGCGATTACCGGCGGTTCTGCGAACCTGGCTCAACCCGCGCAGGTTCTCACCGACTCGACCGGTTCGGCGAGCGCAATGGTGACGATGGGACCGGGTGGTGGACCGGCCAACGTAACGGCCACGGCGCTCGGCATGCCAGCGAGTTTCTCGATTGCGATCCCTCTGGGGCTCGCGATATACGCGGGAGGAATCGGGGGCATCGCCGGCAGCGTGCCTACGGTTACGACGATCTCTCCTGGAGCGCTGTTCAGCATCTACGGGCAAGACTTTGTACCCGACGGCACAGGGCGCCGCGTGAACCCGGATGAAATTATCAATGGCCTCCTTCCGACGAATCTGCTAGGTGTATGCGTGAACGTAAATGGAATCAGCGCTCCGCTGTTGGACGTGTATCCCGGCCTGATTAATGCGGTCGCGCCGCAGGTGGCTTTCGGGACCAACGTTCCGGTTACCGTCACGACGGGATGCGGTACACCCAACGCGAGCCAATCGCTGCCGCAGCTCACCACCGTTGCGGCTGTATCCCCGGAGTTCCTGTATGTTGTGAACAACGTGAATGGAGTGAATCCGGTTGCCGCGGTAAATTTGACCACCGGTGCATACGTGGGGCCGGCGACGCTCGGTTCTGGATTCGCGCCGGCCAAACCCGGAGACGTTGTGGCGATATTCGCGTCTGGTTTTGGCGACACGAACCCGCACATAGTGCCAGGAGCCGTCGCCAGCGGCCAAGCTCCGGTGACGAACACGGCCACAGTGACGCTCGGCTCTACGCCCCTCGATGCCAGCAACGTGATTTACGTGGGAGCCGCGCCGGGTGAACCGATCTCGCAAGTAAACATCCGAATTCCTCCGGGCACGCCGGCGGGAAATCAGCCGCTTCAGATTTTTCTCAGCAACATCGCGTCGCCTCCTGGTGCGTACCTGTCGATTACGTCCCAATAGTTGGATTCGAGTCAACTTCTCTGAACTCCCGGGATCCGTTTGCCGGCCACCTGCTCGTCTTACAAGCCGGCGGAAGGACAGGGAAGCTTTTGTACTGGGATGTAATTGGTATGATTTACGATCCGGGAGATCACGCGGCACGGATGCGGATATGGCGACTCTTTCCACTGTGCGGACGCGAGGGACAGCCTGAGCAGCCACGCATTGAAATCCGCATTTGGCGACACCCGGTTCCTCATTTTATGCGAATTTCGCCAAATCGTTCGAGGTTTTCGATCTCCTGGCGGTCAACGGAAGCGACTCCCGATACTGTCTCATAACCATGAGACGCGTCAGGACTGATAGCGCCATCAGCGGGACAGCTTACGAGTCGCCTCCGCGAGATAAAAGCCGTCAATGCGCGCGCCAGGTGCCCGGCGGCGTCGGACCGCTGTGGAAGAACTTCTCGGGCGTCATGACCCCATCTTTCTTAAAGAACGTTCCATCCTTCATCACATAACGGACGTCGCGCAGAGTGTCGATGTTTTCCAATGGATTTTCCCGCAGCGCGATCAGATCGGCGGGCAGGCCGGTCTTGATGGGGCCGCGCTGGTTTTCGATATCCAGCACGCGATAGCCGTTCACCGTCATGATCTTCAGAATCTCCTTTGCCGGCAGATCCGCGTCCTTCCAGCTTTTCAGAAAATCGATGACCACCTGGCCGCGGGTCATCCCCGGGATGTAGTAATCCGCATCGGTTGAAAACGCCATCTTGACGTGATTCGCAAAAGCGTTCCGGATGCCGTCCTCCTGGCGCTTGTAGCGCTCCTGCGCCGCGCGGGAAAGTCCGGTGTGATACTCGGTCAGCGGAGTTTCCGTGCCCACGCGCCACACGCCTTTTTGCGCCATGGCGCGATGCGCTTCATCGTCGAGCGCGGCCGAATGCTCCACGGACCAGATGCCCGCCTCGATGGCCCGCATCGCTCCGGCATGAGTCTGCACGTGCCCGGCGACTTTCAATCCGGCCTTGGCCGCCTCGGCGACGAACAGTTTCATCTCATCGACGGTGTATCCGTAGGGCTTGCAATCGACGCAGATCTTGATCACCTTCGCGCCGAAAAGAATGTTGCGCCGGACTGCTTTGATGATTTCGTCGTTGGTGTCGGCGTTCAGATACTCGGGGTAGATGAGCATCTCGCGCTCCGGCACCGGCGTGAACTGGCCGCCGAATCCGCCGATGATGATGCCGGAATTGATAATGGTCGGGCCGGGGACCCAGCCCTGCTCGATGGCCACGCGCAGCGCCGTATCGGCGTAGTTGGCGTTGTTGCCGAGATCGCGCTCCATCGTGAACCCCGCCGTCAGCATAGTGATGCCGTTGGACACCGCCTGAATCGCGCGGATCGCCGTGGAATCGAGAACGCTGGTCAGGTAATAGCTGTTGTGCTCCGGCTCCTCTTTATAGGTCAGCGCCAGGTGATTGTGGGCGTCCACCAGGCCAGGGGAAACGTAATACTGCGACAGATCGACCACGTCGGCGGCGCCGGGCGGAATCGCGACATTGGCTCCGATGGAGGAAAATTTGCCGTTTTCGATCAGGATCACCTGGTTGGCCGCCGCGGTGCCTGTTTCCGGATCCACCAGGTGGCCGACCCGCAGAGCCGTCACCTGCGCGTGGGTGACGGCCGCCACGGCCAACGCGAGAAGAATGGCATCAAGGGAACGCTTCATGGGAATATTCCTCCTTGTCTTTAGGGAGTTATCGATTCTATCTCATTCTTCCGTGTATGCTGGGTTAAAATGAAAGGCGGCATGACCAGCCCGAGCCTGAAGGAGCCGGTGCCGGAGATTTCGCCCACTCCTTCCCCGAATCTCAGCGATCCCAAGTTTTACATTGATCGTGAACTGAGTCTTCTCGCGTTCCAGTGGCGCGTTCTTGAAGAAGCGAAAACCTCGTCGAATCCGCTACTTGAGCGGGTGAAATTTCTTTCCATTCTGTTTTCGAATCTCGACGAATTCTTCATGGTGCGGGTGGCCGTGTTGAAGCAGAAGGCCGCCACCAACATCCGCGACGGATTGATTACCGACCAGCTCGAACAAATCCGCAGCGAGGTAAAGGATCTGGTTGCCGAGGCTTACCAGACATGGCGCGAAATCGCCGCGGAGCTTTCCTCGGCGGGAGTCGAGCTGCGCGACTATTCCCAGCTCACCCATCGCGAGCGAAGCACGATGGAAGCCTATTTCCGCGAGGTGGTTTATCCGGTTCTGACGCCGCTGGCTTTCGATCCGGGGCGGCCTTTTCCGCACATCTCCAACCTGAGCCTGAACCTGGCGGTCGCGGTTCGGGATCACAAGGGCGTGGAACGATTCGCGCGCGTGAAGGTTCCCGATACGCTGCCACAGCTTGTCCCGGTGGACCATGCCGCGGGAACCCGGCCGGCGATGATCTGGCTGGAGCAGCTCATCATCGAAAATCTTCAGATGCTGTTTCCCGGCCTGGAGATCATCGAGGCCTATCCGTTCCGCGTGACGCGCGACGCCGAGGTGGAGATTCAGGAACTCGAAAGCGACGATCTGCTGGAAACCGTGGAAGAAGCGGTGTGGCAGCGGCGCTTCCGGGCGGTGGTGCGCCTGCAGATCTCCAACGATATTCCGGAGCACATGCTGGAGACTCTGATCGCCAATCTGGAGCTCGACCGGCGCGATGTTTATCCGGTGGACGGCCCGCTCGATCTGGGCCGGCTGCGCCAGTTGCTGTCGCTCGACCGGCCGGACCTGAAGGACGCGCCGTTTCTGCCATACACTCCGCCGGAGCTGAATCCCAAGGCCGAAGACGATATTTTCGCGGTTTTGCGCCGCGATGATGTGCTGCTGCACCATCCCTTCGATTCCTTCCAGCCGGTGGTGGAATTCCTGCGGCGCGCGGCGGTGGATCCGGATGTGCTGGCGATCAAGATTACGCTGTATCGCGTGGGGCGCAATTCGCCGGTGGTGGAAAGTCTGCTGAGCGCGATCGAAAACGGGAAGCAGGTGGCGGTCCTGCTGGAGCTGAAGGCCCGCTTCGACGAGGAGAGCAATATCGAGTGGGCCAAGGCGCTGGAAGCAGCGGGCGTTCACGTCGTCTATGGACTGGTGGGCCTGAAGGTGCACTCCAAGGTCGCGCTGGTGGTAAGAAAAGAGGGCGAGACCATCCGCCGCTACGTTCATTTGAGCACCGGAAATTACAACCCGACCACGGCTCGCCTGTACACAGACCTCAGCTTCTTCACCGCGGATGAACAGATCGGAGCGGACGTGACGGATCTGTTCAACTACGTCACCGGCTATTCCGCCAAGACTGATTTTCATAAGCTGCTGGTGGCGCCGATCAATCTGCGGGAGAAGATGGAGGCTCTGATCCTGCGGGAGATCGAACATGCGCGGCGCGGCCGGGAGGCCCGTCTGATCTTCAAGATGAACGCGCTGGAAGACGCTGGAATGATCCGGCTGCTTTACGAAGCCTCGCAGGCCGGCGTGCAGGTCGATCTGCTGGTGCGCGGGATTTGCTGCCTGCGTCCGGGAATCGAGGGCCTGAGCGACAAAATCACCGTCACCAGCATCGTCGGCCGTTTTCTGGAGCACAGCCGCATCTACTATTTCCGCAACGGTGGCCACGATGAGGTTTACCTGGGCAGCGCGGATCTGATGGGCCGCAATTTGAACCATCGCGTGGAACTGTTGTTCCCAGTGGAAAACAAGAAGCTGATGAAGCGGTTGCGCGACGACATCCTGGCGACGTATCTGGCCGACAATCGCAACGCCCGCCACATGAGGTCCGACGGCACCTTCGTGTGGGACAAATCCGGCGAGCCCGCGGTGGACAGCCAGGCGAAATTCCTGATCCCGCCGCCGCTGGCGCAGGCGGAAGTGCGGAAAAAGAAAACCAAGTAGCTGCTGCGCCCCGTGGCCGCGCCCAATCCTTATATTCCGGATTCACCAGGGCGCGATCGGCAAGCGAACCGTTATGCGGGTAGATCAGGGAATTGTTCGCATTCCAGTGATCGGGCCGCGACGACCACCGCGTCCAGCCCGTGAAATTTCCAGAAGCCGCCGGTGATCGTCGACGATTTTGGCTCCGGGCGCATCGGCCGCCGGTTTGTTCGGCGCGGTTCCGCCAAAGATCGCAGATAGCGGTCAGCGGGCCGCTCAACTTCTGAAACACCGGCTGAAGCTCGCGATGTCCGCGGGCTCCCCACCCGATCAGCCCGACATCCGGTCGTTCGCACCCATCACGCGAATAAGAGGCAGCCGTGAGCGCCGCAGTGGTCATCAACTCTCTTCGGGTCATCACCAGCATTGAGCATTCAATCTAAAAGAAACCTGAAGAAAATCGCGTGTCACAGAAATTTTCATCTGGATTGCAACGTTTTTTGTTTTCGGGATGAGAATACCAGGTATACTCGCGGAACAGGAACTTAAAATGCATCGCCTTTCAATTTTGGTTATCGTCGCGGCCATCGCTTCGTTCGCGCAGTCTTCCTATCACATCGCCCACACCTATAACTTGGGAGGCGACGGAAGCTGGGATTATGTGGTGCCGGACCCTCCCAGCCATCGCCTGTTCATCGCCCGTCAGGACCGGATCATGGTGGTGGATGAGAACAGCGGCAAGCTTCTGGGCGAAGTTGCCGGAATCAACGGTGCGCACGGAACCGCCATCGCCCATGGGACCGGCCATGGGTTCGCGACGGAGGGGAAAGGTCAATCGGTCGCCATGTTCGATCTGAAGACGTTCAAGGTACTGGGTCGCATTCCGGCCGCCGAAGACGCCGATGCGATCGTGTACGATCCGGCATCAGGCCGCGTTTTCACGCTCAACGGCGACGCGCACTCCTCCACGGTGATCGACTCGAAAGCCGGAAAATTGATTACGAATATTCCGCTCGGTGGCAAACCGGAGTACGGGGTTTCGGCGGGCGATGGCAAGGTATATGCAAATCTCACGGACGTCAGTGAAGTGGTGGAGATCGATGCCAAAGCCGCGACGGTGACTCGCCGCTGGCCCACGGCACCCTGCAAGCAGCCGGTGTCCATGGCGGTCGATACCGCGCATCATAGGTTATTCAGCGGATGCCGCAGCGGAGTTATGGCCGTATCCGATTATCAGGCGGGAAAAATCGTGGCCACGCTTCCGATCGGAGCCGGCGTCGATGGAGCCGGGTATGATCCGTCGTCCGGCGACGCTTTCGCCTCGAATGCGGACGGCAAGCTTACCATCATCCATCAGGATAGTGCGAACGAGTATCGTGTCATCCAGAACGTCCAAACGCCGGAGCGCTCGCGCAACATGGGCCTGGATCCGACCACGCACCGCATCTTCGTGGTTGCGGCGAAGTTCGGGCCGGCGCCGGGAGGAAGAGGCAGACCCCCGGTGCTCCCCGGCACCTTTGAACTGCTGGTGATTGAACGGGCGCCGGCCCCGAAGCAATAGCGCTATCAGCCTCAACACGCGCTCCGCGGGTCGCCGGCCCGCCTGAGCGCGTTATCCCCGCCACAAATTCGTTCGCTCTTAAGCTTATCTTCAGACTGCTCTTGTATTCTCGAAGAACCCAATGCAAAGGGCCTGTCTGTTCTTTTTTTTCGTTGCGCCGATTTTCGCGCAGACCTACACGATTCGCGGGCAGATCACGGACGAGTCGGGCGCCGTGGTTCCCAAAGCCCGAGTTGTTCTGGCTGGATCCGATTCCAGCCGGAGCGCCGAGAGTGACGATCGCGGATCGTACACCTTCGCGGGGCTCGCTCCGGGTGATTACGAAATCTCCGCCTCCGCGCCGGATCTCGCCAGCCAGCCGACTCCCATTCATTTGACGTCAGGCTCGCTGATGGTCAATCTGGTCTTGAAGGTCGCCGCCACCACGCAGCATGTCACGGTGCAGGGCCAGAGCGGGCCCGCCGTCAGCACCGATCCTTCGAATAATGCCAGCGGCCTGGTCCTCCGCGGCGACGATCTGCTGGCGCTTTCCGATGATCCCGACGATCTCGCCGCCGATCTGCAAGCACTGGCCGGACCCTCCGCCGGTCCGAACGGAGGATCGTTTTTCGTCGATGGCTTCAGCGGCGGCGAGCTTCCTGCCAAGGATTCCATCCGGGAAATTCGGATCAACCAGAATCCCTTTTCTCCGGAATATGACAAACTCGGCTATGGAAAAATCGAAATCTTCACCAAGCCCGGCTCCGATCAATATCACGCCAACCTCAACTACAACATCGGAACGGCGTGGTGGAATTCCCGCAACCCGTTCTCCGCGGAAAAGGCTCCGTTCCTGCTGAATGAATTCGAAAATTCCGGCGGCGGACCCTTGGGGAAGCATGCTTCCTTCACTCTCGACTTTCAGCACAACATGGTCGATAACGGCTTTATCACCAACGGCGTGATGCTCGATGCGGCGCGCATCGCCGCGCCCTTCACCAGTGCCTACGTGGTTCGGCAACGTTTCACGCGGGTCAGCCCGCGCGTCGATTACTCGATTAACGCCAATCACACTCTGAGCGTGCGCTACAGCTTCACGCATGCCGACGTTCCCGGCGAAGGCGTGGGCAATCTCGATCTGGCGGCGCGGGGATACGATTACAGCTACGACAATCAGACGGTTCAGCTCACTGAGACCGCCGTGCTCGGCGCCGCCGTCAATGAGACGCGCTTCCAATTCTTCCGCAGCGCGATCCAGCGCGCCGCTTTCAACGACGGCCCGGAGATTCAGGTTCTGGGAGCCTTCGACGACGGCGGCGCCTCCGTCGGAACCGGATTCGACACTCAGAACAGCTACGAGTTTCAGAACTATACGACCATCGCGCACCGCGGTCACCTGATCCGGTTCGGCGCGCGGCTGCGCGGCCAGACCGACGATAATGTTTCGCCGCAAAACTTCAACGGCACCTTTACCTTCGGCGGCGGACTCGCGCCCGTGCTCGACTCTCAGAATCAGGCGATCCCTGGACTTTTCGAAAACATCGATTCGATCGAAAGCTATCGCCGCACGCTTCTCCAGCTGCCTGGCGGCGGGCCGTCCCAGTTCAGCATCAATGCCGGAAACCCGGCGTTGTACCTCGGTCAATTCGATGCCGGCGTCTTCGCCGGCGACGATTGGCGCATTCGCCCGAACATGACCTTCAGTTACGGCCTCCGTTATGAGTGGCAAAGCCACCTCCACGATTGGCGCGATCTGGCGCCGCGCGTCGCCCTGGCCTGGGCACCCGGTGGAGGCCGTGGAGCGAAAAATTCTCCAAAGACCGTTTTACGGCTGGGCTTCGGAACCTTCTACGACCGTTTTGCGCTCGCCAACACGCTGACCGCCGACCGGTACAACGGTAAGGTTCAGCAAAGTTACATCGTGACCGATCCGGCGTTTTTCCCCGGCATTCCGCCGGTCGCGACGCTCGCCGGATCTCAATCGCCGCAAGCCGTTCAGGAAATCGATTCGCGGCTGCGCGCGCCTTACATTCTTCAGTCGGCGATCACCCTCGAAAGGCAGTTGCCGGGGCGTACCACGGTCGCGCTCACTTACAGCAACTCGCACGGCCTGCACCAGCTTCGCTCGGCCGATATCAACGCTCCGCTCCCCGGAACGTATACCGGAGTTCCCGGAAGCGGCGTGTTTCCGCTCGGAACTGCGGGGCCGGTCCTTCTCATGGAGTCCTCCGGCTTGTACAATCAGAATCAACTGATCGCCAACGTCAACGCGCGCGTGAACGCGGCGTTTTCGCTGTTCGGCTTCTACGTTTTCAATAAAGCCTTCAGCAACACCGACGGCGTCGGCACCTTCCCCGCCAATCCGTACAATTTTTCGGGCGAGTATGGACCGGCCGCCACGGATATCCGCCATCGCGTGACGCTGGGGGGATCGCTCACGCTACGCTGGAATATCCGCCTGAGCCCGTATTTCATCGTGCAGTCCGGAATGCCTTTTGACAT
>Ga0335085_10010421_pt1 | contig 13890 bp, 8 predicted proteins | sample Lox_Sample_45_FD_206712 | JGI IMG/M metagenome (GOLD analysis project Ga0335085, IMG submission 206712) | Soil microbial communities from Loxahatchee National Wildlife Refuge, Florida, United States - Lox_Sample_4.5 | ecosystem: Environmental > Terrestrial > Soil > Wetlands | place: USA: Florida...
TGCTTGAAGTGCACGCTCCGAAGGTGCCGACTGCGAAGGCGAAACAGGTCGCGATCACCAAGGCGTGACCTGCAGGCGAGCCGGGGGCGGAGATGCCTCCGCTTCCGGCTCTCCCGGTTCACGAACGGGAGGCTCGGATGACGGTTTCGAGACGACACGGTCGAGCAAGCCGGTATGAGCGGACGATCCGTTCGCTCAGCCGCGGTGGCCCGCTTGCCCCCGCGCGGCGGCTGCAGGAGATGCAGCGCCAGCAGATGATGAGGGCTCAAGCCCGACCCGGGAGCCGTGGGACCGGACCGGTGTCGAGTTCGGGCTAGTAGTTCTCCCGACAAGGTCCGCGGCTTACCCCGATGACCGTCGGCGTCGGGGGTCCTAGCCTTCGAGCATGTCCTCGCAGTCGCAGCCGGACCGCCTCGTGGTCGACGGGAATGAAGCGGCCGCGCGCGTCGCGCACAAGCTGGCCGAGGTAGTCGCCATCTATCCGATCACGCCGGCCAGCCCGATGGGCGAGCTGGCGGACGCCTGGTCGGCCACCGGTGAGCGGAACCTGTGGGGGCAGGTGCCGGAGATCGTCGAGATGCAGTCGGAGGCCGGTGCCGCCGGGGCCGTGCACGGGGCGCTGCAGGGCGGGGCGCTGGCGACGACCTTCACGGCCAGCCAGGGCCTGCTGCTGATGCTTCCGGAGATGTTCAAGATCGCGGGCGAGTTGCAGCCGTGTGTCTTCCACGTCGCTGCTCGCGCCGTCGCCGGACACGCGCTCTCGATCTTCGGCGACCACTCCGACGTCTACGCGGCCCGGCCGACAGGCTTCGCCATCCTCGCCGGCGCGTCCGTGCAGGAGGCACAGGACATGGCCGCACTCGCCTTCATGACGAGCCTCGAGACCCGGGTGCCGTTCCTGCACTTCTTCGACGGCTTCCGCACCTCGCATGAGATCAACGTGATCGACGCGCTCTCGGACGACGACCTGCGCGTGCTGGTCGACGAGGAGCAAGTGGTGGCGCTGAAGCAGCGGGCGCTCTCGCCCGACCACCCCACCCTGCGCGGCTCGGCTCAGAACCCCGACGTCTTCTTCCAGGCCCGCGAGGCGGCCACTCCGTTCTATGCGGCGGTGCCGCGCCTGCTCGAAGGGGCGATGCTCCGCTTCGCTCGTCGCACCGGGCGCAGCTACCGGCCGTTCGAGTACGTCGGCCATCCGGAGGCGGAACGCGTCCTCGTCGCGATGGGCTCGGCGACCGCGACGATCGAAGCCGCGGTACGCCGACTGAACGCCGAGGGTGAGCGCGTCGGACTGGTGATCGTGCGTCTCTACCGCCCCTTCTCCAGTCGGCATCTGGCCGCGGTGCTTCCCTTCTCCACCGAGGCCCTGGCCGTGCTCGACCGGGCCAAGGACTCGGCGGCGGTCGGCGAGCCGCTCTACGAGGACGTCGTCTCCGCCTTGTACGAGGAGGGCCGGCTGCCGCAGACCGTCATCGGCGGCCGCTACGGGCTCGGCTCGAAGGAGTTCACGCCGGCGATGGCGTGCGCCGTGTTCGAGGAGCTCGCCCGCGCGCAGGCGCACGATCTCGAGCACGTCCATCGCGACCTCGACCTGAAGCCCCACCGGCACTTCACGGTCGGCATCGACGACGACGTCTCCGGGACGAGTCTCGCGTACGACCCCGCGTGGCGTGTGCCGCGACAGGACGTGAGCTGCCTCTTCTACGGGCTCGGCTCCGACGGCACGGTCGGCGCGAACAAGAACTCGGCGAAGATCATCGCCAACGAGGCCGGCCGCTACGTGCAGGCCTACTTCGTCTACGACTCGAAGAAGTCGGGGGCCGTCACCGTCTCCCACCTGCGCTTCGGCGACGACCCGATCGAGGCGCCGTACCTGATCGAGGAGGCAGACTTCGTCGCCTGCCACCAGTTCCAGCTGCTCGAGCGCGTCGACGTGCTCGAGCACGCTCGCCCCGGCGCGACGTTCCTGCTGTCGAGCCCGTACGGCCTCGACACGTGGCACCACCTGCCCCGCACGGTGCAGGAGCAGATCACGAGCAAGCAGCTCCGCCTCCACGTCGTCGACGCGAAGCTGGTCGCGCGGGAGGCCGGGCTGGCCGGCCGGGTGAACACGGTCTTGCAGACCTGCTTCTTCGCGCTCTCGGGTGTGCTGCCGGAGGACGAGGCGATCGCGGCCATCAAGCACGCGATCGAGAAGAGCTACGGCCGCAAGGGCGAGGAGATGGTCAAGCGCAACTTCGGTGCCGTCGACGGGGCCCTGGCGGGGCTCCACGAGATCGAGCCCGGAGCACTGAACGGCGTGCCCGTCCGGGAACTGCACGCCGACGCGCCCGACTTCCTGCAGACGCTGCTCGCCGGTCACGGCGACGAGCTGCCGGTGTCCGCGTTCGATCCCGGCGGAGTCTTCCCAACCGGCACTTCCCACTTCGAGCGTCGGGCCCTGGCCGACGAGCTGCCCGTCTGGGATCCGTCGATCTGCATCGACTGCGCAAAGTGCACGCTCGTCTGCCCGCACGCCGCGATCCGGATGAAGGTCTGCGAGCCGGAGCTGCTCGCGCAGGCGCCGGAAGGCTTCAAGAGCAAGCCCTGGCGGGGAAAGGATCTGCCGGGGATGCAGCTGGCGATCGCCGTCTCGCCGCTCGACTGCACCGGCTGCAAGCTCTGCGCGACCGCTTGCCCTGCCTTCTCGAAGACGGAACCGGACCACCGCTCGCTCGAGATGCGCCCGGCCGAGGACGAGCAGAAACGGGCCCTGGAGGGCTGGGACTTCTTCCGTTCGCTGCCGGAGCTCGACCGGACTCTCGTCGAGCCGGCCTCGATCAAGGGCTCGCAGCTGCTCCAGCCGCTGTTCGAGTTCTCCGGCGCGTGTTCCGGTTGCGGCGAGACGCCGTACCTGAAGCTGCTGACCCAGCTCCTCGGCGACCGGCTGGTCGTCGCAAACGCGACGGGCTGCTCCTCGATCTACGGGGGCAACTTGCCGACGACGCCCTGGGCCTGCGACGTCACCGGTCGGGGTCCCGCCTGGGCGAACTCGCTGTTCGAGGACAACGCCGAGTTCGGGCTGGGACTGCGCCTCAGCCTCGACCAGCAGCGGCGTGAGGCGCTCGAGCTGCTCGACGAGCTCAACCTGCCCGCTTCCCTCAAGGAGGGCTTGCGCGAGCCGCAGCCGGACGAGGCGGCGCTGCAGCGGACACGCGCGCTCGTCGACGAGCTGAAGACGCTGCTCGCCGGACGGAAGAGCGCCGCGGCGCGCCGGCTCGCCCTCCTCGCAGACGCCTTGGTCGAGAAGAGCGTCTGGCTGGTCGGCGGCGACGGCTGGGCCTATGACATCGGCTTCGGCGGCCTCGATCACGTACTCGCCTCCGGCCGCAACGTCAAGGTGCTCGTCCTCGACACCGAGGTCTACTCGAACACGGGGGGACAGGCCTCGAAGGCGACCCCGCGCGGTGCGGTGGCGAAGTTCGCGTCCGGCGGCAAACGGACCCGTAAGAAGGACCTCGGGCTGATCGCGATCGGCTACGGCGACGTCTACGTCGCCCAGATCGCCCTCGGCGGCGACAACGCGCAGGCGGTGCGGGCGCTCTGGGAGGCCGAGCAGTATCCAGGGCCGGCGCTCGTGATCGCCTACAGCCATTGCATCGAGCACGGCATCGAGATGGAGCAGGGGATGCTGCACCAGAAGGATGCGGTGGACACCGGCTACTGGCCCCTCTACCGCTTCGACCCGCGCCGGGAGAAGCCGCTGCGCCTCGACTCCAAGCGCAAGCGTCCGCTCGCAGACTTCCTCGCCGAGGAAAACCGCTTCGCCTCGCTGCAGCGCAGCCGGCCGCAGACCGCTGCCGAGCTGGACGAGCTCGAGCAGGAGGACACGGACGATCACTGGTCACACCTCGAGCTGCTGCTCGCCGCGCAAGAGACTGCCTCCGGCCCTGCCGAAGCCTGCTAGCCGCGTAGCCCGACAACCACTCCATCTGGGGGTCGGGGCTTCCCCCGAGTCGGCGTGCGGACAAGTTCCGATGACGTCGCGCCTCACCCGGCAGAACATGGAGGTAACCAGGAGGTGAGAGATGAGAATCCGCGCGAAAGCGACCGCGGTCACGGCTCTCGCCGTCGGCTCGGTGGTCGCTTTACTCGTGCTCAGCCTTGCGGGAAGCGCGGGCGCTTCGCCCAAGTCGTACCCGCGCTCGCAGACGCTGATCACAAGCGGGACGCAGTGGGGCGCCTTCGGGTTCAACCCGTACGCCTCGACGTACGCCACGGGAATGATCGGGCTCAACCTCGAGACGCTGCTCCGCTACGACCCGATCAAGGACAAATACATCGACTGGCTGGCAAAGTCGGCCACGTGGACGGGCAAGAAGCAGTTCACGATCGTCGTTCGGCCCGGCGTCAAGTGGTCGAACGGGAAGGCGTTCACCGCCGCCGACGTTCGCTTCAACCTGAGGCTGCTCCGCTTCAAGACATCCCAGTGGAACAACCTCTACCTGAACATGAAGTCGATCGTGGCCAAGGGCAACAAGGTCGTCATCACGTTCAAGGGCACGCCGAACTACGTGCAGTGGCAGAACGCGCTGTGGAACATCCCGATGATCAGCCCCGTGAACGGGAAGGTCATCACCTCGGCGCAGGCCCTGACGAACTACAACCCAGGGACGAAGCCGATCGGGACGGGTCCATACGTTGACCAGCCGAGCGGCCTCGACCCCACCACACGCGTCGTCTGGGTGAGGAGGAGCACGTGGTGGGCAGCCAAGCAGGGCCTCGAGCCCATGCCGAAGCCGAAGTACATCATCGACCTCGTCAACACGAGCAACACGAACAGCCTCAATGCGGTGCTGCAGGGCGTGGAGGACCTGAACAACAACTTCCTGCCCGGCGTGGACAAGCTCGTGCAGCAGCACAAGGTCCTGACGTACTACAAGAAGGGGCCGTACATGCTCTCGGCCAACACGGCCTGGCTGGAGCCGAACACGACGCACAAGCCGCTGAACGACCCGGTCTTCCGGCGGGCACTGGCCGAGGCGCTTCAGCCCTCGCACTACGCGAAGCAGGCTGAGGGCGGGCTGGTCCTGCCCGCGAAGTCGACCGGGCTGCTTCCGACCTGGTCGAAGTACAACGACAAGGCAGCCATGAAGAAGTACGGCTTCACGCACAACGTGAGTGCGGCCAAGAAGCTGCTGCTGAAGCACGGCTACAAGCTGTCCGGCGGCTACTTCACGAACAAGGACGGGTCGAAGATCGACCTCTCGATCATGGTCCCGCAGGGGTGGTCCGACTGGGAGACCGCTCGCGACATGATCATCGCCGACGCCAAGGCGGCGGGGATCCGGATCCACACGATCGTGGGGAGCCAGAACCAGTGGATCAGCGACAGGGGCACGGGTAACTTCGACCTCGCGCTCGACAACCACTGGCAGATCAGCGACAACCCGTGGACGTACTGGAACGGCATCTTCCACCTGCCGATCCTCAAGACGGGCACGGGACAGGTGAACTTCAACTTCGAGCGCTACACGAACCAGGAGGCGTGGTCGCTCGTCAAGAAGCTCGACAAGACGCCGCTGACGAACACGGCGACGATCAAGCGGATCAACAACAAGCTGCAGACGATCCTGATGCAGAAGCTGCCGCTGATCCCGCTCTGGTACAACGGTCAGTGGGCGCAGTTCACGAGCGGGCACTGGACGAACTGGCCGGCGGCGCACACCAGCAGGCAGTACGTGCCGATCATGTGGGGGGGCTACCTCCAGATGACCGGCATCGACATGATCGCGCACCTCAGGCCGGTCAAGTGAGGTGAGTGCCTTCGACATGACCATGCCAAAGCCGTCTCAAGCGTCCCTCCCGGTAGTCGCCGGGAGGGACGCCTTCTAGGAGGCACCGGTGCTGCGCTACTTCATGCGAAAGCTCTTCGTCTACGGACTCACCTTCTTCGTCGCGGTGACGGTCGACTGGGCGATCCCGCACCTGATGCCCGGGAATCCGGTGCTCGCCCTGATGAGCCGGATCCAGGCGCAGGATCCGCGGGTCGCGCAGAACCTCTACCAGCACTACATGCGCGCGTTCAACCTCGACCTCCCACTGTGGAAGCAGTACTGGTACTTCTGGGTCTCGCTCGCGCACGGCGACCTCGGCACGAGCATCACGCAGTTCCCGGCCTCGGTCAGCTCGATCATCCTCCACGCTGCGCCGTACACGCTCGGGCTCCTCCTGCCGGCGATCCTGCTCAGCTGGTACGCGGGCAACAAGGTCGGCGCGCTCGCCGCACGGCGGAAGGTGCTCGACAACTCCGCGCTACCGCTGAGCTACGCGCTCACCGCGACGCCGTACATGTGGCTCGCGATCATCCTCTCGTGGACGCTGGCCGTCGTCTGGCACGTCTTTCCCGTCGGCTTCGCGTACGACCCCACCGCGATCCGCTCCTTCTCGTGGGCCTTCATCAGCAACCTGCTCTACCACTGGTTCCTGCCGTTCCTCTCGCTGTTCCTCGTCGCCTTCGGGGGCTGGGCGATCGGGATGCGGAACATGATCATCTACGAGCTCGAGTCCGACTACGCGCACTACCTCGGCGCGCTCGGGGCGCCGCAACGTCTGGTGCGCAAGTACGCCTTCCGCAACGCCGTGCTGCCGCAGATCACCGGCCTCGCGCTGGCCCTCGGCGCGATCCTCAGCGGAGCGCTGGTCACCGAGATCGTCTTCTCGTATCCGGGGCTCGGCTTCCAGATCTACCACGCGATCACGAACGAGGACTACTTCGTGATCCAGGGGATCTTCCTCTTCATCATCATCGGCGTCCTCGTCGCCAACTTCATCATCGACATCGTCTACCTGATCGTCGATCCGCGCACGAGGATCGGAATGGAAGGAGGGCGGTCGTGAGCGCGGCCCCGACCGCTCCGCTCGCGAGCCCCACCGATCCGTCGCAGGTCGAGCTGCCGGCTCCCGCGCAGCCGATGTCGGGTCTCCGGGAGACGCTCCACTTCGCGCTGAGGAACACGAAGCTCCTCTTCGGCCTCTCGATCACCACCGCGCTGCTCCTCTTCGCGATCTTCGGGCCGTTCTTCGCGCGGCACGGCCCGCTCGTGTACGGCAGCGACCTCGCGCTGCGGCCGACGACGCACGGCGGCCACTGGTTCGGGACGACGCTGCAGGGCCAGGACGTCTACGCGCAGTTCGTGAACGGGCTGCGGCTCGCGTTCATCGTCGGCGCGATCGGCGGCGGCATCGCCGCCGCCGTCGCAATGGTCGTGGGCTTCACCGCCGGCTACCGGGGCGGCGCCGTCGACGAGGTGCTGAACATGCTCACGAATGTCGTGCTGGTCATCCCGACCTTCGCGCTCCTGCTCGTGATCGCGGCCTACCTGAGCGTGCGGGGAATCCTGACCGAAGCGGTCTTCATCGGACTCACCTCCTGGCCGTGGGCGGCGCGCGCGCTCCGCGCACAGACGTTCTCGCTCGTCTCCCGCGACTTCGTCGACATGGCGCGCTTGAGCGGGCGCAGCAGCCGGCAGATCATCTTCAGGGAGATCGCACCGAACATGTCGAGCTATCTGTTCATGATGTTCATCCTCCTGTTCGGAACCGCGATCCTGATCGCCGCGACGCTCGACTTCATCGGGCTCGGTCCCTCGAACACGATCTCGCTCGGACAGATGATGCAGCTCTCGGTGCAGAACGCCGCTCTGCAGCTGCACCTCTGGTGGTGGTTCCTGCCGCCGGGCCTCGCGATCATGGCGATCGTCGGCTCGCTCTACGTGATGAACGTCGGGCTCGACGAGGTCTTCAACCCGAAGCTGCGGGAGATGTGAGATGGCGCTCCACGTCGACGACCTCCGTGTCTACTACCGCACGCTCGCCGGTGACGTGAAGGCGCTCGACGGCGTCACCTTCGACGTCGCCGACGGCGAGATCATGGGCCTGGCGGGCGAGTCGGGCTGCGGCAAGTCGACACTCGCGAAGGGGCTGGTCCGACTCGACGGCCGGATGCGCTATGTCGGCGGGCATGTTCTGCTCGACGGCGAAGAGCTGCCGATCTGGGACGACGAGGCGATGAACCGGTTTCGCTTCCGCGAGGTCTCGATCGTGCCGCAGTACGCGATGAGCGCGCTCAACCCGATCCGCAAGGTCGGACGCATGATCCACGAGCTGCTCCGCGCGAGGGGCGTCCCCGCGAACGGCATCCAGCAGGAGCTCGAGCGGCGGCTCGAGCTCGTCGGCCTCGACCGGAGCGTGCTCGGTCTCTACCCCATCGAGCTCTCCGGCGGGATGAAGCAGCGGGTCGTGATGGTGATCTCGACGCTGCTCGACCCCTCCCTCCTGATCGCCGACGAGATCACCTCGGCGCTGGACGTCTCGACGCAGAAGGCGGTCGCGGAAACGCTCGTCGAGTTCCGCGACCGCGGCTTCGTCAAGAGCATGATCGTCATCACCCACGACATCGCGGTGCTCTACCAGGTCGCGGACACGATCCTCGTGATGTACGCAGGGAAGCTCGCCGAGAAGGCGCCGGCGGACGAGATCGTCTCGAATCCGCGGCATCCGTACACCCGCCTCCTGGTGTCGTCGCTGCCCGAGGTCGGCGTTCGATACACCGACAAGCAGCTCCTGGGGATCCCCGGCCGGCCACCGTCGCTGCTCGAGCCGCCCACCGGCTGCCGCTTCCGCGACCGCTGCCCGCTGGCCACCGCGCGCTGCGAGCAGGAGCCGCCGTGGGTGGAGCGAGATGGCCGCGGAATCGCCTGCTGGGAAGCGAGCGCGGCGCCGACGGCCGCTCTTCCCGTGGCGGTGGAGAGCCGCTGATGCTCACCCTCGACCATGTCTCGAAGACGTACCAGATCGGCTCCTTCGGCCGGGGCAGCCTCGCGGCGGTGCGCGACGTCAGCTTCGAGCTGCAGCCGGGCCAGGTGCTGTCGCTGATCGGAGAGAGCGGCAGCGGCAAGTCGACGATCGGGCGGATGGTGCTCCGCCTCCTCCGGCCCACCAGCGGGTCGATCACGCACGACGAGGGCGACATCGCGCAACTCCACGGACACGAGCTCAAGGAGTACTACCGGCGAGTCCAGGGCGTGTTCCAGGATCCGTTCAGCTCGTACAACCCGATCTTCAAGGCCGACCGCATCTTCGGGATGGTGCATACCGAGTTCTTCCCCCACGTGAGCGACGACGAGTGGCGCGACCGGTTGGACAACGCGCTCGAGTCGGTGTCGCTGAACCGGGACGACGTCCTGCACAAGTATCCGCACCAGCTGAGCGGGGGCCAGCTCCAGCGGCTCCTCGTCGCCCGCGCGCTGCTGCTCGAGATCCGTTACCTCGTCGCCGACGAGATCATCAGCATGCTCGACGCGTCGACTCGGATCGACGTGCTCAACCTCCTCGCCGACCTGAAGGATCGCGGTCTCGGGGTCCTTTTCATCACCCACGACCTCTCGCTCGGCAACTACATCAGCGACACGACGCTCATCCTGCGCCACGGCTGCGTCGTCGAGATGGGAGCGACCGAGAAGGTCTTCGGCGACCCGCGCCACCCCTACACACAGAACCTTCTCGCATCGGTGCCCCTCCTGCACGAGAAGTGGCGGCGTGAAGGAGTGGTCGGCCCGTCGGCTGCGACGCGACCGCCGGAGCAGGCCGCAGAAGCGCCCCAACTGGTGCGCGTCGAGGACGACCATCTCGTCGCGGCCGATTGAGGTGACCAACGTGGAGTCCGATCACACGAGCTTCCCCAAGGGCTTCGTCTGGGGAGCGGCGACCTCGAGCTACCAGGTCGAGGGTGCGACGAGTGAAGATGGACGCAGCGAGGGAATTTGGGACCGCTTCTGCAAGATCCCCGGCGCGGTCCGCAACGGCGAGTCCGGCGAGGTCGCCTGCGACTTCTTCCACCGCTATCCGGACGACGTCCGCCTGATGCAGGAACTGGGCGTCGACGCTTTCCGCTTCTCGGTCTCGTGGCCGCGCATCCTCCCCGACGGGCGTGGCCGGATCGAGCCTCGTGGCCTCGACTTCTACGACCGGCTCGTCGACGAGCTGCTCGCAGCCGAGATCCGGCCCTTCCTCAACCTCTATCACTGGGACCTGCCGCAGACCCTCGAGGACGAGGGCGGATGGCCCGCCCGTGCGACCGCCGAGGCATTCGTCGAGCTGGCGGAAGCCGTCGCCGCGCGGCTCGGCGATCGGGTCAGAGACTGGTCGACGCACAACGAGCCCTGGTGCGCGGCCTGGCTCGGCTACGGACTCGGAGTGCACGCGCCGGGCCGCAAGAGTCGAGCCGACGCCGTCGCGGCTTCCCACCACCTCCTCCTTTCGCACGGTTGGGCGGTCGAGGCGATCCGTCGCGAGGCGCGCGACCCGCAGGTGGGCGTCATCATCGACGCGTGGCCGGCGTACCCGGCGAGCGACGACCCGGCGGATGCCGCCGCCGCTCGAGCCGTCGACGCCGTTCGCAACAGGTTCTTCTTCGAGGGCGCACTTCGCGGCAGCTATCCAGAGGAGGCTCTCGAGGTGCTCGCGCCGATCGAGCCGCCGGTTCGGGAAGGCGACATGGCCGCCCTCGCACCGCGCCTCGACTGGGTCGGAGTGAACAACTACTCGCGGACGCTCGTACGGGCCGACCCCGGCGGCGGTGAGCCGCTCGAAGTCCGTGCGCCCGAGGGAAGGCTGACCGAGATGGGCTGGGAGGTCTACCCGGAAGCCCTGTACGAGCTGCTGACGCGCGTTCACCGGGAGTACGCGCCGGCGGCGCTGTACGTGACCGAGAACGGCGCAGCCTTTGGCGACGTCCGCAGCCATGACGGGCGCGTCCGCGATCCGGAGCGGACCGAGTATCTCGCCGACAATCTGGACGGAGTGGCGCGGGCGATCGGCGAAGGAGTGCCGGTGCGCGGATACTTCGTCTGGTCCCTGCTCGACAACTTCGAATGGAGCCTCGGCTACGGCCGCCGCTTCGGGCTCGTCTACGTCGACTACCCGACGCTCGAGCGGGTCCCCAAGGACAGCTTCTTCTGGTACCAGGGCCTCATAGAGGCGAACAGGCCGGCTTCGCGGTAGTAGACGCCGGTGGCGCGGTGGACGCAGCGGCGCGTCTTCCCACAGCGCTCATCCGCGAAAACCCGGATCCCGGTCTACCTCGGCGCCGGGACAATGTTGGGGTGGAATCGAGTCTCGAGATCGCGCAGGCGGCCGTGCTGCGTCCGATCGCGGACGTCGGCGAGGCTGCGGGGATCGAGGCGGACGAGCTCGAGCTATACGGGCGCTACAAGGCGAAGGTCTCGCACTCCGTCTTCGAGCGGCTCGCCGACGCCCCCGACGGGCGGCTCGTCGCGGTAACGGCGATCACGCCGACGCCCGCCGGCGAGGGAAAGACCACGACTGCGATCTCCCTCTCGGAGGGGCTCGGGCTGCTCGGCGAGCGCCCGTTGCTGTGCCTGCGGGAGCCCTCGCTCGGGCCCGTGTTCGGGATCAAGGGCGGAGCGGCGGGCGGTGGGTACGCGCAGGTCGTGCCGATGGAGGATCTCAACCTCCACTTCACCGGCGACCTGCACGCGATCACAGCCGCGAACAACCTCCTCGCCGCAATGCTCGACGCCCACGTGCTGCAGGGGAACGCACTCGGGATCGACCCCCTCTCGATCACCTGGCGGCGCGCGCTCGACATGAACGACCGCTCGCTCCGGCAAGTCATGACGGGCCTCGGCGGAAGGGTGAACGGGATACCCCGCGAGACCGGTTTCGACATCACCGCCGCATCGGAGGTCATGGCGATCCTCGCGATCGCCCGGGACCTCGACGACCTGCGGGCGCGGCTCGGGCGGATCACCGTCGCGACCACATACGAGGACGAGCCGGTGACGGCCGAGCAGCTGCACGCCGCGGGCGCGATGGCGGTGCTCCTGAAGGAGGCGATCAAGCCCAACCTCGTGCAGACGCTCGAGGGTGAGCCCGCATTCGTCCACGCCGGCCCCTTCGCGAACATCGCACACGGCAACAGCTCGCTCGTCGCCACGCGGATGGCGCTCAAGCTTGCGGACGTCGTCGTCACCGAGGGCGGCTTCGCATCCGATCTCGGCCTGGAGAAGTTCCTCGACATCGTCGCGCGCGTGGGCGGCCTGTCGCCGAGCGCGATCGTGCTCGTCGCGACGGTGCGCGCGCTCGAGCACCACGGCGACGGGGACCTCGAGCTCGGAGCCGACAACCTCGAGCGCCATCTGAACATTGCGCGGGCCTTCGGGCTCAACGCCGTCGTGGCAGTCAACGCCTTCCCCGGTGACTCCGGCCGCAAGCTGGACCGGGCGCGCAGCATCGCGCTCGAGCGCGGCGCGTGGGCCGCGGAGATCAACTACGGCTACGAGCGCGGAGGCGCCGGCGCGGCGATGCTCGCGGAGACGGTCGCCGAGGCTTCGCGGCAACCGTCCGAGTTCGAGCCGATCTACGAGCTCGACCTTCCGGTCGCCGACAAGATCGAGACGGTCGCCCGCCGCGTCTACGGGGCCGACGGAGTCGAGCTGCTCCCGGCGGCACGCAAGGCGGCGGACCGCTACGAGCGGAGCGGCCTCGGGCACCTGCCGGTGTGCATGGCGAAGACGCACCTCTCGCTCTCGCACGACCCGAAGCTGGTCAACGCGCCCACCGGTTTCACACTTCCCGTGCGCGACATCCGCGCCTACACCGGTGCCGGCTGGCTCGTCGCCCTCTGCGGCGAGATGCAGACGATGCCGGGGCTGGGGAAGCATCCCGCCGCATTCGACATCGACCTGGCAGTGGACGGGCGTACGGTCGGGCTGTTCTAGCCCGGCGAGACCGCCGCGTCAGGCCGCCACCGCCACTCGGCGACCTCCGGTGCGTCTTCGCCGTGCTCGCGCGCGTACGCGCGCGCACGGAGCCGCGCGTCCTCCATCTCCTGCCGCAGATGACCCGCCCGGTCCGCGAGGCCCGGAACGCGGTCGATCACGTCGATCACGAGGTGGTAGCGGTCGAGGTCGTTCAGCATGGCCATGTCGAACGGCGTCGTGGTCGTCCCCTCCTCCTTGTAGCCGCGCACGTGGAGGTTGGCGTGGTTCGTGCGCCGGTACGTGAGGCGGTGGATCAGCCACGGGTAGCCGTGGTAGGCGAACACGACGGGCCGGTGCGTCGTGAAGAGCGAGTCGAACTCGTGGTCGGGGAGCCCGTGCGGATGCTCGGTCTCGGGCTGGAGCCGCATGAGGTCGACGACGTTCACGACCCGCACCTTGAGCTCCGGCAGGCGCTCGCGGAGGATCTCCGCCGCGGCGAGCGTCTCGAGCGTGGGGACGTCGCCGCAGCAGGCGAGGACGGCGTCGGGCTCGCCGGTGTCGTCGTTCGAGGCCCAGTCCCAGATCCCGAGACCGCGCGTGCAGTGGAGGATCGCTTCGTCCATGGGCAGGAACTGCAGCGCGGGCTGCTTCCCGGCGACGATGACGTTGACGTAGTGCCGGCTGCGCAGACAGTGGTCGGCCACGGAGAGGAGGCAGTTCGCGTCGGGCGGCAGGTAGACGCGGATGATCTCCGCCTTCTTGTTCACGACGTGGTCGATGAAGCCGGGGTCCTGGTGCGAGAACCCGTTGTGGTCCTGCCGCCATACGTGCGACGAGAGGAGGTAGTTGAGCGAGGCGAGCGGCTGCCGCCACGGGATCCCACGCGTGACCTTCAGCCACTTCGCGTGCTGGTTGAACATCGAGTCCACGATGTGGATGAACGCCTCGTAGCAGTCGAAGAGGCCGTGCCGGCCGGTGAGGAGATAGCCCTCGAGCCAACCCTGGCACTGATGCTCGGACAGCATCTCGACGACGCGGCCGCTCGGCACGAGGTGCTCGTCGACGGGCTCGACACGCGCGTCCCACTGCTTTCCGGTCACCTCGTAGACGGCGTCGAGCCTGTTCG